>VFSW01005247.1_pt1 | contig 19197 bp, 20 predicted proteins | sample 5358111 | NCBI WGS metagenome assembly VFSW01 (sample SAMN11554181, study PRJNA540505) | mine drainage metagenome | isolation source: sediment from site ElyBrook_90M | place: USA: Ely Copper Mine, Vershire, VT | collected 2017 | reverse complement strand
CCAATGGCGTGAGCAATTCGCCCGCTGTGCGTTTGCGCCAGGTCTCGAATAAAAATTGCCGCGCTTCGTCGCGGGATGGATTGAACAGCATCAATGCTCCAAATCGTTAAGTTTAGTTGCGGGTAGCTCATAGCAAAACCTATGCACCGCCTTTGCTACCCGCTACGAGCTACCCGCTCTTTGAATTTGTATTCGCACAAATCCGCAATCAGGCACTCGCCACATTTCGGTTTGCGCGCCTGGCAGATGTAACGCCCGTGCAGGATCAACCAGTGGTGCGCGTCGTGCTTGAACTCGTCCGGGATGACTTTTAGCAGTTTGTTTTCAACTTCCAGTACCGTCTTGCCGGGCGCGAGATTGATGCGGTTGGCGAGGCGGAAGATGTGCGTGTCCACCGCGAGGGTGGGCTGGCCGAAAGCGGTGTTGAGGATCACGTTCGCGGTCTTGCGCCCTACACCGGGCAAGGCTTCCAAGGCTTCCCGGGTTTGCGGAACTTGGCCTTGATGGTCTTGCAACAACAGCGCGCACATCTGTATCACATGTTTGGCTTTGGTCTTGTATAGGCCGATGCGCTGGATGTACTCGCGCAACTTTTCTTCACCGAGATCGAGTATTGCTTGCGGAGTGTTGGCGACCGGAAAGAGTTTACGCGTGGCGTGATTCACGCTGATGTCGGTGGCTTGCGCGGAGAGCATCACCGCCACCAGCAACTCAAATGGCGAGTGATATTCCAGCTCGGTGGTGGGGTGCGGGTCGGCGGCTCGCAGGCGTTCGAATATCGCGCGTCTTTTTTCCGCATTCATGCCGGGTTAAGCCGTCGCCGCAACTTGCGTGATCTTGTCGCGCTGTTCGTTGGCCGCCGCGCGCTGGGACAGGTAGTTCTTGCCGGCGATGAGCAGACCCAGCGTGACGAACGCGCCGGGTGGCAGGATGGCAAGCAGAAAGCCGTGGTAATTGGGCACGACGGTGATGACCCATGACTTCGCGCCCGCACCGAACACCATGTCGATGCCCGACAGCAGCGTACCGTGTCCAAACAGTTCACGCAGCCCGCCCAGCACCGCCAGCACAGCACTCAGACCCAATCCCATCGCCAGTCCGTCCATCGCCGATTGCAGCGGCGGTTGTTTGGCGGCGAAGGCTTCGATACGGGCAAGCACGATACAGTTGGTGACGATCAGCGGGATGAAGATGCCCAGCACCAGATACAGCGCGTGGACGTAGGCGTTCATGGCGAACTGGATCACCGTGACCAGCACCGCGATGATGAGGATGAACACCGGGATGCGCGCCTCGTTCGGCACGGCGTGGCGTATCGGCGAGATCGCCGCGCCGGACAGTGCCATGACGGCGGCGGTGGCGAGTCCCAGACTCACCCCGTTCACCACCGAGCTGCTCACCGCGAGGATGGGGCACATGCCCAGCAGTTGCACCACGCCGGTGTTCTGTTTCCACAAGCCGTTATAAAAGATGTCTTTCATTTCTTGCGAGGTCATTTTGTGTTTCCCTTCACTTTTTCCGCTTCCCTGGACTCCTCAACTGACAATGGGCGGCCGGGACGGGTTAGGTTTTGCGCGAATAACGTGTCGTGATGCAGCGCGAAATATTGCAGGGCTTTGTGTACCGCTTTGACCACGGCGCGCGGCGTGATGGTCGCGCCCGCCATGTAGTCGAATTGTCCGCCGTCTTTTTTGACTTGCCAATCGGCATCGTGTTGCGGGGTCAGCGACTTGCCGTCGAAGCCTTGTATCCAGTCGCTCTTGGCGATGTCGATGTAGTCGCCCAAGCCCGGCGTTTCCTTGTGTTCGACCACGCGCACGCCGCCCAGGGTGCCGTCCGCTTTGATGGCGATGATGAGGCTGATGCGGCCGCTATAACCGTCGGGTGCGACGGCTTCCAGCACCACGCCCACCGGCTGGTCGTGCAGGCGCGCGCGATACGCCGTGCCTCCCGTGGTGGTGCCCAGCAGCGCGTCCGGTGCGAGAGGTTGCGTGTCGGCCACGATGTCATTGTCGAAGCTGCTCGATGGGATCAATTGCGAGATGAGCTTGAGTTTTTCCGACTGTTCGCTCTGCGCGATCCTGTCGCGCGTCTGGAAGAAGGTGATCGCCAGCAGGAAGGTGCCGATGACTGTGAAGAACAGCACGTTCAGCGCGGTGTGCAGGGAAGCCTTGACCAGCGTGCGCCTCATGTTTTTTTCTCCTTCTTGCCGAACACTTTGGGTTGCGTGTACGCGTCGATGAGCGGCACGCAGATGTTCATCAGCAGGGTGGCGAACGCGATGCCGTCGGGGAATGCGCCATACACGCGGATCAGATAGGTGAGCAGACCCGCGCCCGCTGCGAAGATGAATTTTCCTTTGTGCGTGGTCGGACTGGTGATCGGGTCGGTCAGGATGAAGAACGCGCCCAGCATCGCCGCACCGGAAAACCAATGGAACACTGGCGCGACGTAGTGCGCCGGGTCGGCCAGATGAAAGATGCCCGCGACCAGAAACAGCGTGCCCAGAAACGCGACCGGCAAGTGCCAGGAAATGATTTTGCTCGCCAGCAGATAGAGCCCGCCGATGAGGAATCCTATCGCCACGACTTCGCTGCCGTGACCTGCCAGACTGCTGAAGATCGGCTGGGTGAGGATCTCATTCGCCGGATGCGCCAGATGCAACTGTGTCTTGAGCGTATCCAGCGGCGTCGCCATGGTGACGGCATCGAGCGTGAGTCCGCCGGGCAGGATGCCGGAGAAGATGTATTGCAATTGCTGGCCAAAACTCAACTCGGTCGCGCCCATGCCCAGCGGCGTGACCCAGTGCGTCATCTGCACCGGGAAGGAAACGATCAGCACGGCATAACCGACCATCGCCGGATTGAACGGGTTGTTGCCCAGTCCGCCGTACAAATGTTTGGCGACGGCGATACAGAACGCCGTACCCACCACGATCAACCACCAGGGCGCGAGCGGCGGGATGGACAGCGCGAGCAACCAGGCGGTGAGCAACGCGCTGTTGTCTTTGAGGAAAGGCGCGACGGGACGCTTGCGCAATTTCAGCATCGCGGCTTCGGTGGCGAGCGCGGTAAGGCTGGCGAGGGTGATGGACACCAGGATCGCCGGGCCGAAATACCACACGTACAAAGCGATGCCAGGCAGCAGGGCGAGTAGCACCTTGAGCATGATGGCCGACACGCTGTCCGGCTTGCTGATGAAAGGGGAGAAGAACGCGCTCATATTATTCCTTGATTTGAAACTCGCGCAGCGATGCGTTTGCCCCCTCGCCCGCCTGCGGGAGAGGGTTGGGGTGAGGGGAAACGGGCATGGTGACGTTCAATTTTTATCATGGCCGTTGGGTGATTCGGCTTCTGTCGAGGCGAGTTCATGGATGCGCGCGCGGCGCGCTTCGATGTCGGCGATCTCCGCTTGTTGTTGCGGGGTGAGTTGCTCGGTGTTCTTCGGTTTGATGGCGGCGGCCTGCTGTCTGGCGTGCTCTATTGCCGCCTGTATCTTCGCCTGCGTCTCGTCGATGGGCGCGCTGACGGGCGTTGCAGTCGGTGCGGAGGCGATCTTCGCGGCGGCGAGTTTGGCTTCGGCAGCGGCTTTTTCTCTGGCCGCGAGCTTCTCGGCTTTTTCCTGCTTCTCGCGTTCGATGCGCTGTTCGCGGAACTCGAAACGTACCCTCGCCGCATCGGCGGCGGTCTTCTCGGTCTCGCGCGCCCAGATCTCGCTCTTGGCGAAACGGTAATACTGCACCAGCGGGATGTGGCTGGGGCAGACATAGCTGCACGCGCCGCACTCGATGCAATCGAACAGGCTGAATTCCTGCGCCTTGCCGAACTCGCGCGCCTTGGCGAACCAGTACAGATCCTGCGGCTGCAACTCGGCGGGGCATACTTCCGCGCAACGCGTGCAGCGTATGCACGGCATGGCGGGCGGCGCGGGCGGGAATAATTTCGGCGAGGACGCGATGATGCAGTTCGCCGCCTTGACGATGGACACGCTGGCGGCAGGCAGGGGCAAACCCATCATCGGCCCGCCCATGATGTAGCTGTCGGTGTCCGGCAGCACGCCCGCGTACGCGACCACATCGCTCACCGGTGTGCCGATCAGCACTTCAAGATTCTGCGCGTTGGATACATTGCCGGTGACGGTGACGATGCGCGACACCAGCGGTTCGCCAAATCTTACGGCGCGATAGATGGTCTGCGCGGTCGCCACGTTGAAACATTGCACGCCCTTGTCGGTGGAGCGCACCCCCGCCGCGACCTCGATGCCGGTCAGCACGCGGATCAGTTGTTTCGCGCCGCCGCCGGGATACAAGGTGGGCACGGCGACGATGCTGATGTTGTCGCTGCTGGCTTGCGCGGCGAGTCGCATCGCGGCGATGGCCTCGGGCTTGTTGTCCTCGATGCCGACCAGAATCTCATCGGCTTCCAGTGCCCAGCGCATGATCTCCGCGCCTTTGATGATCTCGTCGGCGCGCTCGCGCATCAGCATGTCGTCGCAGGTGATGTAGGGTTCGCACTCCGCGCCGTTGAGGATCAGCGTGTTGACTTTGTGTTTGCCGGGACGCAGTTTCAAATCGCTGGGAAAAACCGCGCCGCCCAGTCCCACCACGCCAGCCAGCCGCAACACCTGACGTACATCGGCATTTTTAGACTCGCGAAAATCCATGCCGGAGCGGGTGATCCACTCGTCTTTGCCGTCGGGGACCAGCATGGCGCACAAGTCGGGCAGACCGGAAGCATGTGCCACGACCTGCATGCCGATCTCGGTGATCGTGCCGGAGGTGCTGGCGTGTATCGCGCTGGAGATGCCGTCTTCGGGCAGGCCGATGAGCTGGCCTTTGAGCACATGGTCGCCCGCTTGCACCAGCGGTTTGGCGATATTGCCGACGTGCTGGTGGAACGGGATCACCAGCTTCGCGGGCATAGGCATCCGCGCGATGGGCGTGCGTGTGGATTCGGCCTTGTGGGTGGGCGGATGCACACCGCCGTGGAATTTGAAGAGCGTAGTCATTGCGCGGGGGTCAGGGCGTAGATCGGGTATTTCCATTTCCAATTAGTGATTTTCTCTTCGATGACCACCATGCTGATGCAATCCACCGGACAGGGTGCGACGCACAGCTCGCAACCCGTGCATTCGGCGGTGATGATGGTGTGCATCTGTTTTGCCGCACCCACGATGGCATCGACCGGACAGGCCTGGATGCACAGCGTGCAACCGATGCAGGTGTTCTCGTCGATGAGCGCGACCGACTTGGGTTTGGGTGCGTTGGTATCCGCGCCGAAAGGTTTGAATTCCACGCCGAGCAGATCGGCGAGTTTCTGTATGCCCTCCTCACCGCCCGGCGGGCAGCGGTTGATGTCGGCTTCCCCCGCCGCGATGGCCGTTGCATAAGGCTTGCAGCCGGGATAGCTGCACTGTCCGCACTGCGTCTGCGGCAGGATTGCGTCGATCTTGTCGACCAGCGGATTGCCTTCGACGCGGAATTTGATGGCGGCAAAACCCAGCACCGCGCCGAGCAGAATGGCGATGCCGGACATCACCAACAAAGCACTTAGCATCGCGTGCCCTTCATAATTTCACCAGTCCCGCGAAGCCCATGAACGCCAGACTCATCAAGCCGGCGGTGACCATCGCGATGGCCGAGCCTTTGAAGATGCCCGGTACGTCCGCGCCCTCCAGACGTTCGCGTATGCCCGCGAACAACACCATCACCAGGGTGAAGCCCAGCGCGTTGCCGAAGCCGAACCACAGGGATTTGAGGAAGGTGTATTGCAACTCGTTCTGTACGATCAGCAGCGGTACACCCAGCACCGCGCAGTTGGTGGTGATGAGCGGCAGATAGATACCCAGCACCTGATACAGCGCGGGGCTGGCTTTCTTCACGTACATCTCGGTGAATTGCACGATGGCCGCGATGACCACGATGAAAGACAGGGTCTTCAGGTAAGTCAGCTCGTAAGGAGCGAGCAGATAATGGTAGATGAGGTAACTCGCGCCCGACCCCAGCGTCAGCACGAACGCCGTCGCCGCACCCATGCCGATGGCGGCTTCGAGCTTTTTCGACACGCCCATGAACGGGCAGAGTCCGAGAATTTTGACCAGCACGATGTTGTTCACCAACACCGCGCCGATCAGGATCATGAGATATTCAGACATCATCAGGCCTTGGCAAAATAGGCGCGGATTATCCCCTGATTCATATTCCACTTCAATGACGGTCTGGGTATATCGTTATAACTCTTGGTCAGGTTGATTGCATGGCCTTGCCGGATGAAAGGTCATACCCGGCGCGGGGTTGCACGTTGTGCCGGAAGGCTGAATGACATGCCGTTTGTCAAAAGGTTAGGCAACAATACAGCCATGAAGCCTATTTTTTGAACCAGGAAAATAGCGATCTTTTCGATGCCGTATTGGCCTCGGTCGCGGCTTGGGATAATTCCGATAACAGTCCAACCGCCTGACCCGCCGAAAAATCATAAGGCACGAACATTCCATTCTCGCTGTATTTCAAAAATAGCTGATCGGCCACGCCGTGATAAGCCACGTACTCCATCGACCAGTTTGCAAACAACCTCGCATCGACTTGGCTGTATTCGATCTGCATACACCTCGAGTGTCGCGTGTCGGCGGCGATGCGCAAATAGGTTTTGTTGACATCTTTGCGCTCGCCTTCCAGACACTGGAAAAAATAGCGATCGGAATACATCAGTACGCCGCTGATGTTTTTCTTACTATTGTTGGCTTTGGATTTTTCCAAAATGTCGCCGACTTCTTTTTCCGACATGGCACTGTTTGCATAACTCACATAGACTAAACGGACTAACATTGCGCGCTCCTGGCGGGGTTGAAAAATTGACTGTATCGGCTGAAAAATCAGCCGGGATTGAACATAAAGATGTAGGCATTCAACACAGCCGCGCAAGCCACCCAGAGCAGATAGGGGGTCATCAGGCGTACCACATTGGTTTTGCAATGCCGGTGCGCGACAAAAATCAGCGCAGCGATGCTCATGAGCATCGCGATGATGTCCAGCAAGCCAAGACCGGTGCGGTGCAGGCCGAAAAACAGCCATGACCACAGCCCGTTGAGCAGCAGTTGTGTGATCCAGAGCATCTTGAGCAGGCGTATCGATCCGGAAAAGATCAGCCATCCCGCAATCGCAATGAAAACGTAAAGAATCGTCCAGATAAACGGAAAAAACCAATTGGGCGGAGTCCAGTCTGGCTTGTGCAGCTGCGCGTACCACGCCCCCGGTAAAAAAGTCGCGCCCGACGCGGCGACAGCTGCCACGAGCAGCACGAAAAAAATCAGTGAGAAATAATCGCGGTATGAGGTCATGGCGGGATGATTTAAAAATTGCGTGGTGTTTTTTGTAAGCTGGCGGGCATGTTCAAGGTCTGCATATCCCATTCCTCGAGGCATAAAACCTCGCGCAGACATTCTTCCAGCGCGGCGTGGGCGCGTTCCGCATCGGCGGCGATACGTTGATGTACCGCCTTGTCGGTGCCGGTCTGGTTGATGCAGTTTTTCTGGTAATCGTGCAAGTCGCGCAGCCCGATAATGTGTTTGGCGACTTGCGCGGGACAGGCGCACTGATAGATGAGCGACTGGTCGATGATGTGGCTGAGTTGTGAATCGCTGAATTTGGATTTCAAGATACTTCTCCGGTTAAGAATGAATGTGCAGGCAGGAGACCGGTGCGTCAAAGCCACGCACCATCACCGCCTCATCGTGTGGACTGGACTGGAAGGTAAAACGCGCTTTGTCGGCGACATCGCGGGTCGCCACAATCTCGCCTTGTGTGGCCTTTGCGCACAGGCGCGCGGCGAGATGCACATGTGATCCGATTACATCAAAATGAAAATGCTCCGCCGTGCCGAGTATCCCGGTCAGGACTAGACCATCGCTGATGCCGATGCCAACCGGGGTGTTCTTCGCCGATTCCGACTGTTGTATGGCGAGCGCGCATTTCAGCGACAGATGACAGCGCGCCGCGCCTTCGAAAACCGCCAGCAAACCATCGCCGGTGGTTTTTACCACCATGCCGTCAAAACTGCGGATGAGGCGGGCTTGACTGGCGAGTATCGCATTCAATTTGGCAAAATAATTGCGCGCGCTCTGCTGCATGATAAGTGCGGTCGAATCGCGTATATCGGTGAACATCACCGTCATCTCAAATAGCTCGGCACTGCCCGGTTCGGGCTGAGCGAAAATGCGCCGCAGCGCGCCAGTGGGGAGGAAACGCAACAGATTGAGATGCTGATGATTCAAGTCGCGCTCCTTGCGCATCGCTTCAATACGATCGATCAAAAATCGGCTGAATCTATCCAGATCGATAGGTTTGTCGAAAATCATGTCTATGCAGTGCTCCCCTTGTTGCAACGCTTCGAAGGTCTTGTGCGGCTTGCCCGGACTGCTGATGACCACCACCAGGCTTGCGGGTGAGGCGCGTTTGAGCTGTTGCAAAAAATCGAACGGCATCGTGTCGTTGGTGTGGTGATTGAGTATCACGATTGCGGTCTTGGTCTTGATGCGTGAGGTATCCCAACTCTCCCAGGATTCGTGAGCGTGTAGCGAACAATCATCCAGCCGGGCGAGGTGTTCTGCCAGCAGGGAACGTGTGTAAGCACTGCTGTCAAAAACAAAAACCTCCATACCGGGCAGGCTATTCATCGCGCTTCCTCCAGCATCTCCAGGCAGCTTGGACAAATGCCATACGTGACCGATACGGTTCGCCCATCGAACACTTGTTGGCTGACGAACTCCGGAAGTTTCCACAGGCCATTGTGCCGCACGTGATTGCACAGGCTGCAACGGATGGCGGTGTCGCGCGCGCGCTGCGCTGCGGTTTTGAAAGTCACCAGGTGCGGGAAAGCTTCGCTGTATAAATGTTCGTGCGAAAAGTGAACCGCGCCGCTGCTGTCCGAGCGCAGCCGCGCGCGCATAAAACGACGGAGGCGCGGCGAATCGCAACGATAATCGAAACACACTTCCCGATCACGGCGGCGCGCCAACTCCAACAATGCAAGCATGAAGCTTTTGCTGGTTCTCCCGCTGACCGAGTCGAGCAGATTCCAGCCCAGAACCGCATCATTCGCCAGATGCGCGCCATCATTGTCGAGTGCAAAATGATCCCAGGCGGCGTTGACGCGCACGATGAGATCGTCTTGATTGACGCTTAATTCCACCGTCTCTTCATGGCACGGTGCGGTGTTACCCGGTGCGTTGGTTGGTTGACGCATAGCGATATAGCCCAATAAAAATCAGACGCGGGTTGTTGCCGGAAAATGTGCTGAAAAATTTGCCTGCCGCAGGCTTGATTCAGGTAGTCATAATGTTTCGCGCCATGATGCGAAGAAACTTCGTTGCCCTGAATAGGCTGCCATTCTAAAACGAAAACTTGATTTTCGTGCAAACTTAATCCTGTCGTGGTCGTTTTGCTCATATTCCATCATGCACGGCGAGGCTGCACCGGGTCAGCCGGTGAATTACAACACATCAATTATGAAAATACTCATTTGCGGGGCATCAGGATTTGTCGGCAGACACCTCACGCGCACGTTGCGCGCGGCTGGTTTTACGGTCTTGCGCGGTGTGCGGCATCCCGCTGAAACAGGCGATATAGCGATGGATTTTCGCACCGATACCCAAGCGGATATTTGGTTGCCCAGGCTGAAAGGCATTTCGGTCGTCGTCAATGCGGTCGGCGTGTTGCGCGACGGACGAGATCATCCCATGCAAAAACTGCATGCTGAAACGCCCGCCGCGATTTTTTCTGCGGCGGCATGTGTCGGCGTTGAACGGGTGGTACATGTTTCCGCGTTGGGCGTGGACAGCGGTATCGACGTGGCTTATTTCAATACCAAATTGTCGGCGGAACAGGCACTGCGTGATTTGCCGCCGCAGGTGCGCAGTTTGTGCCTGCGTCCCTCGGTGATCTATGGTGAGGATGGCGACAGCGCGCGGATGTTCAGGAGACTGGCAAAATTGCCTGTCCATGTATTGCCGATGGGCGGGCGGCAAAGCTTGCAACCTGTGCATATTGACGATATTTGTGCGGCGATCTCGCGCTGGTTGTCTGACTCGAACGCGACCAGTCATGTCGTGAACGCGGTAGGCGCGGAAGCAACCAGCATGCGCGGTATGCTGGACAGCTATCGTCAGCAAATGGGCATGAACCCCGCATGGCATTTGGAAATGCCGCACTGGTTGCTCAAGCCGGCTGCCCGTTTGGGCGATTACTTCCCCGCCAGTCCGCTGTGTCGTGACACGCTGGCCATGCTCGCTTCTGCCAACACCGCTGATGCCTGCGAGTTTGGCAAACTGCTCGGACGCGCACCGAGATCCTACCGGGAATTTTTGAGTAACCCCGCCAACCATGAGCGAACGGGGTCAACGGGCGATTCTGTGAACCCCGCCGGGTAGGTGGTCGCGCAGCGCGTCGCCCAAGCGGGCGAAGGTCTCCGGCAGCGGCGCGCGTTTGCGCCATACCAGCGCGATACGCCGGTACGGGGCGGGGGATTGGAAAGGCACGATCCTGACCTTCGCCTGTTTGCTGCCGGTTTGCGCGGCCAAGGACGGCAACAGGGTGATGCCTATGCCCATGCCCACCATCTGGCGCAAGGTCTCCAGGCTGGTGGCACGCACCTCCTCCAGTTGCCGTTGCGCGCCGCACACCGCCAACGCCTGGTCGCGCAAGCAGTGGCCTTCCTCCAGCAGCAGCAAAGTGTCATGTTGCAGTTCGGCCAGTTTGATGCGCGCGCGATGCGCCAGGGCGTGCTGTGTCGGAAGCGCGGCCAAAAATGGTTCATCGAACAGCGGCAACGTGGTGAGCTGGTCGTCCGCTATCGGCAATGCCAGCAGCGCGGCATCCAGTTGCCCGTTGGCGAGATCGTTCAGGATGTGCGGGGTCGTCTGTTCGCGCAGCAATAAACGCAACTGCGGAAATTTTTTGTGTGTTACCGCCAGCGCGTGCGGCAGATAATAAGCCCCCAGCGTGGGGATGATGCCCAGCCGCACGGTGCGTTCCATCGGTTCGTGGGCATGGCGCACCAGCTCCTGGATATGCGCGGTCTCCGCGATGATGAGCCGGGCCGAGGCGATGACTGCCACACCCATCGCGGTCGGCGCAACCGGGTTGAGGCTGCGATCGAACAGACTCACACCCAGATGATCTTCCAGTTTTTTCAACTGGGTCGAGAGCGTCGATTGGCTGATGAAACTCGCCGCCGCCGCTTTTCCGAAGTGCCCGTGATCCGCCAGGGCGACCAGATAACGCAATTCCTGCAACGTCATGACTTCCTCCGCCGATTGAATTTGTAGATTGAATCATATCAAACAATCAATTGGATAAATGGTGCGGTTGCGCCTAGAGTGCGTTCGTGGATAACGTACCACGCAACCCAACACCAGGAGAACATCATGAGCAAATGCCCATTCCATCAAACCGCCAGTAATGGAAAGTCGAACCGTGACTGGTGGCCTAACCAACTCAACTTGAATATCCTGCGCCAGCACTCGTCCCTGTCTGATCCCATGGACAAGGGCTTCAACTACGCCGAAGCGTTCAAGAGCCTCGACCTGGCAGCTGTGAAGCAGGACCTCCGGGCTCTGATGACCGACTCTCAAGACTGGTGGCCGGCGGACTTCGGCCACTATGGGCCATTCTTTGTGCGCATGGCGTGGCACAGTGCCGGCACGTACCGTATCGGTGACGGTCGTGGCGGCGCAGGTGCTGGCCTGCAACGCTTCGCGCCCCTCAACAGTTGGCCCGACAACGTCAATCTCGACAAGGCACGCCGACTGATCTGGCCGATCAAACAGAAGTACGGCCGGAAGATTTCCTGGGCCGACCTCATGATCCTCACCGGCAATGTCGCGCTGGAATCGATGGGGTTCAAGACCTTCGGTTTCGCTGGCGGGCGCGCTGACGTATGGGAGCCTGAGGAGGATGTCTACTGGGGTTCCGAGACCACCTGGCTGGGCGGTGACAAACGCTACTCAGGCGAACGGGATCTCGAAAATCCGCTCGCTGCCGTGCAAATGGGTCTGATCTACGTCAATCCGGAAGGCCCGAACGGCAATCCGGATCCGCTCGCAGCGGCCAAGGATATCCGCGAGACCTTCGCCCGCATGGCGATGAACGACGAAGAGACGGTCGCACTCATTGCGGGCGGCCACACCTTCGGCAAGACTCACGGTGCTGGCGATGCGTCACTGGTGGGTGCTGCGCCTGAAGCCGCCGGCATCGAGCAACAGGGCCTGGGCTGGCAGAGCAGCTTTGGCACAGGCAAAGGCGGTGATCAGATCGGCAGCGGGTTGGAAGTCACCTGGACTAACACGCCGACGAAGTGGAGCAGCAACTTCTTCGAGAACCTCTTTGGCTACGAATGGGAACTGACCAAGAGCCCGGCCGGTGCGCACCAGTGGGTCGCGAAGGATGGCGCAGGTACCGGGACCATCCCGGATGCCCACGACCCATCCAGGCATCACGCGCCGACCATGCTGACCACGGATCTTTCCCTGCGCTTCGACCCGGACTACGAAAAGATTTCGAGGCGTTTCCACGAGAACCCGGACCAGTTCGCCGATGCCTTCGCCCGTGCCTGGTTCAAACTGACTCATCGCGACATGGGCCCGCGCGCACGCTATCTCGGCCCGGACGTGCCTGCCGAAGTGCTCATCTGGCAAGACCCCGTCCCCGTTGTCGATCGCACGTTGATCGACGCGCAGGACATCGCTACGCTCAAGGGCAAGATTCAGGCTTCGGGCCTGTCGGTATCGCAACGGGTGTCGACCGCCTGGGCATCGGCCTCCACCTTCCGAGGTTCTGACAAGCGCGGCGGTGCGAACGGTGCGCGCATCCGTCTGGCACCGCAGAAAGACTGGGAGGTCAACCAGCCTGCCCAGCTGGCGAAAGTGCTCCAGACGCTGGAGCGCATTCAGGATGCGTTCAACAGTGAGCAGTCTGGCGGTAAGCAGGTCTCGCTGGCCGACCTGATTGTGCTGGCCGGTTGCACCGGCATCGAGCAGGCGGCGCAGGATGCCGGTCATGCCGTGACGGTTCCTTTTACGCCGGGACGCACGGATGCCTCGCAGGAGCAAACCGATGTTGCATCCTTCGCCGTGCTCGAACCGATTGCCGATGGATTTCGCAACTACCTCAAAGGAAGCTACGGCGTGTCGGCCGAGGCATTGCTGGTCGATCGGGCGAAACTGCTGACCCTGACCGCCCCCGAAATGACGGTGCTCGTTGGCGGTATGCGCGTCCTGAATGTTAACGCCATGCAGACCCGGCACGGTGTCTTTACCAAGCGGCCAGAGATGCTGACCAACGACTTCTTCGTGAACCTGCTCGACATGGGCACGGAGTGGAAGGTGGTCTCGGATGCCAAGGAGGTGTTTGAAGGGCGTGATCGCAAGACCGGTGAAGTCAAGTGGACCGGCACCCGTGTCGATCTCATCTTCGGCTCGAACTCCCAGCTCCGTGCGCTGGCTGAAGTCTATGCAAGCGCGGACGCGCAGGAGAAGTTTGTCCGTGATTTTGTAGCAGCCTGGAACAAGGTGATGAACCTCGATCGCTTCGATCTCGTGTGATTCGGTAGGGGATGCCTTATCCCAGATCAACCATCAGCACGTCATTCCCGCCTGTCCGGGAATGACACAGTGTTTCGGAACGAAAGCGTATTTACCCTGCAATCAAGCGGGAATCAATTTTTCTAAGGGGAACACCATGAACATCATGAATTTTCTGTCTCATCAAGCAGCCCCCTATCTTCACGCGTTCACACACGCCTTAGCCAGCATGGGGTTGGGCATGGAAGGCGCGGTGGCATACGGGGATGATGCGTTCTTTAACGATACTTGAGGCCGGTTGCCGATCTCGACTCAAACTCGGCAGTTTTCGACACTCGCTTCATCTACCTATCTTATGGGTAGATGGTACAAAAATAATCTGTTTAATTTATCGGATGGTTCTCTGTAGAGTCCGGTCACGCTTTTCATGTGCCGGAAAAAACTGGCAGTGCATGCGCATGCGGAGCAAGAAGTTTCTACCAGGCATCCTGTCGTATCTCACTGTTAAGGCAATGTACGGATATCCTGCTTTGACCGGTGGTTGCTTGGTCGGTAGGGCCAAGACTTCGTTGGGACGTCATTGGGTCGCGGCCTTGCATTTTTCAAAAATGGAGAGACAAATGGCGTGTGGATTAAAGATTGTGGGTTGCGTCGGCATGCTGTTGTCAGTCCTGTCGATGAGTCCGGTATTTGCCGGGACACCGGGCGCGCAGGCGAATGAACAGGTCAGGGGCGGGGAGTATCTCGCACATCTGGGCGACTGCATCGCCTGCCACACCGCTAAGGATGGCAAATCCATGGCGGGCGGACTGGCAATGAAGACGCCGTTTGGCGTCATTTACTCCACCAACATCACGCCCGATGTCCAAACCGGAATCGGCAATTACACCTTTGAGCAATTCGATCGCGCCATGCGCAAAGGTATCGCCGCAGATGGACACAACCTTTACCCGGCGATGCCTTATCCATCGTTTGCCAAGATCAGCGCAGGCGATATGCAGGCACTCTATGCCTATCTGATGCATGGGGTAGAGCCGGTAAGCCAGCCCGACAAAGAAAATCATATGCAGTGGCCATTCAGCATGCGTTTCGGTTTGAAATTCTGGAATACGGCATTCCTCGATGAGGCACCTTACAAGGCCGTTCCTGCCAAATCGCCACAATGGAACCGTGGTGCCTACATCGTTCAGGGGTTGGGCCACTGTGGTTCTTGCCATACGCCGCGCGGGATAGCGATGCAGGAAAAGACGATGAGCCAGGATGGCGACGATGGAAAATACTTTCTCGCCGGGGCTAACATCGAGACTTGGCATGCAGTCAGCTTGCACAACCAGTGGACGGAAGCCGAGATCGCAAAATTCCTCAAGGTTGGCCATAACAGCCATGCATCTGCTTACGGCAACATGACCGAGGTGGTGCATTTCAGCACCCAGCATTTCAAAGACAGCGACCTTTCTGCAATCGGCGAATATCTGAGCACCTTGCCACCCAATGCGGAAACCGGAGCGATCAAGCCCAAAGCGGTGACGATGGTCAAGGAGGTCGATCTGTACAAAACGCGTGGTGGTTTGGGGTATGTGCAGTTTTGCTCCACCTGTCACCAGACTGATGGTCGCGGGGTGGATACATTCTTCCCGCCGCTGGCAAATAACTCATCAGTGCAGTCCGAAGATCCGACATCTGTGATCCATGTGGTATTGAGCGGATGGAAATCGGCCGAAACCGAACAGGCCAAGCGCGCGTTCTTCATGCCCGGCTACAACCAGCTGACCGATCAGGAACTCGCCGAGATCGTCAGCTTCGTGCGCACCCAATGGGGCAATCATGGCGCGCCTGTCACCGCAAAAGAAGTCAGGAAAGTACGTGAAGCAGTCGGTATCAAAGCGGCAGAGCCATCCAACTTCGAGGTGCCGCGCTTTGCCGGGATGCTGTCGAATCCGAATGCCGACCAGCTGATCTATGGCATGCGACTGATGACGGAAACCAAGACTCTGCTGCCCAAACAGGTGGGCGATGAACTGGTCTGCAACAGTTGCCACCTGAACGGCGGCACCATGGAGCATGCGGCACCTTATGTCGGGATCGCAGCCTTGTTCCCATCCTATGCGCCGCGTGCCGGCAAGATCATCGATTTCAAGGACCGTGTGAATGGTTGCATGCGCCGCTCCATGAACGGCAACCCGCTGGATAAGGATTCTAGGGAAATGCTGGCCATGATCGCCTACATGGACAACATGAAAGGCAACTTCAAAGAGGGTGTAGCAATTCCGGGGCGAGGGGTAGGTAAGATCGACAAGTCCATAGTACCCAATGTGGGGAACGGCAAGAAGATCTACAAGGATCAATGTGCCGCGTGCCACGGCGACAAGGGTGAGGGGATGAAGCAGGCGGACGGCAGGTATGTGTTCCCGCCGCTATGGGGCCAGCAATCCTTCAACATCGGTGCAGGTATCGCGAAGACCTATACCGCCGCAGCCTTCGTCAAGAACAACATGCCGATATCGAACACCTTGAATTTCCCGCTTGGGCAGGGCGGATTGACCGACCAGCAGGCGGTCGATGTTGCTGAGTATTACACCCACATGCCACGTCCGGATTTCGCGGACAAAAGCAGGGACTGGCCGAAAGGCGGAAAACCGGCGGACGCCCGGTATTGACCGGTTGGTGATTGCTCATCATTCAATTTATACGGAGGAAGTTCATGATTTCAGTCGACAAGGGTTTCAAGGCAACAACTGTGATTTTACGCAGGGCAATCGCAACATCCCTTTTGGTCATCACGGTGGGTGTGCTTGCTCCATCTTTTTCAGGATTCACGCCAGTCTACGCTGCCGACCAGGACCTAGGTGTTTATCCACCCTGGAGCCATGGCGAAAACAATCCGGTCGAATCCAGGGGGTTGGAGTTCACGGTGCCTGAAGTCGACAATCTGCCTGACTTCCACGGCAACCCGATCAACCCAAGGCTGTCGATTTTCGTTGGCGGTAATTATTTCTTCGCCATGGCTCCGCTGGTTCAGGCATTTGAAAAGAAACATCCAGACCTGAAGGGCAAGGTCTACTACGAAACCATTCCACCCGGCCTGCTCGCCGAACAAATCAAGCATGGCGGCATCATTACTGTGGGGAACATGACCTGGAGCGTCCGCGCCGATGTGTATGCCGCAGGACTGAGAAGGATAGACAGCACGATCAAGGACGGCTATGCGACAGGCCCCGCAATCCCCTATGTGACCAATACGCTTGCCATCATGGTGCCCAAGGGCAATCCTGCCCAGATCGCCACCCTCAACGATCTGGGAAAACCCGGCGTGCGCCTGGTGATGCCCAATCCCGCTTTCGAGGGTATCGGTCGCCAGATCAAGAACAGTCTGGCCAAGGCCGGCGGCGAAGAATTGGTGCGTGCCGTGTATGAGACCAAGGTCAAGAACGGTGAGACCCTGCTGACCCACATCCACCATCGCCAGTCCCCGCTTTACCTGATGCAGGGAAAGGCGGATGCGGGCATCACTTGGCAGTCCGAGGCGATCTTTCAGGAGCAGGCGGGCAATCCAATTGGTTACGTGACCATTCCCGACGACCAGAATGCCGCCGGCATTTACGCTGTGGCAATGGTCAAGGGAGCGCCGCATCGCGCAGCAGGAAAAAAGTGGATCAAGTTCTTGCAGTCGCCTGAAGCTCAAGAGATATTCGGACACTTCGGATTCAAGCCGTATCAGGGCGCGGTACCGCAATAATTCTGGTATGTGCAGCGGGATTTTGCTTGGTCAGCAAGTCAAATTACAACAGGCGGTTGATTTTTTAACGATATAAAAATGAGGAGAATTACATGCATGTTCATAACAAGTTGGTAGTGGCACTAATCGCATCCGTATCGGCCTTTTTTGCGATTCCGTCCGCATCGGCAGAGGATGCAATGTCCGCTGCGTCAGCCCCGGTTGTGACGACTGTCGTAGAAGCTAAATCCAGCGAATACGTTAAGCCGAACGTCACCCATGGCTCGTATGGAAGAGTGAATATTGTTGTTCCCTTGACGTCCGATGACAAGGGTATCCAGGGCATGAAGCTGCGCAATATTGCTAACGCCCTCAAGGCGGTCGATTCATGGAAGGGCAAAATGAATGTGACCGTGGTGCTCTATGCCAAGGGCGTTACCTTGCTCAAGAACCCTGACGAGCAGACTCAAAAGAAACTGGACGATCTGAAGAAACACGGCGTTCAACTCAAAGTATGCGACAACACCCTGCGCGAGCAAAGCATAGACTTCCACAATCTTTACCATGTGACCGATACTGATATCGTCCCGTCTGGATTCGCCGAGGTAGCGTATTTGCAAGCCCAGAAACATTTCGTTGTCGATCCGGTGAACTAACCGAGATATTGCCAGGGCCATATTCACTGACACCTTATCGGTTTGCGACGGTCCGATTTTGTTGGCACGGGGTGTCTGGAAAACGGTTGGTCACCCACTAGCAGGGGTGCGATGGATGAAATTCCGATAACAAAAAGGAGCAGCACATGGTAGCCATTATTTGGGGTTTTATCTTTGGGGCGTTTCTGCAATATGCGCGTTTGAATCGTTTCGATACCATCGCCGGCATGGCGGTGTTGCAAAACTTTACTGTTGCCAAGATGATTTCATTCACCATCGGTTTGGGTGCGCTCCTGCTGCAAGCGGAGGTTTATTTTGGTTGGGCGGAATATCATGTCAAACCTTTGATTTTGTTCGGCGTCGTCGTCGGAGGGTTGCTGTTCGGCGTTGGCATGGCCATTCTCGGATATTGTCCCGGCACTGTCGTCATATCGCTGGGCCAAGGTAATTTGGATGCATTGTTTGGAATTGTCGGTGGCGTGTGCGGGGCACTGATATTTGCGGTGCTGTATCCTCATATGGCACCGATGCTCGGACCCGACTTGGGTGCGCTGTCGGTGCGTAGCTTGTTGCCGGATAACGTCTCGTTCTGGACTGTGAGCGTGGCTCTGGCGATTGTCTTCATGGGCATCGCGCTGTTCTTGCAACACCTGCAGCCGCAAGGTTGGAAATGGCTGCATGCGGCGATCGGACTGAGCCTGCTTAACGTTGTGCTCAATCTACCTTCTGCCGCTGGGCACCCTATGGGTGCGTCTACGGCTTTTGCCTACGCTGCCATGTCGCTGACAGGTATGGGTGCCGAAACGTATTGGCAGAAAATTGCGAAACCGGGTGCCTGGGAATTGTGGTTCCTGGTTGGCGCATTTCTGGCCGGACTGTTTTTTTCGTTGTTTCAGCGCACTTTTCGCATCACCAGCGTGCCCGATTTGTGGGCACGTTATTATGGATCACACCCGGCCAGACGCTTTGTATGGGCATTTATCGGCGGCTTCTTGCTGCTCTTCGGCGCGCGCATGGCAGGAGGCTGCACTTCCGGGCATGTCATTTCAGGCGGGATGCAGCTCGCCATCAGCAGCTTGTTATTTGCCATCGTCGTATTCGCGGCATTCCTGACGACCGGCCGTTATTTTTATCGTGCAAGAAGTGGTATCCCAGTTTTATCGTCGCCACGGGTTATCAGAACCAATGAGATGAAAGCCGGTTGATCTAGGCTGAATTCAGGTGCGAAAAAACAGCGGCCTCTCCATACTCTGG
>VFSW01005246.1_pt1 | contig 19199 bp, 18 predicted proteins | sample 5358111 | NCBI WGS metagenome assembly VFSW01 (sample SAMN11554181, study PRJNA540505) | mine drainage metagenome | isolation source: sediment from site ElyBrook_90M | place: USA: Ely Copper Mine, Vershire, VT | collected 2017 | reverse complement strand
CCAAGTTCTCTGGAAACCGCCCCCGGCCTGCCTCTCCGGCCCACCTTCTTCTCTCCCCGCAACCCCACCCAGGCCGAGCCTCCCATCCGCTGCGAGATACTCTGCTGGAATGAGGGCGGCCTTGCCCCCGGCCCCGTCGATGCCAATATCCTGGCCGGACGGCTTAACCATCTCTGCGGAGTGCGCGGCATCCGGGTGATGATGCTCGACGGACCCCAGGCCTGGAAGTCCAGCCACAACGGTCTGGAACATGCAAGGGTCAGCGAGCGGCAACTGAACACCGCCGCCAAAACCGGCCTGCCCGGCATGGTCAAACCCGTCACTTACCGGCCCTTTGCCGAGTTCTGCCTCGATGTTTACGATGCTCTTTGCCGCCGCGGCTGGCGCAGGCTCGCCACGCGTGAGCAGCCCGGCTCCGCGCAAGATCGCGTGCTGGTTGAGAGCTACCCTTACGCAGCCTGGAAGTCCCTGGGAATCAAGCCCCTGCCCAGCAAGCGGCGGGCCAGGGTGAGCGATCTGGCTGAGGCATTTGGTTCGTTGCGCGCCCTCATGCCCCTTACGGTGGACCGTCCGCCCAATCACGACCAGTTGCAGGCCATTGTGGGTGGCTTGCCCGGCCTGGCGCTTGAGGAGGGCAACGCCGCCGGAGCGAGAATCGTCGGCAATCCCCCCAACCGCGAAGAAGGCCACTGGCGAGAGGGCTTTATCGTGCTGCCGGTGCCCCCTAAAATTTCGCTCGGCCTCCGCTGGCTGCACTAACAACGAATCAACACCAAAACAAGCAGGCCGCCCGAGAAGGCGGCCTCTGTGCGTTGCAATCGAATCTTCCTTATTTGCTCTGTGGAACCGGAGCGACTTCCGGCAGCGCCGCGGGCTTCGGCTTGGGAGCTTCCTGCTTCTTTGAGGGCGCCAGAATCGCGTGCAGAATCGTGCCTTCCATGCGCGGCATGAACTCCACAACGCCGGCTTCGCCAATGTCGTTAATCAGCTTGTTGATGATGGCGTAGCCCAACTCCCGATGCGCCATCTGGCGGCCGCGGAAGCGCAGGCTGGCCTTTACCTTGTCGCCATCGTTCAAAAAGCGCACCGCTTGATTCTTCTTGGTCTGGTAGTCGTGCTCATCCACGGTCACTGAGAACTTGACCTCTTTGAGCGTAATAATCTTCTGTTTCTTGCGCGCGGCGCGTTCGCTCTTTTCCTTCTCGTAGAGAAAGCGGCCATAATCCTGGATGCGGCAAACAGGGGGAATCGCGTTGGGCGAGACCTCCACCAGGTCGAGCCCACGTTCACGGGCAATCCTCAGCGCCTCAAAAGGCGCCATAATGCCTAGCTGTTCGCTGTTTTCGTCGATTACGCGGATTTCGCGCGCGCGAATCCTGTCGTTGATGCGGATAAAGGACTTTGCAGAACGTTTGTCGAGTGCGATGGTGCTCCTCCAAGAATCGCCGCACGCCCGCCTCCGGGGACAACCCAGAATCACCGCGGGTACACGGTCGCACACTGAGTATAGCATTGGCCCGGCTTTGCTGAACCTGCAACTCTGCACTCCCTGTAGGGTTTCTGCCGCAACGCACAGAAACGCGGAAGAGTCACAGCCGGAACGGTCCATTGCGGGAAACGGAATGAGCGTGCGCACGACTAAGCCTGGAGAGCTAATCCATCCAGGCCGCCGGCCTATCTCCCCACCACATCCTCAATCGGCGCGCCAGACTTGGGAACCGCCGCATGGTAATCCTCGCCCAGCAGGGCAGCCAGCGTGGCTGCTACCTGGCTTTCGGTCACCGGACTAGCATTTTTGCGCTCGCCCAGCGCGGCGGTATCCGGCCCCAGAAACGCCATCCACGTCTCTTTCGATTCGGGAATGTCTTTGCCGTGGCTGGTCCACTTGGCGCCCTCGCCGCGCCCATGGTCGGGCAGCACAATCAGCGTGGTTTTGCCGCGATACTGAGGCATGGATTGCACCAGATCCCACAGTTCGCGCAGGTAGCTGTCGCCCAGATGAGCGGCGTTCAGGTACTCGGTGTAGGCGCCAAAGTGCGCCCAGTCGTCGGTCTCGCCCAGCCCTATAAACAGCAGCCGTGGGCTCTTCGCCTTCAGGTATTCGACGGCCGTATGAAAAGGCAACGGATCGAAGGGCTCGTCCGGCCAAACACGCACCGTCTCCACCTTCAGCGTATTCAGCAGCTTCAGCTCCGGTGTGGCGGGAATCGTCGTCAGCGGATCGTAGCCCGCGTTGACCTCAAAGCCGCACCGCTCGCGGTTAAAGATGCCGTTGAAGGCCTCCCACGCTCCAAACGCCGCTACCTTGCCCGTGAAACCAGGCTTCGCGTTCAGCCATTCAAAGACGGTCATATTGGGGTTGGGCACGTTGTCGTTGGAGTGGATACGGGGGTCGCCCCAGCCGGTAAGCGTCTCGTTGTAGCCGGGATAGCTGAAGTTCAGCCCGTTGGTCACCTGCGAGTCGGAGCCTAGATCGCGGTTGCCGAAAAGCTGTCCCTTGGCCGCCACCACGCTCCACAAAAAAGGCATCAGCACGGCTCGCCGCTCGGCCGGCGTCTCCCGCCAATAGCGCTCCTGGGCGAGGGCCGCGCGTTCCTTGGGGTTACCCAGCACTGCGGGAACCGGCATCTTCATCAACTCCGGGTCCGCGCCGCGAAAAACCTCCTGCCAGCGCAGCCCATCCATCATCACCACAATCATGTTCTGCGTCTTGTACGCTGCGGGCGGCTGAGCCAGTCCCGCCTGCCCGAACGCCAACCCAAGCGCGGCCAGCAATCCGCCGCGCAACCAACTTTTGAGCAACTGTTTAGCTTGCATGGCACTAGACTGCCACAGGTGTGTTTCCAGCAAATGAATAAGTAGTAACAAATGCCGCCTCCAGCGCCCCTTCGGCATTCAGCCCACTCGCGCGCACCCGCACCAGCCGGTTAGCCTCCCACCGCCCTTCTAACTCCACCGGCAGAAAATTCTCTGTCAGCCCAGCGGTCCGTCCACGACCCGCTAAATACGCAGGCGTGTGCAGCGTGATCGCCTCCAACTCCCTGCCCACAAACCGCATCCTGTGCGTCTTGTTTTTTTCGGCGGCCAATGCGCGCAACGCCGCCATCCGCTCCTCTACGGCAAGCGCAGGAACCGGTCTCTCCTTATGCATCGTCCAGCCCGGCGTTCCCGGCCTTGGTGAAAACGGAAACAGGTGCAAATACCCAAACGGCAGCATCCGCACAAACTCCAGCGTCTCTTCAAATTCCGCGTCTGTCTCCCCAGGGAACCCCACCATCACATCCGCGCCCAGGGTCAGCCCCGGCCCGGCGGCGCGCCGCAGCGCTTCCACCTTTTCCACGTAGTGCCACGGCCTGTACCGGCGGTGCATCCGCCGCAATACGCCGTCTGAGCCGGACTGCAAGGGCAGATGCGCGTGCCTGGCCAGCCGCGCCCTTCCATCTCCCACGCCGCCGTACTCCGCCATCAGCCCAATCAGATCCGCGTCCCAATCCATCGGCTCAATCGAGCTCAGCCGCAACCGCGGCAGCGCGGTCTGCTCAAGAATCCTCCGCACCAGCGCCGCCAGTGTCAGTCGGGCTGCACCTTCGCCATCGGATAAATCCCGTCCCCACCGCCCCAGGTTGATTCCGGAAAGCACCAGTTCGTTGCCCCCGGTGGCCACAAAACCCTCCACCTGCCTCAGAACGCGCGCGGCGGCCAGGCTTTTTGACGAGCCGCGAGTCTGCGGAATCACGCAAAAAGTACAGCGGTTCCCGCACCCCTCTTGAATCTTCAGGTTGGGCCGCGTCTGCACGCCCGGCACAAGCTGCGCTTCCTCCAGGAACGAGTGGGCAAAGCGGTCGTCCGCCCAAATCGGCGCGCTGGCCTGCGCTCCGCCTGCCAGCAGTGATTGCACGCTCACCAGCTCCGGCGCCACGGCAAGTTCCGCGCCATCCCGGTTCGCCACCAGCCCCAAAATAATCTCCGGCGCCAGCGCTTTGTGGCTGTTGCCCACCACGGCGGCTACGCCGGCCATCGCGGCCAGCTCCTCTGGGGCGCGCTGCGCATAGCAGCCGGTCACCACAATGCGCGCCGCCGGATTCAGCCGGTGAGCCCGCCGAATGAAGGCGCGGGCCGCGCGATCCGCCTCTGCTGTCACGCTGCATGTGTTCACAATCACCAAGTCGGCTTCCCACGCCTGCTCCGTGCAGTGCCCCGCCGTGCGCAGCCGGTCGCTCACCGCCTCGCCATCCGCGCGGGCAGCCCTGCATCCGAAATGTTCAACGTGAAAACCCGGCATCAATCCAGTCTAGAGCCATACGGCAATCGCGAAGAACCCTTCGCATCTGCTCCCGCCGCAAACCGCCTTCGATATAATGAGACTTACCCCGCAGTTTCCTGCCTTATTTCATGCAAAACTCCAGCCCTGCCGACATTCCGGCTCCATCTTCCATCACCGCCAAAGGCAGTACGCGGCATATTGTCAGTTTTGTCTACTTCACCTTCGTCTGTTATTTATCCATCGGACTTCCACTGGCCGTTCTGCCGCCCTATGTCCACCTGCGCATGGGCCTCAGCGCGGCGCTGGCCGGGTTGGTCATCAGCATCCAGTACATGGCCACTCTGCTCAGCCGTCCCTGGGCCGGACGCATCTCTGACCGCGTCGGCGCCAAGGTCGCGGTGCTTTGGGGCATGGCCGCCTGCACCTTCAGCGGAGCGCTGCTGGTGGCCGCCGCCGCACTCCACCGCTCTCTCTGGCTCGGCTTTTCCGTGCTCATCGCCAGCCGCCTGGTTCTGGGCGTAGGAGAGAGTCTCGGCTCCACCGGCTCCACTCTATGGGGCATCACCAGCGCCGGCCCTCAACATACCGCCAAGGTCATCTCCTTCAACGGCATCGCCACCTATGGCGGCATGGCTCTCGGTGCTCCGCTGGGCGTGGTTCTCGATCAATACTGGGGCCTCAACGCTCTGGGCGTCTTGACCATGCTCATTGGCGCTTTCAGCCTCATGCTCGCCCTGCGCAAAGCTCCGGTCTCGGTCGCCCCCGGTAAACATCTTCCCTTCAGCCATGTTCTGGTGCGCGTCACCCCGCACGGCATGGGGCTGGCCCTCGGCGGCGTCGGTTACAGCGTCCTGGCCACCTTTGTCACTCTCTTCTACGCCAGCCGCCACTGGGGCGGAGCCGCACTCTGTCTCACCGCATTTGGCCTGGCTTTTATTGCTGCGCGGCTCATCTTCATCCAGGCTATTAACCGCTTCGGCGGTTACCCGGTAGGCATAGGCTGCCTTCTAGTCGAGTCTCTGGGTACTATTCTCCTTTGGCAAGCATCGGGGCCGTGGATTGCCCTGGCCGGCGCTTCCCTCACCGGTTTCGGTTTCTCGCTGGTCTTTCCCGCGCTCGGCGTTGAAGCGGTCAAGCGCGTCCCGGAAAACAATCGCGGCGCGGCTCTCGGCGTCTTCACCGCCTTTGCCGACGTCTCCTTCTTTCTTACCGGCCCCTTGGCCGGCGCGGTCATTGGCATCTACGGCTACGCCAGCGCCTTTCTCTTTGCCCTCGTCAGCGTGCTCGCCGCACTGGTCATCGTTGTCGTCCTGCAGCGGCTCCAGGGCGACTGATTCTTCTCCCCACTTTTTCCGCTAATGGGAGGACTCCGGGCGATTTCTGCTAGCATCCCTTTTGGAGACTTTTCAGCATGGATGCTCTGAATAGTGCGAGCCTTGGCGCCCGCCGCAATGAAGATATCGCTCTCGACCTGCTCAAGTTTGTAGCTGCCACGGCCGGCGTCGGCCGTCCCGCCGCTCCCTCCACCGGCTTCAGCGGAGCCGCTGTGCCCAAGCCTGAGGAGCATGTAACCCAACTGCTCGAGCTTTACAGCCGTTGCCTTGAGGCCGTTGAAGGAAAAGGGGCAACAAAATAGCTAGCGAAGCCATCTTGCGCGTTGCCGTCGCCGGGGCCGGCGCTTTTGGCAAAAACCATCTCCGCGTCTACCGTGAGTTGGAAGCGGCCGGCCAGGGTGTCGCTCTGGTCGCCGCCGTCGAGCCGGACCCGACCCGCGCCGCCGACACCGCAGCCAAATACGCCATCCCCGTTTTTCCCTCGGTAGACAAGCTGCTCGCAGCCGATCTCAAGCTGGACGCGGCCACCGTCGCCGTTCCCACCGTGCATCATCATGCGGTGGCCTCGGAACTGCTCAGTGCGGGTCTCGATCTGCTGGTAGAAAAGCCCCTGGCCGCCACACTGGAAGAAGCCGACGAACTGCTCGTCCTGGCCGCCAAACATGCGCGCATCCTGCAACCCGGCCACCTGGAGCGTTTCAACCCCGCCGTGCTGGCCGTGCAGCCGCAACTGCGCCGCCCCATGTTCTTTGAGTCCCACCGCCTCTCCATCTTCACGCCCCGCGCGCTGGATGTGGATGTGGTTCTGGACCTGATGATTCACGATCTGGACATTGTGCTCACATTTGCCGCCTCGCCAGTGCGCGAGGTGCGCGCCGTGGGTCTGCCCATTCTCTCTCCCAAGGTGGACATCGCGAATGTCCGCGTCGAGTTTGAGAGCGGCTGCGTGGCCAACTTCACCGCCTCCCGTGTCTCCACGGAGCGGGTGCGCAAGCTGCGCTTCTTTGAGCCCCGCCAATACGTCTCCGTCGACTACGCCCGCCAGGATCTGCTGGTCATTCGTCTGGATGCGGGAGCTGCCGGCAGTCTTCCGCCTGAGATTGCCGCCGCCATTGCCGCAGGCAAGGCCGATCCGGCACTCCTGGCCAAGCTGGCCGCCGGTCCAGCGCCCGGCCTCTCCTTCGTCAAGCCGGAGGTCACTCCCGGAGAACCGCTGCGCCTGGAGATAGAGTCTTTCATTGACGCGGTTCGCACCCGCCGTCCGCCGCGCGTCACCGCACAGCAGGGCCGGGATGCGCTCGCCCTGGCACTGGAAATTCAGGCCGCTATGGCCGCCCACGCCCATCGCGCCGGCCTCGACGACTTCTTCATGCCCGGCGCGTAAAGCTCCCTGCATCCGCCTTGCCGCCGGCCCCGGAAGTGCCTATACTGGCCTCGCCGCGCAATGAGGCGCTCAAGCCATGGTAAAGTTTCTCCTGTTTTGCATCCTGCTTGTACTTTGCTGGCCGCTTGCGCTGGTGGCCCTGGTTCTGTATCCGCTGGTCTGGCTGTTGCTGTTGCCCTTCCGCGTGGTGGGTATTGCGGTGGGCGGTGCGCTCGATCTGGTCAAGGCTATCATCTTTCTTCCCGCGCGCCTCATCCGCGCTCTCTGAGAGCCTGCCAATAACTCAGTTTTGAATTCGGCATACAGACTGGCGGGTACGCGCATCCACTTGCAACTTACTCCGAGTCATACACATATCAAGCCTCTCCAACTCGATACTCAGGGTAACTGTATACCTGAAACGCACTTCCTGCGGACCGGGATGGTACGCTGCCAAACCCTGATATCGCTCATTTTGTAACGGAAATGACGGCTTTGCCGATAAATCCGTTGAGAAGCTCGATGTGGTTTTCTGGGAGTGCTGCGCATGGCTTGGCTATGGAAGGCTTGTCTCATCTGGTTTGGCAACCTTCCGTTGAAGGCAAAGCTCTATATCTCCTTTGGCTGGTCCTGCCTGTTCACCATTATCCTTGGCGCAGTGTGCCTTGGTGGCGTAAACCGTATCGCCCAGATGCTGGAACCGGCAACGGGCAATCAGGCTTGGACCGAGACACATGCGGATCTCGTACAGCACGCACAATCCACATCCCTGTCAGTTCAATCCAAAAGCGATCTGTCGCGCCTCGCTGGCCGGCTTGAGGCGGTTGTCCTGTCGCTGCTTGCCTTTATCATTCTGCTCAATGTGGTAATGGCGTGGCGGCTTACGCAAATTATCAGCCACCCAATTCTCGAGGCCTGCTCGGTTCTCGACAGTCTCTCCCACCACGACCTCACTGTTTCTGCAACTGTTGAATCTACCGATGAAGTCGGCCGCATGAGCGCGGCGCTGAATAACACCATCGAGCATCTTCGCGAAGTCATCGCCGGTCTGCGCAGCGCGGCGGAGACCCTCAACGCCGCTGCTGGAAAGCTGGGAGATGAAACCACAAACGCCTCCTCCAACTGCCACCTGCAGCGCGATCTCACCCAGTCGGTACTCGATTCCACCCTCCTGCTGGCGGAGAAAGGCGGCGAGATCGAACACTGTTCGATTGAGGCCGCCGAAGCAAGCCGCGAATCCGCCGAGTCGGCAAAGATCGGCGGTCAGGTGATGACGCGCGCGGCGCAGGCGATGGGTGATATCGGCGCCTCTTCCACGGCCATCCATGAACTGATGCAGCAGCTCGATGGGCGCTCGCAGGAAATCGGCAAGGTGGTTCAGGTCATCCGCGATATATCGGAGAACACAAACCTGCTAGCGCTCAATGCCGCAATCGAAGCTGCCAGGGCTGGCGAGCAAGGCCGTGGATTTGCCGTTGTGGCTGGAGAAGTTCGCCGCTTGGCAGAAAACACCCGCGCCGCCACTGAAGATATTGGGCGCATGGTTGAAGCCGTTCAGCGCCAAACCGCCAGCACTACGGCGGCGGTGGCTGCCAGCCGCTCCAGCATTGAGGTAGGACGGACGCGCACCGAGAAGGCGCAGGAGATGCTCATGCAGATCATTGAGCAAGCCAGCCGGACTGAAAAACTTGCCGAGGGCATTGTTACCGCCTCCGCGGCGCAATCGGCGGCCAGCCACGAGATTGGCACGAACGCCGCAAAAGTCGCGGAGCTTGCCGCCGGCTCGCTCAGTTGCTCCACTGAGGTCTTCGTGACCGGATCCAGCATCCGTGAGTCGGCAGATCAACTCAGCAAGGTCGTTCACCAGTTCAAGCTCTGAGCCGCTGACCGTCTCCGCCGCACTCCCGTCTCCACGCGACTAGCGAAGCCGCCGCATTGCCCTCGCAGCCTCCTTCCCTCGACATTCTCTCCGGCAATGCGTTAGCTTGAGCCATATGGCTGGTATTTCTCTGGTTCTAGACGGCAAGGTTGCGCTCATCTCCGGCGGGTCGCGCGGCATTGGCGCGCAGACCGTGCGATTGTTTACTCAGGCCGGCGCACGCGTCGCTTTCAGTTACCGCCAGGCGCGAGAACAAGCAGAGGCGCTTGTGGCCGAGTGCGGCGGTCCAAGCCGCTGCGTGGCCATCGAGCAGAACCTGGCTACTCCTGCAGACGGACGTGTGCTAGTCGCCTCCGCCGTCTCCGCCTTTGGGCAGCTCGACATTCTCGTCGCCAACCACGGCATCTGGCCGCCGCAGGATGCGCCCATCGCGCAAATGCCAGAGACGCAGTGGCGGCATACCATGGCCGTCAACCTCGACTCGGTCTTCGGACTGGTGCAGGCCACCGTGGCGCAGATGGATCGCCAGCCGCGCACACAGAGTGAGCCCACCGGTCACATTGTTCTTATCAGCTCCACCGCCGGGCAACGCGGAGAGGCCAACCACGCAGACTACGCCGTAACCAAAGGCGCGCTCATCAGTCTTACCAAGAGTTTGTCGAGTGAGCTGGCGCCCAGGGGCATTCGCGTAAACTGCGTTGCGCCAGGCTGGGTAGACACAGAGATGTCGGCGGATACCCTTGGCCATCCCGAGCTTGGGCCGAAGGTTGCAGCGGGCATTCCGCTGGGTCGCGTGGCTAGCACGCGGGAAATTGCCGGGCCCATATTGTTTTTATGTACGCCGCTGGCCGGCTTCATCTCCGGTGAGATACTCAACGTAAATGGCGGCGCGGTGCTGGTTGGATAACAGGAGAACAATCATGCGCAGAGTTTTGCCGGTCGTGCTGGCTGCGCTACTGCTGGCCTTGCCGCTGGCAGCTCATTCGCAGGCCAACGACGACGCCGCAAAGAATGCCAAACAGGCGCGCTCTGCGCTGGACACCATGGTGCAGGCCCTCGGTGGCCCCGCGTGGCTCAACATGAAAAACCGGATGCGCCAGGGTCACCTTGCCGCCTTTTACCATGGCAATCCCTCCGGCGGCACTACCGAGTATTGGGAGTTCCATGCCTGGCCTGATCAGGACCGCATCGAGTTCACCAAGCACCGCGACGTGGTCCAGTTTTACCTTGGCCGCACCGGCGTTGAGGTCACTTATCGCGGTCGGGCTCCGCTGCCCCAAGATCAGGTGGACGACTTTCTGCGCCGTCGCGACCACTCCATAGAGACCGTCGTCAAAACCTGGCTCAACAATCCCAACACCATCCTCATCTACGAGGGCCAGCGTATGTCGGAGCGCCACATGGCCCAGCAGGTCACCCTCATCTCCGCGCAAAACCAGGCCGTGACCATCCAGATGGACGTGCAGACTCATCTGCCGCTCAGCCGCGCCTTCCAGTGGCGCGACCCTGTCTACAAAGACAAAAACACCGACCTGGAGGAGTACGACGACTACCACGTCATCGACGGCTTTCCAACGCCATTTACCATCACCCGCTTCAACAACGGAGAGATGACTCGGCAGTACTTTCTTGACAAGGCGGCATACAACCAGCAGTTGCCGCAGGATTTCTGGAGTGTCGATGCAGCCACGCGGCGCATCAAAAAGTAGCTTACGCCCAGCCCAAGCATTCCATACATGACCTTGTTTATAATCCAGACGAGCGCAAAGTTGCCAAGCATCCGCTCTCTGGAGCCAGAGCATGACCTTAGACATCCAGGAGATCCTGGGTTTTCTCCCCCACCGCTACCCGTTTCTGTTGATAGACAGAATTGTCGAGTTCGAGCGCACCAAGCGCCTCGTCGCCATTAAGAACGTGACCATCAACGAGCCGTTTTTTCAGGGCCACTTCCCTGGTTATCCCATCATGCCCGGCGTGCTGGTGGTTGAAGCCATGGCTCAGGCCGGCGGCATGATCATGATGGCCGAGATTCCCGACCGCGAAAAGAAGCTGGTCGTCTTTACCGGCATTGAGCGCGCCAAGTTCCGCCGCCCCGTCACACCCGGCGACCAGTTGCGCATCGAGGTGGATGTGCTCTCCATGAAGACCCGCGCGGGGCGCATCGAGGGCAAGGCATATGTAGACGGAAAGCTGGCCTGCCAGGCCACTCTCACCTGCCAGGTGGTATCGCGCGTGCGTGAGCCGCATCCCGCTGTCGCGGAGTCGCCTGCGGAGCCCATTGTGGCCCAGGAAGCGGTGATCGCAGAGTGAGCATTCATCCCAGCGCCGTGATCGCGCCCGGAGCGGTTGTTCCGGCATCCTGCACTGTCGGCCCTTATTCCACCATCGGACCCAACGTAGTTCTGGGAGAGAATTGCACTCTCATCTCCCACGTCGTGCTGGACGGCCATACCCGCATCGGCGCAGGCAATGCCTTCCACCCCTTTTGCGCCATCGGCGTTGCTCCGCAAGACCTGAAGTACGGCGGCGAGCCCACCGCGCTGGAGATCGGCGACAACAACACCATCCGCGAGAACGTGACCATCAGCCGCGGAACGGTGGGTGGCGGTGGCCTCACCCGCATTGGCTCCAACTGCCTGCTGATGGCCTGCGCGCATATCGGCCACGACAGCCAGGTGGGCAGCCATTGCATCCTGGCCAACGCGGCCACGCTGGCCGGCCATGTCGTGATTGAGGACTACGCCACCGTGGGAGCTTTCTGCCCGGTTCACCAGCACTGCGTCGTGGGCAAGTACGCCTTCATCGGCGGCGGCACCATCGTCACCCAGGATGTACTGCCCTTCTCGCTTACCTCCTCGCGGCGCGAAAACAAGTCCTTCGGCATTAACAAGGTTGGTCTCTCGCGGCGCGGCTTTACGCCTCAGCGGTTGCAAACCCTGCAAAAGGCCTATCGCTTGCTGCTCGCGGCCAAAATGAACACTTCGCAAGCGGTGGAGAAGATCAAGCAGTTGGAGGGCGACGACGTTGCGCTGCTGGCCGCGTTCATTGAACGCAGCGAGCGCGGAGTGATCAAGTAACTATGAAACTCGGCCTCATTGCCGGCAATGGCCGTTTCCCTTTTCTGTTGCTGGATGCGGCGCGCGCCCAGGGACTCTCTGTGGTGGTGGCGGCTATCCGCGAAGAGACTAACCCGGAAATCGATCTGCGCGCGGCGGCGGACGCTGGCATTACAGTCCACTGGCTCTCGCTGGGCGAGTTGTCGCGGCTCATCGACACCTTCCACAAAGAAGGCGTCGAGAGGGCCGTGATGGCCGGCCAGGTGAAGCACAAGCAGATCTTCTCCAGCATCCGTCCTGACTGGCGGCTAGCCAAACTGCTCTTGAACCTGCGCACCCGCAACACCGATATGCTGCTGGGCGCGGTGGCCAAAGTACTAGGCGACGAGGGCATTGAGCTGGTCAGCTCCACGACATTTCTTGAGCCGCTGCTGGCTCAGGAAGGCGTAATCGCCGCCCGCGCGCCAAACGCCGAAGAAAGTAAGGACATCGAGTACGGACTGGGCGTGGCCCGCGCCCTGGCCGGCTTCGACATTGGCCAGACGGTGGTGGTGGCTGCGCAGGCATGTGTAGCCGTCGAGGCCATGGAAGGCACCGACGCGGCCATTGAGCGCGCCGGCCAGCTCATGCACTCACTCGAAGGCGGAGCTACCACTCTGGAGCGCTACCTGACCGTGGTTAAAGTTGCCAAACCCCAGCAGGATATGCGCTTCGACGTGCCGGTCATCGGCATCGCCACGGTAGAGGCCATGATCCGCGCCGGAGCCACATGTCTTTCCGTCGAGGCCGGCCGTACCCTGCTCTTTGACCGCGAGACCCTGCTTGCTCGCGCCAGCCAGGCCGGGATTGCCATTGTGGCCTCTTCGCGCTGATACTGAATCCGGGATTTTATTTCGCGTCCCGTATGCCCCGCTCCCCATCCAACATCTGGAGGTTCCTCGTGAGAAAACCCATTCTCTTCACTCTTGCCGCCATCGCCGTGCTGGCGGTTGCCTTCGTCACCGTTCACGCGGCCGATCAAACCATGCCTACCGTCGGCCAGACCGCCCCCACCTTCACTCTTCCCTCACAGACCGGCGCGCTGATTTCGCTCAACAGCTTCCGCGGCAAGTGGGTGGTGCTCTACTTCTATCCCAAAGACATGACCACCGGCTGCACCATTGAGGCTCACAACTTCCAGCGCGATCAGGCCAAGTACGACGCCGACAACGCCGTGATTCTGGGCGTGAGCGTGGATACCGTGGACAGCCACAAGAAGTTCTGCACCAAGGACGGGTTGACCTTCCATCTGCTCGCAGATCCTGAGCACAAAGTTGTGGACGAATACGGCTCGCTGGGCCATTTCGCCGCCTGGACCATCGCCAACCGCAACACCTTCCTCATCGATCCCCACGGCAAAATCGTGAAGGTCTGGACCAAGGTCGATCCATCGCATCACTCTGAAGAAGTTCTGGCCGCGCTCGCCGAATTAAAGAAGTCCTAGCTCCTTCGTCGCAGCGATTCTGAATTCCGGGTTCCCCAGCTCTGGATTTTCATACCTGGGGAACGATCAATCCTTCCCGGACTGGCCGCGTCGTGTCCCGTGTGCACCATCCTTTTCGCGTTCCTTGCGGATAGGGTGGGATACCTCGAACCTCTCCACTCTTTGACCCAAACCGGCCGCTTTTCCATGCCCCCCCCAAAACGCCACAACGGCCACCCCGAGGGGTGGCCGTTGCTGTACTGCACGTTGAAAAGCGCCTTACTGCTCGCTCTTCTCGCTCTTCTCGCTCTTCCAGTTGATCAAATCGCCAAGGGTCGTGGTCGAGCTGGAGACCGGATGCTTGTGGCCTTCCGCCTTGTAGCTCTCCACCTGGGCGCGGCTGGCTTCCTGGCCCACTGCGCGCAGGCTCAAGCCCACCTTCTTCTCTTCCACGTTGATCTTGATGATCTTGAACTCGTGTTCCAAGCCCGTCTCCAGCTTGGATCCGCCGCCCTCGTCGCCGGCCTCGGAGATGTGGCACAAGCCCTCCACGCCCTCCGCGATCTCAACAAAGGCACCGAACTGCGCCGTCCGCAGCACCTTGCCATGGACCACGTCGCCCACCCGGTGCGCGGCAAAGAAGCTCTCCCACACGTCGGGCTGCAACTGCTTGATGCCCAGGCTCAGGCGGCGGTTCTGCGGCTCAACGCCCAGAACGACAGCCTTCACCTTCTCGCCCTTCTTCACGATCTCAGAAGGATGCTTCACGCGCTTGGTCCAGCTCAGGTTTGAAACGTGAACCAGCCCGTCGATGCCGTCTTCAATCTCGATAAAGGCGCCAAAGTCGGTCAGGTTGCGGACGCGGCCTTCAACCACCGTTCCCGCCGGATACCGCTCCGTCAGATTCTCCCACGGGTTGGCGAGCAACTGCTTCATGCCCAGCGAAATGCGGCGGTCGGCCGGATTCACGCTCAACACAACAGTCTCCACCTCGTCGTTCGGCTTTACCAGCTTCGACGGATGCTTCAGCCGCTTCGACCAGGTCATCTCGGAGAGGTGAACCAGACCCTCGATGCCCTGTTCCAGCTCGACAAACGCGCCGTAATCGGTGACCGAAAGGACGCGGCCATGCACATGCGCGCCCACCGGGTAGCGCTCGGTCGCATCCAGCCACGGGTCGGGCGTCAACTGCTTGAAGCCCAGCGAAACCCGCTGCTTATCCTTGTCGAACTTCAGCACCTTCACCTGGATCTCGTCGCCGACGTTGACCAGGTCGCGGGGGTGCGTCAGCCGGCCCCAGCTCATGTCGGTAATGTGAAGAAGGCCGTCGATACCGCCCATATCCACAAACGCGCCGTAGTCGGTCAGGTTCTTTACCGTGCCCGTCAAAATGGCGCCTTCAGCCAACTGCTCCAAAGTGGTGGAGCGCTTGACCGTTTGTTCCTCTTCGAGGATTTCCTTGCGGCTGACCACGACATTGCCGCGCTTCTTGTTCAGCTTGATCACCCGGACTTCAATCTGCTGTCCGAGATATCCGTCCAAGTTGCGAACCGGGCGAATCTCAAGCTGCGAGCCGGGCAAAAATGCCTTCAGCCCGATATCCACGGTCAGTCCGCCCTTGACGCGGCTCACCACCGTGCCTATCACCGGGGTCTTGTCATTCGCGGCCTTTTCGATCGTGTCCCACACGCGCAGGCGCTGCGCCCGCTCGTAGCTCACCAGGTAGCCGCCTTCCGGCTCCTCGCGCTCGATCACCACGTCAATCACGTCGCCAGCCTGGAACTTCACCGCTCCAGTGTGATCCAGAACCTGCTCCAGCGGCACCAGCCCTTCAGACTTCAGGCCTACATCCACCACCAGGTGCTTTTCGGTCTGCTTCAGCACTGTGCCGGAGACAACCTTGTCGCCATAGGCTTCCACGGCGGCAGCCTCTGCGGCTTGCTCTCGTTCAAATGCCGCCAATGCGGCAGAGAAGTCGTCCATGGATTCAAGTCCGTGCTCAGGCGCCATTTCCTGCACCGGCGCCGCAGTAACCGGCTTAGCCTGTGCAGCAGGCGCAGCCTCAGCTACAGGTGCGGCCTCAGCTTCAACTTGTGCGGGGACTTCCGTTACAACCTCGGCAGCAGGTGCGGCCACAGCGGCGGCTTCCACTTGCGTGGCCGCCTGCTCGGACGCAGTCTCTGCTACAGACTCGGTTGGGGCATCGGCGTCCAGCGCGGCCAATTCGTTTGCTACGACTACTTCGGCGGTCTCGGTGTTGGACGTGGATTCGGACGACGGCTGCTCTTGCTCCGTCGCAGGCTCTAGCGTGGGGATTTCCAATTCGGTGTTCAGGGTTATACTCTCGGGTTCGGGATTGAGGACGTTTGCCATTGCTGCCAGCTCCGGGATTCCTTGCACCTGCGGCCCACGATGCCGGCCGCTGGGTGGCTCCCGCGTGGCGATTGCCGCCAACCAAGGAAGCCTAAAGACCTGGACCCTCTCTGCTAACCTCTGTTTGTGTCATTGGCGTTTCCGCAGAGACAGTCCTCCCAGCCGGTAACGCCGGCTTGGCAAGTACCTGGTCTCCTTGGGAAACCCCCGACAGGCATCGGCTGGCTGGAGGGCGGCCGTAACTCACTGCTAGAATCCGCGCAGCAAGCTACGCTCACGAGTGTAGCAACCTACGCTTTCCCGCGTCAATCCAACAGATTGGCCGTTGCGCGCCGCTCTCTGAAATTTCACAGTCGGCTAGCACGATTGAATGGGCTTACGGGTCGTTTGCGGCCGATGCGGCTTTCCAAATGCCCTGGTTAATCTTTTTCAAGGCTCCTCATGCTGCACAGATCGATATGGCTTCGAGCCTGGTATCCCATAGCCGCCCTCCCTCTATACTGATTGCAAAGGCGCACATCAAATGGACATTCTCTGGACACCTTGGCGCTATGCCTATGTCACTTCCGCCGATGAAACTTCACGCCCCGGTGTTCCGGCCAGCCTTTCCGCCTGGCCCAGCAACCTGAATTGCGTCTTCTGCAACCTGATTGCCTCCGTCGATTACGCCATCGCCAACGGCATGAGCGCTGACCAGGCCGAGGCCGCAGGCGGGCTCATCCTGCGCGGAAAGCACTGTTTCGTCTGCCTCAACGCCTTCCCCTACACATCCGGCCACGTTATGGCCATGCCTTATGCCCACCTCGACCGACTCGCCGCTTTGCCCTCTGAAGCTGCTCACGAACTCATTGACCTGGCGCAACTCACTGAGAAGGCGCTCCAACAGCTCTACCGTCCCCAGGGCTTTAATTTTGGGATGAATCTGGGCCGGGCCGCCGGAGCCGGAGTTGCCGGCCACCTGCACCTGCACGCCATGCCCCGCTGGGCCGGCGACACCAACTTCATGACCACCGTGGCTGAAACCCGTGTCCTGCCTGAGAATTTGGAGATGACCTGGAAGCGTATGCGCGATGCCTTTGCCCTGCTGCAAGACCGGCAATCCGCCGGATAACCAACCCCAGCCGCCCCTTGCGCTTGCCTTCCCCGCCATTGCGGTACTACTCTTGGTTCATGCCTCGATGTCGCTAACACCGTCCCGGTGCCAAGCCCGAGGTTGACCTGCGCCTTCTCAGCGTTTGTTCTTCCCCATATTCACTCCCCACTGAACCTTGAAAAGAGTTGTTCGGAAACTTATTCCGGAAAAGGAGATCATCATGGCGCATATCGCCGCAGATGTAACTGAACTCATTGGTCGGACTCCGCTCGTGCGGCTCAACCGCATGGCTGCCGGACTGCCCGCAACCGTTTTAGTCAAGCTTGAGAGCCAGAACCCACTCAGCAGCGTTAAAGACCGCATTGGCCTTGCAATGATTGAGAACGCCGAGAAGGCCGGCAAAATCCAGCCCGGCAAGACCGTGCTCATTGAGCCCACCAGCGGCAACACCGGCATCGGACTGGCCTTTATCGCAGCGGTCAAGGGCTACAAGCTCATCCTCACCATGCCGGAGACTATGAGCCTTGAGCGCCGCGTCCTCCTACTCGCTTTTGGCGCGGAGCTGGTGCTGACACCCGGCCCCGGCGGCATGAAGGGCGCCATCGCCAAGGCCAACGAACTGCTGGCCCAGAACCCGAACGGCTTCATCCTCGGCCAGTTCGACAACCCAGCCAACCCTGCAATCCACTACGCCACCACCGGCCCTGAGATCTGGGCAGACACGGACGGCAAGGTAGACATTCTCATCTCCGGCGTCGGCACCGGCGGCACCATCACCGGCATTGCCAAGTACATCAAGGAGCGCAAGCCGGAGTTCAAGGCTATCGCCGTCGAACCTACTGACAGTCCCGTGCTTTCCGGCGGCAAGCCCGGACCGCACAAGATTCAGGGAATCGGCGCTGGGTTTGTGCCCTCGATTTTGGACACCACCCTCATCGACGAGATCGTACAGGTGAGCAACGACGAGGCCATTACGACGGCGCGCCTGTTGCCTCTTAAGGAGGGCCTGTTTGTGGGCATCTCTTCCGGCGCGGCGGTTCATGCCGCACTCAGGGTCGCCGCACGGCCAGAGAACACCGGCAAGCTGATCGTCGCAATCCTGCCCAGCTTTGGTGAGCGCTATCTGTCCACCGTTTTGTTCGAGTCGTTGCGCCAGCAGGCACAGGCACTGGTCACGCAGCAGGTTACGCTGTAGGCAGCAGTCAACTAGCGACCCGCGTCGGAAGGGACGGGCCAGCGCCCGTCCACTTCGACTTTGATCGAGCCGGATCGAAGAAAGCTTTTACGGTTCCAAACCTTTATGTCCCTGCTTGAACACATTCGCGATGACATAAGCTCCGTGCTGGAGCGCGACCCCGCCGCCCGCTCGCGGCTTGAGGTGTTTCTCTGCTATCCGGGCCTCTGGGCGGTCTGGATTCATCGCATCTCTCACGCTCTGTGGGGCGCGCGCATGCGCCTTGCAGCGCGCATCCTCTCCCAGGTAGCGCGCCTTTTCACCGGCGTGGATATCCACCCCGGCGCGCTGCTCGGCCGGCGGCTCTTCATTGACCACGCAACCGGGGTTGTCATTGGAGAAACCGCCATTGTGGGCAGCGACGTAACCATGTACCAGGGCGTCACTCTCGGCGGCACCGGCAAGGGGCATGGCAAGCGCCACCCCACGGTTTGCGACGGCGTCTTCATCGGCAATAACGCCAACGTACTTGGCAACATCACCATCGGAGAAAACTCGCGGGTAGGCGCGGGCTCCGTTGTGCTCTCTGACGTGCCCCCTAACTCCACCGTCGTCGGAGTTCCGGCGCACATCGTCTATCGCAACGGAGAGCGCGTCCTCATCGTCGATCCGCATGAAGTCAAAGACCCGCTCTCCGACGCGCTCATCGCCCTCTCTGCCCGTGTGGAAGAGCTGGAGGAGAGGTTGGGCGGAGAAGCCCGCCCCGCTCAGCCTTTCGCCGCCGAAGAAGCCGAGCGCACCGCCTACCGCGAAGACCTCGAGCGCCTGCGACAGTATGTCTCCATGGGCGAAGGTATCTGAAGCCGCACGCGCTTTGCTAAGCCCGGCAAGCGGCCTGCTCTTCAGCTCTGAGCTTTGATAAGTTGTGCCCGATTTATCGCGCTAGAAGTTCATGAACGTGCGATCAGTGAAAAATACAACCTTATTAGAATGTGCGGTTTATGAAAGGCGTACAGCCATACAGCCGCTGTAAAAGCCCTTGGCGAGTGTCTGTAAGCTTATGAAACTAGATAATTTAAGAGGCGTTTACTGGCGTACAGTCGAAAAAACATTTTTTGCGAATTTGGCACGCCGGAATGGGGCTGAGAGGCAGCATTTGTGGCCGAGAGAGCCAGGTTTGCGAGATTTTCAGCGCACTTCA
>VFSW01005245.1_pt1 | contig 19204 bp, 21 predicted proteins | sample 5358111 | NCBI WGS metagenome assembly VFSW01 (sample SAMN11554181, study PRJNA540505) | mine drainage metagenome | isolation source: sediment from site ElyBrook_90M | place: USA: Ely Copper Mine, Vershire, VT | collected 2017 | reverse complement strand
AAACTTCATCCAAATTCAAATAATTAGATAGGGATTCGTACCCCGAGTATGAGTCCCTTTGGGGATTCACACCTTTCGTCGACAAAATAGCGAAAATGGACTCGGCGGGAATCGCACCCGCGACTCGACGTTGCGAACGTCGCGTTTTACTACTATACTACGAGCCCTGGGATAATACCAAGTATTTAAGGTTTATTATTATATCTTTATTGATTCGATGCGGGAGAAGAGGCCCATGATTACAGAGCAGAAAAAGGCTAGGATAGAGAAGGTCCTGCACCGGGTACTAGAGGATGTTAAGCCTACTCCAAACGAGATAAAACTCCTTACAGCGAAATCCAACGAGCTCATGGGCAGGCTGAAGGCGGAGGCGCCTAAGAATGTCGACATACTGCTTGTAGGGTCTGTCGCGCGCGGCACGCAGGTTAGGGGCTCGTCAGACATAGACATATTCCTGTTGTTCCCTAAAACACAGGATGAGAGAAAGATGGAGGCGGAGGGCCTCAAGATAGCAAAGGCGATAATCAAGAAGGGCGGCGAGAAGTTCGAGATAAAGTATGCGGAGCACCCTTACACCAGAATATTCCTCAAGGACATCAACGCCACCGCAGACATAGTCCCTGCGTTCAAGATAAGCAAAGCTGAGGAGATGGGCAGCGCGGTTGACAGGACCCAGCTCCACAATAAGTTCGTAAACTCGAAACTGTCCCAGAAGCAGAGGAACGACGTCCGAATATTGAAGACATTCCTCAACGCGCGCGATGTGTATGGAGCAGAAGCAAGAATAGAAGGCTTTTCCGGATACCTCTGCGAACTGCTTGTGTACTATTACGGCTCATTCATAAATGTGTTAGAGAATTTCCTAACCTTGAGGCTGCCTATTGCAATCGATGTGATAAACAAGGGCGCAGAGAAGCATAACGTCGCAGAACTGGCGAAGAGGTTCAACAGCGAATTCATAGTCATAGACCCGACAGACCACAACAGGAATGTTGCTGCAAACGTATCGAAGGAATCCCTAGCAAAAACGGTGCTAGGGGCACGCACCTTCATAAAAGAGCCCGGCATAGACACCTTCTACACAAAGAGACACTCCGGACTGGAGGCCAAGGCGGCGGTAAAGAACATGACAGGACTCCTTGGAATAGACGTATTCCTGATAGCGTTCAAGCTGCCCGACATGACAGAGGATATACTCTGGCAGCAGCTCAAGAAGCTCCGCGTTAGAGTATACCAGGAATTAAGGCACCACAGTCATACTCCGATAGGATCCCTGCAGAGCATCTCTGGCGCAGACGGCATAATGGCTTTCTTCATACCGAACGCGGTTAAGAAATCGTTCGTTGTTACTGGGCCGAGCGCGTTCGCGGGGAATGCCACAGAGGCGTTCGTGGAGGCGCATGCAAAGTCGTATGGAATCTTCTTCGACCACGACAGGCTTATTTCGATAGAGAAGAAAAAATTCCAGACAGCTGGAGATCTGCTCAAGCATCTCGTTTCGCAAAGAGAGATAAAGTTCCCGTCCTACATAAGCAGGAAGGGGGTAAATCTTTACACGAACAAGATACCAGAAAAGTATGCGAAGATGCTGCACGAGGCGCTTGAAGAGAAGATGGTGCACCAATAAGTGAGTACATGGCGGCCTACCCGGTAGTTGAGAGGAAGTACTTCGTTTCGGAGAAGGTGGACGAGACACCGGAGGTTCTCATAATAGGTATGAAGCCCGAAGATGGAAAACCCAATGCTTTTGACCCAGGGATGTTCATGATGCTCAGGGGCATAGACAAACAGACTGGAGAGGCGCATGTCGGCAGAGCGCTTTCCATCGCTTCTGATCCATCGGCCGTCGACATGGAGTTCTTTATAATAAAGAATCCTACGCACGGGGAGCACATAGGGAGGTCTCACTTCAACGATGTAGAGCCAGGGGATCCCTTCCTCTTGAAAGGGCCATCAGGGCAGTTCAAGTTTGATCCTAACAAGGACAAGAAGGTTATCTTCATTGCAGGAGGCACTGGCCTTGCGCCATTCATGTCGATGCTGAGGCACATGAAGGTGGTTAATGCAGATACCGATGTGGTAATGCTATACAGCATAAAGTTTCCCACTGAAGTGATAAGGAGGGATGAGCTCAACGGTTTCATACAGCAGCGGAAGCTCAAGCTGACCGTTACCGTTACAAGGCCGGTAGAAGGAGATGGCTGGACGGGCCAGACCGGGCACGTAGACGCGCCGATGATACAGAAGTACGCTCCTGATTTTGCTGAAAGGATGTGCTATATCTGCGGGCCGTTAGCATTCGTCAAGGCGGCCAAGGATGCGCTCGCTGCTTTGAACATTCCGCCGCAGAGAATAAGCGCTGATGTATGGGGTTAGTTAAAGCAGGCTGATAATTATCCCACCAATTACTGTTATAATAACGCCTGCTTTTTGGAACGTTGTCATTTTATCTTTGTAGATCAAGTAGGCGGCAATTACAATAACTATAGGTTCTATCGCAAGGATTGCGCCACCTATTGCAACAAATTTCTGAAGAATTACTAGAACAAAAAGGATTTGCCCTAAGCCTAGGACCAGACCTACTCCAATAAAGGTAATCAATGGCAAAGTCAGTTTCAGAGTAATTAACCTCTTAAATTGTTTTGACTTCGTACGTGATGACGCTATTCCATAGACAAGTAGAGAAACAAATCCAATTATCCAGATTGCAGAGATTATAAGAGATGGAGAAGTTGGATATTTTGAGATTCCGTATATCATCAATATGTTATAAACGACCCAAAGCAAATTACCTGCTATTGCAGGAATCAAGTGCTTATTGAACTTGAAACCCCTGTTTATCGTGACAAATCCGGCTCCTAAAAATATAATTAATATTGCGGCGACTTGGGGTAATGTGACAGCCTCGCCTAAACCAAAAACACCAAATATGACAATTGAGATGTACGCGAGATTGATTAAAGCCCATGTGTTAGATGTTTGTTCAGTCTCTAATGATTTCAAAACAAGTACATAGCCAAGTGCTAGAGATAATCCAGCTATGAGTGCTATCAAGAGTAGCAGCAGTGTTACCTGTACAGGTGGGAAAAGGAGCAGGTATATTACCATGGGAATTATCGCTACACCGATGTATAACGACCCCACATAGGCGCCGAAGGCATTGGTAACTGTTTTTGAGAAGAGATCGCTGAATGATAAAGCAAGAAGAGATAGCACGGCTGCAGTTAGACCTAGAACAAACATTAATTCACAATAATTATATCTTATTCAACCTCTCGTATATTTCCTCCATGTCCAGCTTTGTCGTAAGGAGAGGTATCTTCTCTATTTGCGCGATCTTTATCGCGAGCTTGTCTATCGTGGTTATGCCGTGGAGCACCACCAGCTTCGGCTTTATCGGAGCGACCCTTATCACAACCATCGGCGACCTTCCGGTCGAGACCCTGTCGAAAAGGAACGCCCTCTCCAATGTCGACCCGAAGAGTTTCGGGTAATCCGAGGGCGACATCTCCAGTATCACCTTCAGGCTGTCCACCGAGGTGTAACCGAAAAGCCTTACAGCGTCGAGATAGCTCGGGTTGGCTATTATCTTTCCCTCTATCACCCTGTTGAAGTCTATGCCGCTTATCGGCGCTGCGAAGTCGTGCACAGTGTAGAATTTCTCCTCGCTCCTCTTCGGCGACAGCTTCTCGAGGCCCTGCACCACTGTGCTGCCTTTGGTCTCGTCTATCGAGAATAGCGCGTCCACGAACCTCTTTATCACCCCCACTCCGGGGCTCATCCTGCGGTTGCTCTCATAGTCGCTTATTGTTGACGTTGAAATCTTGATCTGCTTTGCGAGCTCGACCTGCGTTATGCCGAAGAGCTCCCTCCATTTCTTCATCGCGCTGCCCGGGCTGTCCGACAGCGCTATTTCGCCCGCTATCTTCTCCTTTAGTTCATCCATTGTCAATCACTGGGAGCTGTCCTTCTTGCCTTTCCGGCCTGTCTTTTTCTTGATGTTCTTGTAGAGCTGGTCTATCTGCTCATCGCTCATGTCGCCCTTCGGCTTTGCTTGGCCTGCTGCCTGGGTCTGCATGCCCGCGACTTGGGCGGGCGTCTTCTTAAAGAACCCGTACAGTATGAGTGCTATTCCGGCGATAAGCAGCACAAAGAAACCTGCTCCAGATGCAAGCACCGCTATGGCCGATGCTGACCGGCTCGCGTAGCCAGCTGCGCTGGTCTGCGATGGGTATAGGATTGTGCTGTTAAAGGTGATCGAGTCGGAGGCGCTGCCGTTGGTGTTGTCTACTACAGCGTAGTAGGTGCCTGCGGGCATCCTCGACGCATTGATATTGTAGAATGGGGTTGCATTGCCTAGAACCTGTGAATACGGGATTGTACCGATCAAGGCATTGTGGTAGCCGAAGAGCAGTCCCTTGCCCTCAAGCGCTACCGCGGTGGCGTATCCAGATATTGCGTTGCCCGAATTGACCTCGGTCGACCACACGGCAAAGCCCGTTGAGTTGAATACATAGAAGTTGACCGGTTTGGAGCTGACAACCCCGAAGATTGCGGTTTGGTTTACCAATATGACCTGCAGGTATGAGAATGACATGCTCGATACTGTAACATTATGCTCTGCGAGGAGGCCGCTCGCCACAGAGGTCAGGAGGCTGCCGGCCAAGAGCAGGAGCCCGAAGGCTGCGACTATTAGCACCAGCCCTATATATACGAATTTCTTTTTCATTTCCGCCCCTAGGATATATCCTGTAAAGATATTTAGATTTATAGATGCACGAAGGTGCCTTCCAGCAGGTAATACCGCAGCCAAAGATTATTAAAGGATATTCGTGTATTCTTACTGGTGGCTCTTACATGGCTGGAGATAATGCAGCAAGCGGCGACAGGCTCTCTACCGGGATAGAGGGGCTCGATACCATACTCTTTGGAGGCATACCTCTGGGCAACCAGGTTGTCGTCGGCGGCGGACCGGGCGCGGGAAAGACCCTGCTCTGCTTCGAGATAATCTACCAGAACGCCAAGATGGGAATACCGTGCGCGTTCATAGCCCTGGAAGAACAGGAGAAGGTGGTGCTCAATAACTTCAAGCGCGCCTTTCCAGCGTTTTCTGATGTGGACGAGCTTGTGTCGAGCAACAAGATAGTGCTCGCCGGCGAGGAGGTTGCTGCAAAGATCCAGGTTGGCAGCGACTCGGAGTCGTACTCGTTCGGCAACGTTCTGTCATCCATGGAGAATGTGATAAGGTCAAACGGGGCCAAGTGCGTAGTAATAGATTCGCTTTCACTGATAAAGCTGATGTTCGGGAAGTCTACCGTATATAGGAGGTACATGCTCGCACTCTCATCGAACCTCAGGAGGCTTGGCGTGACCAGCCTGCTGACCGTGGAGCTGCCCCGCACTAACAGGGGCGACATGGTGTTCAGCCCGGAGTTCTTCATATTCGACGGCACGATCGTAATGTACCAGAACCTTGAGGAGGACAAGCGCGCCTTCAACCTAGAGGTGGTGAAGATGCGCGGCTCGAACCACAGCCTCTCTTTTGCTCCCTATGAGATAACAAACAAGGGCTTCAAGGTCTTCTCGATAAGCGAAGCGTAATGAGTGCTTGGATGCAGCGGTTTGGCAAGAAGAATGCGGAAGCACAGAGGGTTGACGGGGATCGCCCGAAGATGGAGACCACGCAGAGGGAGAGGATGATGGCCCTGGCAGTCATAACAGCCGCACTGGTAATAGTGGCTGGCCTCACGCTGGTGGCAACCTCGGGCGGAACGCCCTTGAGCAGGTGCAACGGCATATTGATATCGCAGCAGAAAGCGGAGTGCCTTTTGGCGCTCGCCAACAGCACAAAGAACGCATCCGTGTGCAGCTATCTGACGTCATCCCTGGCGGGGCGGTGCATAACTAACATAGCGCTGCTCTCCGGCAACGCAAGCATATGCGATGGCATACCCTCTAACTCCCAAACCTATGCGGGGTGCTTGACGGGCATAGGCACAGCGAAGCATAATGTCTCTTACTGTGGCGGGCTTGGAGAACCCTATCTGTCGACTTGCGCTTACAGCGTAGCCAGCGGGGAGAACTTCAGCAGCATATTGACATGCAGCATGATAGGCAATGCGAGCCTGAGCGCGGACTGCAGCGCAAAGAGCCATTACAACGACGCGGTGCTCCTCAGGAATGCGACATACTGCTCGTATTTGCCGACGGCATACAACTACAGCCTGGTATCTTACATATCACAGTCGAGCGCACGCATATTTGGGCTCACAAACGTTACATCTACACTGGCATACCTAAACACATCGCCGAGCAGCTACTGCTACTACAACCTCGCGCGACTCGATTACAATAGATCGCTGTGCGGTTTGGTGACCGGCCAGCTTGGCACCCTCTGCGGTTACCAGTTATCAACATCTGCATCTTACAACATCTCTGCTGTAAACAGTATTACGCTGCAGAACGTCACAGCCCTGTGCAGCCAGGCCCCACAGGTGGCACAGGCCGTATGCTCCTACGCGCTCTATATCTACATCGCTGCCGCGCAGCGCAACGCCTCGGTGTGCGGCATGATACGTGTGGCGCAGTACCAGAACGCATGCTATGCGGGGATTGCGAACAAGTACCAGAACAGCTCCTACTGCAGCTACATACAGAACTCTACCGAGCGCATCGCGTGCTCCGTCGGAGTGCCAACAAACTCAACCTAGTTGCTTTTTGATGCAGACTCACTACAAGGGAATCGTCACGGCGATAAAGAGGGCGTCGGAGAGCCGCAACGACCTCTATACAATAATTTCGGACAAGGCGATAAACGCAAGGTCGCCGCTGATGCTCGAGCTGGGCGACGTTGTGACGGTAAACGACATAAATGACGATATGATAGGCCATGTCGAGCAGAACGGAAAGGCGTCAGCGGAAGATTACGAACGCACGATCGCCAAGGCGGTGGATGGGCTGCGGATAATAGATAACATAGAGGAGATGAAGAGCGCCGAGATTGACAAGCCTTATGGAAAGTCGTTCGGCATGATGTCGGAGCCGCTCCACGAGGCCGCGACGCTCTTTGCACGTGCGTACCTATCCGGAGCACCGATTGTGGTGAGGTTCCATCATGACGGCGACGGATCGAGCGGCGCGGTATCGCTCTACAGGGCGCTTGAGAAGCTCAAAGATGGAATATGCATCGGCCACAGGGGGATATCGTGGATTATGCACAGGAGCGTCGAGTACGATGCGGAGGCGTTCTACTCGGACTCGTTGGAGTTCCAAAACTACCAGAGCCTGGAGAAGCCGATGATACTGATAATCGACTTCGGAACCGCACCGGGGAGCGAGGCATCGATACGCGAGGCGGCGAAGGGATATAGGCTGATGATGCTCGACCACCATCCGATGTATGATGGCTTCCCGAAAGGGCAGGTGACCAAGTACATAAACCCGTGGGAGTACGGCTCTGACACAAACTTCACCGCGGGGCTGCTCGCATGCCTTTTCGCGGAGTCCATATGCAGGGTAGACACGAGCGACATGAGGGCCGCCTCCATGATAAGCGACTTCAGCTCGTTCGCAGACAGGGAAGATAAGAGAGGCATGAGAGACGCAGTAATACTGGACTATCTGACAAACGTGGCTGGCCGTCAAGATTCGAGCATAGGGAGGCTTACCCCGTCATATATAGAAGGCGTACTGAAAGACAAAAGCAGGGCCGATGAGGTATTCTACACCGCATCGAACACGATGAACGAGATGCTCGATCTCGGAGTGAAGAGCGTGCATCCATACAAATGCCGCAACGGCATAACCGCGTTCGTGCTCGAATTCGGCATTATGCCCAGGAACAGTTCGGGCTACCCCCTGCCGGGCAGGTACAGTTCGAGGCTGCAGGAGAGGCTCGAGTCAATAAACGGCAGGAGCACCATAACCATTCTCTATTACGGCAGTTATGTGACAATGCGCATATCCAAAGAGATATCCAAGGAGGTGGGCATACTTAAGATCATAGACAGGCTTGTGAAGGAGTCCGGATATGCCGGCTCTGGGGGCGGGCACAACGAGGCTGCAAGCGTAAAGGTCAGCAACAGCGGCCCCAAGGAGATTGTGGACCTAGTGCTCAAGGAACTCGGCGCGACGCCCTGACCGAGACCATGCTGTCGACCTCCTTCGATGTCATGTCGAACTTCGCGGCGAAAAAGTCGTAGACCGTTTCCTTGTCGGATTCGACGAGCGCCTTTTTTACCATGGCGGACATTAGGGGCAAGATGCTCAGCTTTATCTCCCGCAGGCTGTGGTGGACCCTCTTCTGCAGCTTCTTTGCAAGCATCGTCTCTGTATTCCTGTCGGCCTTCGAGCTGCTCAGCTCTGATATCACCTTTGGGAAGGAGTACCTCCTTCTGGTGTCCGGGGTGCCGTCCTTTGCGAGCGCTACGCCGCTCGACATCATTACATTCATGTAGCGCCAATAGGTGTAATACTGCTTTCTCGATGCCCTGGCAGAGAACTTCGTAGCGTTTGCGAGCGAGGCGTACGCGGCGCGGAGCTCGTCCATCTGCATATACCTGTATGGTAGGTTTTCATCTACCCATTTTATCATCATGTCGTTGTCTACATCCGATACTGCTATCGCCCTGAGCGGCGCAGACACGGTATGCGACGCGAATATCTTGTCGAGCACGGAGAATATGTCGGACTTTCGGTCGCGCAGGCCTATCGAATCGAGCATCTCCTCGTCGGACCCCACCATGACGAGCATATCGTTGAGCGCGCTCCTAGCGTCTCCGGAGGACCTGCTGGCTATGCTCTCTATTATCAGCGCGCTTACCTTAACGTTCATCTTCTTCGCGGCGTTGTCGAGTATCCTTGATATGTCTAGGGCGGTGAGCTTCTTGAATTCAATGTTGTCCGTCTTGCCCCTCAGGAATGATATGCCCTGAGCCCACATGTTGTTCGCTATCATCACTACGGGGCTCTTGCTCTCGTTGATGAGCTTGTTTATGGCCGAGGCGGCGCCCTCGTCGTGCCTGCCAGATAGCTCGTCTATCTCGTCAAGGAGTATCATGTTTGTCTTGCCGAAGAGGCTTCTTGTATTGGAAGAGACATGCAGGCGCTTTGCTATGGAGCCGGCGTCCCTGTAGTCGCTAGAGCTCATCTCTATGAGGTTCCAGCCCATGCGCTTTGCGATCATGTGAGCGGCAAGGGTTTTCCCAGTGCCGCATGGCCCGTGCATCATGAGGGGCTTCCTCTTCGCCCCCCTGTCCGTATCCGTGGCGAACTTAATCAGGTAATCCACAGATGCGCGATTGCCAATTACCCCGTCTATCGAGTCAACGTGGGTTGCATCAAAATCCGACATAAAGGCACTACATTTATAACTTTATGTTTCATATTTTTATAGTTATAGGTATCTACAAGCAAAACCTTAAAGGCGGGGATTCCTATATGTAAACTGGTTATGATTATGGCTTCTAAAAGGCAACGGGATGTCGGGAGGGCGCCGCTGCACATCGCGATAATACCTGACGGCAACAGGAGGTGGGCCAGAATGAACAGGCTCAATCTTCAGTGGGGATACAACGCAGGCATAAACAAGATAATAGACGTCTGCATATGGGCGAAGAACCAAGGGGTCAAGACCGTGTCGGTTTGGGCGCTCTCTACAGAAAATGCCAAGGAGCGCAGCAGGTATGAGGTAGGGCTGCTATACAAACTCTATACAAAGGCGGCGAACGACAAGGGCATACTCAAGCTGCTCAAAGAGAACAAAGCTAATGTAAAGATAATCGGCAATATGGCGATCCTGCCGGAGAAACTGAGGACCGCGCTAAAGAAAGTGGAGGCACAGACGCGCATGTATCGGGATCTTTCGATAAACCTGCTTGTTGGATACGGCGGCAGGGATGACATAGCCTATGCTGTGAAGGGCCTACTGGCGAGCAACGCGAAGAACATAAGCGCAGACATGATAAAGTCGAAGCTCATGACCGCGGAGGTGCCCGACGTCGATCTCATAATAAGGACATCGGGCGAGAAGCGCCTCTCCGGGCTGCTGCCATGGCAATCCAACTACTCGGAGCTCTACTTCGCGAAGAAGAACTGGCCGGATTTCGGCAAGGAAGACCTGAAGAGGGCGATCGACACCTTCCGCAAGAGGCAGAGAAGGTTCGGAAAGTAAGGCCAACGTGTTTTGATGGCAACCAAAAACATCTCCAAGTATTCTGACATATTCTCAAAAAGGCTGCCGGGCACAACGATATTATTTGCAGGGCTGCTGATGCTCAGCCTTGTGGTCGGCATGACGTCAGTGGCGCTGCTCCACTACAAGGGACTGACGCATGCTTTCACGTATATTCTGATAAACGGCACGCTTGCTGGGGTCATAGCGATACTGCTGCCGACGGTACTAACTGTCATAGTCATAAAAGCGACAAGGCATATGATAAGCATAAAGCACACCCTCTTCATAGCGATGGTCGGCACGGCATCGTACTCGGTATTCTTCCTCTTGGGTAGCATACTCCACATAGCGGTCGGAACGCCTGCCGCGGTGATAGCCGTACTGGTGGGGGACGCCAGCATATTCGGTTGGTGGTTCTTCATCAACAAAGTGGTGCTCGGTTTCAGGAAGCGCGCGGCCCTCTTCGCGCTGGTGCAGCCTACGTTAAACATAATACTCTTCATAGCTGCGAACAGGTTCATATTCAGGCTCGACGAGCCGTTCGGCATACTGCTACTCAAGCTCTACATCGGGATATTCATATTCATGATCGTGAGTTACATGCTCCTATACATGTTCGACAGGCCGCTGAAGAGGGACCTAGGGGTAGGCGGCATAGATATGTTCTCGCGCATGCTGCAGAACTGGCTCTTCGACATAAACACCTCGCTGCCGTTCAGCACAAAACTCGGGATAAAGCCGAGCGTCGACACCAACACTATAACGGTGCGCGGCAGGGATGGAATAAAAGGCGTCTTCTTCATACCGGAGATACACTACGGCCCGGCCGGCAGCCTGGGCGCCAGCGACTATCCATATATATTGGAGAGGCAGGTACACTCTAGGTACGGAGCGAGCGCGTTCATCATGCACTCCACGGTCACGGCCGACAGAAACCCAATATCTGGGAGGCAAATCGACAGGGTGAAGGCTGCACTGCTCGACGGAGTCGAGCGCGGTGCGCCGCTGAAGGGCGGGATGAGCTACTCGCTCGGCAGCCACGGCCACTCGAAGGCGATAAAGATATCGCTAGGGAAGCTGTCGATCGTCACGCTGACCAGGGCGCCGATGGTGACCGAGGACGTAGCGTACGACGCATCAAACCTTTTCAAGAAGACCCTGAACAATAGGTATGGCGACTCCGTACTTATAGACGCGCACAACTCTAGATACGAGAGCGCTCCCAAGAGCGAGCGGGACGGAGTTACCTTCGACTCTAAGGCGATGAAGGACTACATCAAGGCGATTGATTCGATCAAGGAGATAAAGAGGGCTGGGGTGCAGAGGATCGGCATAAAGAGCGTGGAGCTCTACAATTCCCTCGGGATGCCGAAGGACATAGGAAGGGGCAACCTAAATGCGGCTGCCTTCTCTTTTGGAAGCTTCAGCTACGTGCTGATACAGTTCAACTCCAACAACATACTGCCGTCGCTGAGGAACGAGATTGTCGCGTACGTGAAGAGGAAGTACAAGGTGGATGCAGAGGTCTGTACCACCGACACGCACTCTGTCAATTCTATAGAGTGGACTGTGGAGAACGTCCTGGGCAGGTATACCAAGTTCAAGGCGCTGGTGCCATTTATAGACAGGGCGGTTTCGGGCGCGATAAAGGACATCGAACCCGTCAGGATATACCACAAGAAGATCGTGCTTAAGAAGTTTCCAGTCTGGGGGCCGGAGCTTGGCGACATAATGGTCGACCTGACCACGTCGGTCGTGGCGAAGGCGAGGATACTCAGCCCGATAATAATAGTGTCAGGATTCATAATCGCGGCGGTTGTGATGTCGCTCGTGTAGCTACGGTTCCAACCTGTTCATCGTTCGCGGGAACGGGATTGCGTCGCGTATCGTCTCGAGCTTCAGCATCCATCTGACCAGCCTCTCCGACCCCATACCAAAACCAGAATGGGGGACGCTGCCGTACTTCCTAAGTTCGAGATACCATTTGTAGTCCTTTTCCTTGAGCTTCTGCTCCTTAAGCCTCCTCACCAGCTCGTCGTAATCCGAGACCCTTTCTGATCCCCCGATTATCTCGCCTATGCCCTCCGGCGCAAGCAGGTCCGCGTCGAGCACAGTTCTGGGGTCATCTGGATTTATCTTCATGTAGAACGCCCTCATCTCCTTCGGCTGGTTTGTGAGGAATATCGGCTGGGTCCTTTCACCCATCAGCCTCTTCTCCTCGTCGAGGCCTATGCCGTCGCCCCACTTCAACTTGAGCTCTTTAAGCGCGGCCTCATACGTCATTTTCTTGAACGGCGCCTTTATCGCCAATAGGTCTTCCGGGTCCCTCTTGTATTTACCGAGTATGTCCTTGTGCTTCCTCGCCATCTCATGGCAGAGATGCTCCACAAGCTCTCCGGCAAGACCTATGTACATTTCAAAATCGTAGAAGGCCATCTCCGGCTCGAGCTGCCAGAATTCGGTGAGGTGCCTCGGCGTCCTGCTCGGCTCCGCTCTGAATGAGGGGGCGAATGCGTACACAAGAGGGTAGCCCTCTATCATCGCCTCGCTGTATAGCTGCGCGGTCTGCGCCAGGTAGGCCTTCTTGCCGAAGTATTCGACATTAAAAACTGTTGCTCCGCCCTCTGCAGCAGATGATGTGAGCATAGGCGGCTGCATCTCCAGGAATCCCCTTTCATCCAGGAACTCCCTGGCCACCCTCATGAGAGAGGCCTTGAACTTGAGGATGTTGACTATGTACTGCGACCTCACCCAGAGGTGCCTTACGTCGAGCAGGAACTCTGTGCTCTGATCCTTTCCTATCGGGAAGGCCTCGCCCTTGAAGTAAACCTTCAGCTCCTTGGTCCTTATTTCGTAGCCGTCCGGCGCCCTCTCGTCCTTTGCCACTATCCCGTAAACATACACAACAGACTCGAGGAATACATCGTTCGCTTCTTTCCATGTTCCCCTAGTAACGTCATTGCTGTTAACAGCGCACTGGACTACACCTGTGCCGTCTCTTATGACGACAAAAGCGAGGTTCGTGCTCGCTCTGTGCCTGTGCACCCATCCCCTAACGTAAACGTCCTTGCCTATATGGTCCTTGAGATCTTGGATCTTCGTTATCTTGGCCTCACTTTTAGAAAGAGAACCGGCCACAAGTTCATCAAGCTTACCCATCGGATCACAGACAAGAGAGTTATAGTAATCAGCTATTTTAAGCCTTTTGCGCAGGGCCGCATTCACTTTATTCACGAACCAATCCTTTTTCCAATAGCCTGGATTATTTCATTGATAGCGGCATCTGTAACTCTCAGGTTCTGCGGATTCTCCTGCGGGTCGGATATGAGCAGGCCTCTTTCTCCCATCCACCTTTTGCTGCCGCCGGCCATGACCGCTCGGTCCAACCTCCTATTTGGTATTCTTATGCTGCTGCCACCTTCTAAGAAAATAAATTCTTCCTCGGTGTCAACGCCGTAGAAGTGGATTATGTCTTCTGCTGGTGTGCTGACAAGATAACCCAAAGGACCATACTTTACCTTGAGCAGCTGTTTAAAGTTCTTCAGAAGTTCCCCGAGAATCTTCTTCTCGCTGTCAGTCAGGTTCTTTTTGTTTGCAAAATTATCTGGCAGTTGTTTCTCCAAGTTCTTAATTTTACGGATTAGCGGCTCGTCCTCTATGTTCTTGTAGATTTTGTTTTTCCAGTCGCTTTCGTCTGGGTAGATGACTCCTCCATTAAAATATGCATTAGCGCCGCTTTCCATGACTAAGCTTAGCCAACAAAGCCTTAAAGCCTTTATCAAGCTAAGCCAAGCTCCCTAAAGCCGCAGTGACTATCTTCCTTGCGTTCTTCATGTTGCTGACCTCGTCTCCGTCTTCATTTATGGGAGTCTCCATGACAAAGCATCCGTCGTGGAAGTGCTTGTTTTTGAAGAATTCTGTAAAACCCTTAATGCCGATGTTCCCCTTGCCGATGTGCCAATGCCTGTCAAGACCACTGCCTAGCTCGTACTTGGCGTCGTTCAGGTGCACAAGTCCGAGCCTTTTGAAACCAATATTGTCATCGAAAGAGCGGCACATCTCATCTATGCCGTCCTTTGTGCGGAGGTCGTAGCCAGCCGCGAAGGCGTGGCATGTGTCCAGGCACACTCCAACCCGTTCGGAGTCGACCTTGTCTATTATCTCTCCTATCTCTTCAAACTTGGAGCCAACGCTGTTCTTGTATCCTGATGAATTTTCCAGAAGTATCCGAACGTCTGGCGCGATCTCTACAGCTTTGCTCATAGTTTCCACAATTGTTTTTACTCCGGACTCGCTGCCATGGCCAAGGTGCGAGCCCTGATGGACTACAAGACCGCCTATTCCAAGAAGGTTGCAGCTCTCCATGTTGCCGACAAGCATCTGAAGGCTCTTCTTCAGCATATCCTTGTTGTCGGAAGATGGATTGCATAAGTAAGGTGCGTGCGCGAACGGCACAGAACCTGTCTTTTTTATTATTTCCTTGAATGCGAGTGCATCCCCAGCCTTTATTTGGTGGTGCTCCCATGCCCTCGGGTTGCTCACGAATATCTGGAACGTTTCGAAGCGGTGCTTCTCCGCGGTTAGCGCGGAGTTCTGAACTCCGCCTGCAACAGATAGGTGAAAACCTAGCCTTATCATGATAAAAACACGCTGCAGATATATCAACAAAAATGAATAAGAATGCCACTAATCGCCTAATTCAGATTGCTTTAAAAAGATTGCTTGGCCATCTCCTTCCACTGTTGGGTGTTAGATTGGCAAAGAGGGTATTCAGCTTATATGATATAGAACAATTCCTGAAGGACGAGGGGGCGGAGAGGGTAAATGAGAATGCGGTGGCGACGCTGGCCAAGGAGCTCGAGGACACGGTCAAGGAGCTCGTAAGCGAGGCGCAGGTATACGCCAATTATGCTGGAAGGACAAAGGTGATAAGGAGATCCGATGTCGCGTTCGCATCGAGGTCCAATAGGCACTCGGCGAACAGGAGGGCTGTGCTGAAGAACGCGCCTGCAAAGAGGGCGGCGAGAAGAAAGCTTAGCAATTACGAGATATATAGGGGGTTTCCCTTGCCGGTCACAGCAAAGCGAACGCCTTGAGCGCGAAGGCTAACGCAACAAAACCGATTTCTATCAGCCACATGTACATAGATACCTCCCATTCCTTGCACCTTTTCATGTTCATTATGAGGTGACACCAGCTGTAGATCCTCTTCCCGTATGGGGGCTCCATTGTGCCGTCGGCCCTGAGCTTGCCGAGATCGGTCAATTTGAATTTTTTTCTTAGGTGGAGGACGAATTCTATGATGAATGGTATGAATATTATCAGCCCGAACGACTCCATATTGCCGAGCACCATTGCAGCGACTATGCCTATGCCGCCGAAGTACGCAAAGCTGTCTCCGGGCACCATCTTTGCAGGGTAGATATTGTATACAAGCATGACCAGCATCACGGCGAAGAGGAGGGTAGAGATGAGAAGGCCGAGGTATGTCCCGAAGAAGGCGCTGTAGAGCACCATGCCGAATACGAGTATGGTGCCTGTGCCGGTAAGTATGCCATCAAAGCCTCCCAGGAGGTTGAATGCATTTGCGGCAAAGATGACCGCGAGAGGTATTATTACAAGCGGGTAGAGTATCCCAAAATTGACAGCTCCTATAAGTGGTATCCGGACAGTAGACACGCCCGCGTTTATGGCCATCAGCGGGATGGCACCCATCAGGGTCATCAGCGGTTTCTGCCACTGCTTGAGGCCCCTTCGTGTGTCCATCATCGCGGTGCTCTTGACGAACTCCCTCTTCACGTTTATGTCGTCAATGAAGCCGACGATTGATATAAGCACAACAGCCAGGATAGTTGCAAGAAGATACTCCAAAGACGCAACTGGTATGTATAGACCGAAGCTGCCGCCGAATACATAAACCAACGCGCCCACAGTGAATCCGATTGCGGATGCGAGCCCGACTCCGGATGGCAGGATTATCTTGCCCTTCTTGTTGTGGTCAGGGGTCGTTACGCCCGATTCGTATAGGTAGCCCATAAGGAAGCGCGTTGCGATGAGCGTTATTATGAAGGCGAATACCGCTGGTACCAATATTGTCAGATACGTGTGCGCCATGCATGCACCTAAGCCAAGTAATTAATAATTTGATAGCTATTAAAGGCTATTGATTGCCCTTGTGGTATAACTTGGATAGAACGCGGGCTTGCGGAGCCTGTGATGCGGGTTCAAATCCCGCCAATGGCGATAGTATATTATATTTAAAAATAGTTACTATAGTGGGTTTGATGCCGACGAGGAGAACGGAAGGAAGGCGGCTGCCTGTGTTACAATCTGGTATGACAACAAACACATACAGGCACCCGGTGGACTCCTATGCGAGGATGACCTACACCGATTCTCCAGCGCACGTAGGCCCGCTCGTCCACTCCGTCGACTTCATAGTGCCAATCGGCACCGCTGTCAGGGCCGCACATGCAGGCAGAGTTGTAGACATGAAGAATGATGGGTATCGCGGCGGTGACACGCGGGATTTTGAACAGGACGGGAACTTTGTAGAGATAGAGCACGAGCACGGTGAATTTTCCGAATACGAACACCTAAGGAAAGGATCGATAATAGTCAAGATCGGGGACATCGTGCGAAAGGGGCAGATAATAGGCCATTCGGGAGCTACGGGCTGGCTTGGGGGCCTAGGGCCGCACCTCCACTTCATGGTAGGAGTATATCCGAACAATGACCTGGAAGCCTACAGAACCATCGGGATAAAATGGGATGGGGAAAGGAAATAGAAGATGGCGGATTTGAATAGACGCCAGACGTGCACAAAACATTAATAAAATCGGCTTCTATATTGGTGTGAATAACATGATAGACGTAGTAGGACTCACCAAGCGCTATGGCGACGGGACCGTCGCGCTCAACAACGTCAGCTTCAAGCTGGACAAGAAGATAAGCTCGATAATAGGCAGGAACGGGGCCGGAAAGACTACGCTTTTGAGGATTCTTTCCACGCAGCTGCTACCCACGTCTGGCAGGGCAACGATAAACGGAATTGACGTGATCAAGGACGCATCCTCAATAAGAAAGATCGCGGTAAGCATACCCCAGGAGTCGAAGCCGATAGACTACCTTACCGCGCTAGACGACGTGAGGCTGTACCTGTCCGCGAGAGGCATCGGCATAAGAGAATCGAGGAGGGCGGCAGAGATAGCCCTCAAAAAGGTCGGGCTCTGGTCCGCCAGGAACAAAATCTCGTACGAGCTTTCCGGCGGTATGAAAAGAAAGATATTTGTGGCCATGGCCATCGCTGCGGAGGCGGACATCGTATTCCTTGACGAGCCAACAACGGGACTAGACCCCTTCTCGAGAGTAGAGGTGTGGTCCGCCATAAAGGCGATAAAGGGCCAGGTGATACTCACCACTCATTACATGGAGGAGGCGCAGGCCCTTTCAGAAGACGTGCTTATGATAGACTCCGGCAGGATACTCGCCCACGCCCAGGTCAACCAGCTGCTAAAGCCGTTCAACGGCCTTGTGAGGATAGAGAGCCAGAGGAAGAGGAAGTCGTCATACAAGGTAGGCACTACGTGGATATCCTACGTGAAAAAGAGCGCGGCAAAGTCCTTTGTAGGGCAGGGAGATATAATAAAACCCATAACTCTCGACGATCTTTTCATAAGAAGAGGTGTTAACCTTGAATCTTAAGTTCATAGCAGGGCACGCCTGGCTCACTGGGGCAGGCTCCATCAGGTCGACATGGCTCTACATGATTTCCATGATGGGCTTTCCGCTATCCATCCTGTTTGTGGTCGGAGTGCTTTCTGACGGCGCACTGCTTCCGTACGCGCTAGCAGGCGGGCTCATCTCCATTGTTGCGACAAACGGAATATTCACCATGGCGGACCTCGGGATGTTTAAGTTCGAGTATATGTACAAGGACCTGATAGTGACTACGAAGACCTCGCCGATCGACTACATGTTCGGCGTAGTCCTTGCCGATTTCTTTTGGTCAATACCGAGCATAGCGATCTATTTCATATTGGACATTGCATTCCACATACTCACCCCGTACAGTTTTGTTATGACGCTTGTAGTCTCCGGGCTCGTGCTCTTGTCAACCGCCTCGCTGGGGTTCGTGCTGACCAGCCTGGTGAAGCACCAGAGGTTCGTCTGGGCGATCACCTCGCTGCTGTCGCTTGTGATGATGATATTCCCGCCTACATTTTATCCTTACAAGTACCTTCCGCATTGGATACTCCTAGTCCTCGCCATATCGCCTACGACTACAGCTGCGGTACTGGAGCAGGGCTTCTTCGGGCTAGCGCCGACATTGTGGTACATGCTCTATATCCTCGTAGCAGAAACTATCATCTTATTTATGGTTGCGAAGTACCTGACAGTATGGAGGGAGCGTTAGCGCGGCGCTGCAGCATAATACTTTTCATGAGATGTAACCGTATGAAAACGTCAGAGAATTATGGGCCGGTTCATGTAAAAATAAACAAAGACATCAAACTGCATTATTATCCATTCCTTGAAGTCTTCGGTGGCTTTGAGAAAGTAGATGCGGTAAAGAGACTCTTTGGAGCCGACACCAAGCGTATCCTGTCGCGCCTCAAGGTCATGCTGATCTCAAGCGAGTTCGGCTACCTTTGGGTTGACGTTAGGAACATGGCGCTGGTATGCAACTACAACTACATAAAAACCGTGGACAAGTGGTAGATCTACCTTGACGTTATACACGAGCTTGTCCACATCAAACAGCGTATGCAGGGCAAGAAGCTGTTCAACGACAACTTCGGATATTTTAATAGTCCCATGGAGGTAGAAGCGTACAGAATAGGTGCAGAAGAGGCAAAGCGCATAGGGATGAGCAAGAAGGAGATAATAGACTACATGAAAGTCGAACGGAGCGACCAAAAACCATTTGTGCACCTCATTAAGGCGTTGAGTCTAGAATGAGTATATGGGGGAGGGAATATGCACGACAAACATAAGGTTAATAAGTTATAAATTCAAATAAAATAATGA
>VFSW01005244.1_pt1 | contig 19205 bp, 14 predicted proteins | sample 5358111 | NCBI WGS metagenome assembly VFSW01 (sample SAMN11554181, study PRJNA540505) | mine drainage metagenome | isolation source: sediment from site ElyBrook_90M | place: USA: Ely Copper Mine, Vershire, VT | collected 2017 | reverse complement strand
CACGAATGGACTTTCCGGTGGTAGCTCCGCGTTGCTGCCTCCGCCCCCGGCGAAGAAGGAAGTGGTGGCTACCCCGCAACGGATTCGCGTTGGCGGCAACGTGCAGCAGGCAAAACTGGTCCGCCAGCCCCGCCCTGTGTATCCTCCGCTGGCCAAGCAGGCCCGCATCTCCGGTGTCGTGCACCTGAATGCGGTCATCGCCAAGGATGGCACGATCCAGGATCTGAAAGTGATCAGCGGCCACCCGCTGCTGATCCAGGCCGCGATGGACGCGGTGAGACAGTGGGTATACGCTCCGACCCTCCTCAACGGGGAGCCGGTCGAAGTGGTCACTCAAATCGACGTGAACTTCACGTTGAGCCAGTAACCCGAAGGTCCTATTCGGACGTCGGAATAGAAGTAACAAAAATCAACTCGCAGGAGAGGAAACAGAATGTTATTGCAAGTGCATGTATGGTCGCTTTATTTGCTCCAGGACAACAGCGGCGTCGGCTGGGACCCCGTTCACCTGTGGGCACAGATGGGTGGACTCGCCAAGGCGGTGGTCATCCTGTTGTTCATCATGTCGGCGTATTCGATCGGCGTCATGATTGATCGCTTGATGGCTTATAATGCCGCTCGTAAGCAATCGCGGCAGTTTGCTCCGGCAGTAGCCGGCGCGCTGCGCGAAGGCAAGCTGGATGAGGCCGTGAAGATTGCCGACCGTTACAAGAAGAGCCACCTGGCGAAGGTCGTGGTGGCCGGTCTGCAGGAATTCCAGGCGCATCAGATCAGCTCGGAAATCCCCGGCGAAGAGATCGAAGCATCCAAGCGCGCTCTCGAACGCGCCGATGCTATCGTTCACGCCGAACTGAAACGCGGCGTCAGCGGCTTGGCGACGATCGGTTCCACCGCTCCCTTCGTAGGTCTGTTCGGAACGGTCGCGGGCATCATCAACGCGTTCAAAGGCATTTCGACCGAAAAGTCCACCGGTCTCGGCGCAGTTGCCGGCGGTATTTCGGAAGCCCTGGTGACCACCGCTATCGGTCTGTTCGTGGCCATTCCGGCGGTCTGGATGTACAACTACTTCACCAATAAAATTGAAGCTTTCGACGTGGAGATGGGGAACTCCAGCTCCGAGTTGATCGACTACTTCCTGAAGCGTTCGCAGCGTGGCGCCGGCGCCCGCAAGTAGGTAACGGAAGGATCCGGCGAGTTGATTCGTCCGGGAGCCTCCGCGAGGGGCTCCCGGCTCCTGCCGAGTCCGGGGAGAACAGTATGACGGAAATGAAAAAGCGTAAGGAAGCGGTCGCGGTGGCCGACATCAACGTCACCCCGATGGTGGATGTGATGCTGGTGCTCCTCATCATTTTCATGGTCATCACGCCCATGTTGTCCAAAGGCGTCAGTGTGGACTTGGCGAAGACCAAGAATCCCATTGCCATGCCTGCCCAGGACAAGAGCGATGCCGTGACCATCGGTGTAACCCGCGATGGCAAGGTCTATCTGAATACCACTCAGATGCCGGCGGATGATCTGGCTCCCAAGGTGAAAGACCTGCTCACCAACCGGCTGGATAAGACCGTCTTCATCAAGAGCGATCAGCGGGCCAAGTACGAAGTGGTGCTGGAAGTGGTGCAGAACATGCAAGCCGCCGGGGTGGATAACGTGGGTCTGCTGACGGAACAGTTGCAGGAAAAGGGCAAGCAGCCTGAAGGTGGCGCCGCGGCGCCGGCCGGCCAGTAGTCTTTAAAAAAGGTTCTTAAAGGAGTAACTCTATGTCGATGGCAGTCGGCGGGGCCAATAGCGGTCCCAAGTGCGACATGAATATGACGCCGATGATCGACGTGCTGCTGGTGCTCATCATCATTTTCATGGTGATCACGCCACTCACGCCGAAAGGGCTGGAGGCGCTGGTCCCGCAGCCGCCACCGCCCGGAGCTCAAGCCAATCAGTCCGACACGCGCACCGTTGTGATTACGATCGATGGCAACCACACCGTCATGATCAACGGCGAAACGGACGAGTGGGACAAGCTGCAAGGCCGTCTGGAAGACATCTTCAAGACGCGCGCCGAGCGGGTTGTTTTCGTAAAGGGCGATCCCACCCTGGAGTTTCAATGGGTAGCCAAGGCAATCGACATTGCGCATGGCGCCGGCATCGACAAAGTCGGATTGATGCCGTTCAAGGATCTTGGACAATAGGAGGCTTTTCGAAACCATGCGTCAAGCAATACTGATCCTATCGGTTGCCGCGTTGGCGATTCTGGGCACGAGCTGCACGCAGCTGAAAGCGCGCGATCAGCTTAACAAGGGCGTCGCCGCCTTCAAGAACGCCCAATACCCGGAAGCTGTCGAGCACTTCAAGACCGCGGTGGACCTGGATCCCAACTTCCCCACCGCGCGGCTCTACCTGGCGACCGCCTACATGCAGCAGTACATTCCCGGCGCTGAGTCCCCGGAGAACAAGCAATTCGCGACGGCCGCGCACGATCAGTTCGTGAAGGTTCTGGACATGGACCCGAAGAACACCGTGGCCATTGCTTCCATCGCGTCGCTGTATCTGAACCAGAAGCAGTTCGACGAGGCCCAGAAGTGGTATGAGAAGCTGACCGTGGTGGATCCGAATAACGCCGATGCTTATTACAGTATCGGGTTTATCTCGTGGTCCAAGTGGTACCCGGTTTACGGCGGGGCCCGCGCCAAGCTCGGTATGAAACAGGAAGACCCGGGTCCCATCAAAGATAAGAAGGTCAAGGAGCAGCTTAAGCAGGAATATGGTCCCGTCATCGATAACGGTTTGAAGTCGCTGGACATGGCGCTGAAGATCAACCCGGACTATGACGATGCCATGGCGTACGAAAACCTTCTGATCCGCGAGCGCGCCGACTTGGCCGACGATAAAGCCGGCTACGAAGCGCAGACCAAAATTGCCCACGCCTGGGGGCAGAAGGCCCGCGCTACCAACAAGAATAAGGCCGAAGAGAAGGAAAAGAAGGCCGGCGGCGGTATCGTGGCAGACCCGAATCAGAAATAGACAGCTTCCAAACCTCACCTCCCAAGGACAGGCTTCACGGCCTGTCCTTTTTGTTTTTTGGGGATGCGGCCCTGATACAATCGAAATAGAGTGCCCGCAGAAACCCCGAGCGTTTCCGAATCTGCACCCGTTTTGCCGCCACACGATCCGGTGGAACTGTTGTACCGCGAGCTTGAGGCCAAGGTTCGCGAGTACCGCCCCAAAGACGATTTCTCTCCGCTCGAAAAGGCTTTTCAGTTCGCCAGGAAATATCACGAGGGCCAGACGCGGGATTCCGGCGAGCCATACATGGTGCATCCCGTGATGGTGGCGCACATCCTCGCGGATATGCGCATGGACCTGGTGGCCATGGAGACCGGCCTCTTGCACGACGTTGTGGAAGATACCAGCGTCACCACCGAGCAGGTGCGCAAGGAATTCGGCGACGAAGTGGCGCGCTGCGTGGACGGCGTCACCAAACTGACCAAGCTGGATTTTTTCTCCGCCGAAGAGCGCCAGGCCGAAAGCTTCCGCAAGATGCTGCTGGCCATGGTGGAAGATATCCGCGTGATTATGGTTAAACTGGCGGACCGCATGCACAACATGCGCACGCTGGGATATCTCAACCCGGACAGGCGCGAGCGTATCGCGCGCGAGACCATCGAGATTTACGCGCCCATTGCCCACCGCCTGGGCATGGGCAAGGTGCGCGGTGAACTCGAAGACCTGGCGTTTCAGCACCTCGAGCCGGAATCGTACAAAGAAATTCTAGCCGCCATTGAAAGCCGGCGCCACTCCAACGAAGAGTTTCTGGACGAGATCCGCCAGACCGTGGAACAGGAACTGCGGCGCGAGGGCATTCCCGCGCGCATCGATGGGCGGGTCAAACGGCCCTATTCGGTGTTTCAGAAGTTGCGCCGCCAGAAGATCACGGTGGACCAGGTTTACGACCTGATGGCGCTCCGCATCATCACCGACTCGGTCAAGAACTGCTACGCCGCGCTGGGCGTCATCCACAACCACTGGCGGCCCATCCCCGGACGCATCAAGGACTTCATCGCCATCCCGCGGCCCAACCTGTACCAGTCGCTGCATACCTCTGTGGTGGGACCGCACGGGCAGACGTTCGAGGTCCAGATCCGCACCGACGAGATGCACCGCATCGCCGAGGAAGGCATCGCAGCGCACTGGAAGTACAAGGAGGGCCGCAAGGGTCCGGCGGCGGACGATCAACGCATCGCCTGGCTGCGCCACCTGGTGGAATGGCAGCGCGATGTGCCCGATCCGGGCGAATTCATGTCCACCCTCAAGGTGGATCTGTACCCCGAAGAGGCCTACACGTTCACCCCGCGTGGCAAGGTGATCGTGCTGCCGCGCGATGCCACGCCCATCGACTTCGCCTACGCCATTCACTCGGATGTGGGCGCCACCTGCGTCGGCGCCAAGGTGAACGGACGGATCGTGCCGCTGCGCTCCACGCTGCGCAACGGCGACATCGTCGAGATCATGACCCAGCCGGGTCACCAGCCCAGTAAGGACTGGCTGGCCTTCGTCAAGACCACCCGCGCGCGCAACAAGATCAAGCATGTCATCAATGCCAGCGAGCGCATCAAGGCCATCGAGATCGGAGAGAAGTACCTCGAAAAGGAAGCGCGGCGGCTGGGTGTGCAGTTGGGTAAGGTTGCCAGGGACGATCTGGAGCAGGTGGCGAGCGAGTACGGTTACAGCAAGATGGAAGACCTCTACGCCGCCCTCGGGTACGGCAGGTTTTCCGCGCGCCAGGTGCTGGGCAAGGTGGCCCCCGGGATTGTCAAAGACGAGCCCGAGCCGAAACCGGTAGTCGAGCCGGCCACGCCTCCCGGTGTTCCGGGACGGCCCAGCGACGGGAACGACGTCATCCGGGTGGAGGGCGCGGACGACCTGCTGGTGTATCGCGCCAAGTGCTGCAATCCGATTCGCGGCGAGGCCATTGTAGGGTACGTGACGCGCGGCAAGGGTGTCGCGGTGCATTCGCGCATGTGTCCCAACGTGCAGAACCTGATGTACGACGTGGAGCGCAAGATCGCCGTGGAGTGGGCGCGCTCTACCGCCGACGCGTTCCCGGTGCGCATCGTCGTGCATACCGACGACAGGCCGGGAATGCTCAACCAGCTCACCAGCGTATTTTCCGACGAAAACACCAACATCCGCAGCCTGGAGGCCAAGACCGATCTCGATCAGGGCGGCGGTATTGTGGAGATGACCGTGGACGTGAAGGATAAAAAGCAACTGGAAAAGCTGGTCTCCGCCATGCGCCGCATCTCCGGAGTGCGCGACGTCGAGCGCATGTTCAACTGAAAAATGCTATTTTCCACCGACCCCGAACACATCGCCATTTCCAAGTCAAAAGGCATCAAGATCGACTGGAAAGACGGCCATCGCAGTGAGTACGGATTGAAGTACCTGCGCGATAAGTGTCCCTGCGCGGGCTGCACTGGAGCCCACGGAACGCCGCCGCGCGTGCCCGAGCCGGAGCAACCGGCCAACCCGTTCCAGATGTACCAACCTGCGCTGAAAATGCTGGGCGTGGACCCGGTGGGCAACTACGCCATCCGGATCAACTGGAGCGACGGGCACAGTGCGGGCATTTACTCGTACGATCACCTGCGGGAAATCTGCCCTTGTGAAGCCTGTCAGCCAAATAAAAAGGGCGACCCGTTGCCCGGTCGCCCTCAGTAAGTTTCCTGACCTTCCTGCCGGCTACAACAGCCGGAAGTTGACTTCAATGCTGGCTGCCACGGTGACGGGCTTGCCGTCTTTCATGCCGGGCTTGAACGTCCACTGCTTCACCGCTTCGATGGCCTTTTCATCCAGGCCCAAACCGAGGCTGTGGAGCACCTTGATGTTCTGCGCTTTGCCGTTGGGGGCTACTTCCACGTACAGCGTTACGGTGCCCTGATACTTGGCCTTGCGGGCCTCTTCGGAGTATTCGGGTTCTTTCTTGTAAACCAGAACCGGAGCTGTCACGCCACCGCCCACGCGGAACACGCCGCCGCCGAAACCACCGCCGGAACCGGGACCTACACCGCCGCCCTCCCCGGAGCCCACGACGCCACCCTTACCGGAACCGATGCCGCCGCCCGAACCCGTACCGTTGGAAGGTGGGCCGATCTTGCCCAGCGGGTCGCCGTACTGCGTCATGTTCACGTTGGGAAGCACCACATCCGGCGGAGCCAGAATGGAAGGCTCCATGGTCATCTTGGCATTCAAGTTGGCTTGCACTGCCTGCGGCGGAACAAACTGCCGCACGGCTGCCTTGGGAAGCCTGCCCTTGCTGGCGGGCAACAGCGAACGATCGCCGCCGCCACCGCCGCCCTTCATGACTTGCTGCTTGGGAGGGGCATCTGGCGGCAACAGGTCCGCCGGCAGCACGATGGTGGCAACCTCTTTCACCTTATCCCGAACGGGCTTGGCCGAAAGCACCGTAAAGAGCAGCACCACGACGCCAATCTGAAAACTCATCGACATCGCGAAGGACTTCTTCTGCCGACCGTACAACCCCCAGATATCCTTCACCGCAACGGGCTTAGAGGTAACCTCAAGCGGCGGAAGCTTGGGTGGACTGATAAGGTCTTTGATGTTTTGGAAGAGGGATTTGTAGAAGGGTTCCTCAACCTGATCAACCAGCAAACGGGACAAATGATCGTCCGCGTCGTGGCCCAACGGATTGTTCGATTGTGACAGATCAGCCATTTTGATCCACCAGCCCCATAGGAGCCGCTACATTACAAGGGTGCCATCTAATGGACGCTCATTGCGGCCATGCCGTTACAGGTTTTGGAAAACTTCACCCAGGACTGTAGCCTCCAGTTTACCATAAGCAATCGTACCCCCGACTTTCGCTAATAGCTATAGGCCTTTACGGCCATCTGAGCGTAAAGTTCCAAAATATTCCATTATTGGGATTTTTTGGATTGCAGTTTGCAGAACGCCCCGGCTCTCGGTCACAATCGATACTGATGAAGATCTTAACTGACAAAATGCCTGCCGCGCAGGTGCCGGCCGACGCCCTCATCATCCCCGTATTTGAAGATGCGAAAGAGACCCGCTTTGGAGTAGGGGACTTGGCCGAGTCCGGCGAAATAGCCGGGAAGTCACTGGAATTAACGCTGTTACATCACGTGCCCGGAGTGGCCGCGACGCGCGTTCTGCTGGCGGGAGCCGGAAAGGCGGAAAAGTTCACCTCTGCCGAACTGCGTAAATTAGTTGCCGCCGCAGTGCGGTTTTTACGCGGGAAGTCGGTAAAAAAAGCTGCCTTCGAACCGGACGCCGCCCATGCGGGTCCGGATTTCGTTTCCGCCGCGGTGGAAGGCGCCATCCTTGGAAACTACGAACCGGACCGGTTAAAGACTGCCGACCCGAAGAAATCCTTGGATGAATTTACAATTGTAGGCTCGGGGGAAGAACTGGAAGCTGCCGCCCGGCGCGGGCAGATTCTGGCGGAGGCGCAGAATTTTACCAGAGATCTGGTGAATGAGCCGGCGAATCTGCTGCCGCCCTCGAAGCTGGCGGCCGCAGCCCGGCAAATGGCGGAACAGTTCCATCTCGCGTGCGAAGTGCTGGAACAGACCCAAATGCAGGAATTGGGGATGGGGGCTTTGCTGGGAGTGGCGCAGGGGAGCGCGGAGCCGCCGGCGCTGATTGTGCTGCGCTACCGGCCGGAACAGGCCGGTTCGCAAACGCACCTGGGGCTGGTAGGCAAGGGCGTCACGTTCGATACGGGCGGCATTTCCATCAAACCATCCGAGGGTATGGAAAAGATGAAATACGACATGGCGGGCGGGGCGGCCATGATTGGGGCCATGCGGGCCATTGCGCAGCTCAAGCCGGCGATTCCGGTCACCGCGTTCATTCCCTGCGTGGAGAATATGCCGGGCAGCCGGGCGCAGCGGCCGGGCGATATCGTCACGGCAATGTCCGGAAAGACCATCGAAGTGCTGAACACCGACGCCGAAGGCCGGCTGATTCTGGCGGACGCGCTGGTGTACGCACGCAAGCAGGGATGCACACACCTGGTGGACGCCGCGACCCTGACCGGGGCTATCGTGGTGGCCCTGGGACACCTGAACGTAGGTCTGTTCGCCAACAACGACGGGATGCGCGACCGCGTTCTGGATGCGGCCAAAGCCGAGGGCGAGCGGATGTGGCCCATGCCCCTGGATGACGATTACAAGGAGTATCTCAAGAGTGCGTTTGCCGACATGGGCAATATCGGGGGACGGTGGGGCGGCGCCATTACCGCGGCGATGTTCCTGAAAGAATTCGCCGAGGAGACGCCCTGGGTGCATCTGGACATTGCCGGCACCGCCTGGCTGGACGATGCCAAGCCATTCCTGGCAAAGGGGCCGACCGGACTCCCGGTGCGCACGCTGGTGCGCCTGGCTACGGAGTGGAAGGATTAGGAGCAGACCGGCGTGAACTGCTTAAAAACGCGCGCCAGGCTGCCGGGGTAGGGGGAGCGTACAGCCGGGCGCGCTGTGTGCAGAAAGACCGACCATGAACCGGGCCGGGATGCTCTGTCCCGACCCGTGAGGATGGAACCCGGCTCGCGCCCGAAAGTAGCGGTCATTCTTGACGCAGAGCGGTCATAGGGTCCAGCGCCGCGGCGCGGCGCGCGGGAATGAAGCAGGCGAGAAGCGCCGCGGCGGTGAGCACGGCCACAACCCCCAAGACGGCAACGGGATCCGTGACCGGCACTTGGAACACTTCGCTGCGCAGCAGGCGCCCCAGCACGAAACTGCCAAGCAGACCGGCGCCGAGACCCGTAATCGCCAGCCTGCCGCCCATCGCGATCATGAGGCTGAGCACGTCGCGACGCTGCGCTCCCAGGGCCATACGCACACCGATCTCGTGGGTGCGGCGCGCGACTGCATACGAAAGCACACTGTAGATTCCAACGGCGGCCAAAGCCAGCCCGAGCAATCCGAAGAAGCTGAACAAGGCCACGTTGAAGCGCGGCTGCACGGTCTCCTGGCCCAGGATGTCCTGCAGGGTGATCGGGCGGCTCACGGGCTGGTCTTTATCGAGTGCGGACACCTGCTGGCGCACCGCGTTCAACAGCAGCATGGGGTTGCCCCGGGTGCGCACGGCAAGCACGCGTCCGGGCGGCGCGACGCAGGTATACGGGACATAAATTGCCGGGGCCGGTGCATCGCGCAGCCCCTCATTTCTGGTGTTACCGAGGACGCCGACGATGGTGACATAGCCTGTTGCGCCGTGAGCCGGGAGCGCCGAACCGCGAGGCTTTTCAAGGAAATCCAGCTTGACGCGCCGGCCGATGGGGTTCTGGCCGGCGGGCCACAGTTTCACCGCGGCTTCATTGATGAGGGCTACGCCATCGCCGTGAGCCACTTCCTGTTCCGTGATGCCGCGGCCCAGGCGCAGCGGAATACCTAATGTTTGGCCGTATCCCGCGCTCACGAGGCCTACGATGATGTTGGGGTCGGCGGCAGGCGGTTGTCCTTCTATGGTGTACTGGGACGGGATTCCGCCGAAGGGCATGCTGCCATTGCCAATAGCCGCCGACTGCACTCCGGCCAGGGTCTGCACCCGCTCCAGGACGTTCTGCGTGAAGGCCACGCGCTGCTGATACGTGACGTAGCGTTTGGGCGGCAGTTGCAGGCTGACCATGAGGACGCGGTCGGGCTGAAAGCCCACGTCCACGTGCTGTAGATTCACGAACCCGCGAATGGTCAGGCTGGCGCCCACCAGCAAGATTACGGAAAGGGCCACTTCGGCCACCACCAGGAGGGAGCGGGTCCGGCCGCCGGCGGAAGATGCGCCGGACATCCGCGCGGCGTCTTTGAGCGCTTCCACCAGGTCCTGGCGCGAACATTGCAGGGCGGGCCCGAGGCCGAAGAGAATGCCGGTCAGGAGCGAAACACCCATGGAAAACGCCAGTACATATGCGTTCACCGCAATGCGCGCTTCGTTGGGAACATAGAAATCCGGCATGAGGGCGACGACAGCCCGGGTGAGCGCTTCGGCAAACAGAATACCCAACACGCCCCCGGCCACGGAGAGGACGAGGCTTTCGGTGAGCAACTGGCGGAACACGTGACCGCGGGCCGCGCCAACGGACATGCGGACGGCGATTTCGCGCGCTCGCGAAGTGGCGCGCGCCAATTGCAGATTGGCCACGTTGGCGCAGGCGATCAGCAACAGGAAGCCCACCGCGCCGAACAGCAGCCGCAGGCTCGATTGCATCTCTCCTTCTGCGACGGTGATGTCCAGGTAATTGTGCAGCACCGTATCGAAGCCGGTGCGCGGAAAGTTCTCCGGTTGTTCGGCGGCCAGGCGGGTGTGCAGGGCCTGCAATTGTTGTTCGGCCGCGCTTTTGGAGACGCCGGACCGCAGCCGCACGATGGCAGCCACATTCAGATCGCGGTGCAGGTCCACCGGCATCGGTAACCAGCCGCCCTCGTTGGTGTACCAGCCAAAGCGCGGCGGCATCACGCCGATGACGGTGCGCGGCAGATCGTTGAGAATCAGCTCTTGGCCTACGGCGTCGGCGCGGCCATCGAAGAGGCGCTGCCAGGCCTTGTAGCTCAGCACGATGACCGGTTCCGCCACCCCGCCGGGCGAAACATCGGAAGGGTGAATGGTGCGGCCGATCACTGGCGCGACGCCCAGAAACTGAAACGCATTGGCGGAGACCAGGATAGACTGAAAGCTCTCCGGCGCATGGTTGCCCGTGAGCAGGGTACTCTCGGGAGCCGTCGCCATTACGGCGGAAAACGCAGGCACCTTTTGCACTTCGAGAAACTCGGCCAGATGGTAATATCCGCGCCCCTGCTGCGGATTCTTGAGATTGCGGATTTCGGGCGCCCAGATCTCGCCCGGGCGCGCATATGGGTACGGCGAGATCAGCACGCCATACACCACGCTGAAGATGGAAGTGGTGGCGCCGATGCCGAGGGCGAGAGAGAGCAACGCTACCACCGTAAACCCAGGGCTCTTACGGAGCACACGGGTGGCGTAGCGAAGATTCTGCCAGAAATTTGCGATCACAATCGATAGACGCCGCGAGCGGAAGTTTTGTTAGGCGCCAACGAACCGGGCTACGATACCAGCGCCTGGGCGACGCGTGAGGCGAGCTGGTCGAAAGTCAGGATTTCGTAGAGGGACGAGTCGCTCATGATGCTCTTGACCAGCGCCGCATGCATGGCATGGCCGGCGCGTTCGGCAATCACGTGACCCAACAGGGGGCGGCCGAGCAGGGCGAGATCGCCGATCAGGTCCAGCGCTTTGTGGCGGCAGCACTCATCTTCGGCGCGCAGGCCTTCGGGATTCAGCACGCCTGCCGGGGTGAAGCAGACGGCGTTTTCCAGCGATGCGCCGCGGATCAGACCCATATTGCGCATCTGGTTCAGGTCCTGTTCCCAGCCGAAAGTGCGGGCGAATGCCAGTTGCGATGCATAGCGCTCGGGGGTGACTTCCAGTTCCAGCGACTGGCGGCCGACGGGCGCGGGGTAATCGGTATCGCAGGTCAGGCGGAAACTCTCGGCCGGGAGAATGCTGATGCGTTTGCCCTTGTCCTCTACCGATATAGGGCGGCGGATGCGCAAGTAGCGGCGTTTGCGGCGATACTGCCGGATCCCCGCTTCCTTAATGAGCTGGACGAAGGGCAGGCCGCTGCCATCCAGGATGGGCACTTCCAGGTTGTCGATTTCGATGATGGCGTTATCGATCCCCATGGAGTAGAGCACGCTCAAAAGATGCTCGGTGGTGGAGATGAGGACGCCTTGCCGCATCAGGCTGGTGGCATAACTGACACGCGCCACGTGCCGCCAACTGGCTGGGATCTGGAAGTTATCCAGGTCGGTGCGCTGGAAGACGATGCCCGTGGACACCGGCGCGGGGGTGATGCGGATGCGCACCGGCACACCGCTATGCAAACCTACGCCCTTGGCTTCGGCGGGTCGTTGAACCGTAGTTTCAAATCGCAAATGACAGCTCCGGAATTCCTTCTACCATGGTAAATCATCTCGGAATTTAATGGGAGCAAGCTTTTGATTTAAAAGGGGTTGGCGTGCGCATTCTGTGGCTAAAATGCAACACTTCTGCCCCTCGGTGTGGCGGAATTGCTCCGCTTTGCAGGAAGGCGATAGGATGGAAGCCAAGTGCCCCATAAGAAATTATTCCTGATTGACTCGTTCGGGTTCATTTTTCGGGCTTACCATGCGCGCGCCCGCAGCGGCGCCCCGCCCATGCGGACGAGCACGGGCCTCTCCACCGAGGCCGTGTACATCTTTAACAACATGCTTCGCAAGCTCAGCAAGCAGTTTGAGCCGGCGTACGTCGCGGCCGTCTTTGAGAGCCAGGAGGCGACGCACCGTGTGTTGGAGTTCGCCGAATACAAGGCTAACCGCACCGAGACACCGCCGGACCTGCTGGACCAGATCCCTTACGTGCGGCGGATTCTGGAGGCGATGCGCATTCCGATTCTGGAGTACCCGGGCTTTGAGGCGGACGACGTGATCGGCACGATGGCGCGGCGCGCGGAGGCGGCGGGATTCGAAGTGGTGATCGTCTCCAGCGATAAGGACATGCTGCAACTGGTGACTGATCGCGTCTCCATGCTGAACCCGGCGAAGGACGATGCCTGGTACAACCCGGCGGGCGTCAAGGAGTTCATGGGGGTGCGGCCGGACCAGGTGGCGGACCTGCTGGCGCTGAAGGGTGATGCCGTGGACAACATTCCCGGCGCCCCAGGCATCGGGGATAAAGGCGCAAAGGACCTGATCGAACAGTTCGGCAGTCTGGAGGCGGCGCTGGAGCGGGCCGGCGAAGTGCAGCGCAAGATGTACCGCGAGAGCCTGCAGAACAACGTGGAGCGGATCCGCATGAGCAAGCGGCTGGCCACGATCGAGACCGGCGTGCCCATCGATTTTGTGCCCGATGCGCTCAAGGCGGAGCCGGCCGATCCCGTATCGCTGAAGGCCATCTATAAGGAGATGGAGTTCCACAGTCTGCTGAAGGAACTGGGACCAGCGGAAGATGCGCGGGAGCGGGATTACCGGGTGATTCAGGATGGCGAAGAGCTGAAGGCGTGGATGGCGGCGATTCCCGAGGGCGCACCGGTTGCCGTGGCGATCTCGCCCTCGGCGGAGGGGGAATTTTCGCTGGATACCATTGGCTTGGCGTGGCGGTTGGGAGAAGCGCGCGCGGTCACGGCGGAGAACCTGGCGCATTTGAAGCCGTACCTGGAATGCGCAGCCGTGCTCAAGATCACCTGCGATGTGAAGTCCGCGCTGCTGATGCTGGACCGCATGGGCATCGCAGCGCGCGGGTTTGAGCATGACGTGATGCTCTATGCGTTTCTGCTGGACGCGGACCCTTCGGGCTGCCCGCTGGACGAGCAGGCGCGCCGGCGCATGGATCTGAAATTGGGAGCTTCCCCCGAGCAGCATGCCGATATCACGCTGGAGCTCTGGCAGCAGCTTTCCCCGGCGGTGGATGAACGCAAGCTGCGCGAATTGTACACCACCATCGAATTGCCGCTGGCCGGTGTGCTGGCGCGCATGGAGAGGACCGGCATTCGTATCGATCCGGTGGAGTTGAAGCGGCTGAGCGGCATCATGGAAGGTGAGATTGCGCGCCTGACCGGCGAGGTGCACCAACTGGCTGGCAAGCCGTTCAACATCAGTTCGCCGCAACAGTTAGGCAAAGTGCTGTTCGAAGACCTGAAGTTGCCGGCGCCCGTGAAGTACGGGAAGGGCAAGACCATTTCTACCGCGGCGGACGTGCTGGAGGACCTGGCGGCCGAATTCGAAATTGTCCGCAAGGTGCTGGAATACCGGCAACTGACCAAGCTGAAGGGAACGTATGTGGACGCGCTGCCGGCGCTGATCGACCGGCACACCGGGCGGCTGCACACCAGCTTTAACCAGACCGGCGCGGCCACGGGGCGGCTTTCCTCGTCCAACCCGAACCTGCAAAACATTCCGATCCGGACGGCGCTGGGGCGCGAGATTCGCGCGGCGTTCGTACCGCGGGAAGGCTGGAAACTGCTGGTGGCCGACTATTCGCAGATCGAACTGCGGCTGCTGGCGCACATGTCGGGGGATGCGCTGCTGGTGGAGGCCTCCCGCAACGGAGAGGATATTCACACGCGCACGGCGGCGGAGGTGCTGGGCGTGCCGCCTCTGATGGTGACGCCGGAAGCGCGGCGCGATGCCAAGGCGGTGAATTTCGGAATCGTGTACGGCATCAGCGCGTTTGGCCTGGCGGCGCAGCTCGGCATCTCGCGCGGCGAGGCGGACAAGTACATCAAGAACTATTTCGCGCGGTACGAAGGCGTCGCGCGATTCATCGAGGCGGCCAAGGCGGAGGTGCGCCAGACGGGCGTGACTAAGACGCTCTTCGGACGGGAGCGGCCGATTCCCGATATCAACAGCAGAAACCCGAACGCGCGGGGATTTGCCGAGCGCACCGCCGTGAATTCGCCGCTGCAGGCGACTGCCGCTGACCTGATCAAGCTGGCGATGGTGAGGATTGACGAGGCGCTACCGGCCGCGGGGCACCAGAGCGCCATGCTGCTGCAGGTGCACGACGAGCTGGTGTTCGAATGCCCGCCCGAAGAGGTGGCGGCGATGAAAGAGCTGGTGAAGCGGGAGATGGAGGGAGTATACCAGCTCGCCGTGCCGCTGCTGGTGGACGTGGGCGTGGGCGATAACTGGCGCGATGCCAAGTAGGCCTACCGCTCGAAAAGAATCGTCAACTGGCCTCTATAGTTGACGCGTGCGGATTCGTGGTAGCCGCATTTGATGGCGACGCGGATGGATGCCAGATTGTCGGGGTGGATCAGGCAGGCGGTGCGCGGTTTTGGGAAATGCCGGCCGGCCCACACGAGGGCGGCCTGGAGAGCTTCCGTGGCATAGCCTTTTCCGTGGGCCGCGGTAGCCAGCACCCAGCCGGCTTCCGGCACTTCGATTGTAGGCTGGATCTCGCGTCGCCACTGCGCGAAGCCGAGTTCTCCGACGAATGCTCCGGTGGCTTTCTCTTCCACCACCCAATACCCGAATCCCATCAGCCACCAGTGGCCCGCATAACGCAAAAGGCGCGCCCAGGACTCCTCGGCGGAGAGAGGCCTGCCGCCGATGAAGCGGGTGACGTAAGGATCGGCCCACAACGCCGCGCAGGCCGAAAAATCGTCCAAACGATAGCCCCGGAGCGTGAGGCGGCGGGTTTCGAGAGTCGGAATCGAACCGGGCATTCCGACACATTAGCATCTGGCTAACCCGGTGGGGCCATGCCGGAATGCAGGCATGACGGTAGAGGGCCATCCGGCAGACCGGCCCGCTGCATGCGCCGTGGCAACTGAGGGAGGCTGTGCGCCTTCCGGGGTGCACGCGGCGTCCGGCCGGAGCACATCGGAAGACACCCGCGCTACTCTGCTATCGCACGGCTGATGCGCCGCAGGCCCTCGCCGAACATTTCCGTATTCGCGCCCATGCCGATGCGGAAATGCCCCGGCATTTCGAAGAACCGGCCCGGCACCGCGGATGTCTCATACTCCTGTCTCAGCTTTTCGAGGAACGCGTCCACGCTGCCTCTCTTCAACCGCAGGAAAGCGGTAGTGCCCCATTCGGTGCGCACCGCCGAAACGCCCGGCTCGCTGTCGAGAAACTGGTTCAACAGCAGGCGATCGGCGTCCACCACGCGGCGCGCCCGGTCGCGCGGAATGGCCAGATGCTTCAGGGCCGCCACGCTCATCAACTCGCCGGGGTGGACGGGCGTGGCGGCGAACAGGTTGTTAAGCTGCCACATGGCGCGCGCCAGACCGGGCTCGGCCAGAATCCAACCGCAGCGCAGCCCGCTCACGCCGTAGACTTTGGTAAGGCTGCTGGTCACCACCACTTCGCTGCCCAAATGGAAAGACGTGCGCGGCGTGTTTTCGTAGACGGCGTCCAGGTAGACTTCGTCCACCAGCACGCGGGCGCCTACGCTGCGCGCCAGGTCCACCACTTCCCGCAGAGCGGATTCCGGAGCCAGCACGCTGGAGGGATTGTGCAGATTGGTCACGACAATCAGGCGGGTCCGCGGGGTCAGCACGCGCCGCACCTCGGCAGCCTCCAGGGCGTAGCCGTTCTCTTCTCGGCGCGCGAAGCGCTTCACCTCCGCGCCGATATACCTGGCGGCATCCACCAGAAGGCCATAGGCGGGATGCTCGATCAGCACTTCGTCTCCGGGTTCGAGGATGGCCGCCATCGCCAGATAATTCGCGAAAGACGTGCCGGCGGCCGTTACCACGCAATCCGGATCGGCGCCGGCGCGCGCGGCGATGGCCTGCTTCAGCGGCACATAGCCGTAGCTGTTATCGCCGTTGATTTCGAGCGTGGTGCAATCGAAAGGCAGTTCCTTGAGCGGAAACGATGCCACTCCGCTGGTGGCCAGGTTAAAGCGGGCCTTCTGCTGCGTCTTGGCCCAGTGCATGTACTCGGATTGTTTGTGCATCATGCGGTTGTTTTTTTCTTGCGGCGGCTCCAATACAAATATACGGGAATGCCGCTGAGCAGAATCAACTGTCCGATGAAGGTGTCGCCGGGCTGGTGCCAGATGGTGCTGGCGACGATGGTGGCGCAGGCGAGCACGAACAACGCCGTGGTGTACGGATGTCCCGGCGTGCGATAGATACCGGCTCCGGGCGGGCCCTTTTCCCGCCGGCGAAACACAAACAGCGAGGCCGCGGTAAACGCGAACGAAATGAAGTCCACCGAAATCTCGTAATTCAGAATCTGCTCGTAGCGGCCGTAGATGGCGATGACGGTGGCCAGGATTCCCTGCACCACGATGGCGGTCACCGGCGCCCCCGTGCGCGCGGAAAGGCGGCCCACCGCGGCGAAGAACAGACCGTCGCGCGCCATGGCGTAGTAGACGCGCGGCGCGGTGAGAATACCCTGGCTGAGAAATCCCAGGGTGGAAATCGCGATGCCGATGGCGATCCACTGCGCGCCGCGGCTGCCCAACGCGGCGCGCATCACGGCGGAGGCGGGCGTTCGCGTGGCGGCCAGCCCCGCCGGACCCAGCACATTGACGCACACAAAGTTGACCGAGAGATACAGCAGGATCACGCCCGTCACGCCCATCACTAAGCCGCGCGAGAGGTCGCGCCGCGGGTCGCGCATTTCCGCCGCCACGAAGCTGGCGGTCTGCCAGCCGCCATAGGCGAATGCGATGGGAGTCATGGCCGCCGCAATCGAGCCGAGCAAACCCACCGACAGTGGCGGATCGATGAGCGGAGTCACTTGCACGTGCCCGCCGCCGAGCGCCAGGCCCAGCACCACCATGGCCGCGATGGCCGCGGTCTTCATGAGCATGAAGGCGCTCTGCACGTTGCTGCCGGCGCGCGCACCCAGGCAATTGATGGCGGTCAGCCCAAGCAGGGCCGTAGCTGCGATGGCCCCGTCGCTGCCGCCGAATCCGGTGATCTCGCGATAGTAGTGCGCGAATGCCACCGCCACCGCCGCCATGCCCCCGGTCTGCGTGACCAGCAGCAGCACCCACCCATAGACGAACGCAACGGACGGGTGGTACGCCTCTCGCAAATACAAATATTGCCCGCCGGCGCCGGGCAGGCGCGTGGCCAGTTCGGCCCATATGAATGCGCCCAGCATGGCCAGCGCTCCGCCCGCCAGCCACACGCCCAGAATCAGAAAGGGCGTGTGCACGTGCAGCGCCACGACGTAAGGATTAATGAAGATGCCGGAGCCCACGATGCCGCCCATCACGATCATGGTGGCGTCGAAAAGTCCCAGTTGGCGGCGAATCTGAGGAGCGTCCAAGATCCTCTCATCCTACAATGGGGAGGGTACGATTATGCCGCACCTTTTCCAGGATCTTCGCTACGCCCTGCGTATGCTGCGCAAGAATGCCGGTTTGACCGCGGTGATTGTGCTGTCACTGGCCATCGGCATCGGCGCGAATACGGCGATTTTCAGCGTGGTGAACGCATTGCTGCTCAAGCCGCTGCCGTATCCCCAGCCCGGCAGGCTGGCGCTGCTATGGCTGCGCTCTCCCGGAATCGGCATCCCGCAGGACTGGCCGTCGCCCGGGCAGTACATCGATATCAAGACGGCGAACCATTCGTTCGAGGAACTTTCCATCTCGCGCGGCGGGAGTTGGACGCTCACCGGCTTCGACCGGCCCGAGTTGATCGAAGGCATCGCTACGTCTTCCACCTTGTTCCATCTGTTGGGCGCCAAACCGCTCTTGGGCCGCCTGCTGCTGCCCGAAGACGATGTTCCGGGACGGCCGCCGGTGGCGATCCTAAGCTATGCCCTGTGGGCCCGGCTGTTCAATTCCGATCCGCTGGTGGTGGGCAGGAGCATCACTCTGGATTCCAAATCGTATACCGTGGCAGGCGTGCTGCCTCGCGACTTCCTGCTGAATCCCGAAGTGATGCCCACCGTGGCCAGCATCGAAAAGATGGACGTGTTTCTGCCGCTGCCGCTGGGCGCCGATGCCGTGAAACGCCGCGGCGACGAGAACTACAATTTGATGGCACGCCTGAGGCCCGGAGTTACCCTGACGCAGGCGCAGGCCGATATCGACGTGATCGCGGCGCGCATTCGCACCGACGATAAGCGCGACCGCACCTTCACCATCAGCGTGGTGGGACTCATGGACCAGGTGGTGGGGAATGTCCGCCGGGCGCTGCTGGTGCTGCTGGGTTCGGTGGCGCTGGTTCTTCTGATCGCCTGTGCCAACGTGGCCAACCTGCTGCTTTTGCGCGCCAGCGGACGACAGAAGGAAGTGGCTATCCGGACGGCGCTGGGGGCGGGTTGGCGCGAACTTGTCCGGCAGTTGCTCACCGAGAGCATTCTGCTGGGCGTCATGGGCGGAGCGGCCGGCCTGCTGATCGCCAAGTGGAGCCTGTACGTGGTGCGGACCGTGAATCCCGGCAATATCCCGCGCCTGGAGGCTATTGGCATCGATGGCGGAGTGCTGGCCTTCACGCTGGGGATCTCGGTTCTATCGGGTATCGTGTTCGGGGTTGCGCCCGCGGTTCGCGCCGCCAGGGTAGACGTGAACAGCACGCTCAAGGCCGGCGGCCGGAGTTCCCACAGCGAAGGGGGGCTGGGCAGTTCGCGCCTGCGTTTGCGCAGCCTCCTGGTGGTCTCGGAGCTGGCGCTTTCGCTGATCCTGCTGGCGGGGGCGGGCCTGCTGAT
>VFSW01005243.1_pt1 | contig 19205 bp, 16 predicted proteins | sample 5358111 | NCBI WGS metagenome assembly VFSW01 (sample SAMN11554181, study PRJNA540505) | mine drainage metagenome | isolation source: sediment from site ElyBrook_90M | place: USA: Ely Copper Mine, Vershire, VT | collected 2017 | reverse complement strand
CGGACATGGAATTTCGCCGCATGTTCAATCACCCGATGGATGCAAATAACTGCTTTATCGACATACAGGCGGGTTCCGGCGGCACCGAAGCGCAGGACTGGGCCGCGATGCTGATGCGCATGTATCTGCGCTATGCCGAGCGCAAAGGATTTCAGGTGGAAATCCTGGAGCAATCCGACGGTGAAGTTGCCGGCATCAAGGGCGCATCGATCAAGGTGATCGGCGAATATGCGTTCGGACACTTGCGCACCGAGACCGGCGTGCATCGTCTGGTGCGCAAATCGCCGTTCGATTCGGGCAATCGCCGCCACACTTCATTTTCCAGCGTGTTCGTCTATCCCGAGGTGGACGATTCCATCGAAGTCGAGATCAACCCGGCCGATCTGCGCGTGGACACCTATCGTGCCTCGGGTGCCGGCGGACAGCACATCAACAAGACTGATTCGGCGGTGCGCATCACGCATATCCCCACCAACATCGTGGTGCAGTGTCAGAGCGACCGATCCCAGCACCGCAACCGCGCGGAAGCCATGGCGATGTTGAAGTCGCGCATGTACGAAGAGGAATTGCGCAAACGCAACGAGGAGAAGCAGGCGATGGAAGACGGCAAGACCGACATCGGCTGGGGGCACCAGATCAGATCCTACGTGCTGGATCAATCCCGCATCAAGGATCTGCGCACCAATTACGAGACGGGTAACACACAGGTAGTGCTGGACGGCGATCTGGATGATTTCATCTCGGCCAGTCTTAAGCAAGGCGTTTAGCACTATGGATTTGATTTCAGTTACATTTATTCCTGAACGCATTTGTCGGGAATAGCGCTCTCATGCTATTCTCATCTATCTTTAACTGATTAAATACATATGTCCGTTTCCATCAAGACCCCCCAGGAAATCGAAAAAATGCGCATCGCCGGTCGCCTGACCAGCGAAGTGCTCGATTACATCGGCCCTTTCGTCAAAGCCGGCGTGACTACCAACGAACTGGATAAGCTGTGTCACGATCTTATCGTCGATGTACAGCAGGCCATTCCGGCGCCGCTCAACTATGCACCAGGAGGGCACTCACCCTATCCAAAATCTATCTGCACCTCGATCAATCATCAGATCTGCCACGGCGTACCGAGCGATAAGGTGTTGAAAAATGGCGACATCGTCAATCTCGACATCACGGTCATCAAGGATGGTTATCACGGCGACAGCAGTCGCATGTTCTATGTGGGCGAACCCTCGATACAGGCAAAACGCCTGTGCGAGACCACTTATCAGGCCATGTGGCGCGGCATCAACAAAGTCAGGGCAGGTGCATATTTAGGTGATATAGGATATGCGATTCAGAGCTTCGTCGAACCGCTGGGTTACAGCGTAGTGCGCGAATTCTGCGGTCATGGCATCGGCGTGAATTTTCACGAGGAGCCGCAAGTGCTGCATTATGGCCGCCCGAAAACAGGCTTGAAGCTGGAAGCCGGCATGATCTTTACAATTGAGCCGATGATCAATGCCGGAAAAAAAGAGATCAAGCAGCTAGGCGACGGCTGGACTGTCGTGACCCGCGATCACAGTCTGTCAGCGCAATATGAACACACCATACTCGTCACCGAAACAGGTTTCGAAGTGCTGACAGTCTCCGCCGGCACACCTCCCCCCATGTAGGATCATGCCTGACCAACACTACGATATCGTCGAACTACGCGAATCATTGCGACTGGACCGTTTGAGTCTTGAGCGGAGTTTTTTAAAAGATGGCAAAGCGGCACACCTGCTCAAGGCACACAGCAAACTGATAGACAGGTATCTGTGTCGCATCTGGCAACAGCTGGACTTGCCCAAGAACCACTCGCTCATCGCGGTCGGCGGTTATGGACGCGGCGAGTTATATCCCAAATCGGACATAGACCTCTTGATTCTGCTAAGCAGCGAACCCGATTCCGAGTTGCAAAATAAACTGCACGAATTGATCGCCCTGCTGTGGGACATCGGTCTTGAAGTCGGCCACAGCATCCGTACCGTTGCAGAATGCATAACCGAATCGACCGATATCACGGTGCAGACCAATTTACTCGAGGCGCGACAGCTCTCGGGCAATGCGCAACTGTTCGAACAGATGCACGCGGCCTTGCAGCAACAGATGAACCCGAGGGAATTTTTCAAAGCCAAGCTGCACGAACAACAACAGCGTCATTTACGTTTTAACGATGCAGATTTCAATCTTGAACCTAATCTCAAGGAGAGCCCGGGCGGCTTGCGCGACCTGCAAACCATAACCTGGATCAGCCGCGCAGCGGGTCTGGGCACAAAATGGTCCGAACTGGCCGAAGCTGGCCTGATAAGCGCTACGGAAGCACGCCAGATTGCAAGGCACGACACACTGCTGCAAACGCTGCGCACACGCTTGCATTACCTCGCCCACCGACGTGAAGACCGTTTGATGTTTGATTTTCAGACTGCACTCGCAGCCCAGATGGGCATTACCGCGCCATCCAATCGCCGCGCCAGCGAACACCTGATGCAACGCTATTATCGCACCAAGCTGGCAGTGCGCCAGTTCAATACGATCTTGCTGCAAAATCTGCATGATTACCTGTTTCGCGAAACTCCCCCGCAGCACACGTTGAACGAGCGATTCCGCACGATCGGCAGTCTGCTGGAAATACGCGATGAGCAGTTGTTCGAGCACACTCCCGAGGCGATCTTCGAGCTGTTTTTAATATTGCAGCGCAACCCGGAGCTGACAGAACTGACCGCAAAAACGTTGCGCGCCTTGTGGCGTGCGCAACCGCGCATAGATTCTGTCTTTCGCCGCAACCCGGTCAATCGGGCACACTTCATGGAAATTCTGCGCCAGCCACATGGCATTAACAATGTGCTGCGTCGCATGCGCCAGTACGGTATTCTGGGTCGTTACATCCCTGCCTTCGGACGCATCGTAGGCCAGATGCAGCATGACTTATTTCACGTATTTACGGTCGATGAACACATCCTGATGGTGGTTCGCAATCTGCGCCGTTTTACGGTTGCAAAATATGCCCACGAAGTGCCGTTGTGCCACAAACTGATGAACGAATTTGCCCGGCCTGAAGTCCTTTATATCGCAGGTCTTTTTCACGACATCGCAAAGGGGCGCGGGGGAGATCATTCGCAACTGGGCAAAAAAGACGCACGCCTGTTTTGCAAACAACACCTGCTGAGCACCGACGACAGCGATCTGGTGGTCTGGCTGGTCGAACAACATCTCACGCTATCTGCCACTGCACAGAAACAGGACTTGTCAGATCCTGATGTGATTGCCAAGTTTGCTGAAAAAATAAAAAACGAGCGCTATCTGGTCGCGCTTTATCTTTTGACGGTTGCCGACGTGCAGGGCACCAGCCCAAAGGTATGGAATGCCTGGAAGGCCAAACTGATGGAAGACTTGTTTCAGCTGACACGCCGCTACCTGAAGGAAGGTGCAGCCACCGACCATCTGAAGGACATACGCGCACAGGCTGCCGCCACGCTGAATTTGTATGCCATCCCGCCTGAATCTTATCGGTTGTTTTGGGCGCAACTGGACGACAACTATTTTCTGGATCACGAAGCACAGGAAATCGCCTGGCACACACGCGTATTATCATACAGGGTTAATAGCCCAGCACCTGTCGTCAAGACACGTCTGAGCCGTGCGGGTACAGGTCTGCAGGTGATGGTGTACTGCCCTGATCAACGTCAATTGTTCGCGCGCATTTGTGCGTTTTTTTCACACATGCACTACACCATCGTGGAAGCCAAAATACACACTACCCAGCATGGCTACGCGCTGAACAGTTTTCAGGTCATGGAGATCACCCGCAGTGAAATGGCCTACCGCGATTTGATGAACTACATCGAATTTGAGCTCACAGAGAAAATCGTGCATGCCAAACCGTTAGAACCCATCGCGACAGGACGGGTAAACCGGCAACTCAAACACTTCCCGATCAATACCAAGGTCAACATTGAAAGGGATAAACGTGGCCTGAATATACTCTCGCTGATCGCCGGGGATCGTCCGGGACTGCTGGCGCGCATCGCGCAAATCATGGACAGGTATGACATCCGTTTACACCGTGCCAAGATCAACACGCTGGGTAGCCGTGCCGAAGATGTATTCTGGATCAGCGGCGAAATTATGGCCAACCCACAGGATGGCAGCGAGTTTCTTAACGAGTTACTGGAAAAACTCTAGCGTTGCTCCAGCTGTTTTGACAACTTCAACATGCCTGGGCGGAACGGCACATCCTCAGACTGAACCTCTTTCAATTCAACAGCTTTTGGCTGCAATGCAACCGGTCTTACCAGCTGAGTGCCAGCCACATTGCGAACACTGAAATAGGCCCAACTGTAGCCCATCAGCAGTGCCACAGAAAATAATCCCGCCGCTTTTGCAGCAGTCAGCATATAACCTGTTCTCTGCTGCCTTGCTTTCACCAGATGAGAAGCTATTCCAGCCCGCGATTGCTCAACAGACGCGCTTAATCTTCTGGTTTCCTGCTCCTCAAATTTGGCAAGTTGCAATGCCTGCTTTGCTGCCTTTTTTTCCAGCATCACCTTTTCCTGCGCCTGAGAAATAGCCAACTGTTCCGCAGCAACCTGTTTTGCTACAGCAAGAGCAGCTTGCTCTTCGGCGATTCGACGCTGCTCTGCGACAGCCAACAGCTCCTTTTCATTCGCCAGTTTCACTTGCTGCTGTTCAAGCACTTGTTGCTCCAGCATCTGTCTCTGGAGTGCTATTTGCGCGGATTGTTGCGCCGTGGCGGCCAGTTCAGATGTTGCATTAAGCTCAAGTTGTTCTGTCTGCTGTCTCGATTTTTCCGCATCCAGCACACGCTGCTGCTCAAGCGTACGTTGCTCAACAAGTTGTGCAACCGCAAGGATAACGTCATCTGTTTGCTCTCTGATAGCAAAAAGCTGCTTATCCGCACGATGTTGAGCTGACTGCTCCGCAGCTATTTTTAATTGTTCAGCTTCACACACCTGTTGTTCTGCTGTCATGCGCTCCTGCAATGCGGCAACAGCTTGTCCTTCAAGGGCTATGCGTTGTTCGAGCTGGATCTGCAATTCTCGCTCATGCACCAGGCGTTGCTGCTCACGTTCGATCAAGCGCAGCGACAACTGTTCGCGCTGCTGAACAGCCTGTTTTGCTGCATTGGCATTTTTTTCAAGCTGATTCATCGCAGCGATGGCTGCTTCTTCACTGCGAACTTTAGCCTGTTCAGTTTCCAGAAGATTGCGTTCTGCTTCTTCATGTAACAGAGCCCGCTTTGCTGCCTGCTGCTCCGCCTCTATTTTTAATTGTTCAACCTCGCATGCCTGCTGCTCTGCTGCAAGACGTGATTGCAAGGCAGCAACCGCCTGCTCTTCAAGTAATGCACGTTGCGCAAGTTGGGCATGCAGTTCTCGATCGCGTTGCAAACGCTGACTTTCCTGTTCAATCACTTGCAGTGCCAGCTGCCTGTTTTTTTCCGCCGCCACTGTCGCCAACCTGGCAGTTTCAGCCTGTTTACGCGCGGCAACCGACGCACGTGCTTCGGTGCGTATGCGCTCCTGCTCAAGCTCGGTTGCCTTCTGTTCTTCTTCGACACGCAGCTGGGCCATCTTATCGGCACGTTGCAATACCTGCTCGTGAGCCAGTTTGGCCTCGTCCATTTGCCGCTGCAAAGACGCGGTTGCAAGCGCTTCGGCGCGGATGTGATCCTCTTTCTGTTTGAGTGCCCGCCGCTCGGCTGCGGCATGCAATCTGGCAATATTCAGACTGCGCATCGCAGTCTGCTCCTGTTCTCTCGCATCCTTTTTTGCACGCTCGTTGAGTTGCAATGTAGTCTCAGCTATTTTTTGCGCACGTACTTCTATCTCTATGCGTTGATTGTCTGATTCGATGGCAAGCAGTTCCGCCGCCATCCTGGCCTCAGTTTCTTCTATCGCACGCGCTTCTGTTTCAAGCTGCAGTTGGGCCGTATTTTTTTCATCCTCTTCAACTGCGGCACGGCGCAACGACTCCGCTGTCGCCTGTTCGATGGCCAGGGATTTTTGCTGCGCGGCCAGCACCAACGCCTGCTCTGCCTGCAGGCATTTTTCAGCAGCCAATTTTTCAGCATGTAAAACTTCGGCACGCAGTTGCGTAGATTGCAATGCGGCATTTTGAAACTGCAACTTTTCCAGCAAGTGTAGCCTGGCAAGCTCCTCAGCCTGCTCGTGTTGCTGCTCAACTTGCTTGAGCTTGTTTTCGATCTGAATTTTTTCTTCGGCCACAAGCTTGGCCTGTTGCGCTGCAGCCTTGCGCTCATTTGCTGCGCTGATTGCCCCGGCCTCTGCCTGCAACTGCAATTCCACCGTCTGCGCTGCCTGAATTTCCGTCTCGGCGCGTTGTTGCGCAAATAGCAGCAGATCGCGTCCTGTCGCCAACTTCTGCGCCGCCACATGAAAAGCCAGATTCTCGCACTCGAGTCGCTCATTCGCCTCGTGAGCTGCCTGCAACAACAGAGCATGTGTTTCCTCATGCTGGGAAGCGGCCTGCCTGTCGGCATCGGCCCGGCTCTGCAACAATCTGGTCGCTTCCTGCTCGGCAGTTTCCTTGCGTTCAGCCTCTACACGGGCATTGACTTCAGTTTCAGTGCGCAGCTTCGCCGCCTCATAAGCCAGTCGTTCATGCTGCAGGCGCGCATCGGCAGCAGCTTGCGCCTGTTCATCAACCTGGCGGCGCTGGGTTGCCATTGCAACGGCTGCTTTATCGGATTCGGCGCGCGCTATCGCAGCCTTATCCGCATCGATATCGGCCCGCAATCTGGCCTCGAGTTCTTTCGTTGCAAGCAACTCCGCTTTGACTCTGGCTTCTTCAGCCTCTGCCGCCGCTTGTTCAACAATCCGCTTTGCGTTGAGTATCTCCACAACCGCATGCTCTTGCTTAAGCTTTTCTTCTAACAGACGTGCGATCGTATTGTCTGTTGTGATTTTTTCATTTGCAAGCTTGGCTGCCTGCTGCTCGAGCCGAGTGCGGCTTTCAGCGGATTTTGCCGCTTCACGCTCAGCCTCGAGACGCTTGCCGATTTGCTCCATTTCATACTGTTCGCTGTCTGCCCTTTCACGAGACAAACGCAATACTTCCGCTTCACTTTCAAGACGCAGACGCGCCGTCTCACTCAACTGAGTTTCAATTTTCAGTTTCTCTTCAGCCAGGTTACGTTGCAGCTGTTCCGCCGCCATGCGTTCGGCCACAGCCAATTCGGCTTGCGCCTGCAGCCTGTCAGTTTTGACCCGGATGGCGCGAATCTCAGCTTCCGCACGTTGTTGCGCCGTCTGCTCCGCGTGATATTGCTGCTCAAGCAACTCCTGCAATTCGCGTTCGGCATGTGCCTTATTTTCCGACACTGCACGAGACATCTGTTCGGTTTGCAAACGCTGCGTCAACTCCTCATGCGCCTGTTGCTCAGCCAGCAGTCTGGCCTGATTTTCTTCGACCAGCTGTTTTTCCAGCAACAGCTTCTCGCTCAATTCTTTGGACAGCCGCTTCTCGATTTCCATACGAGTCTGTGCGAGTTCAAACAAACGCGCCTCATCCTGGCATTTTGATTCCAGCTGGGCAATCAACTCCATTTCCATTTTTACACGGGCTTGTGCGATGGCACGTCCATGGGCTTCAGCACGAGCCCTGGCCTGGGCAGAGAATCCGGCCTGCGTCTCAGCTTCCTGATGCGCACGGGCTTCCTGTATGGCCTGTGATTGAGCGAGAAACTCTTCGTTCTCTGTACCAACTAAACGAATTTTAGAATTGGGTGACATACGGTTGCCTTTATTGTATGAATAGCGTTGCGCCTTGCTTGACCATAGCAAAATACCATACCCGCTGACAAGCAAAGCGTTGAATAGCCGTGAAAAACTTAGCTATTTTCGAAATTCTACTGCTGATTGCGCATAAATATTTCGAACTGCAAGGCGTCCAGCGGTTTGCTGTAGTAATACCCTTGAGTCTCACTACATCCATTCATGCGTAAAAATTCAAGTTGCTCTACTGTTTCCACACCTTCTGCGATCGTCTGAAATCCCAGGCTATCGGCAAGCGAAATGATGGCAGCCACAATTGCACGACTTTCAGGATCTTCGGCAATGTTGCTCACAAAGGACTGGTCTATCTTGAGTTTGTTGATTTTGAATTTTCTCAGGTAACTCAAAGATGAGTAGCCCGTGCCAAAATCGTCAATCGACATGCGGATACCACGTGCATGGAGCTCATCCATCACCGCAATGGCCGCAAGCGGCACCTCCATCGCCACGCTTTCGGTCAGCTCCAACTCGATGTATTGAGGCGGAAGATTCACTTCTTCTAGTATTTGCACGATCAGCTCAGGCAAATGCGCTTGCCTGAACTGAACCGCCGAAAGATTCACTGCTATCGTGATCGCTCTCTGCCCGCTGTCCATCCAGCTCTTGGCTTGGTGCACCGCTTTTCGCAACACCCATTCGCCTATACTCAGAATCAGCCCGCTCTCTTCGGCGACCGGAATAAACTCTGTTGGCGAGATCATTCCCAGTTCAGGATGTTGCCAGCGCAGCAACGCTTCCGCGCCGGTGACCCGCCCATCCTGCATGGATACCTGAGGCTGATAATAAAGCTGGAACTGCTCGCGTACCAACGCGTGACGCAGTGCATTCTCCAGTTGCAAGCGCCTGGCCGAACGCTCCTGCATCTCGGCGGTAAAAAAGCGAAAGCAGTTGCGCCCTTCATTCTTGGCGCGGTACATCGCCACATCGGCGCATTGATACAGTTTGTCGAAGTCCCTTCCATCAAAAGGATACATGGCAATACCGATCGATGGCGTCACGACCAGCTCATGCTGCCCGATATGATAAGGCTGCGCTGCCGTCTCCAGCAACTTCTCCGCCACATGAGCCGCACCATCGGCACTCGTGCCGGGCAACACAAAAACGAATTCATCTCCGCCCAGACGCGACAACGTATCTTCTTCACGCAGCAGGGTTTTTAAACGTGTTGCCAGTTGCATCAATAATTCATCACCGATGCGATGCCCCAGCGTGTCATTGACATTCTTGAAATGATCAAGATCCAGAAACAGCATCGCCATCTGCATATCTTCCCGCTGAGATATGCTCATGGAATGCGCAAACCTCTCCTTCAACAACGACTGATTGGGCAAACCTGTAAGAAAATCAAAGTGCGCGAGTTGCACTATGCGCGCCTCGGTCCGCGCGCGTTCAATCGCCAGACTTGCCAGATGCGCGCCGCGCGCCAAGGCTGCCAGCTCACTCGGCAGCGGACTGCGCGGCACAGGATAATAGAGTGCAAACGTACCCAGCACCTGCTCCTGAGTGGACAAGATCGGCATGGACCAGCAAGCCGCCAGTCCATGCTCAAGCGCCAGTTCCTTGTAGCCATGCCACAGCGGATCACGCGCGATGTCAGCGACAATGACCGTTTTTCGGGTATAGGCGGCTGTACCGCATGAACCTGCGCAGTTTCCGATGGGTGAGCCATCAATGGCGTTGCAATAAGCGACCGGTAAACTGGGCGCGGCACCATGTACAAGATGCCCGCCATCGGAACTTAACAGCAGCACAGAACAAAGCATACCCGGATACATCGTCTCATAACTGCGGGCCAAATGGTTCAGCAAAACCGGCAATGATTCGCCACGGGCCAGCAGCTCCAGTATGAATCGCTCGTTTTCGCTCTGCAGTTCAAGACTCTTGCGCGCCGCTTCACGATCGAAATTATCCAGCGCGAAACTGATGTCCATCGCCATTTCGACCAGCAGATTGCGTGAGGCTTCATCAAAAGCGTTTAGCTCAGAAGAATAAAGGGTGAAAGCACCGACGGGAACACCCTTTCGGTGCAACGGCAACGAGGCCGATGAGCCCCAACCAAATTGCGCGGCGCGTTCGTGCCAGGCCATAGTAACAGGGTCGTGCAAAAAATCCTGGCACCAGAAAGGGTTATTTTCGCGTATCGCCATACCTGTCGGACCTCGCCCGGAAGGCAGTGTGGCATCCACCGAAATATCGATATCCTTAAGATATTCAGAACCTTCCCCATAATAGGCCACGGGTTTGATCTTTCCGCCTGTCTCATCCAGCATGCCTATCCACGCCATTTTCATACCGCCGAAACGCACGGCATCCAGGCATACTTGCGGAAACAGTTCCGCCTCGGAAGTGGATCGCACGATGGCCTGATTGCACTGGCTCAACGCGGCATACAGCTGGGTAAGTCGCTGAATACGGGCTGCATCGACATTGCGTTGGGTTATGTCGCGGGCAATGCCCAGCACGCCGATCAACCGGCCATTGCCGTCATACATAGGTGATTTAATGGCTTCGACGTAGACACGGCGCCCATCGTCGGCAAAAGTGATCCACCTTTCGTTGATGTCAGGTTTGCCGGCTTGCATGGCAATGAGGTCATGCTCTCGAAACGAGTCGGCCTGTTCACGATCCACAAAATCGTAATCGGTCTTGCCAACGATATCCGACTCACTGGCACCATACAAACGTTCAAACATCCTGTTGCAGGCGATATAAACACCCAATTTATCCTTGAGCCAGACCGGATCCGGGATAGTCCGCAGGATTGCGCGCAATAGGGAATTCGCACGTTCCTTACCGTGCGCCAGAGTTTCGAGAGTCTGCTTCTCCGATGGGTTCATGCCTTGTATAGCCCCTCAAAATTCAGAGTAGTACAATCAGGTCAAATATAGCCTAGTAGTTTACTGTAGTTTCTGCACTTCGCACGCCAATATCCATCAATATTCCTGCCACAATATTACTGTCACAATATTCCCGTATCATTCCCAAATTATTGCTTTAACGATTATTTAACGATTACATGTCCACTTTTCAGGACATGTTCCCCATGTTAAAACAGCACGACATATTCTGACAGTTTTGTTAAGCGTGCTTTCTTTTTTTATGCCGCCGCAGCAGCCATCGATGACACAGCTGCCAAGGATAAATTTGGCATCTGTTGTCAATCCTGCCTACAACGCAGACCGCGGGCCCATTTCGTTTTTCGGAATTCGCCTGCACAAGGAATTCTGACGATTGCAAAAGCTCCCGCCGCAGCGAGCGTTTCCGGCTCAACAATCACTCTGCGAAGCACCGGACTGGGATAGCAATTCATAACCTGCGATAACATCGAAGAGCTCCTCATCTATGCTGGTCTGACGCAGATGATGAAAGTCCTGATTCAGCTCTTCCAGTAACTCATCGATATTTTTCTCGGCGCGCCGCATGGCCGCCAGACGGGAAGCATTCTCGCTTGCCAGCGATTCGGCGCAGGCGCGAAACAGCGAGATGAACAGGTATTCCCGTATCAGCGCTTTCAGCGACGTCCGATTTCCTCCAACAACTTCGGGCAGGTTTTTGTCAGGCCAGGGAACACGTGCCAGATCGCGGCGCCACACATCGTCGAGCGGCAACAGGCGCTGCATCACAGGTTCATAGACGGCACCCGGCTTGGGGCGATTGTGAAACAGATAGACTTCTGCACCGCGCAGCGCGTCGACTTCCACCAGAACACGCCCGATCAGCTGCGTGATGGCAGCAACGGAATTGGGCAGTTCAAATCTCGCTGCGACATCAAACCCGGAAATGCGCTCGCCGACAGCCAGAATGTGCCGCTTGCCCTGCATGCCTTTCAATTCATTCATCACGAAATCCGCAAGCACTTCGTTGAATTGGCCGACCAGTCCCTGATCCGAACCGAACACCACCGCAACAGTCGTTGTCGGCTGAACTGGCAAGTGCAGTGCAGTATCATCCTGACGCAGACAGGCGACCAACCCCAGCTCCACAGTCCGGTAATATTCATCCAAGGACATCACCGCACGCTCGTATTGCGCGATGCTGGAAGCTGCCAGTGCCTTCATGGTACGCACCACGGATTCGAGCTCTGCCGCGCCGTCGATTTTGCGGCGCAAACCCTCTGAAGTCTCGCTCATGATGTCTGGAACGACGCCAGCACTGTGCGTGCTATCTGCAAAATCGCCTCGCGATCGCTGTCGCTCAACTTATCCGCCCGGGCAAATCTGTCAACAATATCATCGGGGATCACCGCTTGCCTGAGGGCAATCTCGGCGTCGCGCATCTTTACAATCGGCACACTGTCAAACAGCCTTGCGGTCAATGCCAGCAGAATGGCAATTTGTCCTGACACTGTGACAGGTTCAAATTCAGGCTGTTTAAGACAACTTCTGATACGCTGTCCATGCTCGATGATCTTTCGCGTGCTCTCATCGAGTCTGGTGCCGAAGCGGGCAAATGTTTCCAGCTCCTCGAACTGGGCATAGGCGAGTTTCAAATCGCCCGTCACCGAACGATAGGCTGCCCGTTGCGCCTTGCCACCCACGCGCGAAACTGATTTTGCGACATCGACTGCGGGAAGCTGACCCAGCTCGAATAATTTCGGCGAAAGATATATCTGCCCATCGGTGATCGAAATCAGATTTGTCGGGATGTAGGCGGCAATATTCTGCGCCTCGGTTTCGATGATGGGTAGTGCGGTGAGCGAGCCGCCGCCCAGCTCATCAAGCAGATGCGTTGCGCGTTCAAGCAGACGCGAATGAATGTAAAAAATATCGCCGGGAAAAGCCTCACGGCCCGGCGGACGCCGAAGCAGCAATGAAAGCTCACGGTAGGCACGCGCATGATTCGTCAGGTCGTCATACACGATCAATACATCGCGGCCCTGCTCCATGAAATGTTCCGCGATGCTGGTTGCGGCATAGGGCGCGATATAGGTTAATCCCGGCGGATCGTTGCCCTCGGTCACGACGACGACGGTGTATTCCATCGCACCGTTTTCGCGCAGACTGGCAACCGTTTTGGCCACAGCGGAAGCGCGCTGACCGATGGCACAATAGACGCACAACACGTCGCGCTGATTCAGTATCGTGTCGATCGCGATCGCCGTCTTGCCGGTCTGTCTGTCCCCCATGATCAACTCGCGCTGACCTCGCCCGATGGGCACCAGTGCATCGACGACCTTGATGCCGGTTTGCAAGGGCACCGTGACAGGAGAACGATCCATGATGTGCGGCGCAGGTCGTTCGATGGGCAACCGCTTCTCTGAAACGACAGCCCCCTTGTCGTCCAGCGGCCGTCCGAGGGGATTGATCACGCGCCCGATCAGGCCGAAACCCACCGGCACATCCATCACATGCCCGCGGCGCTCGACTTCAGCACCTGCATGCAGCTGCCAGTAATCGCCCAGCAATACTGCGCCTATTTCATCTTCATCGACGTTGAATGCGATGCCGTATAGATCGCCTGGAAATTTCAGCACCTCCTCAAAACCCACACCCGGCAGGCCGGACACTCTGGCAATTCCGGTGGACAGACTGGTGACCGTACCGATTTCGCGGGATTTCAATTGCGGTACATACGCCTTCCGCGCCTGGCTGACAGTCGAAAAGGTGTAGTCAAAAACGGATTGCAGGCCCCTCATTTTGATTCAGTTGCCTGCTGAAATTTAAGCAGCGCATTGGCGCTCTTTTCCAGCGTATCGAGATGATCCGCGATGCTCCAGGCAATTTTCTGACCCTGCACAACAAGCTCTATGCCGCTGATCAACCCCTCCACTGTTTCATAATCGATCCGGGCTCTGGTGAGTTTCCTGAGCGCATCTTCAAGTGTCGCGCGCTGCGGCAATTCAAATGCACTGCGCACCAGAACCCGGGACTGAATTGACGCCAGGAGTCGCTTCTCTTCTTCGTCCAGCCCCTGCAATCGCCGGATAAATATTTCCACGATGCGATCTTCCAGGTCACTTCCCGCAAGATCCATCAGCATTTTTTTTGCGATGAAAAATACCTCGGCCTGCGTGCGGCGCGCGACTTCCTCTGTCAAAGCCTGATACTCATCGTTCAACTGCTTCTGCTGTTTTGTCCGCAAGCTCTCCGCACTACTTCTGGCCGCATCCATCAGTTGTTCGCGCAGCGCCGCTGCCTCCATTGTCGCCTGTCTTAGAATCTCTGCGCGCTCCTCCTCCAGCGCCTCGTTTTTTCGCGTGTATTCATCGCGCGCAGTTTGCGCCTCGGCCTCTTTTGCAGCGGCATCGCTCACCTGGGCGGCGATGCGTTTTTCACGCGCATCGATGGCACCCAGTATCGGGGCGTACAAAAATCGCTTCAACAACCAAACCAGGATGAGGAAGTTGAAGATTTGCGCGACAACGGTGAACCAGTCGATCAGCATGATTACTTTGTGGCTGCCTGTGCGATCACATGATTCCAGAATGGATTGGCGAATATGAGTATCATCGCGACCACAAAGCAGTAGATGGCAATGGATTCAATCATCGCCAGCCCTACAAACAAAGTTCGTGTGATGGTAGTCGCCGCGTCGGGCTGCTGGGCCAGCGAACTCAGCGCGGTTGAAACCGCCCGTCCTTCGCCTAATGCAGGTCCGATTCCCCCGATGGCGATGGTCAGTCCCGCCGTGATGATGGACACCATTGCAATGAGTGTTGCGCTATCCATGATATATCCTTCCGTAGTGGTTGTTCAAGCTTCCTCCCTGACTCTTGTTGCCGCCGTAATGTAGACCGTGGCGAGTATGGTAAAAATATAGGCTTGCACAAGACCGGTCAACAGGCCCAGCATACTCATCACGACCGGAAAAATGAAGGGGGTGATGGTCAGCAGTATGCCAAGTATCATCGTGCCGCTCATGATGTTGCCGAACAGCCGGATGGCCAGCGCCAGCGTGCGCGACAATTCGCCGATGATATTGAAAGGCAGCATGAGCACGGTCGGTTTGAGATACGATTTAAGATAATTTCCAAGACCGCTCTCGGCGATACCGAACAGGGGCACTGCAACGAACACGCAAATGGCAAGCGCAGCCGTCGTCGAGAGCGATCCTGTCGGCGGTTCATAGCCCGGAAAAATCGTGCTCAGATTGGAGGTCGCAACGAACAGAAACAGCGTGCCCAGAAACCCCAGGTATTTTTCCGGGTGACGCAATCCCACTTCCTCGATTTGTTTGCTGATCGTGGTCACGATGATTTCAAGCAGGCTTTGCCCGCGCGAAATATGCACTTCGCCCTCGATCTTGCGCGTGACGAGTTTTGCAAACACAACCAGCACCAGCATCAGCACCCAGGTCGTCAGTATCGTGACGTTAAGTTTAAAATATCCGTGCTGCCACAAAATGATTTCATCCGAACTAAGGTGCATGGTCAGCCCCCTTAATACAAAGATCGCGCTCTGAAACACTCACTCTTGTGATGATGATGCGCGCAACAATAAATCCCGAAAGACAGGCTGCCAGACTCTTCCAGTTGCTGCCCGCAACGAAATAAAATCCGCACAGCGTCAAATCGGTGCGCAGCAACAGACTGCCCATGAACCACAACGCAGGTCTGCTCGAGACCAGACCTTTTTGCACGGTCCACCAAAGACCGCCGAAGAACAGTGCGCCCATCGCCATTCCGGCAAAAAAATCCAGCATCAGATACATCAATTCACTCATCTTTACCCTCAAGTTCAGAACGAATATCCCGATTTTCCTTCGCCACCCAGTGCCATGCATTCAGGCAGCCGGCGCAAAGACCGGCAATCAGAAGCGTGAGCGTCCAGGAATGGATCCCGGGATAGCGTTTATCCAGCCAGATTCCCAAAGCCGCACCCAATACGGTCGGCACTGCCACCGACCAGCCAACCAGACCCATCATACCAAGGCCGGACCAGACCGTCCGCGTGACTCTGCGCTGCGCTTTGAGTTTGCGCATCTCCTGCTCCCCCACCCTGCGTACAAAAGACCGCTCGTCTGTCCGGGGAGTCTCAGCCACGATGATACTCCGCAAAGCGGCGTAAAAATCCGCTCTCCAGTTTGGCCAGCACCGCGCGCACCTGCTTCTCCCCTTCGTCGATATTGACAAACTCATGCGCAACCGCGTCGCGCAGTTTGCCTAAAGACATGCCGCCTATTGCATTGCGCACCGAGACCCGCACGTCATTCCCGGCCTTGACCAGTATCCCTTCATTGACCGCCACATAGACTTCGCCGGCAGCTTCGGTTTCATATGTCAAAACTCCCGCGGCCAGTACCGCCACGCAATCGAGTCTCCTGGGTAAAAGTCCGAATGAACCTTGAGGCGTTTGTGCCACGATGCGCAACACGTTGTCGATCTCGACAAAAATCTGATGCGGCAGGAGCACTTTAAGTCTCATGCTCGACCTCGTGCTTCTGCTATCGCACCTATCATGTACAGCGCGCTCTCGGGCACGTCCGCAAACTCATCGTTCAAAATGCGCTCGCAGCCGTCGAGCGCATCGGCCAGACTGACGAGTTTCCCCTCGATACCGGAAAATTGCTCGGTGGTGAAAAACGGCTGGGTGAGAAAACGTTCAAGGCGGCGGGCGCGCGCGACGATGGCGCGGTCTGTTGCCGACAGTTGCTCAAGACCCAGCATCGCGATGATGTCTTTGAGATCCGCATACTGTGCGAGCGTGCTCCTGATCTGTTGCGCAAGTCCATAGTGGCGCTCGCCGACGATGCCTGGCGTCGCCATTTTTGAATTCGACAGCAGCGGATCGATTGCCGGATAAAGTCCCTCGCTTGCTTTTTTTCGCGACAGCACGATAGAGGCGGACAGATGCGAAAAAGTATGCACTGCGGCAGGGTCGGTAAAATCATCCGCCGGCACATATACTGCCTGAATCGAGGTGATTGCGCCCGTATCGGTATTGGCGATGCGTTCCTCCAGTCCCGACAGTTCGGTCCCCATGGTCGGCTGATAACCCAGGCGCGAAGGCATCTGCCCCATCAGGCCGGAAATCTCGGAGCCTGCCTGGATGAAACGAAAGATATTGTCGATCAGAAGCAGCACGTCGCGATGCTCGTCATCGCGAAAATATTCGGCCATGGTCAGCGCCGCATGCCCCACGCGAAAACGGCTGCCGGGCGGCTCGTTCATCTGTCCGAATACCATCACCATGTTGGACAGAACGCCTGCCTGCTTCATGTCGCGATACAGTTCCTCACCCTCGCGACAGCGCTCGCCTATGCCGCAAAAGATGCTCACGCCTGTCCTGAGCGAAGTCGGAGGCCCGCTACCCTGACCAGTCGAAGGACCTGTCCTGAGCGAAGTCGAAGGACCTGTCCTGAGCGAAGTCGAAGGACCTGTCCTGAGCGAAGTCGAAGAACCTGTCCTGAGCGAAGTCGAAGAACCTGTCCTGAGCGAAGTCGAAGGATGATGTCCGACCATGTTGTGTATCATTTCGGTGAGCAGCACGGTCTTGCCTACCCCCGCTCCGCCGAACAAACCCGCCTTGCCGCCGCGCTCCAAGGGAGCCAGTACATCGATCACCTTGATGCCGGTTTCAAATATTTCGGATTGGGTGGAACGCCTGGACAAGGGCGGCGGCGCACGATGCACGCTGCGCCATTCGACATCAACAGGTGCTGGCAGACGGTCGATGGCATTGCCAAAAACATCGAACATGCGTGAGAGCGTCGAAATACCCACCGGAACTTTCAGCGGGCCGCCGCTATCGCTCACCGTCATGCCGCGAGAGAGTCCCTGCGTCGGGGTCAGTGCAATGCCGCGCACCAGATGCGCACTCAACTGGGTCAGCACCTCAATGGCGATGTCCTCGCCCGCATGCAGCAGGGAATATATCGGCGGCAAATAATCCTCGAAGCGGATATCCACGACACTGCCGCGCACCGAGACTATCTTGCCGAGATTCACAACACTCTCGTTCATCATCGCTCCTGTCGCAATGGGCATAGCATACACCCTTTTGCAACACCTTTTAAAGGGGCCGACTTAACAGCAGTTCAAAGCGCGGCCAACCAAAGTCTGAGCCTCAAACCGATGCCGGTGGTATAACCGACTTCAATAAAGCGTATCCTGCCGTCAGGCGAAATGATGAAACTGGCGGGCACGGCATTCACTCCCCATGCATGAGAAATGCTGCCGTCAGGATCGTTGATCACAGAAAAGCTGAGCCCCTGCTCCCGCATGTGGCGCATCACTTCCTGCTGCTTTCCGCTCTGCAACGCGACCGTGATGACATCCGGACGATCACGCGCGATGGCTTCGATGACGCCCTGGTCGGTGCGGCAGATCGGACACCAGATCGCCCAGAAATGCACCAGCACAGGCCTGACGGGATGCGTTGGCAGCTTGTATGGCAATCCTGCAAGCGTGACACCCTGCAAGGCCGGGGCTGCTCCGCTTACCATGTCGCGTTGCTGCCAGGTGCGGATGCCCGCGACGATGATCGCGAACAGCAGCGCTTCAACAGCGTACCTGCGCCATTTTGCAAGACGGTTCTTATTTGCCACGTCTGAACTCTTCTATCAGACGACGGTCGCGTTTGGTGGGTCTCCCCCTGAAGGTCGTTCGTTCAGCTCTTAATTGTTCGGCGAGTGCGGCACGCTTCTCGCGGCTTTCATCGCTTTCATGATAGAGTTTTTGCGCATCGGGTGCAGGTCCGCGCCTGTCCGATATGCCCAGCACTTGCAGGGTAAACTGATATGGGCCGATGCGAATGTCCAGCCTGTCACCTCTGCCTATCGCCTTGGCAGGTTTGTTAACGCGCACATCGTTGACCTGAACCTTGCCGGCTTCCACAGCCTCGACTGCCAGGGCACGCGTCTTGAAAAAGCGTGCCGCCCACAGCCACTTGTCGATGCGCAGTTTGTTGTTCTCGTCGCTCATGCCCGGATTGTCACTTAATGAGTGAACGGAATTACAGGACCTGTGAGTTCATGCATGGACAGTATCCGGATGCAGCATGCAGGCATGATCGGTAGTACCTAGCTCCACCTGCAAAGTGCTGTGCTGAACTGAGAAACGCTCTTTCAGGATATGTACGATGTCGTCCATGAATACATCTCCCGGGTAGCCAGCTGGCATCACCAGATGAACCGTCAGTGCAGTCTCGGTCGTGCTCATGCCCCATATGTGCAGATCGTGAATGTCGGCAACGCCTTTGCAGGAACGCAAATAGTTTTCGACTTCCAAGATATCGATGTGTATTGGTACAGCACTCAGCGCCAATTGCACCGATTCGCGCAACAGCCCCCAGGTTCCCATCACCACCACAGCCACGATCACCAGGCTCACGGCGGGATCAAGCCAGTACCAGCCGGTGAACAGCATGATGGCACCTGCCATAACCACACCCAATGAAACAGCCGCATCAGCCGCCATATGCAGATAGG
>VFSW01005242.1_pt1 | contig 19208 bp, 16 predicted proteins | sample 5358111 | NCBI WGS metagenome assembly VFSW01 (sample SAMN11554181, study PRJNA540505) | mine drainage metagenome | isolation source: sediment from site ElyBrook_90M | place: USA: Ely Copper Mine, Vershire, VT | collected 2017 | reverse complement strand
GGCGAGGACAACCGGCGCGCGCCCGGCGGGACCGTGGCGGGGACGGCTCTCGGGGGCATAATGAATACGTGCTGAGCGAACGTCAGGCCGCGCTCCGCTCTTCCGGCTCGGGCCGACCCGCGCGTGCGCCCTTCCGCGGATTGGGCGTAGGTCTGCGGCGGCGGTTCGTGGTCAAGGCGCTTGTTTGCGCGGCGGGCCTCGCGGCGTTTCTGGGCAGCCTCTCCGCGTTCCAGCGGCCGTTTCGCGAGTATGGCGGAGTCGAATATGATCACGACATCCCGCTGCCTCCCGACTGGCGCGAGAAATCGGAATGGGCCTTTGCCCGTCTGATGTATCCTCCGGGCGCGAACGACGGCTACCGCGGGCGCTTCGACGGCGACTGGCGCCAGGGGCTTTCGCTCTGGACCCAGGACTATCCCCGCGCCGACCGCCATTTTTCCCTCGCCGTCCGCCGGCTCACCCGCATCTCGGTGCGCTCGGTCGAGCAGCCGGTTAACCTCGAGGACGGGGATGAAGTGTATAACTGGCCTTGGCTTTACGCAGTCCAGACCGGCGAATGGGGCATTACCAGAGCGCAGGCGAAAATCCTACGCGACTTCCTGCTGCGCGGCGGTTTTTTCATGGCCGACGATTTTCACGGCACCTTCGAGTGGAGCGTATTTCAGGAAAGCATGAAACTGGTTTTCCCGGACCGTCCGATCGAAGAGATCGACGATGCCGACTCCATTTTCCACACGGTGTACGATCTCACGGACCGTTATCAAGTGCCGGGTATGGAGCACCTGCGGCGGGGCTACAAATCCGACGGCCGCGTGCCGCACTGGCGGGCGATCTACGACGACAAGCGCCGGATCATGGTGGCGATTTCGTTCAACTCCGATATCGGCGACTCGTGGGAGTGGGCCGACAGCCCGCGCTACCCGGAACGATTTTCGGCGCTCGGGATCCGCCTCGGGGTCAACTACATCGTCTACGCCATGACTCACTAAGCGCCTTCGCCCGCTTGTCCGGATTCGAGTCCCGGGTGCGCTTCCGCGTCGCCGGCCAGTTCAGCCAGTTTCCTGGGGTCCAGCATGTGCCGGGGACGAAAATCGCGGCGCGACCAGCGCGTGCCCGGCGTAAACTCGATTCCCAGAAAATAACCGATTTCGCGGAAGATGCACCAACGCACGGTGCCGGGCAGGATGCCCTTGGGATAGGTCATCCGCAGCTTGGTGTTGAGCGGGATCGGCCGCTCCACCTGCACGCAAGCCCCGGTCAACGATATGTCCTCCAGGTTGGCCGTACACTTGCGCGCCTTACCTTGGCTGTCCCGCCACTCGACGCCCACCAGGTCCGAGCACAACATTCGTGGTTCTACACGGCGTTCAACCATAGTCTCAATTGTTTGATCGGCAGAATGGCCCGTAACATTAGGCGCCCCCAGGCACAAACCGGACTAGTTCGATTTCGGAGGCGCCGGATCGGCCGGCGCGGCGGTCTGCGCCGGAGGCACGATCCGGTCATAGCCTTGCCGGTACACTTCGACTTTTTGCGCGGGCACCAGGATTTTGGCGATCTGCCGGTCGTCGGTCACCCACATGTCCATGCTCATCTCCTGGCCCGGCTGCAGCGTTACGCTGCCGGTCAGGTGATGCAGATCCGCCTTCTGGTTGGCGAACTCCACCGTCTCCTGCCCGAGATACTTCACCGTCACCGGTACTTCCTTTTGTCCGATCAGGTAGGCGTGCAGCTGTTGGGTCTGGCCTGGCTCGAAGCTTACTTTGCGCGCCAGCACGGCTAAGGGAAACACCGGAACCGGATACGCCAACACCACCGTATCAGCGCTGACCGGGTCTTCTTTGATTTGGGGGCCCTGAGGCGACGCAATCTCGCTGCGGGCTTTTCCCGCCGCAAACGTAGTCTTCACTTTGCGCAGAATCTGGCCGAGCTGCATATCGAGATCGGCCTCCAGCGGTTGATACTTGGCGTCGGTGACGATGGTGTAGTTCTGAATCTTCATCTGCATCGGGCCCATGTGCGCCTCGCCCGAGCCGCTCCAGGTGTATTTGCCGTCGGCCGACACCAACGAATATTTCTCCGTCTCCACCGCATTGCCGCTCATGTAGACGGTAAATTCACCGCCACCGGAATTGGCGGCGCCGGAGTTGGTCGAGGCGGCGGCCCCCGGCTTCTCCGCTTTCTTCGCCTTTTCCACCAGCGCCTGAATATCGGCCGGCAGGGCAAACCGGTCCGCGGGAATCCCGGTGTTCACTTTGATATCGTTGATGCGCAGCAGCAGTTCCTGGCCGGCGAATTTCTGCTTCAGCGTCGCCGGTTCCAGGACGCCGCTGAAATCGCGGTAATCGCTCATCAGCGTCTCCACCGGAATCTCGCCCATCTGCGTCGTCTGCACCGCTTTCTCCTTCAGCAGGAGGCCGGTCTTCTTGCTGAAGAACAGATCTTCCGTCTTCCCATTCCTGGTTTTCGCGGCCACTTTCCAGCAGTCCTCTCCCTCGACCGGCTCGGAGCCCTTGGTGGCCACTTCGGAGTAAATCTGCCGCCACAGCAGGGGCTCGTTGAACATAGCTTCTTCGATGGCTTCGTCCCTCTCCTTGCCCTCCTTGATGCGCGGCCCCTGCATCGAGGATTTCTCCCAGGCCACCTTGCCGTCGACTCCTTCCTCTTCGTCGCCCACACCCTCGAACTGCGCCGTGCGGTAGAGCTTATCCGGAGCCTCGTCATACTCGGTCACCTGCCCGCGAATGCCCCGTCCCACAAACTCCACCGTCCCCTGCGACACCTTGCTGTGGCGCTTCTCATAGGCCGCCTTGCCGCCGGTGACCTCGATGAAGTGGTCCAGAATGGTCTCCGCCTTCGGCGCGGTCTCATCGGCCGCCAACGCCAGCGGAGCCGCCAGCAAAATCGCCAGTATCATCCTCATTGCTTGCCTCTCTTCGGGGAATTTATCCAATCTAGCGCGGCGTCCAGCGCCGGGTCCCTGCCTGCCAGCAGGGCCTCGCGCGTCCAGGGAGCCTCGACGTCCGGCTCAACTCCGGCGCCCTCCAGCGCCTTGCCGCCTTCAGAAATATAGTTCGCCAGCGCGTACTGAAATCCGTCGCCATTAGGCAACATCTCGATGGCCGACGGCAGCGCCGCCGCCGCCGTCCTCTCGCCGAAGATGCGCGCCCGCTTCAAATCCTTAAGCCCTCCGGCGAAGATCTCCGCCGTCGAGGCCGACGTCGCGTCCACCAGAATCGCCAGCGGGCCCGAATACACCTCGGGCCGCGGATTGATGGTGAAGTTCAGGGTGCTGTCGCGCATGTAGAGCGTGCCCAGCCGCTCTCCTTCCCGGTCGACGAACCATCCGGCCATGCCCATCGCCATGGCCCCGATACCGCCGGGATTGCCCCGCAGGTCCACGATGAGACCCCGGCAGCTCATGCACGCTTCGACGGCATCGCCGAACTCCTTCATGATGTGCGCCGGATCCAGAAAAATGTTGAACCGGATGTATCCGACTTCGGGCCCCACCCGTCGGCTTTCAATCCAGACGTAGGCGGCGGGCAGGAACCCGAACTTGGTCAAGGTTCCCCGCGGGCGCAGCTCGGCAACTTGCTTGACCACGGTTTTGCCGGCGCCGTCGCGAAACACGATCTCAATGGACTCGCCGATGTTTCCCTGCAGGCGTCCCAGCAGCGCCTGGCGCAGAACCAGGCCGCGAAGCGAGGAATGCCGGTAGGCTTGGCCGGCCTTGGCAATGGTCCGCGACAGTTCCGTCTTGTCGGCGCGCTCGATCTCCCAGCCCGTCTTCACGCTCGCTCGGTCGGCTGGAGACTCCGGCGGCACATCGTTCACCACCGCCTTGTCGCCGATGACTCTCAAATCGATGCCCGTCTCGCCGTCACCCCGCGGAGCTGTGACATCGTCAAGATCGGAATAGGCGTCGGAGGGAATGATCTCGAAGTGGGTCAGCTTCAGCTTTGCCAGCAGTTCCGTCAGCACCGCCCTCGCTTCGGGCATCGTCCGCGCGGCATCCATCTTCGGTTTCAACTGATCATGAGCCGCCTGCCAGTTCAGCCCGCCGAAGGCCGGATCCCAGAATTTGTCGTGAATCGTTTTCCAGACGTACTCGAAGGACTGCTGGTTCAGCAGGCGCTCCTGCGGGGAAAGCTCCGCCGCCGGGCTCTGCGCTCGGGTCCCGGGCCAGGGCGCCAGTAAGAGGACGCACGCGAGGATGCCGCGTCTCACCGGGAATCAGTCCTTGTCCAGCACCTTGCCGCATAGCGCCCCGCCCACTACGGGTAGCAGCGTGAACAAGAAAAACAGCAACACCAGCGTCAGCAGAAGCCCACCCACCAGCGTCGTCGGGTCCTCCAGCGACTTCATGGCCTGTTCCATGCTCGGGTTCTTGCCGCCGAACTGTTCCCGGACGCTGTTGGCAAGGCAGCCGTTATTGGAGATGTAGATCACCTCCATGCCCCACACAACCAGCACGATCAGGAAAACGAACACGCCCGTGATCCAGCCCAGCCGCGCCCCGGTCTCCATGCGCAGCCGCTGTCCGGTGCGCCGCTTGTAGAGATAGGCGCTGAGAAATCCGGCGCCCACCGGGCAGGCGATGAGCCAGATGATCTGCAGCACGGGCGGTAGCGGCAGCGGCATTAAAAGAAACGCCACCAGGGCGGCCAGGAACCCGGTGCGGACCGCCGTGCCGTTGTGGAAGCCGATTTCCACTTCGATTGCCGGCGCCGGCGCCGCCGGCAGCGCCGCGGGCTCTAACGTTTCCTCCAGCGCCGGATAGTCGAACTGCGGCTTGCCGCACTTATGGCAAAAACGCGCCTCGGGAGGAAGCTGCGCTCCGCATGAACAATACTCGGGCACGCTCCTAGTGTAGCCGGGTTGGGTCTAGCCGGGTTGGGCGTAGCCGGGTGAGCGCCTGCACGCCTATTCGCTTAGCTCCAGCACACCAAACGCTTCCGGCACATGATAGGTGTCGCTGTGCGTCGGCTGCCAGGCGATGCCGCCCCGGTTCGGCGGCGGGCCCTGCATCCGGTAAAAATTGGCGCGCAGCCGGAGTCCGGCTTTGGGCGTGCGAGAATCCACGGCGCCGAAGGGAATCTTCATCACGCCATACCAGATTCGGGCGCCGCGATCGATGCGTGCAGAAACCTGAAAGCCGCTGTTCCACAACCAGCCGCCCTCGGGCTTCGGCGAGCCAAGGTCGATGTCCAGATCCACCCATTCCCCCTGCGGCGACAACTCGAACTCTTTGTAATGCCGGATGTGGGCGAAATCACTCCCCAGAAACGCCTCGGCCACGTCCCAGTTCCAAAGCTTATTGGTCTCGGCGCTGGTGACCGGCTGAGGCTTGAGGTACAGACTGTCGTAATGACAGAGGAACAGGAAATAGAGATTCCGCGGCGTCCAGCGCGAGCGGATCTCGGTTTTCAGCGCCGGCATCGGATTTCCGTGGGGGCCCTGGGTGGCGTAGACTCCGTGCACGTCCTTCCAGAACGGATCGGCGGGGTCGGGAGCGGGCGAGGCGTCGGAGGCGGCGCGGACACTGCGGATCACAGCGTCAGGCGGCGAAGGGGCGCCGCCGCTCTGTGCCAGAAGCACGGTTGCGCAAAGCGCAGGCATCAGTTGCCGGTGGAATGTCGTCAAAGTCATCGAAAGTATAACAGCCAGATCGTGCCCGCGGCCAGAGTCGCCACCGTTACCGGCGCTCCAACGCGAAGATACTCGAAGAAGCCGATGGGGGCGTCCTGGCGGGCCTTTTCGATGACGATGATGTTGGCCACCGAGCCGGTTATGGTGAGGTTTCCCGCCAGCGTGCTGGCCATCGCCAGCAGCATCCACGCGGTTTTGGGATCGGCGAACCGGCCCACCGCATTCTTCAGCAGGATCACCGCCGGGACGTTGCTCACGACGTTGGAAAGCAGCGCGACGATGACGGTGAAAGTTACCGGCCGGTGGAGATTGAAGCGTCCGGTGAGTTCAAGCAGCCGCGAGGTGATGCCCGCCTGCTCGGCGCCGCCGAGGATCACGAACAGCCCGACGAAGAACATCAGCAGCGCCCAGTCGATGGCGTCGTAAATCCGGCTCGGATCCTCGCTTCTCCTCATCAGCAGCACCGCGCCCCCGGCTGCGGCGACCAGCGCCGGCGAGTATCCGGCCAGAAATCCGCTCAATACCAGCGCCGTCACCATGAGCGGCACGGCGAGCTTTCGCGCACTGGGCCGCCCGCTAGCCGGTTGCCGCGCTCCATGGGGCCGGGCGTCGCCTTCCGCGGCGTTCGCGGTCAGCCAGTGAAGAATCCCCCAGTCCAGCAAAAGGCCGATCACCGCGACCGGTCCCAGGCGGAACAGAAACTCCCGGTAGGGAATGCCCGACAGGGAGCCGATCAGAATGTTCTGCGGATTTCCGGTGATCGTGGCGACACTGCCGATATTGGAGCCCGTGGCCAGCGCTAACAGGTACGGCGCGGGACGCTTGCCCATGCCGGCACTCAGCTTCAGGATCAGCGGCGCCATCACCAGGCAGACCACGTCGTTCACCAGAAACGCCGACAAGATGCCGCTGGTGAAGATCACTGCCGGCAGCAGCAGCCTGGGCTCCAGCCGCGCCGCAACCAGCCCGGTCACCCATTCGAAAAATCCGGCCAAATGCAGTCTGGAGGCGATCAGCATCATCGAAAACAGCAGGACCAGCGTGGCGAAATCAACGCTCTTCAATGCCTGATCGGGCGTCAGAACGCCGAAGGCGAGCATCAGCACGGCTCCAATCACCGCCATTGCCGGACGGTCGATACGGGTGCCCGGCAGCCTGCCGATGGCGAAGACAAGATAGCTCAGAAAGAAGATGGCATAGCTTGCCAGGAAGATGAGATACGCGATCGGCATGAGAAACGTCTATTGTAAGAGGGACGCGTTCCCGCTATGCCTCTGACGAGACTGCCGCTGCTTGCCACACCTGCTCTGCTTTGCTTGCTTTCCGCCATCGCGACGGCCGGCGGCGCGGCTCCGGGGGCCTCTAAAGCGACGCTGGTGAAGGCCTGGAACATCCTTCACGTTGGAGCGGCAGACGCCAAGCCCGAGGTTCGCCAACAGGCGGCCGCCGCGCTCGGTTCGATGGAAGGGGTGGCGGAGGCCGTCTCGATGCTTGAGCATTTTCTCGCTGACGACGCCGATCCCGACGTCCGCCAGACGGCCGCTACCGGACTGGGCGCGATGAAGGCGACCAGCGCGATTCCGGCTTTGAAGGACGCCATCGACGACCCCGACGCGGGCGTGTCCTTTGCCGCGGTTCGCTCGCTCTGGGAGATGGGAGATTCGAGCGGCCGCGTGGTACTCGAAGACATTCTCGGAAAGCAGCGCGGGACCTCATCCGGCGGCATGGGAAAACAGATACGCGATGCGAAAAGGGAAATGCGCAGCCCGGCGCAACTGGCCATGCTCGGCTTCGACAACGCCTCCGGCACCCTGCTGGGTCCGTTCTCGATCGGCTACGGGCCGGCCAAGAGCATTCTGAAGGATAGCGGGGCTCCCAATCGCGTACTGGCGGCGGATCTGCTCTCGCGCCACTGCAACGATGAGTCGCGCCAGGCGCTGGAGGACCGGCTCGCGGCCGAGGGGAACTGGGGCGTGAAAACGGCCATCGCGCGCGCGCTGGCCCGTTGCGGCGACGTTGCGTCGCTGCCCATCCTCGAGGCCTACCTGGTGGACTCCCGGGACTCGCTCAAGTTCATGGCCGCGGCGAGCATCATTCGCCTGAGCCGGCCGCCGGCGCCGGTCACCACCACACGGCCCCGCGGGCGCGCGAAGAAGCGCTAGCCGGCGGGTGCGCCCGCTTTACCGGCGTCGTTCATTTACATTCGGCACGCCGTGTCGGCCCAGTGAACGGCGTCCGCGTAGCAGTCCGGGAACGAGTCCGGCTTCACGCCCTTGGGCTCGGTTATCGCCCGCAGCCCTGCCCAGTCGGCTCTCTCATAGGCCTTCACCAACTCCCAGACCTCCGCCATCCGATTGCCGGGCCGGGCCCGCTCCAGCAGCGCGAAGGTAATGTCCTCGTGCAGGTTCAACCCGTCCAGGAGCTCGTCGATCGGCCGCCCGAGCATCGCGTCGAGCCGCGAAAACATTCCCATCAGAAAGCAGTCCTCCGCCCGGCCGCCCAACCCCATCGGTTCGGCCAGCAGTTCGGCGAATCGGGCGCGAACCAGCGTGTTTACCGCCAGCTCCGACGGCAGGTCCGACGTCAGGTCCAGGAGAGCAAATACCGACAGCCACTTCCGCACCGTGTCCTCGCCCAGAAATGCCAGCGTCTGATGCACCGACTCTATCCGGGACCGGCGCGAAAACAGGGCCGAATTGGCGAATCGCAGCAGCTTGTAGGAGAGTGCGTGTTCCCGCTTCAGCAAGGCGGTGAGGCTCTCGAAGTCGATTTCGCTCTGCCGGATTTCCTTCAGAATCCGGAGGTAGTTCATCTTGATGCCGGGAATCTCGCGCGTGCTGGCGATCACCGGCCGGGCGAAAAAATATCCCTGAAAAAACTCGTAGCCCCATCCGGCAGCCTGCTCGAACTCCTCCCGTGTTTCCACTTTTTCCGCCAACAGCCGCAGCTTGCCGCGATAGCGCTCGGCCGCGGCCCGCTGCTGGGCCTTATTGGCGAGACGGAAATCGATCTTCAGTACATCGACGAGGGGGATCAGCGGATGCGCCTGTTCCTGGGGCACGTAGTCGTCCAGAGCCAGCCGGTAGCCCTTGGCCCGCAGGCGCTGGCAGACGTCCACAATCTCCTCGTCCGGCTCCACGGTCTCCAGGACTTCGATCACCGTGTCGGCCGGCGGAAGAATCGACGCCGCCTCATCGAGCAGCAGCGTGCGGGGAAAATTGATGAACGCCGGCTTACCGGCGCGGATCTTTTCGCATTCGGCCGATCCGAAGATTGCGCTAATCACCTTGGCTGTGGCAAGGTTCTCCTCCGAGCCGTCGAAAGTGTTGGTCAGCCCCGAACGAAACAGAATCTCGTAGGCGGATACGTTCAGGCGAGCGTCAAATATCGGTTGTCGTGCAACGAAAAGTTCCATTGGTCCGGCGCCGGTCTGGCATTGCCCCCTTAATTTCAACCACGCCCCTGCATGCAGGGGGCGGCGCGAGGCCGGCTCGGCCCTGTTTAATGGCCAGGCGATGTTGTGCTGTCTGCAGTGCTTATCGGCTGGCCGGCGGCAATCTTGGCGTCCAGATAACTCTTGCGCGCCTCCATGATCGCTTTTCGCGCCTCCTTCGGCCCGCCCCAGCCCCGCATCTCCGTCGTCTTCTCTTCTAATTCCTTGTAAATCGTGAAGAAATGCTCGATCTCCCGCCGGACGTGCGGAAATATCTGATCCATCGTGTGGATGCCGTCGTAGCGAGGGTTCCGGTTCGGGACGGCAAGCACCTTCAAATCCGACTCGTTCTGGTCCCACATATGTAACACGCCAACCGGCCGGACTTCGATCAGACAGCCCGTGAAGCTCGGCTCCTGCACCAGCGTCAACACGTCCAGCGGGTCGTGGTCCTCGGCCAGCGTTCCCGGGATGAAGCCGTAATCGCCCGGATAGTGCATCGGCGAGTACAGCGCGCGGTCCAGGCGGAAGATCCCCAGCTTTTTGTCGTACTCGTACTTGTTGACGGAATTCTTGGGGATCTCAACAATCATTCGAACCAGCTCCGGACATTCCGGGCCCGGGTCAAGATCAAGCAGAAACGGCGTCATCGCCAACAGAGTAACAAAGACGCCGCGGGTCCGCCGCCGAATTCGCCGGCTCCGGCCGATTCCGCCATCCGGCGCCCTTTCCCAGCCGCGCTCCCGGCCCGCCGAGCCCGCGCCCGCCCTATCGCGGGCCATGATGATTTATACTGTAAAGAGCCAATCACGGCCGCGCACGGCAGTTCTTCATGCCGGCGCTAAGCCGGACGGGCCGGGCGCCACGTTCTTATGCTGACTGTCTTTCTTACGATCATCCACGTATTGGTGTGCTTCTTCCTAGTAGTCGTCGTTCTTCTGCAGAGCGGTAAGGCGGCCGATCTGGCCGGTGCTTTCGGCGGCATGGGTTCTCAAACCGCCTTCGGCCCCCGCGGTTCGGCCACGATCCTGTCCAAGGCCACCACCCTGGCGGCAGCTTTGTTCATGGTCACTTCGCTGTCGCTGGCAATTCTCGCCAACCGCAATGCCGGCAGCAGCCTCGGCAACAGCGTTCTCGATCGTCAGAAGAAGCCGGTGAAGACGGGGCCCGCGATTCCGGGTCCGTCGGCGCGGCAACCGGCCGCGCCCGCCGGCAGTACGCCGGCTCCGGCAGTTCCCAAGAAGTAAGGTTCTACGTCACGCGGAGGTGGCGGAATTGGCAGACGCACTAGCTTGAGGTGCTAGCGGGAGCAATCCCGTGGGGGTTCAAGTCCCCCTCTCCGCACCATCGATTTTCAACCGCCTCACAAGGGCCGATCCGGAATGATCGGCCTTTTTTGTTGGCCCGTCCAACCCGTTTTCACCGATGCGGCAATCCGCGACGTTGGGAGCTCGTAGTCCATAGCCATAGCTCTGATCGGCTTCGCGCAGTTCTCCTCCAACGCTTGCCCGGACGGGTACCGCGGTGGCAATCGCGGCTTTCGTTTGATTCCGGCCCTGCGTGGTTAGGATGTGCCACGACGCGACGGAGCAGCACCCGGCCGAACCGCCGCGCGCACGCGCAACCGTCCGTCACTTGCCGCCGGCCTGACCTTCCCGGGGCAAACTCCGGCAAGGGCACCAGGTCGAAGTGCAGGTTCTCGTCCCACCACGAAAAAAGGCGATAATGTTTCGTTCCGGCCAATCGCATCCGCTGTCCCGCGACGCCGCCGGTACGAGGCTTCATGTTTCACCACCCAAACCGCACTCGCTCCCATCATGCGCGCCGCCTGTCTGGCCGGCGCGCGAGGAGCCGGCATGCGCGCGCGTTTCACCCTGCCGTCCGAGAAAACGCCCGCCGGTTGTGGGCTGAGCAGCGGGCCGTTGCTCAACGCCGCGCAATTTCGATATAATCCTCGAACCCGTCCGTGTTGTGGTGCGCTCCTGCGGCGGACCGCTGCATGCTATGCTGCGCAGACTGCAGGCCCTGAAACGGCGGATGCCGAACAACATTCGATGCCACTGAAAAAACCTGCTTACCATCCAGAGCGGATTTTTTGCACTTTGGCCGAATTTCGTCTAAGATTCTAGAATGCAAGTCGAAGGATCAAGCCCTCATGCAGATCTTCCATCGCAGCGCTAACTCTATCGCGAGGGTGAGTATTATCGGCGGAGTCTTCCTCGTGGGCACCATCATCGCGGTGGCCTACAGCATCGACCGCGGGTCTTACATCACCGACGTCCGGGTAGTCAAAGAGCAGCCCGTGCCGTTCAGTCACAAGCATCACGTTCTGGACGACGGCATCGATTGCCGATACTGCCACACTTCGGTAGAGAATTCAGCGCGCGCCGGACTGCCTGCCACGGAAATCTGCATGAGCTGCCACTCGCAGATCTGGACCAACGCGGCGGTATTGGAGCCGGTTCGCGAGAGCTGGCGCACGGGCAAGTCGCTCGAATGGACCCGCGTGCACGATCTTCCCGACTACGTGTACTTCAACCACAGCATCCACCTCAACAAGGGAATCGGCTGCTCAACTTGCCACGGCCAAGTGCAGAACATCGCGTTCATGTTCAAACAAAACACCCTCTACATGAACTGGTGCCTGGAATGCCACCGGAACCCGGAGAAGTACATTCGCCCGCGGTCCGAAGTTTTCAACACCGCATACGCCGCTCCCGCCAATCAGGAAGAGCTTGGCAAGAAGCTGGTTGCGGAATATCATGTCCAGAGCTTAACGGATTGCGCCACTTGTCACCGATGAACGGCAACAACTCAAACCAGCCGGATTCTGTCCGGCCTATCGACGTGCACTCGATTCTCCCAGCTCCCCGCGCCGAGGCCGCCTCCACGCCTCCGAGGGCGAAAGTTGATATCGAAAAGCTTCGCCAACGGTTGTCGGAATCCACCGGCCCGCAGTACTGGCGCAGCCTTGAAGAAATCGCCGGAACTCCGGAATTCGAAGCCTTCGTCAACGACGAGTTCCCCAACCGCGCTCCGGACTGGCTCGACCCGGTCAACCGCCGGACCGCTCTCCGCGTCATGGCTTCCACGCTTGCCCTCGCGGGCCTCAGCGCCTGCACCAAGCAGCCGAAGGAGCTGATCGTTCCCTACGTGCGGCAGCCGGAGGAGTTCACGCCGGGCAAGCCGTTGTTCTACGCCACCGCCACGCCCGGCCCGGGCGCCGCCGTCGGAGTCGTAGTCGAAAGCCACCTCGGCCGGCCCACCAAGGCCGAAGGCAACCCGGACCATCCCGGCAGCCTCGGCGCCTCTGATATCTGGGCACAAGCCTCCCTGCTCGACCTGTGGGATCCGGACCGTTCTCAAGTGGTCATGAAGTACGGCGACATCAGCAGTTGGGGCACCTTCGACGGCGTGGTGGCCACCATTCGCGAAGGCGCTGCCTCCAACGGCGGGGCCGGAGTCGCCTTCCTCACCCGACCCATTATTTCGCCGAGCTTCGCCGCTCAGATGGACGCCACGCTGAAAGCGCTTCCAAACGCGCGCTGGTATCAGTGGTCGCCCGCCGGACGGCACAACGTCTATGAGGGGGCCCGGCTGGCTTGCGGCCGCCCGCTGAATCCCGTCTACCGGTTCGCCTCCGCGCAGGTGATCGTCTCTCTGGATTCCGATTTTCTCGTCACCGGCGATGGCCGCCTCAGGTACGCGCGCGACTTCGCCGATGGCCGCCGCGTCCGCACCGACATCACCGCTCCGCCCGCTTCCAAGGCCGACCGCCAGGAAGGCTTTCAGGAAGGCTCGGTCGCTCCGCTGCGCAATCAGGCCGCGTCGCACACCGAGGAAGACACCAGCCCCTCCCCGGTCAACCCCGTTCAGGCCGTTGCCTCCGGCAAGCCGCTCGACCAGACCGCCGTCAACCGGCTCTACGTCGTCGAGCCCGCCTACTCGCCCACCGGAGCCACCGCCGATCATCACATCCTCCTGCGCTCGTCGGAGATGGAAACATTCGCCCGCGACCTCGCTGCCGCGGCCGGTGTTCCCGGAGCCTCCGCCGGCGCCTCGCCCCACCCCGCCATCGCCGCCATGGCTGCCGATCTGAAGGCCCACGCGGGCAGTTCGCTCGTCGTCGCCGGCGATTTCCAGCCGCCCGCCGTTCACGCCGTTGTCCATGCCATCAACCAGGCCCTCGGCAACTTCGGCAAGACCGTCGTCTTTACCGAGCCGCTCGAATTCCAGCCCGTCGATCCGGTCGAGTCTCTCCGCGCACTCATCGCCGCCATCAACGCGGGCCAGGTGGACAGCTTGTTTATACTCGGCGGCAACCCGGTCTATGACGCGCCCGCCGATCTCGATTTCCCCTCCGCCCTGGCCAAGGTCAAGCTCAAGGCGCACCTCTCGCTGTATAACGACGAGACCTCCATTCTCTGCCAGTGGCAATTGCCGGGAACGCACTACCTGGAATCCTGGGGCGATACCCGCGCCCATGACGGCACCGTCACCATCCAGCAGCCGCTCATTGCTCCGCTGTACGGCGGCAAGACGGCCATCGAGATCCTCGCCGCCCTCGCCGGCCAGCCCGGTAAAACGTCCCACGATCTGGTGAAGGCCTATTGGCAGGGGCACGCCGGCTCCCAGGACTTCGATCGCTTCTGGCAAATCGCGCTCCACGACGGCATCGTTGAAAACTCCGCCCTTCCCGTAGTCGAGGCCACGGCTAAACTCCCGCCCGCTTCCAACAAGCCGGCTGCCTCGGGTATCGAGGTCAACTTCCGCCCCGATCCCTCGATTTGGGACGGCTCCTTCTCCAATAACGGCTGGCTGCAGGAGCTGCCCAAGCCTACGACGAAGGTCGCCTGGGACAATGTCGTCTGGGTCGCGCCCTCTACGGCCCAGAAGCTCGGCGTCGCCAACGAAGACGTCGTCGCTCTCAGCCTTCAGGGCCGGATGGTCGAGGGTCCGGTCTGGGTGCTCCCCGGCCATGCCCCCGATTCGATCACCATTCACCTGGGCTATGGCCGAACACGAGCCGGCCGCGTCGGCAATGGCGCCGGCTTCAACGCGTACGTCCTCCGCACCTCAGACTCGCTTTGGCACGGCGCCGGCGTTGAAATTCGCAAAACCGGCAAGACCTATCTGGTCGCCTCCACCCAGCACACCCAGTCCATGGAGGGCCGCGAACCGGTCCGCGTCGCCACCATCGACCAGTACAAGCGCGATCCTCTGTTCGTCAACGCCAACCCCGAGCACAACGGCGACAACGTCTCCTTGTATCCCGATTACAAATACGAAGGCTACAAGTGGGGCATGGTCATCGACCTCAACGCCTGTGTCGGCTGCAACGCCTGTAACATCGCCTGCCAGGCTGAGAACAACATCGCCGTCGTCGGCAAGGAAGAGACCGCTAAGGGCCGCCAGATGCAGTGGATCCGCATCGACACTTACTACGCCGGCAAGAACCTGGACGACCCCGAGCTTTACTTCCAGCCCGTGCCTTGCATGCACTGCGAGAACGCCCCCTGCGAGTTGGTTTGTCCCGTCGCCGCCACCGTGCACAGCGGAGAAGGCCTCAACCAGATGGTTTACAACCGCTGCGTCGGCACGCGCTATTGTTCCAATAACTGCCCTTACAAGGTTCGCCGCTTCAATTTTTATCTCTACTCAGACTGGTACACCGAAAGCCTCAAGGGTGTCCGCAACCCGGATGTCACCGTTCGCAGCCGCGGCGTCATGGAGAAGTGCTCCTATTGCGTGCAGCGCATCAATTCGGCCAAAATCCTTTCCGAAAAGGAAAACCGCCGCGTCCGCGACGGCGAGATCATCACCGCCTGCGAGCAGGCCTGTCCCACTCAGGCCATCACCTTCGGCGACGTCAACGATCCCAACAGCCGTGTCGCCAAGCTGAAGCGGCAGGTCCGCAACTACGGACTGCTGAACGAGCTCAACACCCGGCCCCGCACCACATATCTTGGCCGCCTGCGGAATCCCAATAGCGAGTTGCAGAAAGGGTAACGGCTTTGAAGACTGAAGAAATTATCCGCCCGATTCCGCCCGACATCGATCCCGGCCCCGACAAGGTTCTCGGGCCCGGCCACGACATCACCACGGTCACCGACAAAATCGCCGGGGTCATTTACTCGCCCATCAGCAAGACTCCGAAGCAGTGGTTCTTCGCTCTGGCGGCCGCATTTGCGCTCCTGCAACTGCTGCTGGTCGCCGCCACGTGGCTCTTCTACAAGGGCGTCGGCGTCTGGGGAATCGTCATCCCCGTCGCCTGGGGCTTTGCGATCGTCAATTTCGTCTGGTGGATCGGTATCGGCCACGCCGGAACTCTCATCTCGGCCATCCTGCTTTTGCTGAAGCAGGACTGGCGCACCTCCATCAATCGCTTCTCCGAGGCCATGACGCTGTTTGCCGTCGCCTGCGCCGGCATGTTCCCCGTCCTCCACCTCGGCCGCCCGTGGCTGTTCTACTGGCTTCTGCCTTATCCCAATTCAATGTGGCTGTGGCCCAACCCGCGCTCGCCGTTGCTCTGGGACGTCTTCGCGGTCTCCACTTACGCCACCGTCTCCCTCCTGTTCTGGCTCACCGGCCTGGTGCCCGACTTCGCCACCATGCGCGACAAGGCCACCAAGACCTGGCAGCGGAGCCTGTTCGGCATGCTCGCGCTCGGCTGGCGCGGCTCGGCCAAGCACTGGTCCCGCTACCAGATGGCATATCTCCTGCTTGCCGGCCTCTCCACCCCTCTCGTGGTCAGCGTCCACACCGTTGTGAGCTTCGACTTCGCCATCTCCATCATCCCCGGCTGGCACACCACCATCTTCCCGCCCTACTTCGTCGCCGGCGCCATTTACTCCGGCTTCGCCATGGTCATCACCCTTGCCATCCCCACTCGAAAGTGGTTCCACCTGGAAGACATGATCACCATGCGCCACCTCGAGGCGGCGGCCAAAGTCATGCTCGGCACCGGTCTCATCGTCGCCTACGGCTATTCCATGGAAGCCTTCATGGCCTGGTACAGCTCCAATCCCTATGAGAGCTACATGTACTGGAACCGCATCACCGGCCCTTACGGCTGGTCCTACGCGATGCTCATCCTGTGTAACATCGCTATTCCCCAGCTTCTCTGGATCCGCAAGGTCCGCCTCAGTATTCCCGCCCTCTTCGTCCTCTCGCTGGTGGTCAACGTCGGCATGTGGCTGGAGCGCTTCGTTATCGTCATCACCAGCCTTCATCGCGATTTCCTGCCGTCTTCCTGGAACATGTACTACCCGACAATCTGGGATTGGGCAACATTTTTGGGAACCATCGGACTCTTCACGACCCTGATGTGGCTGTTCGTCCGCTTCGTTCCGGTGCTGGCCATCTTTGAGGTGCGCGAAGTGGTGCATCACCTTGAGCACGCCGAGCACGATGCGGTTCCCGCAAGCGGAGACTAAGTTCATGACCGAAATCGATCAAAGAACCGGACTCTACGGCCTGATGGCTGAATTCGCCACCGCCGAGGAACTCCTGGAAGCTTCTCAGCGGGCCTACGACGCCGGCTATCGAGAAATGGACGCCTACTCGCCCATGCCCGTCGAAGGCCTCGCCGAGGCCATCGGGTTCCGTAAGCATTACGTCTCCCCGGCTGTCCTGGCCGGCGGCCTTGCCGGCTGCGTCGGCGGCTTCGGCCTGCTGTACTGGATCGCCAAAATCGCCTACGCCCACAATATCGCCGGCCGCCCGTTCAACAGTTGGCCGGCCTTCATCCCCATCACCTTCGAGTGCACCGTGCTGCTTTCGGCCCTCACCGCCGTCTTCGGAATGTTCGCCATGAATGGCCTTCCTCAGCCCTACCATCCGGTCTTCAATGTGGCCGCTTTCGCCCGCGCTTCCAAGGACCGGTTCTTCCTCTGCATCGAGACCAGGGACCCCCACTTCGACGCCGGAGCCACCCGGCTGTTTCTCGAGTCGCTGTCGCCCATCGAGGTCGCCGATGTCGAAAACTAGCCTCGCCGCATTCCCGCTGGCGGCCCTGCTGGCTCTGTTCTCGGCCGGCTGCCGGCAGGACATGCACAATCAGCCTCGCTACAAGGCGCTGGCTGAATCCAGTTTCTGGGGTGACGAACGTTCCGAGCGCCCGGCCATCGAAGACACCGTGGCCCGCGGCCAGCTTCGCCTCGACGCCGCCCGCTACACCGGCAAAGTGAATGGCCAGGACGTCGACTATTTCCCCTGGAAGATCACCGCCGCCGACATCCGCGCCGGCCAAGAACGCTTCAATATCTACTGCAGTCCCTGTCACAGCCGCCTGGGCGATGGCAATGGCATGATCGTCCAACGCGGCTACCGCCAGGCCGCGTCCTATTACAGCGCCAAGCTCCTCAAAGCGCCCGTCGGACATTTCTTCGACGTCATTACCAACGGCTACGGCGCCATGCCCAGCTACGCTTCCCGCGTCAGTGCCGATGACCGCTGGCGCATCATCTCCTACATCCGCGCCCTGCAGCTCAGCCAGACCGCCAAAATCACCGACGTGCCTGCGCCAGTTCAGGCCCAGCTCAAAGCCGGCGGCCCTGCCACCGAAGTGCCCGTGGCCGACACACCCACGGCACGCCTCAACTGGGCACCTCCTCGAAGCGTCGTCGACAACCCCGGGCATCCCGAGCTGCCCGCCCCGTTCTCAGGAGAATTCCCGCCGGCTTATCACGCCGCCGAACAGGCTCCGGCCGCCGGAGGCCAGCAATGAGCGTATCCACCGTGTTAAACGACCGCATCTCCCGCGCACAGCGCCTGTCTCTCATCATTGGCCTCGTCGGTGTCGCGCTCAGCCTCGCCGGCTACGCCATCAACCGCACCCAGTTCTTTTATTCCTGGCTCTACGGCAGCATCTTCTGGTTTGGCCTCTCCGCCGGCGCTCTCGGCCTCTACCTGCTCAACAATGTCGTCGGCGGCAACTGGGGCGCCATCATCCGCCGCTTCCTCGAAGCCTCCGCCAAGCTCATCCCGTTCACCTTCATCCCTCTCGCGCTGGCTTTCTTCCTCCCCGGCGGCATGACAACTCTGTTTGAATGGGCCCGCCCGGAAGCCCTCAAAGACCCGGGCCTCATTCACAAAGCCCCCTACCTCAATGTCACCTTCTTCGACATCCGTTTCGTCGTCTATCTTGTCCTCTGGAGCTTCCTCGCCTACCGCCTCTCCAGCCGCACCGACCTTCAGGACAAGACCCCCGATCCCGCCGCGGCATACCGCATCCAGGACCGCATGCGAATGTTCTCGGCGCCCATGCTGCTCCTGTTCGTCCTCACCTCCACCTTCGCTTTCTTTGACTGGGTTATGTCGCTCGAACCCAACTGGTACTCCACCATCTACGGCGCCATGTACCTCATCGGCCAGGTCCTGGCCATGCTCGCCCTGGCTATCATCTGCCTGGTCCGGTTCTCCGACGAGTCTCCCATCCGCGAGACCATCAATACTCCCGTCGTCCACGACCTCGGCAATCTGATGCTCGCCTTCACCATGGTTTGGGCCTACCTCTCGTTCTCCCAGTTCCTCATCACCTGGGCCGGCAACCTCCCCGAAGAAATCGCCTGGTATCTCCGCCGATTCAACCACGGCTGGGGCTACGTCGCCTGGACCGTCGGCGTCTTCCATTTCTGTGTGCCGTTCTTTATCCTTCTGCAGCGCTTCGTCAAAAAGAATCCGAAACTGCTGGCCACCATCTGCCTCTACATGTTCTTCATGCGCACCCTGGACGTTTACTGGCTCAGCCAGCCGCCGCTGCGCCCTACGCTCTCCCCTAGCTGGATGGACCTCACGGCCCTGGCCGGCCTGGGCGGCGTTTGGTTTTTCCTTTTTTTCCGGAACCTGAAGGCCCGGCCGATCCTGCCGCTCAATGACACCCGGCTCGTAGCCATGCGGAGGCAACACCATCACGCCTGAACCCGTGATGGAATCCCCCAGAGTCATCATGATGAGGAGCTTCTAATATGGACCACTCCCAGCCACACGACGTCAACCCCGCTCTCGGCCACGAAACGCGTGAAGTCAACATCAAGCTCATCTTGCTTTCGACTTTATGCATGGTCGTCTCCGTCCTCGTCATCTGTTTCATCACCGTCGGTATTTTCGATTACCTCAACAC
>VFSW01005241.1_pt1 | contig 19208 bp, 12 predicted proteins | sample 5358111 | NCBI WGS metagenome assembly VFSW01 (sample SAMN11554181, study PRJNA540505) | mine drainage metagenome | isolation source: sediment from site ElyBrook_90M | place: USA: Ely Copper Mine, Vershire, VT | collected 2017 | reverse complement strand
TCCTCGGTACAACAATCAGTCCGTATTTATTTTTCTGGCAGGCGAGTGAGGAAGTGGAAGAAGAGAAGTCGGCGGGCCAAAGCACCCTTGCGCTGCGGAGAGGGGCAACATCTGAAGAGCTTGGCTTGAGAAATATCGATGTCGGCGTAGGTGCGTTCTTCTCGAATATGGTCATGTTCTTTATCATCCTGGCTACCGCAATCACCCTTAACCGGCACGGCATTATCAATATTGAAACCTCTCGTCAGGCTGCTGAAGCCCTCAGGCCATTTGCGGGTAAGTTTGCTACGGCCCTGTTCACCTTGGGTATTGTCGGCGTCGGATTTCTTGCTATCCCCACGCTTGCGGCATCGGCCGCGTACGCCTTCGCTGAAACTTTAGGTTGGCGTCAGGGTCTGAACAAGAAACTGAGACAGGCGCGTTGGTTTTACGCTTTAATTCTTACTTCAACCGCAGCAGGCGTCGTGCTGGACTTTATTGGCGTTAATCCGGTAAAGGCACTCTACTGGACCGCTGTGATCAATGGATTGTTAGCGCCGTTTCTTCTGGTGGCAATCCTCATTGTCGCCGCGGACAAGAAGCTGATGCAGAACCAACCGAGTTCCCGCCTGGGATGGATTATCGTCGCAATCACGACCATTACCATGTTCGCCGCGGGAGTAGCTATGTTTGTTGTGTAGACGGGGACCTCAGGATAAAACACCGAGGCAAGTCAGTCCGAATGGGCGTCCTCGGCATTGCGCAAGCGGCGCGCTTTCCATCCCCCGTAACAGACGCCTTCCGGCAACAGGCCAGCAAACACCCGAAGCATTGGAGAGGACCACTTCTGGAGAGCACCGTGAACAATCGGAAAATTAGGACTCGTTGGCGCCATGGAATGTGAACCAATAGTATCGTCGCCAACAAAACATACACCGAACGGGCCGCAAAGCAAACATGCCGAGCAGGCCATCAAACGACCGTAACTCGGCTGGTTTAAATTTGAGCGAATTGCAGCGAGGGCACTCGCGCCTTATCCAGAGAAGATGCGGCACCCAGTTGGGCCACGCCCGGTTCGAGAAATTCATCTCAAAGGCTCCTCGCACTCTGTAGACAAGGCACGCTCCTGTGTAAGACCTTCCCATGGGCCGGAATTGGCTTCGAGCCATGAGAGCAGCGAACGGATGCTGCCGGTGGCCAGCGCCATTGACGTATCTGCGGCTCCGTAATAAAGGTTGATTGTGTCTCCATCTGCGCCGATCGTCTGCCCACAGGGGAAGACTACATCCTTAACGTCTCCGCCGCGCTCATAGGCTGCTTCAGGACCAAACATCCATGAGGATCCCCGCTGCAAGCAGATCTCCGGCTTCTCCAGGTCAAAGAGGGCAAGGCCTAGGCGATAGATGCTTCCGGATGCCGTTTGCCGTACGCCGTGGTAAATTGTCAGCCACCCCTTTGCCGTTTCAATCGGCGGAGAGCACAGGCCAATCTTGTTCGCATCCCACCATCCACCGCGGCGCGCCTCGAGAATGATTTTGTGACCGCCCCAGTGGTGCAGATCGGGCGAGTAGGAAATCCACATGTGAGCGCCAAGGGTCGTCACGGGGCGATGAATCAGCGCCCAAAGACCGCCAATGCGTCTGGGCAGCAGCGCCGCGTCCTTATCTTCAGGCTGCATGATGACCCCATATCGCTCAAAGGTCTTGAAGTCCCTCGTCAGCGCCAGGGAGACACCGGGACCGCCTCGTGCAAAAGAGGTGTATACCACTGCATACTGTTCAAGTTCCGGGACATACGTAATGCGCGGATCTTCGATACCCCAGATTTCCTCTGGATAGTCCTTAGGGCTCGCTGGCAGGGTTGGTTTCGCATCGATGCGCCAATGGTCAATTCCATTTGCGGAACGGGCGGCGCACAAATGCGAAAGGCCTCTTCGATCTTCTACCCGACAGAGCAGCAGAGTCTCTCCATCGTTCAACCGTACAGCCCCTGCGTTGAAGACGCTGTTGATTGGGTAGGGCCAGTTGCTCTGTGTGAGGATCGGATTACCGGAATAGCGTGTGAACAGAGGGAGCCCTGTATGCGTCTCCACATGAGCCTCAGCAGAGATAGAATCAGCCGATACAACCGTAGAAAGATTCAGAGTCAAGAAAAAGTGCTCATTTCCAGGTACCGTTCTTGTGCGTTTGTCAACTTGGCCTCCTGCATTTCCAACAGGGCCATCAGGAATGAAAGCGTTGATTCAGCTCCCTGGTTTTCATTGATGCGGTCGGGATGCAAGCCATCTCTGCAGCCGCCTGTTGTTGCGTCATAAAGGGGTGCAAGCAAGTCGTTCTTGCCGAGAAACCAGCGGAAGACGCGCTGTGCTTCTTGCAGCCAGATACTCTCTTCCGTCAGCCTGTAGACCTCGAGGCAAGCAGAGATCGTTGCGCACGCTTCTACAGGTTGCTGGTCGAATCGTGCCTTCTCATTCCCTTCAATAAAGAATCCGTTGGATCCGATAGGCACAAATATCTGTTCATTGTCGCGGTGTTGTTCGACAACAAGCCACTTGAGGGACTCCATCCCAGCTTCGATCATCCTCTGATTACCGCTACGCCATCCCGCAAGGATGAGCGCCTGCGACAGCCTTGCATTCGAGTAGGAAAGGCTCTTCTCGAACCATCGCCAGGTGTCGGAATGGCTTCGCTCATAAATGTCGAGCAGGCGATTGGCAAGTGTATTCCGGGCGCTCTGGATGGCTCGGTCCCCAGGGAACCAGTCCAGGTAGGCCTGCATGCCCAGGATGCAAAACGCCCAGGCACGCGGGCTGGTGAAAGAGAGTGTTGCAGGGACAGCGGCTTCAAACAGTCTCCCAGCAGCTCCTCTCAAGCCTGCATCGCGCGAATGACCAAGCACTTTCCCAAGGGACCATAAGGCACGACCATGACTGTCGTCTGAGCCAACCTCTTCCAGCCATCGACGGTCGTAGCCGAGAAAGTTTCTGAACCGCCCCGTATCAGCGTTGAAGGCAAGCCATAAGAATGCGAGATAGCGATGGGATAGGCGTACATTCTCCCCTCTGCCCTCAAGCGCCGGCTTTTCATTCAGAAGTGTCGCTACGATGAGTGCACGTGCGTTGTCATCGGTCGTATACCCTTCGCGCGAATTGGGTATGGAGAAGATGGCATGCTGCAAAATGCCCGTGTCGTCGGTCATCCTCAGCATATGAGTAGTGTCCAACTTCGGCAGGTCATCGGGAGCGCTTGCAGCCACATCGTCTTTCTGTGCGGCTCTTGGCTGCAAAGTGCGCTCAAAGCGGGCTCGCTGGAAACTCGCCATGTACTTGCGCGCAGTCTTGGGCCATATTGTCTCCCGTGAGTGAAGATAGGCCCGCTTCCGCATGGCGTGCCGCTCCCCGTCGTTATCCAAGAGTCGAAGGACCGCTTCTGCAATGGCCTCGGGATTCTCGAAAGGCACAATCACGCCTCTATGATCCGCCAGCAGCTCTTTCGCATGCCAATACGGCGTAGAGACGATCGCCTTTCCCGCGCCAAGCGCGATGGCCAGCGTACCAGACACAATCTGCGCTTCGTGTCGATAGGGGGTGATGTAAATATCCGCTGCGCCTACGTGCTCAACCAGCTCCTCTGCACTCACAAATCGATTGACGAGGATAAGGTTCGATGAAACCCCGAGCTGCACCGCCAAGGCCTGCAACTCTTCCCGATAGCGCTCGCCTTCATGCCGCCGTATCTGCGGGTGCGTCACCCCGGAGACGATATAGACCACATTTGGATGTTTGGCCAGAATCTCCGGCAGTGCTCGAATTACGTTCTCTATTCCCTTGTTGGGTGATAACAAACCAAACGTCAGCAACACGGACTTTCCTTCGGTGCCGAAGCGGTCCTTGAAGTAATTCGGATCCATGAATTGAAAATCCGGCACACCATGCGGAATGACGTCGATCTTGCTATGGGGAACCGCATAGACCTCGCGCAGAAACTGCGCCGCCTGCTCACTCATCACAACGAGACGATCAGAAAGCCGCGCGATCTCTTCGAGCACAATGCGCTGATTCGGATCCGGCTCACGCAGAACAGTGTGGAGCGTCGTCACAACCGGCATCTTCAATTTGCGCAGAAAGGTGAGGATGTGGCGGCCAGCAATCCCGCCATAGATTCCATATTCATGCTGCAGGCACACCAGATCGTTGCCGTTGAAGTTGAGGAACTCGGCAGCTCGCTCGTAGGAGCTCAGATCTTCTTGCTCCAACTCCAAACGTACTCGCTCAGGGTACTCGTAACTTGACTCCGGATCATTGACGGGAATGGCAAACAGTCGCTCACCACCGTACTCGGTAGCGAGTGCCGTGCACAGGTCCGTTGTAAATGTGGCAATGCCGCACTGGCGCGGTAGATAGTTTCCAACAAAAGCAATGCGCGTGGGCAACGGCAAGCTGCACGTCTTTGGCGCAACCGGTGAAGAGCCAGCCGACGGATTGTTCCCTAGAGCTTCTTCAGGATTATTCGTTTCAATGAAAGACATAGTGCCCTGCTTTCGCTTGTATCGACCTGGCACAAGCCGCCTCAGTTCAAACCCAATCTGCGCAGGTTTAGATATGGACCTTACATCACATCCGGCTTCGCGTGCAGGCAAGCAATAGGCCTAAAAGCACCGGACCTTATTAAAGATGGATCTCCTCTGCCCGGTTTAGTGATGCCTGCCTCTGTATTTGGCGGGCATGGAGCGCTACTTTGCTATGCCGAAGGACGGATATCTCGTAACATGCACGGAGTCGCGCTCGGCACAATTGAAGCGCATCTGCACATCCTCAAATGCATAAACCAATGCCCGATGTGCCGCAGTGTCTGTCGTTCTGCCAAACACTCGCGATAAATACGAACACTCACTCCACACTAAGTGCCAACCGGCGCCGCGTATTCAGGCATCCACCTCTGTTATCAAGGTCCTGCTTGCCCCTGTCCATCCTTCGGATAGCGGCCTCCTGGTGCAGATCGACTCCATCGGCCGGGATGCATTCTTTACGCAGATATACGGCGGATTGCTTCACGCCTGGCGGTTTCCAGATCCCTCAGGCGCCTGCGTTTCTTTAGCATCGGCAACAACCGCAATCGAAATGACAGGTGCACTCGAAGACACATGTTTCAGCGGGATATCTTCAGTAAAGGCACGAGCACGCATTACCGTGCCAGCAGGCTCAGCCTCTGAGAATCCGGTTGCATTGGGTTCACTCAAGGCCCCGGTCGCAATCAGGCGCATACGTCGCTTGGCAGCAAAATGCTCTTTGACATTGGCTTTCTTAATGAGGCTCATTGTCTCTCCGGTCGCTCTGTTGCTTACTTGAATATTGCTCGTCTGGAGCGAAGCCTGAAAGGCTGAAGGCGAGAAATGGGGAGGCTGTAACTATTAAGTCAAGCATACACCTATAACGACCCTTCTGCCGACTACGCCCAGGTAAAGTGTGCAACGCTCAGATTCGGCCAATGATCAGAAGCACGACAACAATCAACAGAATCAGGCCTAATCCCCCGGTGGGATAATAGCCCCAGTTTCTGCTATGCGGCCACCTTGGTAAGGCGCCCAAGAGAGCTAAAACCAAAATCACGATCAGCACAGTTCCAAGCATGGTTTCCTCCTCAACCGCCTCATAACTGGCGGGATTGATTTAGGACGTGGCGCGGTCTCCAGAGGAGGCCGCATCGGTTAAGCGGTCACGCTATCGCAAGCTTCCTGTCGTCTTATCGACTGGGCTACCGATTGCGTCGCCTGATACCACCAGTTCCACTCTGCGGTTTGCCTGGCGGCCACTGGAATCACCATTCGAAGCCACAGGCAATTCATTTCCAAAACCTTTGGCGCTCACCGAATTCGCAGATACGCCTTGTTCAACCAGGTAATCGCGAACGGTACCCGCACGCTTCTCAGACAGCTGTTGATTCATCGCATCGCCGCCCACGTTGTCTGTGTAGCCACCAACTTCAATGTTGAGTGTGGGATAAGCAATCAGAATTCCTGCTACCTTTGCCAGTTTCTCCCGCGCGCCCTGCTTAAGCGAATACTTGCCGGTGTCAAAAAGGACATCGGACATGCTGACGATGAGCCCACGTGCGCTGTCGCGCGTCTCAAGTATCTTGTTGAGTTGCTCCGACAATTGGGCACGCATTGCCGCCTTATCGCTGTCCGCCTGGTGTTCATTCTGCTGTGCCTGTTGTGCGATCATGCGAGATTGATCAGCATCGGCCTGTGCAGCAGTGATCACCAACGCTGACGCTGCTTGATTTGCAGCCATGTCGGCTTGCGCCTGGGCCGCATCAGACTGAGCTACTTCCTTTTGCCGGTTTGCCTCATCGGCTTGTGCAAGTGACTTGGCCTGCGCATTTGCTGAAGCCTGGAGCTTATTCGCCAACTGCTCCTCGCCTATCTTCTTCACCGCAATCGTGCGTGCATCTTCGGCAGTCTGAACTGCTTCTCGGGAGGTAGCGATCAGTTCCTTTTTGGGAGAATGCTCCTCTGTGGCATAGCCGTCAGCGCGGTTCATCAAATCCACAGCATGTTGATAAGTTTCGCCAGCGTACGACTCCGCCCCTTCGGACCGAGCGATGCGCAGTGCATTCCGTGCCTCAAGAAATTCCAGAGGCAACTTCGCATCCAGAACTACGGGGTCAAACTTGTATCCGGTTGGGATATAGCCACCCCGTTCCATGAGTTCATATTTTGCATTCACTGCTTCGGTTGTTCCCCTGGTATCTGCGCGCACAACGTTTTCAAGCACGACGACATTGCTGGGCTGATGAACCGCATAATAAGGTTCTGCCGTAACGATCAATGCAAATCCCTGAAGATCTGTGGTCACGTCGAGTTTGCCGCGATGGTTGTCGCCCACTAGAATTTCGCCGAGGTTGACCGCGCGGCCTTCTGGAGAAATTGCCCACAGGATGTAGGTGAGGTATTCGTTCCCAAAGGTTGTGGGCTTTTGGAGGTCGCTAAATCGCGCCTCGACTTTCATATAGCCTTTTTTGCTCTCCACCCTGGCTTCGCCACTGGCTGAAGGCATCAGACCCGTGCCGGCAAAATCGAGTTTTGTTGCTCCACTGCGATGCTGATAGTTGACCGCCTGGACTGTACGGCTGGTAACGTTCGGGCGGAATGCGGACGCAGAAGCTGACCGATCGACAGCCACTGCCGCTTGCGAGTTGGTTTGAGCAAACGAACTCAAACAGAGCGTACTTCCTATGAGTAACAAAAGCGTGCGCTTTACCATATTTCCTCGAGGCTAATATCTGCCGTATTGCGCTGCCCAGCGCTCACGGGTAAATCCGTGCAGGCTACGGCGGTGCGATTTATCCATGTCCGACACGGAACTGGGTCAGATAGCCAATAAGACCGAATACCTTCAAGAGCCAGATCACCACGGCAATTACGACCACAGTATTCAGGATGCCTTTGATTTGACTTTGCATGGGTATGCGATTTACCAGCCATAGCAATACGCCTACTACGCACAGCGCGATAATGACGGTGACAAGTGGCATTTCATGTACTCCAGTCAACCTCTGGAACCGATCGACACTCAGGGGCACCTTCTAGCCGTGTGAAAGGTGCGCGTTCAATTGCTTGCGTACTTCGTGCCCGGTCTCAATTGACCAACAGTTCATGCGCAAAGGAGAAGCTCTCCGATGCAATGGAACGGCACGCTAAGTTGCTTGGCTCTTACCAGAGTCCTGCGCCAGGGGATTTCTCTGTCAGTCTCACTGAGCTCTGTCGCCTTTGGGAAAAGGAAGAACCTCAACTCCGCCTCACACTCATTCTTCCAAAACAGCGTGCAAAATGCTGAGCTAGAATGCACAGCCGGGCGAGTTGGAGTTGCACATCCTTCTTTGTGGAGGCCAGACCGAAGCGGCTGCGGTCGACTTATTTTCCGGATGCCCCATCGGAGCTCGGATTATGCCAACCGCACTCCTCAGCGATCAGCGAGTCAGCCTGTTTAGGACCCCAACTGCCGCGTTTGTAGGGGCGAGCCAGATGATGATTGGTGAGGACTGGATCCACCACACGCCATGCTGCTTCAACGGCGTCTTCGCGGGCGAAAAGCGCCCCGTCGCCCTTCATTGCGTCGCCCAAGAGGCGCTCGTATGGCGTTTCCTCTCCTGGCTGTTGTTCTGACAGGTAAAGCTCTCGCTGCTCTCCTACGAATTCCTGCCCCGCAAGTTTGACGCGAGCGGCGAGCGCGACGGCTGAGTTGGGAGAGAGTCGAAAGCGTAGGTAGTTGGACCGGCCAGTCGTCTGCACTGCGTCGGCAAAGATCGCTTGTGGAGGTGGCTTGAGCTCCACCAGTATCTCAGTCGCGGTGTTGGGCAGATATTTGCCGGACCGCAGATACCACGGCACACCGGCCCAGCGCCACGAGTCGATCAATAGCCGCAGTGCGCAATAGGTCTCCACATCGGAGCGCTTCGCAACGTCTGGCTCTTTACGATAGCCAGCGTACTGGCCGCGTACCACGTCGGCGGGCCGTAGAGAACGCATGGCTTTAAAAACCTTAACCTTCTCATTTTGCACGGCTCCGAAGTCTCGCTCTGCGGGCGGCTCCATGGCAAGCAGTGCAACGACCTGGAAGAGGTGATTTTGTATCACGTCACGAAGACAGCCGGCAGTCTCGTAAAACGCGCCGCGCTTTCCTACTCCGAAGTTCTCGGAGAGGGTTATCTGGACGCTCGCCACGTAATTACGGTTCCAGATCGGCTCCAGAAACGAATTCGCAAAGCGAAAGTAAAGGATATTCATGATCGCTTCCTTGCCGAGGAAGTGGTCGATGCGGAAGATTGAATCTTCAGGAAACGCAGCATGCGCAACCTGATTCAGCTTGTGCGCCGACGCCAGGTCGCGTCCGAACGGTTTTTCAACAATCACCCGCGCGCTTTCGGTCAGGCCGGCGGCGCCAAGTCCTTTGATCACTGTCTCGAACAGCGAGGGCGGTATGGCTAAATAGTGAGCAGGGTGGCGTGCATTGCCCAGAGCCTCTTTGATCGCCTTGAATGTATTGCTGTCTTGATAGTCTCCGCTCACATACTTGAGCAGTGACAAAAACTGTTGAAACGCGCGCTTGTTATCGATTCCTCCAGATCTCTCAATGCTGTCGGTCGCACGCTTGCGCAGACGCGCCAGGCTCCACCTTGGGAAGGCGACACCGATGACCGGAACCTTGAGCGCACCACGCTTTACCATCGCATAGAGTGCCGGAAAAATCATCTTGTGGGCTAGATCGCCCGTTACGCCAAAGACCACCAGTGCGTCCGATTGAGAGGTGGCCATCAGGCGCATTCCTTCTGGACGGCAGTCTCTTTCTGATGACCGCCGAACTGGAATCGCAGGGCGGACAATGGCTTATCGACAGAGTCGTCCTCGTCTCGCGAGGTGAGGCGCGCAAACAGCTCATCCCGTTCAAGGAGCGGGATGAGCGCCTTGAACGCCGGATCAACTAATGCGGGTGGCGCCATCATCCAGACGGAGCGAGGCGATCGCACTTTCTTCGTAACTTCTTCGAGCGACACCGCGCCAACAGCGCCGTTTTGGACGATTGCTTCTACTGCTTCCGAGTGGAGGTCGTGCACGACGCGGTGGTGGGCGGCGCGTAAAACGCGTTGCACCATGTTGGTTCCCATCCTGCCCAGTCCTATCATGCCCAGTTCCATGCAGCTCAACCCTCTCAATCGCACAACCCGTGAAAGACCCAATGCCAACCGTGAATTGGTGGCTCGCTGGTTCATTTCCCCATATTCGAAGGAGTGCAAGGATCATACCCCAGAGACGTGGCCGTTACCGGATTCGGAGGAGTGGGAGGCGTGATCCATGGAATGTTGTTGAAGTCGAAAAACTCCAGCAGGTTGGGCTGCGCGGCGTCGCGAGCCGTCAAGTGCGCAGCGCTCCCAATAAACCGGTCTTCAACAAACTTGATCACCGCCGTGTGATCCATCGGCGTGTGCGAAACATAATGCCGACGGGTGAAGGGCGAGATGATGATATTTGGCAGACGGAAACCAAGTTGTGCGGCAAAGCCTTGAACGGCCGCAGCATCGCCGGCATTCGCCCCAGGGTCGCTCGCCGCCAGGTCGCAATGCAGCGTAGGCGTCCCGCCGATTGGCACGCAAGGGCCGTATGTATCGGGATTTACTGCGATCTGCGAGATATCCGGGATCGCCCCCAGAGAGGCATCGGTGTTGTCGTTGGAGTGACCGGGCACCGGTGGAACATGGTCGTACGGCCCTCCACCCTCATCGTAACTGAGGAAGAATACGGAATCCTTCCACTCGGGACTCGCCATAAAGGAGTTAACGACGTTTGCCACTTCTGCCTGACCCAGCAGAATGGATTGGCCCGATCCCGGATGCTCGTCATTGTTGGCGTAACCGGCCTCAATGAAAGAAAAACTTGGAAGAGTGCAATTGGTAAGATCAGTGAAGTAGACGGAAAGCGGAGCCACGTGGTCTGAATCGATGCAGAAGGAGTTCGACGAATCGCCAACTACGCTCGACGACTGAGTGGGAGGGGTACAGGCAGCACCGGATGGATTCTCATACATATACTGATACGAATAGGTCAGGTTTGAGAAGGACGTCGCGGGATACGCCGCGTTCGATCCGCCGGTGCAGTCATCGTCAGTGAGGCAAAAGCCCTGGGTGACCGTGTAGTAAATCTTCCACGATACTTTTGCCTGGTCAAGTTCCTGGAAGATGTTCGGTATATCAAGCTGAGAGAGATGGTCATCGCCGCCGGGATCCTTGACCAGACCCTGGGTCGTGCCGCCCGTGAAGGTTGCAATGCGATTGCCAATGCTCTTGGTCGATACCGGTGAGAACCAGCGATCAGACACCGCGAACTGCGATGCCATGTAGTAGTAGTAATTGAGTAGGCCTTGATCGTAATACCCCATAGCGCGTCTACCCGTCAGATCGGTGAAGCTTCCGGAGCAAGTGCCACTTGCGCCAGGGAGCGTGCAACTCTTCGCGTAGCCCTCTGCGTTGTGAACAAAGCCATCCATCAAGATCGAGCGTGACGTGAGAAAGTCGTAACGATCGACCTCTCCATAGCTTGCCAGCCAAGCCGAAGTCTCATCATCTGTACAAGTGCTTGTAAGTTTGAAGAGTGAGTACGCAGTGCCTTCGTCGTCCAGGTTGCTGATTGTGGCAAGCTTGTCATCGATGCCATCTACTTCATAGTCTTTGCCATCGTCGCCGATATTCCAACCATTCGATTTTCGGTAGGGATTCAGCATGCCGAAGTAATTGTCGAACGAATGGTTTTCCTGCAGCATGAAAATAACATGGTCGACAGCTTGAACGCTGCCGGCGGGAGTTACCGCTACGGTCGTACTCGCGGAGTCGTTCCCGCTTGCCCCAGTTGCGACGGCAGTATAAGTCGTAGTCGCGGTTGGATCCACCGACTGCGTTCCGCCGCTTGACGGAAGGGTATATGAGCTGCTGTCGGTTCCTGTGACCGTCACCTGGGTGGCGTTCGTCGCTGTCACAGTCAAGATCGAAGCATTTCCAGAGACGATTGAAGCGGGGTTCGCCGTGATGCTAACGGTCGGCGGGGGATTCGGTGTCACCGTCACAGTGGCACTCGAAGAGACCTTCCCTCCATTCCCGGTTGCGACCGCAGCGTAAGTCGTCGTCGCAGTCGGGCTAACAGCCTGCAGTCCGCCGCTTGATTGCAAGGTATACGTGCTGCCATCGGTCCCGGCTATCGTCACTTGAGTTGCATTAACGGCGGTCACGGTCAAAGTTGACGAACTGCCTGAAGTGATCGAAACGGGATTGGCGGTAATGACGACAGTTGGCGCAGGATTGGGAGTTACCGTCACCGTCGTGGCGGCCGAAGCAGTTCCGCCGGCTCCGGAAGCGACTACAGAGTAAGTCGTCGTGGCGGCCGGGCTCACTGCTTGCGTTCCCCCGCTTGCCTGAAGCATATAGGTGCTGCCGTCGGATCCTGCAACTTTTACCTGCGTAGCGCCTGAAGCGGTGACGGTCAAAATAGACGAACCGCCCGAAATGATCGACACCGGGTTCGCAGTGATCTGGACGGCCGGCACGGGAATAGGGATCACAGTGAGTGTTGCACTCGCGGAGGTCTTTCCCCCAGCACCCGTTGCGACGGCCGTGTAAGTAGTGGATGCGGCTGGACTCACGCTTTGGGTCCCACCGCCTGGCTGGAGAGTATACGTGCTGCCGTCGGTTCCGGTCACCGTTAGCTGGGTGGCGCCCGTCGCGGTTACAGTCAAATTGGATGAACTGCCTGAAGTAATTGAGGCAGGGCTGACGGCAATGGTGACAACAGGCGCAGAAGCCGCTGCAACTGTTATGGATACTGAGGCTGACGCACTCCCTCCCAGTCCTTTTGCGACGGCGGTGTAAGTAGTGGCGACCTTTGGACTGACGCTTTGGGTTCCTCCCGTCGGCAGAAGACTATAGGCGGTACCATCGGATCCGGTCACCGTGACCTGAGTGGCATCGCTTGCAGTCACGGTCAAGACAGAAGAACTGCTTAAGTTGATTGAAGCGGGATTGGCAGAAATACCCACCGTCGGAGGCACGGCATTGACATGGGCACCGCACCCGGCGATCAGTAACGGCAGAAAAATAGCAAGAGCTATGAAGGGAAGAATTCGGAAAATGGATTGATAAACGTGCGCTTTTGTCACGGCTTTCTCCTTCTTATCTTTCAAGTGAGCAAGCTAGTCTGACAAGCTTGACGGCAAATGAAGCACAGTGAAGCAAATAGAAACCTTAGCAATTACAACTTTCCGTTTGCATAACACCCAGTCTTCAGTTACCAGGCGGATGTTGAACATTAGGTTCTAATGCTCAACATCACCATACTGATGATTGCCTGGATCCTTCCACGCTATCCATTGGATGGGTCCGCGATGCTGTCGTGGTGGACATACATTTCCGCCGAATCACCGCCATGACGGCCGTCCCTCTCATCTCTCCGGCGAGTGAACAATGCTGTCTGCAAATTCCAGTCAGGCGAAGCGTGCCTGGCCTGCAGGGGTTTGAACCAGCGATGCCGTAGGCCTGAAATCGCTCCGGCATCGCTTATCGCTCTTTTGCATTTGTTGAGTTCAAACCAGCGAAGATAGTTTTTGACAACGCTGGTCAAAGTCATCTCAATTCCCGCTGCAAAGTTATGCTCCGCCATCTGCTGTTGCAGCGCTTGCGACTTTAGAATGGTAGTGATCTGTTCGGCGAGGCCTGCGGCATCAGATTTTTTATAAAAGCGGATAGCCATACCCTCCCCAGTCGCCATACCCCTAAAGTCGTCGATGTCTGCGCACACAATAGGAACCCCATACTCACATGCCTGATGGGCCGGACCGCTCGATCCGGTGGCCGAGTCATACGGCATCACCAAGACCGACGTCGTCTGAAACAGCTCAGGAATTGCTTCTTCCGGAACGTATCCTCGGAAATCAATCGGAAGACCTGCAGGCTGTGCGTCGCGTATCGACTCCCAATATCCCGCTCTTGTGTGATGGTTTGCACCGGCAACGATCAACCTGGCGCTTGGACATTTCTCAAGGACAGCTGGGAAGGCGGCCATCAGCGTCTCTAACCGCTTGTACGTTCCCCAGTGCCCAATCGCCAAAATGCGCAGATCTGGATTGCCGCGCTTCGTAAAATCCGGCGGGCTGGGAACGGATGCAAATGTTCCGTGCGTTCCCAACAACACATTGTGAGCGGAATACTTTGTAATCAAGGTATTGCGGTACGCGGGAAGCAGCACAGAAACCGAATGCGCCCTAAGTAAGGCCTTTGTTGCCAAATGCGTGCCTATTCGAAATAGCTTTTCCTGCCGAACTCCGGCCGCGGCAAAATCGACATGCTCGAGGATGTGGTGCAAGGTGATATGCGTGAAAAATCCGGCGGCTCGCGTAAGAGCCGGCAGCGAGAGACCGGCAAATGCGGCAAGTGGATTCTCTGGTGTGGCAAAGCTGGAGAAGACAAGGTTGTACCAAACGACATCCGGCTTCAACTTCCGGATGGTGTTCAGCAGACGTACTGGTGTCGCCAAAGTACCGAACCGCCAGCAGCGAATCACGTTGAATCCCGGCAACTCTGTGAGTTGATCAACCTTCAGTGAATTGCCGTTCTCGTCGGTCGCGAATTCATAGTCGTCTAATTCGTCGGCGAGAATAGTCAATTCGATGTCGGGATTGCGCTGCAGTTCCCGCGCGATATGAAATGCGTATTCGTTCAACTGACGCCCACTGGGAGGAAACGTTGCAACTAGACAAATTTTCATCGGATTCCACCTTCAAAATAGACTGATTTGTACATACGGCCTGAACTGCTGAGTGTGTCCGCCCTTGAAGTTGAAGAAGTCCTCTTCCTGCAACCCTGCCGAAACTCGAATCGGATATTGAAGGACGACCTCCTTTGAACCATCGTTGAATCTATGGCGGAAAGGCCTCGCATATGAGATAGAAAAGCCGTTCTGGGTCGCGTCATAGACGTGGACACTTCGGGTGCTGGAGTAGGCAGTCGACAAGTGGAGGTTCCAATTGGGTCTTGGCTTGAAGTCGACAGTGCCGGCCGGGCGCAGATTCTGTGCGTTGCCTGAGGACGTTCCTACGACCCTCCATGCACGGAGGTCTTCTATCACGGCTCTAACATTCAAACGCTCTGAGAATCGATGCTCGATACCTAGATAGGAGGATGTGAAGTAATCCTCGAAATTCACTGGGGAGAACTTCTGATCATTGGCTCCCCATCCGGTTACCATGGCTGTCTTTCCCCACGGCGCGCCAACACGAAAATCAATTGCTCCGGTCAACGTCCGCGAATGCAGGTTACTTTCAGTAAAAGGTCCAGCTTCCCGGATTACATATCCGCTGACCGAAACGGCATTGAAGAAGGAACTAGTGGACATATAAACAAACACACGGAAAAGGTTCTGATTCATTGCGACTGGAGATAGTGAATCGCGGCGGACAGTTGCCTGAACTCCACTATTGAACGTAAGTACGTTAGTCCCCAGGTTTACCGTAGGGTTCAGCCCGATGTTGAACGTTTGGTCAGTGGTGTTACGGCTAACAATTGAGTTCGTGCTGGGCACCGAGATCTGCCCCCTGGAGTTCCGCATTTGGAAGAATCCACTGGTGCTGGGGAAACGGCCAAGATGTAGATGATATGCGTTGGTCCATTGTGTTTCGAGCGAGGAGCGCGGCGGTGGAAGCTTGGAAGCATCATTAATCGGCACTGGATATGCGGCATCCAGCTTGGAGTCCAGAACATAAACCGTCGAATCTTCATAGATCGGATCGACTGAAAAATCCGAGAGCAGGCTGATGTGGGGAGTGATCCTCATTCCTTCGTCCGCACCTGCCTGGAGCAAAGCCTGTTGGGCCGTTTGATCTTCGCCTTCTGCGTTAGAAGCCTGCGCAAAGGAAGTGAGTGCCTCGGCGCTGTGATGTTGCTGACGAAGGACGCTGGCCTCGGCCAGAAGATACTGATAGTCAGAGGAACTGTCCGCAGTGGCACTGACCGCCGCGAGTTCGGCCTGAGCCCTGGTAGTGTCGCCCAGTGCCAGATAGTTATTGGCTAGTCCTATGCGCACCTCTGCAGCGGGCGCGCCTGCTGATTTTGCGCGCTGTAGGTAGGTCTGTGACAGTTGATAGTCATGCAGGGTCCTAAATACATCTGCTGCTGCGATGAACTGGCTACCTGTAGGCGGGGTTGTCTCACCTGCCTCAGCTTCCATCAGGGCCAGTGCAATTTGTCTCTCTGCATCTTCTGACTGCCCCTGCTGCGCCTGAACCTGGGCGATCGCCAAACGCGTGCTTACACGATTGCTGCCCGGCATTGTTAGTGCTCTGCTAAAGCGCTCCATGGCGGCTCGCCGGTCGCCGAGAGTGCTCAGGGCCTGTCCGGTAGAGATTAAGGTCTCGCTTTGTCCCAATTGCGAGCTGGCTGCCGCTCCGGGCGCTGGCTGGGCATGCTCCTCCGCCAGTTGCACATATTGCAGTGTTTGATCTCGATCTTGCAGATTCGCATAGGACCGCGCAAGCAATGCATAGACATCAGCATCCTCTGGAGAATCTTTCTTTGCGATTTGGAGCTCATCAATCGCATCGTGGTACCGTCGCTCAGCAAATAGCGTATTGCCAAGGCCGAGGTGAAGAGCGCCATCATCCGGAGTGAACTTCAATGCATCCCTGTATTCGCTGGCTGCTTTGGTCAGCATGCCCTCTCGCCCGTACGCGGTGGCGAGAATCAAGTGAATATCCCTTGAATCACCGAGCGCCCGTTGCGCCAACTCTGCTTGTCGCCGGGCAGCCTGCGGTTTATGCAGATCAAGGCTCGCGTAGGCAAGACCCAGGTGCGCCTCGCCATCGTCAGGCTCTCTTTTGAGAGCTGAGTCAAAGTCCTCGGCTGCGGCCTGGGGTTGGTGCAGGTCATTCAGCATATATCCGCGGTTTACATATGCGGTAACTACATTGGGATCCCGCTTCAGCGCCTCAGTGAAGTCGCTCCGCGCCTGCTCTGGTAGGCCTTGATGCTTGTGGACATATCCTGCTAACAGCGGTATGTCGGGCTCATTTGGGAAGACGGTGAGGTACTTCGATGTCAGAGTCAGCAGTTCGTCATACTCGGCGAGATGAAGTAGATCGTAACCAAGATAGACCACCACGTCTCTATCTCGAGGCAGAACTTTGATTGCATTCCTACCCACCTCGGCAGATTCCTGATACTGGCCCTTGAAACTCAGGTATCTCTCTTTTTCCCGAAGGATTTGAGGCTCCTGTTGCATTTCGCTTGTAACGCGGCTCAGCCATGTTCCAGCTAGGCTGAGGTTATGCGCTTCAATAGCGGCATTCATTCCGCCCGCCAGAATCAAGGCTTTTTGCGGAGCCAGGGCATACCCCTTGCTATAAGCAACTTGAGCTTTTGTGAATTCTTGTCGAGCGGTGTATAGATCTCCGAGCGCGAGATAGGGCACATACAAGGAAGGATAGGCATCTGCGAGCCGCAGGAAATACCTTTCTGCGTCTTTGTCACGCCCTACCGTGTGTGAAGCATAGCCAAGGGAGGTGAGCGCGAACCGGTTGACAGGATCACTTGCGAGGACCTGCTTATAAGCACTGATCGCGTCTTCGGTGCGCCCAAGCTTTACCAGGATATCTCCACTGAGCTGCAAGTTATTAGGATTATGGGTGTCGATTGCAAGATCTTCATTGATGTCGGCTAGGGCACCATCGAGGTCGCCGGCATTCATCTTGATGAGTGCTCTAAGACGCAGGAACTGTTCTCTCGCGGGTACACGTTCATCCAGCCCGTTTATTTCGGTTTGCGCCATGGTGAGCTGCAGATGGGCAGCACCATCGTCCGCCATGTCCCGATACAGGCCCATCAAATCCATGTGCAGTTGTATGCCATAAAGCGGTCCCTCTGCGGGATTTGCAGGCAGAGAGGCCAATGCGGCGCTGTATTCCCGGATGGCATCTTGTTCGCGTTCCTGCAGCTTTGCAATCTCTCCGCGAATTGAGTGCAACCGATAATGGTTGGCATCGATTGCAGCGGCGCGATTGAGAAATGGGTTCGCCTTCTCGATGGAGCCGACAGCCACCTCGGCCTGCGCCGCTGCGAACTGTAATCCAAGGTCTTTTGGAGCAGCATTGGCGGCTTCCGCGTATAGTCTGGCGGACTCATCCAGTTTGCCATCGAGTTGGTAGGTATACGCGAGTTCAGCCGTTACGTCCGGCTTGGGATTGCGAATCGACTTGAGCGCAGCAATCGCTTCTGGATAGCTCCCGACCTCGCGATAGTATCCCGCCATTGTGCGCTGGACCTCCGGGTTATCCGGATCGCGCTGTTTGGCCAACTCGAGATAATGGTTTGCCATATCCATTTGCTTCATATGCTGATAGCAGAGTGCCATCAGCAATTCCGACCGCGCGCCAGGTTGTACGCGCTCTGCTCTGCCGAGCCAATTGAGTGCCTCGGCGTAGTTTGCCGATCTCATATACAGGTCTCCAAGCAGCAGCGCATCATCTCTGCGCCTCGGGTCAGACGAGACCGCCTGTTTGAGGAGGCGCTCGGCATCTTCGGTTCTGCCCATCACGCTATAGGTCTGCGCAAGGCCAGAGATGCCTTCCAGAGAGGACGGGCTCAAGCGAAGACCCCGAGTATAGGCATCCACCGCGAGCGGTAGCTTTCCATCGAGCCGAGCCGCGTAGCCCAGCAGGAACCATAACTGCGGATCATTTGGAGCTGCTTGTGCAGCGCGTTGGGCATAGCCAAGTGCGAGCGCATGGTCGCCATGCTGCAGAGCCTGCTGAGCGGCACGCGCAAGGCGCGCATTTTGTATATTCGATCCCCAGCCCAGCGGTTGGTCTTGAGGCTTACCCTGTCCTGTTTGAGACTGTGAGCTTGTAGGAGTTCCAGACCCGACGTCGTACGTCTGCGCCTCGACAACGCACGCGAGTGCGGCGATAGCGTACATCACTGCAAAAGTCCGGAATCCAAGTCTTGCCATCAAAGGGCACCAGCGCAAAGTCATGTTAGGCGGCTCGATTTGGAAAGGTTCACAAAAGGGCTGCATTCGTCCTGTTCGTCGCCTTCCAAAAGGAATTGCGTAGTCAGTGGGGCTATCCTGCTGTGCATTAGGTGCCTTGCGTTGGGCTGAGTCTGCTTCTCAGCGGAATGCCGAGGAGGACGTCAGCAAAGTCAGGCGTTCCCATCGAAAGGCGGTTCTTGTGTGAAGTTGTGCTCATAGGCCATCCCCATTGAGAGACTTGCATAGATGACCCTACGCTCTTGATCCTATAAATCCTGTGCAATATTGACCTTGAACAATTCGCCTGATAGGAGTCGCCTGCGACTCTGTAGAGAGGCGTCTATCTGAGCTACGAAGACGAAAGCTAAGCTCTCGATCCAAATGGTATTTATCCACCGGACCAGCAGCACAGGATACCCTGTGTTGTCTTGATGAATAGGTACTCACTTCAAAGCAGAGTTAGTCGCTTCGAAGTACGAGCTTTACTGCGAGGAGGATCGAGGAGTTTGGGCCTGGATGCATTATCCTCAGGCAGTTCATCGCGGAGAACCACATTGAGCAATGATGTGTGGACGCGGATGCGTCCGTTGTATCCTTCGTATTCGATGTATCCTAACGCCCTGAAGCGATTCATGAAGAAGCTGATGCGCGAGCGAGTGGCACCGATCATC
>VFSW01005240.1_pt1 | contig 19209 bp, 16 predicted proteins | sample 5358111 | NCBI WGS metagenome assembly VFSW01 (sample SAMN11554181, study PRJNA540505) | mine drainage metagenome | isolation source: sediment from site ElyBrook_90M | place: USA: Ely Copper Mine, Vershire, VT | collected 2017 | reverse complement strand
CCATGTTAGGCGCTCTCATCCTCCCGGCGACGCCCGTGTTGCCGCAGTCCGATTCGCCGTCGAGCGCCCAGGAACAAACGCCAGCGGTCACGCCCTACGCGAACATGCCGCCCCAGGCGGTTCCGTTCCGGGGGTTTCGGAAGCCCTACCAAGAGTGGTACGTCGAACCCGACACGCTTGATTATACGGGCGCGGCGCGCTTGGCGCCCGATGGCGACCTCACGCGGCTCAAAGCGATTAATCTTGGTTTCCTCGGCCCGCTGGGGAAGGGCAATCCCGATTCAACTTACGGCATCCCCATGCTTCACGGAGCGGAGTTGGCGATCGAGGAAGCCAATGCTCGCGGGGGCTACCACGGGAAGCCCTTCGCACTTAAGCTTCACGATGACCTCCCTCTCTGGGGAGCGTCCTCCATGGAGATTGTCAAAATGGATTTCGACGAGCACGTGTGGGCGATGCTCGGCTCCATCGACTCGGCCTCAACTCATATCGCGCTGCGCGCCTCGTTGAAGCTCGAAATTCCGATAGTCGACACGGGCACCAGCGATCCCACCGTGACCGAAACGCGCATTCCCTGGCTATTCCATAACTTCCCGGATGACCGCCAGCAGGGTTATGCCCTCGCAGACTATATCTTCAATCAGTTGAAACTGCGGCGTGTCGGCGTTCTGCGGCCTACTGACCGATACGGCCGGAAAGGGGACGAGATCTTCTTCTCGGCCGCGCGGCGCATCGGCCGTCAACCCCTCCTTGAAGCCAAATACGAGCCAACCGAAACTGACTTCTCCGTGCAGTTGCGTATGCTCAATGAGACCGGCATCGACGGACTCGTAGTCTGGGGCAATGCTTCGCAAGCTGCCCTGATTCTCAAGCAGATGCGGGCTGCAGGGATGAGACAGCCTGTCTTCGGCGCCAGCCGCATCCCTTATCCGGAGTTGTTGAAACAGGCCGGCGAGGCAGCTGAAGGCGTTGTAAGCGTATGCGCGATGGACCCGTCAAGGAAAGATGCCAAGTGGCAGGCGTTCCGCCAGCGCTTTCGGAGGCGTTTCCAAACCGAGCCTGACGCTTACGCTTCCTACGCCTACGACGGCATGAATATCTTGGTTCTCGCAATCCAAACGGCCGGGCTCAATCGCGGCCGGATTATGGATGCCTTGCGGCAGTACGAGAGGAAAGACTATCAAGGTGTCAGCGGCTACTCCTTTTTTGATTACACGTTGAATAACATCGCGCCCGTCACCATGGCGCAGGTCCACAATGGTCGGTTTGTGTACTGGCCTGAACATCGTACGGATTGGGACAAGAAGCCGGCCGCCAGCGAGCCGCAGGGGCAGCCCTAGCACGGGAATCAAAGAAAATGATGTCTTCCAGACGTATCAGGTCCTATGCCTTAACTTGCGCGGCTGTCGTGTTGCTGGTTGCCTGCCTGAACGCACAACAGGCTCATCCCTACGCGTCAATCGCATCGAATGGCGTGAGCTATGCCGGCCCGGGGCGGGATAATCGCTACGACCTGACAGGCACTTCCGTCCGAATCGGTCTCCTGGTGCCGCTCACCGGTCCGCAGAAGGCCGAGGGAGAAGCGATCGTCGCGGCCGCACGTCTGGCATTGGAAGACTCTCCGATCGCATCTGTGCCGGGAGGGCGCAACGTGGCCCTCGCAATCGAAGACGAGAGCGGTTCTCCCTGGGGGCGCAGCGCGGATGCTTTGATTCATCTTGTCATTGACGAACAGGTCATTGCAGTAGTAACATCGGCGAACGGTGCGACAACCCACGTGTGCGAGCAGGTCGGAAACCGCATCGGCGTCCCAATCCTTGCCCTATCATCCGATGCTACAACCACTCAGATCAACATCCCCTGGCTCTTCCGTCTGGGATCGAGCGACAAGGTCCAGGCACAGCTCTTCGCGCACGATATCTATCTCGACCGAACTCTCCGAAACGTTTTACTGGTTACCCAGCAGGATCACGATGGCCGTGTGGGAGGCGAGGAATTCCAAAGAGCGGCCGCGCACGTCGGTGCACCCACTCCAACGGCGTTCGCCGTGGACCCGCTACGCCCTGACACCTTCGCCTGGTTGACCCTCGTTCAAACCTCGTCCCCCCAAGCGATCGTCTTCTGGACCAGCTCGGCGACGGCGCGGTTTCTGCTGCAACGTGCTACGGGTGCAAAGATCAAAGTACCGATCTACCTTTCCGGGAGGGCTGCCGAGGGAAATGTCGCGCGGGACCTTGTTGCTCAGGCCGCGGGAGCGAGTGAGAGCGGCGGGATCTGGACCGTGGAATCTCAATCGACGTCCGCGGGCGCCGCGGAAGATTTTGGCCGGCGCTATGAATCCAGCATGGGGCGGACGCCAAGCGCTCTTGCAGCGGAGGCCTTCGACGCGGTTCGCCTTGTGAACGGAGCACTGCATAGCGCCGGCGCCAACCGCGCCCGCGTCCGCGACCGTCTCGCCGCCGTGAACGGCTACCCCGGTGCTTCCGGACGGATTTCGTTCGACAACGAAGGCAACAGCCGCCGGCCATCGCGCCTTGTGCGGATTCGTTAGCCGGTGCGCAAGAATCGAGAAGACTTTATGCCACAACTAACTCCCACCCCGAATCCCTACGACGTGATTATCATAGGCTCGGGAGCCGGCGGGGGAATGGCAGCCTACACGCTGGCCAAAGCCGGCGCCAAGTGCCTCATGTTAGAGGCGGGAAGCTGGTTTGATGCCGCGCGGGATTCCAGGTGGCTGCAGTGGGAATTCGACGCGCCGCATCGCGCGGCTCGCACTTCCGTGCAACCCTACGGTTACTTTACAGCGGCCGTGGGCGGATGGCACGTCGAGGGCGAACCCTACACCTCCGCTCCGGGTTCGGATTTCCAGTGGTTCCGCTCACGCATGTTAGGAGGCCGCACCAACGCCTGGGGGCGGATTTCCCTCCGCAATGGCCCGTATGATTTCCAGCCTTACAGTCGCGATGGTAAAGGCTTTGACTGGCCCATCCGTTATGAAGACATAGCACCCTATTACACCAATGTCGAGGAACTGATCGGTGTTTTTGGCTCGAACGAGGGGCTCGAGAACTGTCCCGATGGCAAGTTCCTGCCTCCGCCCGCGCCGCGCTGTTACGAGTTACTCGTCCAAAAGGCCTGCCGCAAGCTAAGCATCCCGTGCGTGCCGTCCCGCTTAGCGATACTTACACGCTCGTTGAACGGCCGGCCCGCCTGTCACTACGTCTCCCAGTGCAATCGCTCCTGCCGCCTCTCTTCGAACTTCTCTTCCCCCACCGTCCTACTTACTCCGGCCCTCGGCACCGGCAATCTGGAAATCCGTTGCGACGCGATGGCGCGCGAAATCCTGGTCGCAGGCGACGGAACGGCCGCCGGTGTCTCCTACATCGACAAGAAAACCCGCAAAGAGGTTCAGGTCCGCGGCAGAATCGTCGTGCTCGCGGCGAGTGCCTGCGAAAGCGCCCGCCTGTTATTGAACTCGCGCAGCCGTCTCTTCCCCAGTGGATTGGCCAATTCAAGCGGTATGGTCGGCAAATACATCATGGACTCCGTTATGTCGGACGTCACGGCATTTATGCCTAGCCTCATGAACCTGCCTCCCCACAATGAAGACGGCGTGGGCGGAATGCACCTTTACATGCCGTGGTGGAATTATCAGAAGCAACTGCGGCACGAATTGCCGTTTTCCCGCGGCTATCACATCGAGTTCAGCGGAGGCCGCCGCGGCATGCCCGAACCTGGATTCTTGAGCGGGTCCGAGCGCTTCCTCGGGGGTGGATATGGCTTGGAGCTAAAACGAGGCTGCCGTAAGTTGTATGGTTCCTTTGTGGGATTTCACGGCCGCGGGGAAATGATTCCCAACCAGGACAGTTACTGCGAGGTGGATAACAACCTCGTAGATCAATGGGGCATTCCGGTCCTGACGTTCCATTTCAAATGGGGAGACGAGGAACTCCTCATGGCCCGGCATATGCAGGAGACTTTTCAGGAAATCGTGAAGGCGGCGGGCGGGGAAGTGGTCCAATCCGCCGGACCGGAAACGCGTTGGGGTATCTCCCGAGGCGGCGAGTGTATCCACGAGGTCGGTGGCGCCCGCATGGGCAGTGACCCGCGGACCTCCGTGCTCAACTCTCATTGCCAGGCGTGGGATTGCAAGAACCTCTTTGTCACGGACGGGGCGCCGATGGTCAGCAGCGCCGACAAGAACCCTACGTTGACGATCATGGCGCTCGCCTCGCGCACGTCGGAATTCATCGCGGATCAAGTTCGGAAGAGGAGTCTCTGAGCATCGGTCCACGAACCGATCACTCTTCGCAACAGGGAGAAACCATGGAACAGCATCAGCACCCTCGATCGAATCCCATACTGCATCGGCGGAACATCCTAAAACTCCTCGCCGCCGTGCCCACCGGTGCCGCAATCTCCTTGAACCGCGATGCCCTTGCGTCTCCACAAAATCCCGACGGTCTCCCGGACCCCAAAGAAGTCGCGGCCTCTCACCAGCCCAAAGTCCTCCGTCCGCACGAATGGAAGACCATATCTGTGCTCTGTGACCTGGTCATCCCGGCCGATGAACGTTCCGCCGGCGCGACGGCGGCTGGGGTTCCGGCATTCATTGACGATTGGCTGGACTTCCAGCGTGGCAACGTTTTGGATGAGATCCGAGGTGGATTGACATGGCTCGACATCGAGTCGAATCGGAAGTGTGAGACCGATTTTGCCGACTGCGCGCCGGCCCAGCAGAGGCACATACTTGATCGCATTGCATATCCCCAAAAGGCGGCTCCCGAAGACCTTAGCGCCGTTGCTTTCTTTAACCGGTTTCGGGATCTGGTTATCAGTGGCTTCTACACCAGCGAAATCGGAATTCGAGACCTACCGTACCTCGGGAATGAACCACAGTCAGAGTGGAGAGGATGCCCAGACCCGGTGTTGGTTAAGTTGGCGATCTATGGTTAGAATCTTTCCATAGACACCCGGCCGCTTTGTCGCGCAGCATCCAGTTTAGTCAGTAGCCATGGAAGCGAGTTGAGGGATGATCGCTGGTTCTCGCAATTTCCCGTACGAGAGTGTCGGTTCGTGGCCTCTTGCCCTCGAATGGCTCGCCTCAGCGGTCCAGACCGAACGTGAAGATCGCATTCCCCGCCGCGATCGTAACCATTTGCCGGCCGTCGGCGAGATAGGTGACCGGATTGGCGCGGATGATGCCGCCAAGGTTCTGGCGCCAGACTTCCTTTCCCGTTGCCGAATCAAGCGCGAAAAAGTACCCTTCGTCGCTGCCGCCGAACACCAGGCCGCCGGCGGTTGAAAGTACGCCCGCCCAAGGCTTGGTCTCCAGTTTGTACTCCCAGGCGACTTTCCCGGTTTGCGGATTGAGCGCGCGGACCCCGCCGTGCCCAGGATCGTCCGGCAGGTCGATCAGAGGCACGCTGCCGATGTAGCGGTTGCCCGGACTATACTCCTGTTCGCCCTTGCGATACACGCTGCGGTTTTCCCAGTAGGAGAGATAAAACAACTTAGTAAGTGGACTATAACTCGGCGAATACCAATTCGTCGCACCCTGCACCCCGGGCCAAATATACGTGCCTTCGGGCGAAGGATCGATGTTGGCCAGCAGTACCGGATGGCCGCTAGCGTCAAGCGATTGGGCCCAAGTCTGCTTGGCAAACGGTGTGCCGAAGAGGAACTGGCCGGTTTCGCGGTCCAGCACGTAGTAGAAGCCGCCACGGTGCGCCCAATAAATCAGCTTGCGGGGGCGTCCGTCCCATTCGCCGTCCACCAGCACGGGGACTTGCACCGCGTCCCAATCGTGCGTGTCGTGGGGAATGAACTGGAAGTGCCACTTCATCTTACCCGTGTCGGCGTCGAGGGCGACCGCACTGTCGGTGTACAGGTTATCACCCGGACGCACGTCGCCATTCCAGTCCGGCGATGGATTGCCAACCCCCCAGATGAGTAGGTTCTGTTCTGCGTCATAGGAGCCCGTGACCCAGGTTGGCCCTCCGCCTGTCTTCCACGCGTTGCCCTTCCAGGTCTCGCTACCGGGCTGGCCCGGGTCGGGAATGGTCCAGAAGCGCCACCGGCGTTTGCCGGTCGCCGCGTCGTAGGCGTCTAAGAATCCGCGGATCCCGTATTCTCCCCCGCTGATGCCGCTGATCACCATATCTTTCACCACCAGCGGGGCCACGGTAATGCTGTAGCCGGCCGTGTGATCGGCGACCTTGACATCCCACAACACCGCGCCCGTCCCCGCGTCCAGCGAGATCAGATGGGCGTCAACAGTGCCCACGAAGACGCGCTTGCCAAGTATGGCCACACCACGATTCACCTGGCCGCAACAAACATTGATGCGCTTGGGAAGCACGCGCTGGTAGCGCCAGTAGCGCCGGCCGGTTCTTGCGTCCAGCGCGACAACGTTGCTCGGCGGCTCGGTCAAGTACATCACGCCGTCGACGACGAGCGGCGTAGTCTCTACCATGAGCGTCGTCGGCATCTGATAAACCCATTCGAGCCTCAAGTGAGCCGCGTTTTGATGGGTGATCTGGTCAAGACCGCTGTAGCGCCAACTCCGGTAAGAACCAGAGTAAGTCAGCCAGTTGCCGCTGTCTTTGTCGCTCGATAGCAACTTGTCATAAGTCACCTGCGCCGGCGCAAGGGAAGCCAGCGCGAGGGCGAGTGAAACGATTCTCATCGGGGCTCCTTTGGGCCTGCGTCCGTCTTCGATGCAACCGGCGCCGGGCGCATTGACCACAGGTAGGCGACCAGGTCGTTCAGGTCGGCGGGGCTCAGCGTGTCGCGATATGAGGGCATCGGAGATCGCTCGTCGATCGCGAAGTCTTTGAGCGCGGCCCTGTCGAAGGAGTGAAGCTGGCCGCGCATGTCAATCAACTGGACGGTGTAAGTATCTTCGTTGACAAGGAAGCCATGCACCTTGCGGCCCTGAGAATCTTTGAACGTCACGCGCCAGTATCGCCGGGGAACCTCGGCGTCCGGCGCGACGATCGATTCACGAAGGTAGGCGGCCGACCGGGAAGCGCCGATCTGCGTCAGGTCCGGCCCCGTGTCTCCGCCGTTCCCTCCGACGCGATGGCATTGCGCGCATCCCTTTGCGGCGAACAGAGCGCCGCCGTGCCCGGGATCGCCCGGCGGCCGCTCGGAACCAGCACTGAGCGAGCGCACGTATGCCACGATCTGCCAGACGCGGTCCGCGGAGTAAAAGATACCCGGCATCTCCGTGCCCTCGATGCCATTCGAGATGTTGTTGAACAGATCTTCGTCCGTGCTTCCGTGGTAGTAGCGGCCGGCGGCAAGATTCGGCCCGCGCCCCCCGCTGCCGTCGTACCCATGACAGGCGGCGCAGTGGGAGCGGAACGTCTTCTCTCCTGCTGCGATGTCCGCGGAACTGGTGCGTGGATTGTTGACTGCGGCGAGGGCGGGCAGCAACACGGTCAACGATAGACCCAAAAGACGGCGCATGAATCGCTCTCATCCGGAATTTCTACGTTACCTCTCCGGATTGCCATAGCATACAGCAATCCGCTTCTGCTGTTGAGGGATCGGGATGCCGAATACGGGTTTCGGGAATCCCGCGGTCGGGCCGCGCTTGCTGCCACTCTCGCAATTGTCGTTTCTGATTGGACAGAGAGAAGTGACATCAAGATTGCGACGATGGCGGGACCAAGCACTGGATCAACCTAATAACCGTGGTTAACCGGCAGCTTCTGCCGGACGCCGACGCTTCCGAGCACCTTTCCGTGGAAAAATGCTGAAAAGCCGTCCTGAGAATCGAGCGCCACCAGGCCGCTTGAGTTAACGGCACCGCGGTCGCTCCGATTCGCTTGAAGGAAGCCGCTCATCTTTGGTCAGCGTTTCGGCAACCATCAGGTCCTTGTGGAACGCGTACTGGTGACCTCGACCGTGGTTTGATTGCTGTGCGGTGTCCGCCGATCGATGTCGCGCAGCGCCAGCGGCCGCGACGTAGCGGCCCCAGCGAGCGTGATGAAACCAGCCCATGCCCACACGTTCTTCAACTTGTCGCGGTTGTTTTCGAGTCCCTTCTTTCCCAGTCATGCTTCCATGTTCGTTTGCCGCTGAATTGAATCCAGGCTCTCGCACACGGCGAAGAGATACCCTCTTCCTCAACGAACCACGACCGGCTCCTCGCTGTGGGCAGGTTCGAGGTAAGCCCACCGCTCGGCGAGCTTGCCGCCAGCCAGGCGCCAAATCACGATGCCGCCGAAGGCCATGCCGTGCCCGTAGCGGAGTTGGTGGCGCGCCAGCGGTTGCGCACCACGACGCGGTCGCCTTCGGCGATCATGTCCTCGATCGTGACATGCATGTCGGGGAAGCGGAGAAAGACGGCCGCGAGGTATTGCTTGGCGCCTTCGGGCCCGGGCGGCGTACCGGCCGGGGCGTCCGCGCCATGCTCCATGTAGTCCGGCGCAAAATTACGGCCGGCGGCGGACAGGTCCTTGCGGTTGACGAACTCGTCGAAATGGCGGCGGACGAAAGCCTTCGCTTCTTCAGGGGTCATGAAGGGAGTGTAGCGGCGCTCTGTTGAGGCGTCCAATGACCACGCGGGGACCCGTGATGGCTTCTCGGCATCGCGCAGAAGTGCGACGCCAAGGGCCCGAATTATCGGACTTTGGAGCGCGCTTCCGTGCCCGAGCGCCAGAGGCCGAGGAAACGTTCGACCGGCGCGGCACCCCGGCCGGCGCGGCGGAGGAATCCGCAAGTTACAGTAGTGACGGAACCCGTGAGCGGCCGAAAGGCAACACCGGCCACGGGGCGGGCCGCGACGCATTCCGGAAACAAAGTGACGGCGCCAACGGAGGGGATGAGCCGAAGCGATACAGAAACGCCGTTGGATTCGTGGACAACCTTGGGAGAAAAGCCGGCGAGCTGGCAGATGCGCTGGACGGCGGCGTAGCAGCCCGGAGCCAGCGTTCGCGGGTAGAGAGTGTAGCGCTCAGCCGCGAGATCCGCCACCGCCGCGCGCCGGGAGCGGGCGAGCCGATCCGAAGCGGGCACCGCTGCCACGAACCTCTCCTCGCCTACAGCGTCGAACTGAAACATCGGGCCGTCGGGTACGGGAGGGTGAACGAAGCCCAGGTCGATCCGGCGGCGGATCAGACCCTCCACCTGCTCGGGGCCGGGCAGCTCGAAGCTGCCAAGGCGGGTGTTGGGGTACCGGGCGAGGAAACGGCTCAGCATCGAGGGAAGGCCGTGGAACGGCGCGCAGGATTCGAAACCGATCGCGAGAGATTCGGCGGCACGGGCGGCCACATTGCCGGCAGCTTGGAGCGACCGGCCGTGTTGGTCAAGCGTCTCGCGCGCGGCATCGGCAAATGCCGCGCCGGCTTCGGTCAGCGAAACCGAGCGCTGGCTACGCTCCGCCAATGCAACGCCCACATGTTCCTCGAGTTTCTGGATCTGGCGCGTAAGGGCCGGCTGCGAGATGCCTAGACGGGAGGCGGCCTGGCCGAAGTGGAGATCCTCGGCAAGAGCGGCAAAGTAGCGGATCTGGCGGAGGCTGGCGTCCGACGGCTGGGCCAAAGGATTAGTTCGTTCTGACCAGCTTACCCGATAGAAGGCACGATGCCGGAAGGTTATCAATCGCCAATAAGCCGGTATTCGACGGACACCGCAAACCGAACCTATCATCGAGAGGAAGGCAAGAGGCTGACATGATCTTGATCACGGGCGCGAGTGGCAACGCAGGGCGCGAGGTGTTGCGGGAGGCTATCGCCAGAGGACTGCGTGTCCGCGCGGCGTTTCAGACAAAGGAGAAGGCGGCCGAGGCCCCAGACGAAGTCGAAACCGCCATCGTGGATTTTAACCAACCCGCGACGATGCGGGCCGCGCTCGATCGAATCCAGAGTGTGTTCTTGGCCGGACCCCTGTCGCCCGGACTTCTCGATATGGAGCGAAAGGCGGTCGACGAGATCCGGCGCACAAACGCGCGGTTGCTGGTGAAACTTTCGGCCATGGGCCCACGCAACCTGAGGTTTCCGGGGCAGCATCGCGAATCGGAAGATTACATCCAAACGTCAGGAATGGCGTACACGATTCTTCGGCCGAACTGGTTCATGCAGAACATGGTGATCTACGACCGCTCCTCGATCGCTTCGCAGGGCGCGTTTTACGGAGCCCAGGGCGAGGGTCCGGTGAGCCATGTGGACCTCCGCGGCGTGGCGGCGGTCGCCGTCGAAGCGCTGACCAATCAGGGGCACAACGGCAAAGCTCATACCCTCACCGGTCCCGAGGCCCTCACGAACGCACACATCGCGGAAATGCTTTCCTCCGTGCTCGGCAGGAGTGTGCAGTAGGTCGATCTGGCGCCAGATCAGTTGCTACAGCCGCTGCTCGCGGCGGGGATGCCCGAGTGGCAGGCAAACGGCGGGATCGAGCTGAATCGGCTATATCGCGAAGGCGGCGCGAGCGAAGTCACCGACGACATCGCAACCGTCCTCGTCCGAAGTGCGACAGGGTTTGAGCAGTTCGCCAGGGATTCCAAAGGCAGCCTCGCACAGGGGGACTGGAGCACAGGCCGCAACGTAAGCGCCGTGCCGTCCCCGATTGCCCTCTTTCACCCCTTCGCCTGCACCAGCCGGTAAAGCTGCGCCGCATACTTCTCCACCGTGCTGATGCCGATGCCGGGAATCGCCAGCAACTCCGCCGCGCTCATCGGGCGATGCGCCGCCAACGCCTTCAACGTCTGATCCGTGAGGATGCGAAACGCGGGCACACCGCGCCGCTTGGCCTCCGTTGAACGCCACGCGCGAAGCGCGCTTTCGACGCCGGAATCGATCGAAGCGTCAGCAGGCTCCCTGCGTTCCTTCAGCCGGCCGCCCCCAGAGCGCTTCCTCCCGGCCGTGATTCTCTTCCCGCTCTTCTTGCGGCTCGTCTTCGGCGGCGCGGGCGGCGCGGACTTCATTCGGAAATCGAGCCCCGCCGCATCTTCGAGATCGTGGCCCTCGCGAGTGAGTGCGGCTTTCCGGAACAGAATGGTCTTGCCATCCTTCTCAAACGTCGCGTCCGTGAGACGCAGCAACCCGGAACGGGCCAGCGCACCCAGAACCTCTTCGAACTCGTCGCGCGTGAGTTCGCCTTTGGGGAGCAGTTCGCTAAAAAGCTTGCCGGTAGCCCGCACGCCATCCGCGCGTAGAGTGCTAACGACGCGCCGCGCGAGTTCGCGTTCCCGGGCCGTGGCCTCACGAAATTGCTGGCCGACGCAGGCCTCAGGTGCACAGAAATCGCAGATGCCGCAGGCTTTTTGACTATTCGCCAGATCACCGAAGTGGCGGACCAGCGCCGCCATGCGGCACTGATTGCCTTCCGCGTAGCGCAGCATAAGGTCAAGCTGGCGCTGCTTCTGATCGGATTGAGCGATGTAGGACTCCTGCCAGTGGTCGTGGCCGCGGCTGATGTTCTCGGCAAAGTCCACCTGGGCGCCGCCGTGGATCCAGAGTTTCTCAAGCGCCTTGTCGAGCGCTTCTTCCTCCATCCGGAGCTGGCGCCGCAGGTCATCTTTCGCCACGGGCTCGGGGCCTAGGCGGTCGAACAGCGATTGCAGCACGCTGACGTCGGGATAGTCGCGCTCGAAAAAGAAATCGTGCGTCCTGCGGTCGGCGTAAGAGTGCATGAGGAGCGTGCGGCTGGGCGCACCGTCGCGGCCAGCCCGGCCGATTTCCTGATAGTAGGCCTCCAGGCTCCCCGGCAACGCCGTGTGAATGACGGTGCGTACGTCCGGTTTATCGATGCCCATTCCGAACGCGATGGTGGCGACCATGACTTCGATTTCGCCTGCGACGAACTGATCCTGCACGCTGCTGCGACGGCCGGCATCGAGGCCTGCGTGGTAGGCGGCAGACGGGAAGTGCCGGTTCAGAGCGGCGGCGAGGCTGGTGGCCTGGGCGCGCGTCGGCGTGTAGACAATCGCCGGCCGCCGGGCTTCATCGAGAAGCAGTTGCGTGGCCAGCGGAGCGCGCTGCGAGGGCGGAACCTCCACCACTTCAACGGCGAGATTCTCGCGGCGGAATCCGTGGATGAAGCGCGAGGGAGCGGCCAGGCCGAGCTGCACCACGATATCGTCCTGCACGATTGGAGTGGCGGTGGCAGTGAGGGCGATGACGGGCGCGGGACGCAGGCTCGGCAGATATTGGCCGAGCATGCGGTAGTCGGGGCGGAAATCGTGACCCCACTGCGAAATGCAATGTGCTTCGTCGATGGCGATGAGGTTGGGCTTTCGCTTCGCCAGCATTTCGGGGAAGCCGGAGACGCGAAGGCGCTCGGGCGCGATGAAGAGAAATTGCAGCGAACCATTCAGGTAGTCGATGCACGCCTGCCGGGAAGCCGCGCGGTCGCGGCCGGAGTGGATGCACGCGACGGCGAAGCGCCGCGCACGCAGTTTGGCCGCTTGGTCCTCCATGAGCGCGATCAAAGGGCTGATGACCAGTGCCGTGCCCCCGCGCGCCACGGCCGGCAGTTGATAGCAGAGCGACTTGCCGGAGCCCGTCGGCATCACCAGCAGAACGTCGTGGCCTTCCATCACCGCCTCACAGACGTGTTCCTGATTCACGCGGAACTCCGTGAAACCGAACGCCTCGTGCAGAAGATCAGCCAGCGGCGTGTTCGGCGCTGGCCGTTGCACGTCTGCCGGAGGAGGTGGCCCACCCGGCGGCAGTGGATTGCGCGCTGGGGCGGGCAGCACACCCACTTTGCCGACGACCTCCGTGACGTAATCCTCGATGCCCTTGAGAAACGGCTTCAGTTGGCCTCCGCCGCGCTGGATGCGGCGAAGATACGCCTCCCACTGACCCGTCATCGCGGGGCTTTTGACTTCGGGGTGAACGACTTCGATGAGCTGGATGCCTTTGTCGGTCGCTTCGAGCGTTTTCCCTTTGCGCACGATGTACTCGCGCTTGAGCAGCACTTCGATGATCGACGCGCGCGTGGCGGGCGTGCCCAGCCCCGTCTCTTTCATGGCGTCGGAGAGCTCCTTTTCTTCGAGCGTCTTGCCGGCGGTCTCCATGGCGGTAAGCAGGGTGCCTTCGGTGAAGCGTTTGGGGGCGCGAGTCTTCTTGTGGAGGACTTCGGCGTCGAGCACGTCCTGCGGCTGGCCTCGCACCAGGCCGGGCGGTAGCGCTGGTTCCCCGTTTTCGTTGGGAAGCGAGATGTCGAGGACCTTCCATCCCTGTTTATCGACGGTGCTGCCGGAAGTGTGGTAGCGGTCAACAATCTCGCCGTTGCGGAGCGCCGTGATGATGGTGGTGACCGACCAGACGTGATCCTCATGCCAGGCGCTGAGCAGGCGCCGGCAGACGAGGTCGTAGATCTTGCGCTCGTCGGGCGTGAGTTGTGCTTTCCCAGGCGAGGTCGCGGTGGGAATGATCGCGTGGTGGTCCGTGACCTTGGCGTCGTCCACGAAGCGGCGGCCCAGCGGCCCCTCGCCAGTGCCGGGCGCGAGCTGCTCGCGGTAAGGCGCCTCGATCGCTTTCACGATGCAGGGCAGCGTCCGGGCGACGTCCTGCGAGAGGTGGCGGCTGTCGGTCCGAGGATAGCTGAGCAGCTTATGTCGCTCGTAGAGGGCCTGGGCGGCGTCGAGCGTTCTCTGCGCGCTGAAACCGTGTACCCGGTTGGCATGGCGCTGGAGTTCCGTAAGGTCGTAGAGCAGCGGCGGGGCCATGCGCTGCGTCTGCGCTTCGACGGATTCGATGCTGGCATCGCCGGTCCGGGCGCGCGCCGCGATGCGGTCGGCCTCCTCGCCATCGGGCCGAAGGCGCATAGACTGGGCAAGCGATTCTTTGTCCGCCCCACCTTTGACGCGGTCGCGCAGCCACCCGCCTTTGTAGCTTTCGTCAGGCGTTGAACCCGTTGGGTGGAAGGTGGCGACCACCTCCAGATAGTCCTCGGGAACAAAGTTGCGGATCGCAAGTTCGCGCTCGGCCAGCATGGCGAGCGTCGGCGTCTGCACGCGGCCGACCGAGAAGTCGTCCCCGAAGGCGATCGAGTAGGCGCGAGAGAGATTCATGCCGACCAGCCAGTCGGCGCGGCTACGGCCGCGGGCGGCATCGGCAAGCGGGTCGTAGTCGCTGCCCGGGCGGAGGGCGTCGAAGCCTTTGCGAATCGCGTCAGAGGTCAGGGAGGAGATCCACAGGCGGCGGAAGGGCTTGTCGCACTCCGCGGCTTCGTAAATATAGCGGAAAATAAGTTCGCCTTCGCGGCCGGCATCCGTGGCGCAGATGATCTGCGAGACGCGCGGCGACGTGAGAATTTTGCGGACCGTTTCGAACTGACTCCTGGTTTTTTCGTAGATCACCAGGGGCCAGCTCTTGGGAAGCATCGGGAGCGTCTCCCGGCGCCACTGCCGCCACTGGGGCTCAATTTCGTGCGGCTGCGCCAGCGCGGCGAGATGGCCGATAGCCCAGGTCACGATATAGCCGTTGCCGTGCAGATAGCCTTCGCCCTGGCTTGTGGCTCCAAGCACCCGCGCGATGTCCCGCGCAACGGAGGGCTTTTCAGCCAGCACGGCGGTGCCGGTGGCGAGCATGAAAATTCAGTGTAGAACGTGGCCTTGGGGCTGATTGCAAACGCAGAGAAACAGAGGGGCGGCGAACGGCACACCAGCGGGTTGCCCAAACCGTCAACCATGCCAACCGCCACCCGATGGCCCGCGGAACCGCGTCAGCCTTCTCGTAGCGCCTGCATCGGCTCGATGGACGCAGCCTTGCGCGCCGGAACAAAGGAAGCTAACGATCCGATCGCCAGCAGGACAAGTGAAACCCCGGCGTAGGTCGAAACATCGGCCAGCTTTACGTTATAGAGAAAGCTCTGTATCAGGCGTCCGGTCGCCAGAGCCATCACAGTGCCCGCGCCCAGACCGCCTCCGATCAGCAGCGCACTCTGTCTCAGGACCATCCGCGCGACACGTCCCCGGGTCGCCCCGACCGCCATGCGGATGCCGATCTCGCGCCGGCGATAGCTCACCAGTTGGGCGAGAACCCCGTACAGCCCGGCGACCACCATCAGAACCGCAAGGCCCGCGAATGATCCGGTCAGGTACAGCCCCAGACGCTGGCTGAACGTGTTCTGGTCGATGGCCTCGCGCATTGTCTGGAAGTTATCGAGTGCAAAGCCCGGAGCGGCCTGTCGGAAGATCGCGCGCATCTCCGCGGCAACCGGCACGTCAGTGCGGGTCTTCACAACAAAGCTGACCACCGTCTTCAGCAGAGCCTGATAGAAGAGCGAAGTAGTCGGGACCTGCTGCTGCGGCACGAGGATCAGGGGTTGCACGGCCCCGCCGACGCGGCTGTCCGTCTGGTCGGCGAGCACGCCGACGATCATGTACGGCTTCACCATGCCCGTGTCCTTTCCGCCAAGATCGATCCTCTGCTGGAGCGGGTCTCTTCCGGCGAAGTATTTTCTGGCGAGCGCCTCGTTCACCACGACCACGAACGGACTGGCGGCGGTATCGTCATCGCGCAGCATGCGCCCTCCGACCATGGGTGTACGCATCGTGCGGCCATAGTCCCCGCTTACCGCGCTGACGCGTGCCTCCGGTTTCTGAGCCGGATCCTTGGGCTGCCCGACGACGGCAAAGCTGGAATACACGTCCATTCCGGACAGAGGCGGGGGGCGGGCCGGCGCGGCGCTGTCGATTCCGGGGGCATGCCGGATGCGATCCAGAACCGGTGCATAGATCGTGGAAGCCGCAGAAGCCGGGGCATGAGCGGTGTCTTCCGAGACCGCCATTTCGGTAAAGCCAGCCGCGTCGGCAGGCATCGCCGTGAAGGTGGTTACGCGGGCGATGTCGAATCCGAGCCGCGTGTGCTCGAGGTTCCAGAGCGTGTGGAACAGAAGCCCCGTCCAAATCAGAAGCAGAGTGGAGAGGGCCACCTCGCCCGCCACCAGCCACCCGCTTAGCCTCCCGCTGACCGAGCGCGAACCGGGGCCGCGCGCCGCCTGCAGCGCGGACTGCGGATCGGCGCGCGCCACCAGCAGGGCGGGCAGCAAAGAGGAGAGCAGCGTGGTCAGACCAGCAACCGCCACAAGGGCAAGCTCCGTCGGCCAGTGAATGGCGATCGACTCAGCGCGCGGGATCGTTCCCTCCGGAAGCTTGTGAACGCCAAGCAAGACCATCTCGGCGACCGCCATTCCCAAACCGCCGCCAAGCACACTCAGCAGCAGGCCCTCGGTAAAAACCTGCCGGATCATGCGAGGACGGCTCGCGCCCAGCGCGGCGCGAATCGCGAACTCCTGTTGCCGGCTCAGACAGCGCGCGATCAGGAGATTTGCCACGTTCGCACAGGCGATCAGCAGCACCAGAGCCAACGCGCCCAGCAGGGCGTAGAATACTGGCCGCACTTCGCCGGTGAGCAATCGCTGGTAGGAAGAGGCACGGAAAGCAAGGCCCTTGGCCTCTTTGGGATCACTTTGGGCGATTCGCCTGGCAATCGCATCCAGTTCCGCCTGTCCCTGGCCCTCGGTGACGCCGGACCGCAGTTGCCCGAGGATTTGGAAGAAGTGATACCCTCGATCCTTCTGCATCTCCCGCGTGGGCTGCAACGGCAGCCACAGCCCTTTGTGGATATCCGCCCCGAACTGTTCCGGAAAACCGAAACGCGCAGGCATCACGCCAATAACCGTGCGCGGGATGCCTCCGACGTCCACAGTCCGGCCCAATATGCCGGTGTCGGCATGGAAGCTCCGCCGCCAGAGTCCCTCCGACAGCAGGACCACCGGGGGTCCGTTCGTCCGCCCTTCCTGCTCCGTGAACGTCCGGCCGAGCAGCGGTCGCGCGTCAAGCATGGCGAAGAGATTCGGCGTCACGCGCGGCGCAACGACGCTCTCCGACCCATCCTTGCCAAGGATGACGCTGACATCTTCCGAATAGCCGGCCACCGCCGAAAATTGGTGTGCCTGTTCCTTGATATCCCGATAGTTGAGCCAGGAAGTCGAGGTGAAGCCGGGCTTATCGGCCGCTGGTCCGATGAACATCAACCGGTCCGCATGGGCATAGGGCAGAGGCCGCAGCAGCACGCTTTCCACGACGCTGAACAGCGCCATGTTCGCGCCGATGCCCAGCGCCAGCGTAATCACCGCCAGAAGGGTAAATCCCCGCGATGAGAACAACTGCCGCGACGCAAAGCGTATGTCCTGAAGCAAGGTCCGCACAAATCCTCCGGAGCACGAGTAATAGATCACGAATGGGCAATCACTCTGCCAATCGAAACACATGCGAAGATCCCATTTCAAAGGCCGTCGAGCTTGCGGGCTGTCGAGACCCGCCGCGCAGGTGTCCGAACCCGGACAGTAGTGCCCGCGAACGAACAGTCCCGCAAACACCGCGACGAAGGCCAGTAGCGGTCGTCCCACGAAGTTCGACGGTCACCGGGAGCGCAACCAGCGCTCTGATTCGGAATTCATCCGTCCCCGCCGAGCCCGCCGGGCGGACACGCTGTCGGGCTATCCCGCGGTGCAACCGAACAGGCGAACCAAGGGCCCGCTGACCGCACCGGCGCACGGGTTGTCGGGAAAGGCCCCTGCAAGGAAACATTGCAGGACGGACCTGCGAAAGTTCGGGTCGGTCGCGCTGCGGCAATCAATCAGGTCACGCAGCGTGCGTCGCGGGTCCTCGCGGATTTCATCCGGCATCGCCGCGTACAGGAATCGGACGCCGGCACCCAACACGGGCGACTTCATCGACGTCTCGTCAGGCTGGTATCTTCGAGAGCGCGGATATGGCGGCTGATGTCTTCCCGTTGGGGAGGAAGCAGCGGCTCGCCGTCGCTGATCGCGATGATCGACACACTGGGCGCGGCGAGTTTATCGATGCGCGCGGGTGTCTCGGGAAGTGGGCCCGGCTGGGAAGTGCGGCCGTATCCACGGCAGTGGCTGCAGTCGAGATTGCAGCGGCGCATCGGGACCATCTGCACCAGCAGCGGCCGGGATCGGCACTGCATGGCCCCAACCCCGCCATCGTCACACACGGCGGCCCTCCGCATCGTAGTCTTGGGTAGACAAGGAGATCCATGACCGACAAAGCAGCCGAACTGGTGCAGGAATTCACCGTCTCAATCGAGCAAGTCGCGGACTACACCTTCCGGACGCACTTCGATCAGCAGCCATATTTGGACCTGATCACCGACGAACCCGCCCCCCTGGGCGCCGATGCAGCCCCCAATCCGGCCCGTGTGCTGGCGGCCGCGATCGGATCCTGCCTCAGCTCAAGCCTCTTGTTTTGTGCCCGCAAGGCGCATGTGTTGATCGGTCCGGTGCACACCAAGGTCCGGACCCGGATCGCACGGAACGAGCGCGGCCGACTCCGCGTCGCCAGCGTCGAAGTGGAGATCGATCCAAACCTCCCCGCGGCCGAACGCGAAAAAGCCGCACGTTGCCTGACCCTGTTCGAAGACTTCTGCGTGGTGACGCAAAGCGTCCGCGACGGCATTGATGTCTCGGTAAAAGTTCAGGGTTTCAACTGAGAAGGACCACTAGTGTGCCGGCCTTTCCGGCACTCAAAGCGCTCACCTCGCCCGGGTACAGTCTCACCCCGAACCCCGTCAACTGTAAGGCCCGAGACAGAAGGTCCCGAAAAGCCTTAGAACAGATCAGCGACTTCCTTGGCCGTGTTGCGCGCTTCCAGGTGAATCAGGCCCGCATTCGCGGTGATCGGCCCGACCACCGCCAGCACAGCTTTAGTCCCGGCCGAATACAGGAAGAGCACCCCATCGTCTCCGCGGATGCTGACCTCCTGGAAATTTCCTGTCGCCAGGCTTTCACTGATTCGGCGTCCGAGGCTTGAAGCAGCCGCGGCCATCGCCGCCAGCCGGTTCGGATCGGTCCCGTTTGACATCGAGTGAGCCACCGGCAGTCCGTCTGCCGATGCCACTAATACTCCGCGCAGTTCAGGTACTGCTTCCCGTAGACTGTCCAATTGTGTTTTCAGGGCTTCATGCTTTGCCATCAACTCTTCTCCCGCCACCACTCCCCATATCGGCGGATTTCTTCTAGGGCTTTAGGCCCTGTAACTTTCCGTAGGGTTGCCGATGTAAACAGTATGGTGTGTCTCCACTGCGGGAAAGACATGCCCTTCTACCGGAAACTGACCGGGCAAGGGGAATTCTGCTCCGCGGACCATCGCCGCCGCTTCCAGGAAGATTTCGACCGCCGCGCCCTCGATCGTCTCCGGCTCGCCCGCCCGAAGGC
>VFSW01005239.1_pt1 | contig 19209 bp, 16 predicted proteins | sample 5358111 | NCBI WGS metagenome assembly VFSW01 (sample SAMN11554181, study PRJNA540505) | mine drainage metagenome | isolation source: sediment from site ElyBrook_90M | place: USA: Ely Copper Mine, Vershire, VT | collected 2017 | reverse complement strand
AGTCGACGGCGCCGCGCTGCCCCGCCATCCCTTCGATCCGGACGCCCCCGCCATCTCCGCCCGCGTGCCCCTGCTCGTCGGCACGGTGCTCAACGAGTTCGCCAACGGCATCGGCAACCCCGACGTGGATCGTATGACCGAAGCCGAGATGCGTCACCGCGTCACCGAAATGTGGGGCGACAAATCGAACTCGATCATCGACGCCTACCGCTCGGCCCATCCCGGCGCGCTGCCCTTCGATATCTTCTCGCTGATCTCCGCCGCGCCCGTCCGCCAGCGCGCCATCGACCAAGCCGCGCGCAAGGCCGCGCAGAACGCCGCCCCCGCCTACGTTTACTGGTTCCAGTGGCGCACGAACGTCCTCGACGGCCGTCCGCGCGCGTTCCACTGCAGCGAACTCGCCTTCGTCTTCGACAACACCCAGCGCTGCGCGAATATGACCGGCGGAGGCCCGGAAGCTCACGACCTCGCCGCAAAAATCAGCGCGGCGTGGATCCAGTTCGCCCGCTCCGGCGACCCAAACCACGGCGGCCTGCCCCGCTGGCCCGCGTTCGAGCCCGCCTCCCAGGCCACGATGATCTTCGACACCCGCTGCGAAGCGCGCAACGATCCCGACGGCGCCCAGCGCCGCCTGCTCGAGACATAGCCTCCGCGCGCCTTACACCGGCACGCGCACAATCCGGTTCTCTCTCAGCGCCCGGTTGCCGAGATGGCTGGTCCGCGCCGCCGAGATCCCCACCGACACCGGCGCATTCGGAATCCCGCGCGACCGCACGCAGTCCAGAAAATTCTTCATGTGATACGGCGTCCCGTCGCCGTTCGTGCGCGCCTCCCGCGCGGGCTTCATCAGTTCGAGCGCCTCCGAATAATGCTCGAGCTCCGGCCACGACCCATACCCTCCGCGATCGATCCTCAGCAGCCCCTTGGTCCCCCGGAACGTCAATCCCCCGCCTTCGAGATACCCAATCATACTGCACCGGAACCCCACCTCGAAGTTCCCCGGATACAAATACGACGCGCTGAGCGTGTCCGGACACTGTATCCGCGGGATCGCGTAGTTCGCACCGATGGCCTGCGCCATCGACGGGGTGTCTCCGCCCATGTACCATTGCGCCACGTCCACCCAGTGCGTGAACAGATCGGTCAGCGACCCTCCGCCAAAATCCCAGAACCACCGCCAGTTCGTGAACCGCAGCGCGTCAAACGGCTGCTCCGGCGCGTCGCCCAGGAACTGCTTCCAGTCGAGCTTCGATGTATCCACGTCCGGCGGCCCGTTCCGCAAGTGCAGCAGGTTTTGATACCAATGCGTCTCGATGAACGTGATCTGGCCCAGGTCGCCGTTGACAACCACCGAGCGCGCTTCCTGGAAATGCGGCCAGCTCCGCTGCTGCAGCCCCGTCTGCACCACCCGGCCCGACGCCGCGACCGCCTTCTCGAGCGCGTCGCCCTCCTCGATCGCGTGCGTCACCGGCTTCTCGACATACACATCCTTGCCCGCGCCCACCGCCGCGATGGTCATCGGCACGTGCCAGTGATCCGGCGCGCCGATCACCACCGCGTCGATCGAAGCATCTTCGAGCACGCGCCGGTAATCCGTGTACTCCTTCGCCGCCGGGGCGAGCTTCGTCCGGGCGGCCGTCCGGTGCGGCTCGTAGACATCGCACACCGCGACAATCTCGTTGCCCCCGACGTCGTTCAGCACCTTCATCAGGTACTGGCAGCGCCCGCCCGTTCCGATCGCCCCCACCCGGATCCGGTCATTCGCCCCCAGCGCGCGCCCGGCCGGCGCCGCGGCCACCGCGCCCGCAAGCGCGGCTGTCTTCAAAAACCCTCGTCGATCGCTTTTCATAACGGCGCCGACCAGCCTATCCTAAACCGCGCCCGAACGCCAGCCCCCGCCACGCCCCGCGGTGAAACGACAGCTTGAACGCAAAAGATAACTTCGAGTTTGAGCGGGCCGTGCGATATGCTCCGGCGAAGACCAGGGAACGCTCTTGAGAAGTGTCATAAAGGGGCGTATATATATGACATATGGCCCGTGCCAGTTCGATCTCCCGGCGCCAAGCCTATCGTCATCTCGATCGGGCGCGGCAACTCAAGCGTCCGCTGCTCGTCGGCGATGCGAACGCGCCGTTCACGGTGAAGCTCTCGCGCTGTCCAGTCGACAAGCTCCGGACTTATTCGGCATCGGCCGGCTCAACTCTGGGCGAAATCGCCGCCCGGGCTTTGTTGGCGGTTTTACCCGCGGGGGAGGACGTCGCTAACCGGCCGTCGGCTCGACCACGGACGGTACGACTGGAATGTCAATTGCGCCGGTTGTTCGGGGGAAGCCTGTATGATTACCATCGGGAGATCGATTGAATAAGCGCGTCATCCGGTGTTTTGTCCTTGCGCTTATGCCGTGCCTGAATGCCGCTATCTTCGACGTGAAGGCTTATGGCGCGAAAGGCGACGGCAAGACAGAGGACGGCGAGAGCGTCAACAAGGCGATCGACGCGGCCGTAGCCGCCGGCGGCGGAACCGTCGATTTTTCTCCGGGAACGTATGTGACTGGCTCGATCCGTTTACGCAGTCACATCGCGCTCCGGCTCGAGCCAGGGGCCATCATCCAGGCGAGTTCCGACGGCGCCGGCTACGACAAGCCGGAGCCCAATCCATGGGACAAATTTCAGGATTTCGGTCACAGCCATTTCCACAACAGTCTGATCTGGGGAGATGGAATCGAGGACGTATCCATCACCGGCCCGGGACTTATTTCGGGCCAGGCCTTGACACGCGGACGGAGCGCCGCGGCCGACAAAGCCATCGCCTTCAAGTTATGCCGCAACGTCACGGTGCGCGATATTTCGATCTCGAACGGAGGACATTTCGGAATTCTCGCGGCGGGCGTCGATAACCTGACCATCGACAACATCAAAATTGACACGAATCGGGACGGCATCGACGTGGACTCCTGCCGCAACGTGCGCATTTCGAACTCGAGCGTGAACTCGCCGAATGACGACGCGATTACTCTCAAGGGCACGCACGCCCTCGGCGCCGCCCGGCCGACCGAGAACGTGACGATTACTAATTGCCTGGTAAGCGGATTCGAGATCGGTTCGCTGCTCGATGGAACTTATAAGCGCTCGGTGCAACGGGCTCCGGATCGCGACGGCCCAACCGGGCGCATCAAAATCGGCACCGAATCCGAGGGGGATTTCCGAAACATCGTGATATCCAACATCGTTTTCGATACTTCGCGCGGCCTTGCGCTCGAAAGCGTGGATGGCGCGCACATCGAGGACGTCAGCGTCTCGAACATCACCATGCGAGACGTTTCGAACGCGCCGATATTCCTCCGTCTGGGAAGCCGCATGCGAGCGCCAGAGAACACGCCCGTCGGTTCAATCAAACGAATCAATATCGGCAACGTGATCGCATGGAATGCCGATCCGCGATATCCGTCGATTATTGCCGGTATTCCAGGACACGACGTCGAAGATGTGCGGCTGAGCGGAATTCGGGTCGTCTCTCGCGGCGGGCTGACGCTCGACCAGGTAGCGAAGCAGCCGGCCGATCTGGTGAATACGTTCTTTTTTCGCGCCTCCGGCGGCGTGCCCCCCCGGGAACCCTACGATACGCCCGAGCGCGAGAAAGAATATCCTGAGCCGTCGATGTTCGGCATGCTGCCCGCCTGGGGCTTCTTCATTCGTCACGCCAAAGGGATCGAGTTGAACGACATCGACCTAAGCTATATGAAGGAGGACCGCCGGCCGGCGTTTGTGCTCGACGACGTCACCGGAGCGGACTTCGCGCATTGCAAGTCCGAAAAGGCCGCCGGCGTACCTGCGTTGGAAATGATCAAGGTAAAAGACGTGGACGGGCGCCGTTGTTCTCCGATGGGCGATTTTCATATCGACAGCGCCGCGCGCAAGGAGCTGTAGCCCAACTCAGTTCGAGCTCAGAGCGAACGAGAGAATATTTGCGCCCGAGGCGATGGCCACATACTGGCGTCCGTCGACCGAATAGGTCATAGGCGACGCCTTCCAGGAGCTGCCGGCTTCGAAGTGCCACAGCGTCACGCCGTTGTTCGCGTCCACGGCCGCGAATCCGCCACTGGACTCTCCGTAAAATACGAGGCCTCCCGCCGTCGCCAGCACGCCGGAATAGTTTCGCTCGACCGGGCCCACCTGCGGAATCTCCCACGCGACAGCCCCGGTCTCGATATTCAGCGCGCGCAGGTATTTCATGCCAGGGTCCTTCGGATCGTTCAGAAATCCGAAGCCGCCCTGCTTCGACCGCCGGTACATCCCACAGTCCTCCATAACCATCAAGTAATAGAGATTAGTAAGTGGACTGAATGCGGGCGAGTACCAGTTGGTCGCGCCGCGAACGGGAGGACACGTCCTCACTCCGCCAACCGTAGTTTCGTTGTTGGAAGTAAGTATCGGCCGTCCGCGGTTGTCGAGTGCGCTTGACCACGTCATCTTCCGGACAAACGGCTTGCCGAGCAGAAACTCGCCGGTGGTCCGGTCCAGCACGTAATAGTATCCGTTACGATTACCGTGTAACAGCAGCTTGCGCTCGCGCCCCTGAAATTCCGCGTCGATCAGAATGGGCGGCTGCACCGCATCCCAGTCATGCAGATCGTGTGGCGTGAACTGGAAATACCAGACCAGCTTCCCCGACTTCGGATCGAGCGCCAGATCGCAATCCGTGTAGAGATTGTCGCCGCCGCGATCCGTGCCGTCGGTATCCGGAAATGGATTGCCTGTCGGCCAGTACAGCAGGCCGGTTTCGGGATCGTATGTGCCAGTGAGCCATGAAGAGCCGCCGCTGGCGTGGACGGCATTCCCCCGCCAGGTTTCCGATCCCGGCTCACCCGGTTTCGGAACCGTCCAGAAACGCCATGCCAGCTCGCCGGTGGTCACCTTCCACGCGCCGATGAAGCCGCAAATCCCCTGATCGCCTCCGGCTACGCCCGAGATCACCAGGTCGTTCACTACCAGCGGCGCCGCCGTGGCGCCATAATGCTGCGGAGTTTCGGGCATGTAGACATCCCACAGCAGAGCGCCCGTCAGGCGATTCAGACAAATCATGTGCGCGTTGTCCGTCGCGAAGAACACCCGATTCCCCAGAAGCGCAACGCCGCGGTTCGCGCCCAGCGCCGCGTCGCCCGCGATTGTGCCGGCGGGCGTTCGAGGCCGAACGTAGCGCCAGATTTCGCGCCCGCTGCGGCCATCGAGAGCGAAAACCTGGTTGGGGCCAGTCACGAACATGATGCCGCCCGAAACCAGAGGCGTCGTTTCAAGTGGCTGATACTGGATCGGATAAATCCACTGGAGTTGCAGCCGGCTGGCGTTGGCCGTATTGATCTGATCCAGCGCACTATAGCGATTGCCGTTCAGGTTGCCGTAGTAAGTTGGCCAGTCGCCGGCTTTCGGGTGCAGGAGTTCGCCGAATTCTGAAGCCCCGGGCGTCGCGGCCGGCCCGGCGCCAGGACCAATCGGGGCGCCGCCCAGCCTGCTTAGCGATGCCACCAAGTCGCGCTTCTCCTCGGCCGTCAAATGAAGAGCCGGCATCAGCGACGCGTTCTCCGTCCGGATTTGCGTATACTCTTTGTCGTCGAGCAGTCGCATCGTCCCGTCGAGCGTCTGCAGTTGCAGATCGTGGCTTCCACGGTTGCGCGCGAATCCGCGCAGAACGCGGCCGTCATTCATCGTCACGTCCACCACCGTGTAACCCTGCGCAATGCGCGCTCCCGGATCGGTGAGCGATTGCTCAAGTTCGGAGACCGTCGACTGCCGGCCGATGTTCGAAAGATCCGGCCCATTCGAGCCGCCCCGGCCCGCGACGGAATGGCAGCTCGCACAGTTACCCTTCCCGAAAAAGAAGCGCTCGCCAGCCTCGACATCCCCCTCGGGCTTGACGTCGAATGCGGTCGCATTGAGTGACCGGATGTAATCCGCTAGCCGGCTTACCTGTTCTGGCGGCAGCGCGAAACCGGGCATGCCGCCTGGAGTTCCGTGCTGAATGATAGTCGCAATCTCGGCCGCTGGACGTATTCTGAGCCGGCGGTTACCCGTGAGCGCCGGGCCGCGATCCGTCCCGCCGGCCTCGGAGCCATGGCAAACGGCGCACTGCTGCACGTACAATTGCTTCGTGTAGTTCGTATCGTGTGGAGCGGCGACAGAAGCCCGGATGAGAAATGCGAAATACGCAAGCCGCTTCAGCATGGACTCAGAAGATCGCCAGCGGATTGAACGGCGAGCCGGTCGCGCCGGGAACTCTCAACGGCGCAACCATCATGCAGAATGTGGCGCGGCGTAACTTCGCGGCCTGCTCGCCCGCGGCTTCCAGATCGCAGTTATCGAACAGCGGCGTTCCCACGGCGACAAGAAACAACTGGTGAATCGGCTGATTCACACCCTCCACTCGGGAAGGCCGCACGTCCTGCACGGCATCGCTTCCGAACAGCGCGATATTTCGCTCCTTCAACCATTTTGCGCAGGAAGCGTAGAGCCCGGGCGCCGCCACGTTCAGATTAAGCGGCCCTTTCTCCTTCACTCGTTTCCACCGTCCCGTCCTCAGCAGTACGCAATCCCCTGTCTCGATCCTCACGCCGCTTTTCTTCTCCCATTCTTCGAGGTCCTGGGCGTAGATCGCCTCGTCGTCGCCCATGTACGGCACGTTCCTGAAGCGCGGCCAGTCGATGAGCACGCCACGCGTAACCAGGCCGTCCTTGAAGGGCATGACGTCGTTCTTCTCCGCGCCCCACGAGTCGATGCTGCTCGCCGGAAAGCCGTTGTAAATGTGCCCCTCATAGATGAAATGAGAGAGCGCGTCGAAGTGCGTGGTGTTGTTCCCGTGAAAGCTGACCGAGATGGAATCGACCGCGTAGCCGCTCGGACTCCTCATATTCTGGCCCGTTGAGCGCATCGTGTGCTGCCACGTGTATCGCGGGAAACCGCCTTGGGCGCCCGGCTGCGGCGGCGGTTCGGGCGGCGCGCCTTTCGGCGGCAGATCGGCATCGAGCGACATCGAGATCGAAATCCCTTCCCTCACCAGAGCCGCGGCCTGTTTGCGCTTCGCCGGAGTAATCAGGTTCACCGTTCCCGCCTGATCGTCCTTTCCCCACCGGCCCCAGTTCGACAGCTCGGTCATCCAGCGATCGATATCGTCCTTAGTAAGATCGCGCGGGTATTTCTCCGGCTCCGCGGCTTCGACGTGTCCGATCAACGCCGCCCCGGCGGCGGCGCCCAGCCACCGAAGACGCGCGCGCGGGCTCAAACCTGGCTCGTCAGGCGTTGTTTCAGGCATCGATTCGTTTCGTCATCCTGTCCAGCACATCGCGATCGATCGGATATCCGAGCCCGGGCGCGGTGGGCGCATGTACGTAACCATGCTCATCGATGCGGAACTTGTCTTTGTGATATGGCCGGTCCGCGTACTCGGCCGGATGCGGCATCTCGAACCAGTATGCGTTGGGCAGCGCCAGCTCGAGGTGGAAATGCACGGCCAGGTCGAACACGTTGCCCCAGTTATGCGGAGTGCATTCGAGTCCGAACGCGTCGGCCAGCAAACCGACCCGCATCGATCCGCTGATGCCGCCGACATTATCCGCGATCAGCCTCACCACGTCCACCGCTCCGCGCCGGATATATTCGGCGAAGTCCGATATCGACGCGAGGAATTCTCCAACGTGCAAAGGCACGTCGAGAGCGTTCGCGAGTTCCACCAGGCCGTCGAGATCCGAGGTTCGAATTGGGTCCTCGAACCATAGATAATCAAGTTCGTCCAGCAGCCGCCCCACCCTCATCGCTTCGAAGCGATTGTACTGCTGCACCGGATCGTGAGCTAGAACGTACTCGTCCCCGAGCGCTTTGCGAATCTCTCTGATCTCCTCCATGTGGCCGACGTAGGCTGGAATCGGCGGACCGTCCCGATGCTGGCCGGATCCGGGATGGATCTTGTAACCTTTGTATCCCTCTTGTTTGGCCTTCATGGCATCGGGCACATAGTCTTCAATGGCCGGCAGGTGCTGCGAACTGGCATAGGCCATCATACGGTCCTTCGAGCCGCCAAGGATCTTATAGATGGGTCGATCGACGGCCTTTCCCAGAATGTCCCACAAGCAGATGTCGGCCGCGGCGGCTTTGTAATTCGGCCACGACCCGCCGCTCCGGTTGGGAACGGAGACGAAATTATTAGTCGACGGACGCCCGGCCGCCCGGCCGCCCGTGCGAGCTCGCGCGTTGAAGCCACCCGTGCTCTTCATGCCTGACGTTGCGTTCAGCGACGGAAGTAAGTCCATCGCATTGTTGCCGGCCAGCGTCGCCTTCGCCCATTCCAGCCACCCGGTGGTGCGCTCCCGGTTGCCGATCGTGTAATTGCCTTCGATGCCGCTGTTCGTAACTACCGCGACAATCTCGCCGGTTTCCGATGAATTCAACCGGTGAATACTCGCGGTGTCGGTTACATAGACCTTCACCTGCTTGATGGTCAGGTCCGGCATGTCGCCCTTCTTCACGCCCACCGACTGCGCAGCGGCTGCTCCGGGGTCCGCCACAGCGGCAAATCCCGCCGCCGTCCCCGCCGCCGAGGCGGTAAGGAAGTTCCGGCGCGTCACCGGATCCTTCATCATCCGCTGGTGTTTCTTTGAGGCCATGGTTTAACCCCGAAGATACGGCTTCAAATACGTCGTCAGGGCGTCGCGGATGTCTTTCTTACCCGCTTCGTCGAGCGGCAGGGAGGCGCGGGCGCCTCCGCCGCCAGTCCGTCCACCGCCGCCGGGCATCGACATCGGGCGCGTTTTCGTGTCCTCTTTGAAGACGCCGCGCGCGATCAGCACATACGCACCCGAGTTCGGAATGCTTTCGAACGCCAGCACGCGGCCGAACATATCGAATGCTTCACGTTTTTTGCCCGCGTGCCATAGATCGAATGCCTGGGCGTAGATATCCGCCAGACCCGTGGTCGGGCAATGGCCCGAGAAGCCCCGCTCCATCTCCGTGATCATCGTGCGGACGCCGTTGCCGGAAAAGACATGCAGCTTGTCCCCGGTTCTCTCTCGAATCTCGGTCACGCGCTCGAGCGGATTGCCCGCTTCATCCTTGACGACGCGCATCGTCGGAATCTCTTTGAACATCTGCACCACAAGATCCACGCTCATGTCGCCCCTTGTCTGCACGATCATCGGAAGGTCCGTGGTCTTGCCGATGGTCTTGTAGTATTCGAGGATGCCGTTCGCGTCGGCATTGTCGGGCGGCAGGGAGATGATGGCGTCAGCGCCGTTTTTCGCGGCGTGTCTTGCGTATTCGATCGGCCCCTTCACGCCTCCCTCGTGCGTCTGCACGCCGATGGCGAGCGCGGTCTTCCCGCCTTTGCCGGCGGCGAGGATCGCTTCGGCGCCTTCCATCCGGTCCTTTGGCGTGAGACTGGCCCATCCGCTTGCGATCTGCGGCCATACGAAGCCATGCACGCCGCCGCGGTTGCAGAATTTCACTTCGGCCGCAAGGCAGTCGAGATCGAGCTTGTCGTCGGGAGTGCATGGCGTCTGCCCGATCGGAAACAATCCTCGCATCGGCTTGCGTTCCGCGCCGAAGCCGCTGTCCGCGAACGCAAGCGAGACCGCGCCCGCGCCGATCTTCTTCAGGAAATCGCGGCGGCCATTCAAAACAGTGTCGGCGTTGTCTTGTCTGCTCGGCATGACGTGAAGCATATAACCTCCGGAATGCCGCGTCAAGCAAGGGAGAAGTGGGCCTCCTCGACAGAATCTATGGGTAGGATTGGGGCGAAAAAGGAACCACCGCCTTTCTGATTTGGGGGTTCCGTCCCTCCAGGAATTTACCGCCTTACAGAAAAGCAGCAGCGACGCTATGCTGACCTTGAGTCTTGCGTGGTAGGCCGCAAGGCGTACGGCGAAGCGTAGATAGAGGCATAGGCGGGCCGGGCAATGAGCCCCGAAAACTGACGAACCGCGTGCCGCCCCTGTCTGCATAAGTGGAAGACAACATCCGCCGCGGGCGACACATCGCGAGCCTGAGCGGCACGCGGCGTGGGCGAAGACCTCGCGCACGTCGAGAAACAACATGCACGGGAACCGTCAGACCTGCGGCGCGCCCGTGAACCAGGCAGGCCGGTCAGCGAAGGCGCAAAGCCAAACGGCGTACGCGTACCCGCCGCGGGAGCCGGACCGCTGCGTAGCGCGCGCCGGGCAGCGCGTCGCCCAGGGGGAATCAAGTCCCTCTGGCGCTCGAATTATGAAGGCGAAGGCGTTCTCATTGATCCCCGCACAAAAGTGTTTGCGGATGGCGCCGGAGCCAGCAGACCTATAGGCGAGAGCGAAGTGGCGAGCGAAGCTCTGTCAGCAGATGACACCCGACTTGTGAGTTGGACCAAAACGTCCGGGCCCTAGATGTGCCGGGCCGTCGAGAACGCGCGCCTTCCGGGTCAGCTAAGCGCGGTCGCGCCCGCCTCAGCAGTCGCGACCAACGGTCTTTGTGGGGCACGTTCGTCCCGCGCCTGCCCACGGCACGTCACCCCGCCGCCCCACCACGTTATCCTTCGAATAATGCCCTCGTTCGACGTCCTCGGCATCGGCCTCAACGCTACCGATACCCTCATCCTGCTCCCCAAGTTCCCCGCTTACGCCGGCAAGGTCCCCTTCGAGGCCGAAATGCTCAGCCCCGGCGGCCAGGTCGCCAGCGCGCTCGTCACCTGCGCCCGCCTCGGCCTGCGCGTCAAGTACATCGGCACCGTCGGCGACGACGAGCGCGGACGCATCCAGCTCGATAGCCTCGAATCCACCGGCATCGACCTCTCCGACATCGAAGTCCGCCACAACTGCCCGAACCAGACCGCCTACATCCTCATCGATCAGAGCACCGGCGAGCGCACCGTCCTCTGGCAGCGCAACGATTGCCTCCGCCTTGCGCCCGAATCCATCACCGACTCGAAAATCGCCCAAGCCCGCCTGCTTCACCTCGACGCCCACGACACCGACGCCATCGCCCGCGCCGCCGAAACCGCCCGCCGCCTCGGCATCCCCGTTACGCTCGACGTCGATACCATCTATCACGGCTTCGACCGCGTCCTTCCTAACATCGATTACTTGATCGCCAGCTCCGAGTTCCCCTCCCAGTGGACCGGCGAACGCGACCCGCTCAAGGCGCTCGAAACCATCCAGCACGAGTACGGCATGCGCGTCGCCGCCATGACGCTCGGCGCCCATGGAGCCATCGCCCGCGCGAACGGACGCTTCCACTACTCGCCCGCCTTCGTCGTCGATTGCCTCGACACCACCGGCGCCGGCGACGTGTTTCACGGAGCGTTTTGTTACTCTGTGCTTCAGGAGATGCCGCTCGCCGAAGCGCTCGATTTTTCCAACGCCATGGCCGCGCTGAACTGCACGAAGATCGGCGCGCGCGGTGGCATCGCCACGCTCGCCGAAGCCGCCGCGCTGATGAGCCGCGCCGCCCGCCGCTCGCTCAAGGATTTCGAGCCGCGCTTCGGAGTGCGCGCCGGCGCATGATCCCTCTCCGTTCCTCCGAGCGAACTTTCTCGACCGCCAGCGTTACGCTCGCCCTCATCGCCGCCAACGCCCTCGTGTTCCTCTTCGAGCTCAGCATGCCGCCCTGGATCCGCGATCGCTTCATCGAACACTACGCCATCGTCCCCGATCGCCTCCACTACGCCACCTTGATCACCTCCATGTTTCTTCACGGCGGCTGGCTGCACATCCTCGGCAACATGTGGTTCTTCTGGATTTTCGGCAAAGGCATCGAGGACCTGCTCGGCCACGCCCGCTTCCTGTTCTTCTATTTCGCCTGCGGCCTCGTCGCCGGTCTCACCCACGTGCTCGTCAACTCCGATTCGCCGGTGCCCACCATCGGCGCCAGCGGCGCCATCGCCGGCGTCATGGGCGCCTACCTCGTCAAATTTCCCCGCGCCCGCATCGTGACGCTGGTGCCCATTTTCGTCTTTCTCACCACGCTCGAAATCCCCGCCGCGTTCCTCCTGCTTTATTGGTTCGCCATCCAGTTCTTCGGCGGCTACATGGGCTCGATCGCCGCGCACGTCAACGGCGGAGACAGCACCGCGTGGTTCGCGCACGTCGGCGGCTTCCTCGCCGGCATGGGTCTCATCGCGATCCTGCCCACCGAACGCCGCTGGCGCCGCTCGAGCGATTACTAATGTGGTCGCTCGATCTCGCCTCCGCCGGCGTCGCCGAACCCGTCGGCATCCTCGCCATCGCCGCGCACCCCGATGACGTCGAGCAGACCTGCGGCGGCACGCTCCTGCGCATGGCGGCGCTCGGTCATCGCACCGGCGTCCTCGATCTCACCGCGGGCGACATGGGCAGCCGCGGCACGCCCGAGCTGCGCATCCGCGAATCCGAAGCCGCCGCGCGCGTGCTGCGCCTCGCCTGGCGCGGCAACGTGCGCTGGCCCGATGCGCGGCTCGAGAATACGATCGGCGCGCGCATGACGCTCGCCGCCGAGATCCGCAACCTGCGCCCGCGCGTCGTCATTCTCCCCTATTGGGAAGGCCGCCATCCCGATCACTACCGCGCCTCCGAGATCGCCTACGAAGCCTGCTTCCTCTCGGGCCTCCGCAAGCTCGACGAAGAGACGCCCCCGCACCGGCCCTCTCAGATCCTCTACTCGTCGCTCTACGCGAACGTCACCCCGTCGTTCGTCGTCGACATCACCGCGCAGTTCGACCGCCGCATGGACTCGCTGTTCTGTTACCGGTCGCAGTACGAGGACGCGCCGCAGGCGGGCGATCTGTTTCCCACGCAGTCCGAGATCCGCGAGCGTCTCGCCGCCATCGCGCGCTTCTACGGCAACCTGATCGGCGTGAAATACGGCGAGCCGTTCGTGGTCAAGGAAACCCTGCGCGTCGACGACATCACTACGCTCGGCGTTCGCAGCCTGTAGCCACAACCTCGACGGCGATCTCGCCCTTGCCCCACACCGCCTGCCGGCCCACGCCCGTGTGCTCGGCGGCGCGCAAGTAGGGAACGAACTCGCCCAGCGCGCCTTCGTAAATCGCGACGCCGGTGAAGCCGCCGAGCGGGTGCGTCTCGAGCGTGCGCGTGCTGCGCCGCGCGGCGAAAGCGTGATCGAGGCGGCATTCGGCGGTGCGAACCTCCGCCGCGCGTCGCCCCATGGCGGCGAAATCGATATCGAGCGGGGCGCCGGCGTAGAGGGCGCTGAGGTTCGCGATGCGGTCGCGAAGGCGCGCAAAAAGCGTCGAAAACGACGCTTTAGAGGCCACTTTACCCTCTGTTTTGAGCTCAAACGGCGTCAAAAAGCGCACCAAAACGCGCTCTACCGGCGTGTTTTGGGCCAGATTGACGCTCCAAAGCGCCGATTCGCGCCCCACCATCCCCGAACGGCCGCGGCCGGCGCCGAGGCCGGCGCGGGCCATTTCTTCGACGGCGGCGGCGATGGGATCAATTAAAGCCCCGGATGTTTCAAACAAATTGATGGTGAAATGCCAGGTCGCGCCGGGCGCGGCGCCGGCGGCGCAATCGCGCGCGCGGAAGACGAACGGCCGCGGCGGCCGCGCGAGGCCGCTCGAGGCGGCGGGCGGCGGCTCGAAGATCCGCGTGTAGAGCCCGGGCGAGGCCGTGCGCCGCAGCGCGAGGCCGAATGCGCCGCGCAGCGTGTTGGCGGCGCCCGAGGGCGGAAAGCGCAGCGGATCGAGCGCGAGGAAGTCGAAGCGGAGGCGCCAGACGCGAAACACCACGGCAGCCGTAGTGTAGCGTGGCGCGCGGGCGGGCCTCAGTCGGCGCGGGCGCCGTTGAAGCTATAGCCGAAGCCGCGCACGGAGCGGATGAGGCGCGGGTTGGCGGGATCGTGTTCCAGCTTCTGGCGCAGGCGGAGGATGTAGACGTCGACGGTGCGGCCGGTGACGGCGCGGTCGTCTCCCCAAACGGCGTCGAGGAGCTGATCGCGGCTGAAGACGACGCCGCCGCGGCCCATGAGGAACTCGAGCAGGCGGAGCTCGGTAGCGGTGAGCAGGACTTCGCGGCCGCGCAGCCAGACCTGGCAGCGGGCGCGGTCGAGCTCGATCTCGCCGGACTTCAGCACCTCGACGCGCTCGTGCGGGCGGCGCAACTGGACCTTGACGCGGGCGATGACCTCGCGGATGAAGAACGGCTTGACGATGTAGTCGTTGGCGCCGAGCTCGAGGCCGACGATGCGGTCGGTTTCCGAAGCGCGCGCGGTGAGGAAGATGACCGGCGTATCCCGCAGTTCCGCATGATTGCGGAGGCGCTTGCAGATGTCGAGGCCATCGGAGTCCGGGAGCATGATGTCGAGCATGACGAGGTCCGGCTTCTCGCGGACGCAGAGATCGACGGCGCCCTTGCCGGTATGGGCGCCGGCGACGGCGAAGCCTTCTTTCTCGAGGTTGTACTTAAGCAGCGAAAACAGGTCGGTATCGTCTTCGATCAGTGTGATCTTTCTCACGAGTGTCGCTCCTGACGGGCCGGGGACCGGCGGTATCTGAACGAAGATAGCCCCGCCGGGGTCACAAGACGATTACGGTGGAGTAACGGCTCGAAAAAAACAGCGCGCGGCGATTATGATTCGGCGCGGGAGGGGGCGGCGCCGAGCAGATCCTCGCGCCGGTGGCGCACGTCGATGCCGCTGTGGAGGAAGATGATGTCCTCGGCGACGTTGGTGGCGTGATCGGCGATGCGCTCGAGGTTCCGCGCGATGAACATGGTGGCGAGGGCGCGGCGGACCACGGAGGGATCGCGCTCCATGAGCTCGATGATGGTTTCGTAGATCTGGTTGCGCGTCTTATCGACTTCGTCGTCGGCGAGCAGGACGCCGCGGGCGAGCTCGGTGTCTTCCTTGACGAAGGCGTCGAGGCAGCGCAGCACCATGTTCTCGACCTGGCCGCCCATGCCCTGGATGTTCAGGGTTACGTCGAGATCCTTCTGATGAATGAGCGTCAGGGCGCGGGCGACGATGTTGACGGCGAGGTCGCCCATGCGTTCGAGGTCGGTGCTGATCTTGAGAGCGACGACGAGCATGCGCATATCGCGCGCGACGGGCTGATGGAGCGTGAGCAGCGTGGTGGTCACGTCGTCGATCTGAACCTCCATCTGGTTGATCATCGACTCGTTGCGGAGCACCTGCTGGCCGAGATCCTCGTTGTGTTGAGTCAGGCACATGACGCTCTTGTGAATGGACGAGGCGACGAGCGCGCCCATGTCGCGGAGGCGCTCGTGGAGCTCTCGCAGTTCCTGCTCGAAGTGCATCATGCCGGGTCTCCTTGCATGCGCGGAATCACGGCGGCGCTCAACCGAAGCGTCCGGTGATATAGTCCTCCGTCTCCTTGCGCGCGGGCGTGCGGAAGATGACCTCGGTCTTGTTGTACTCGATCAGCTTTCCGAGGAGGAAGTAGCCGGTGAAGTCGGCGACGCGCGCTGCCTGTTGCATGTTGTGGGTGACGATGACCAGCGTGCATTGATCCTTGAGGGTGAAGAGCAGATCCTCGATTTTTCCGGTGGCGATGGGGTCGAGCGCGGAGCAGGGTTCGTCGAGGAGCAGCACTTCGGGATCGACGGCGAGGGCGCGGGCGATGCAGAGGCGCTGCTGCTGTCCGCCGGAGAGCGCGTAGGCGGATTTGTGGAGCTGGTCCTTGACCTCGTCCCAGAGCGCGGCGCGGTGGAGGCTCTTCTCGACGTTTTCCTCGAGGCCGCGCTTACCGCGGGCGAGGCCGTTGATCTTCAGGCCGTAAGCGACATTATCGAAAATCGATTTCGGAAACGGATTCGGCCGCTGGAACACCATGCCGACGCGGCGGCGGAGACCGGTGACGTCCATCTGGCGGATATTTTCGCCGTCGAGGAGGATCTCGCCCTCGCAGCGGGCGCCGCGAATGGTGTCGTTGATGCGGTTGAGGTTGCGGAGAAACGTGGATTTTCCGCAGCCGGAGGGGCCGATCAGCGCGGTGATGCGCCGCTCGACGAACTCGATCGAAACGTCGTGCAGCGCCTGGTACGAACCATAGAAAAAATCGAGATGGCTGGTCTTGAGCTTCACGGGACGGGTCTCGGCCATCATGCTATCGGCCGGCTGGGAAGACGGTCCGGCAGGGACCGTGAACCTCACTCTGCTCTCGGGACCTGCGCTCATCGATACCTCGGATCAGCCTCGTTGCGCATGGGTTGCGCGCGAAAGGATGAGGCGCGCGGCGATGTTGGCGAGCAACACGAGGACCAGCAAAACCAACCCGGCGGCCCACGCTTGACGATGCCAATCTTCATACGGGGAGATAGCATGAGTATAAATCATCACGGGGAGGGACGCGATCGGCTCGGTCCAGGTCTTGGCCCAGAACTGGTTGTTGAGGGCGGTAAAAAGCAGCGGGGCGGTTTCGCCGGCGATGCGCGCGACGCCGAGAATGAGTCCGGTGAGGATGCCCGCGGAAGCGGCGGGAACGACGACGGTGGAGACGGCGCGCCACTTGCCGGCGCCGAGCGCGAGCGCGGCCTCGCGCAACGAAGTGGGGACGGCCTTGAGAAATTGCTCGGTGGTGCGGACGGCGACGGGGATCAGCATCATGGCGAGGGCGAGGCCGCCGGAGATGGCGGAGAAGCTCTTCATGGGAACGACGACGACGCTCCAGGCGAAGATGCCGATCACGATGGACGGCACGCCGTTGAGCAGATCGGCCATGTAGCGGACGAGGAAGGGAAACGGCCCGGAGCCGAACTCGGAGAGGTAGGTGCCGCCGGCGACGCCGATGGGCACTCCGATGGCGACAGCGAGCAGGAGGATCTGGAAGCTGCCTACGATGGCGTTGGCCATGCCGCCGCCGAGCTCGCCGGGGCTTCGCGGAATCCTGGTGAAGAAGTTCCAGTCGAGCGAGCTCGCGCCGTTCCACGCAAGGTAGCCGAGAATGAGGAACAGCGTCGAGACGGTGATGAGCGTACACACGCCGGTGAGCGTGAGCATGAGGCCGTTGACGAATTTGCGGCGGGCGAGGCGGAGGTTCACTTCGCGGTCCCCGCTTTCGTGGTGGCGAGAATCAGCAGGCGGGCCGCGGCGTTGATGACGATGGTGATGAAAAACAGGACCAGGCCGAGGAGGACCAGCGAGGAGAGGTGGATCTTTCCGGTGGCCTCGGTGAATTCGTTGGCGATGACGCTGGCGATGGTGTAGCCGGGGGCGAGGAGGGAAGCGGCGATTTTGGGGTCGTTGCCGATGACCATGGTGACGGCCATGGTTTCGCCGAGGGCGCGGGCGAGGCTGAGAAAAATGGAGCCGAGAATGCCGAGCCGCGCGAAGGGCACCACGGCATCCCAGGTGGCTTCCCATTTCGTCGCGCCCAGCGCGAGAGCGGCCTCGCGCTGCTCGCGGGGAACGGCCATCAGCGCCTCACGGGAAATGGAAATGATATAGGGGAAAGTCATCACGGAGAGGATGAGGCCCGCGGTGAGAATCCCGACGCCGTAGGACGGGCCCGCGAACCAGGGCAGCCAACCGAGCGTGCCGATGAGCGCCGGCCCGAGCCAGTCGCGAACGAGCGGCACCAAAGTGAAGATCGCGAGCAGGCCGTAGATGACGCTGGGGACGGCGGCGAGCAGCTCGACGAGGAAGGTGAAGGTGACGGACCACGTTGGCGTGGCGAGTTCGGAAAGATAGATCGCGGCGCCGACGCCGAGCGGTACGCAGATGACCAGGGCCAGCACGGAGGTGACGAGCGTTCCGTAGATGAACGGCAGCGCGCCGAACTGGCCGGTGTTCGGGTCCCAGGCCGAGGAGGTCAGGAATCGCAGACCGAAGGCGTAACGGGCCGCAGCCGACTGCACCCACAACTGATACACAAGCATGAGGGTGAGAACGAGCACGCTGGCGGCGGCGAGCCACGTGACGCCGTGAGCCACGAGGTCGCCGGGGCGGAAGCGCTCGACGATGCTCTGTACACGGCCGCGGGCGGGCACGCCGATGCTGGAGGATGCGGACATTCGCTCTCTACTAGTGAATCAGATCGATCTGCTTCATTTCTTTGGCGACGACCTGCTTGGGAAGCGGAGCGTAGGCGAGCGCGGCGCAATAGCTTTGCCCGTCGGTAAGCATCCACTTGAGAAAATTTTTGAGATCGGCGCGCTTGGCGGCGTCGTGGATGGAGTCCGGGATGAGCAGCCAAGTGAAGCTGGAGATCGGGTAGACGGCTTTGCCCGGGGCGTTGGTGATCGAGACGCGGAAGTCCGCCGGCATGTTCTTCGCGGCGCCGGCCGCGGCGGCGGTGACGCTGTTGAAATCCGCCTTGACGTAGACGCCGTCGGCGTTGCGGACGAGCCCGTAGCCCATGTGATTCTGGATGGCGTAGATCAGCTCGACGTAGCCGATGGAGTTCGGGATCTGTTGGACGAGGCCGGAGACGCCTTCATTTCCCTTTGCCCCGAGGCCGACCGGCCAGCTAACGGAGGTGTTAGCGCCGACGCGGCTCTTCCACTCGGGGCTGACCTTGGAGAGATAGTCGGTCCAAACGAACGTGGTGCCGCTGCCATCGGAGCGATGGGTCACGGTGATGGCGGCCGACGGGAGCTTGACGCCGGGATTTTCCTTCGCGATGCGCGGGTCGCTCCACTTGGCGATTTTCCCGAGGTAGATGCCGGCCAGCGTGTCGCCGCTGAACTTCAGAGCCTGGGTTACGCCGGCGATGTTATAGGTGGGCACGACGGCGCCCAGGACGGTGGGGAAATGGAGGACTTTGAAGGAGGTGATGGAGGCGATCTGCTCGTTGGTCATGGGCATGTCGGAAGCGCCGAAGTCGACGGTGCCGGAGGTCAACTGACGGATTCCTCCGCCGGAGCCGATGGACTGGTAGTTGACTTGGACCGATGGATTTTTGGCCTTGTATTCCTGGAACCACTTTTGATAGATCGGCGCCGGGAAGGTGGCGCCTGCGGCGTTCAGATCCGCCGCGTGAGCGGAAGCGCCCGCCAGTGCAGCCAGGGCGAGCGTGCCTAGGGTGAGTTTATTCAAGCGTCTCTCCTCGTGTTTGCGTGCCGTTTTTTAGCCGGCGATCGTGGCCGCAAGTTTCGGGCTGCGGCTAGCGTCCGGCCAAGCCATTTCAGAGGATACCCATGAGCGGATGAGTCTATGATGACTGAATTGTTAACAATCGATGACGAGAGGCTGAAGTCGTTGTGTCCAATACGATTTTGACACAGGGGCGGGTGGGGGCGTGCTG
>VFSW01005238.1_pt1 | contig 19210 bp, 21 predicted proteins | sample 5358111 | NCBI WGS metagenome assembly VFSW01 (sample SAMN11554181, study PRJNA540505) | mine drainage metagenome | isolation source: sediment from site ElyBrook_90M | place: USA: Ely Copper Mine, Vershire, VT | collected 2017 | reverse complement strand
AAACAAAATTGACCGAATCCAAATCTTTACGGTATAATACCGTGCTTATCCAAACAGCTGGCTGGTTCCCGATATGGGACTTGCAATCATCAATAAGTAAGTGAGGAACGTAAATAAATGCCTAAACGAACATATCAACCCAAGATCCGTCGCCGCTTGCGTGTGCATGGTTTTCGTCAGCGCATGGCTTCGGCCGATGGGCGCGCAGTACTGAAACGACGCCGCGCACGCGGGCGTTATAAATTGACTGTCACTGCCAATGAGCATGTGAAGCGGATACACTGGTAGACCTTCGCCAGCGTGACGAGAAACACATACTTCCCCTTTCAATGAGGTGCGGGTGCAGCGCAAATTCCGCCTGACCCGGTCGGAAGATTTCAAGCGGGTGCGGCGATTCGGCAAATCGTTTGCCCACCCGCTTGTTGTGTTAGTAGTACAGGTGAAAGAAGAAACGGAAGTACGTGTGGGTGTGGCCGCCGGTCGAACAGTGGGGACGGCCGTTAAACGGAATCGGGCTAAACGTCTGATACGCGAAGCGATGCGGCCTCTTATGCCATCACTCGCCTCCGGTCGGGACTTGATCCTGATTGCACGCCCCGGGCTTTCATCCGCCACCCTAACCCAAACCCGTGAAGCTCTGTTGACGCTTTTGCGTCGTGCTGGATTGTTTTCCCCAACCAATGCAACCTGAATTTTATCTACCGCATGAATATCCCGATGAGCCGCGTCTGCGGGATTTGCCGCGTACGCCGCGCAATTGGGCGCGCCTAACGCTACTGGCTTTGATTCGTTTGTACCAAATGACCATCTCGCGCGGCTTGCCAGACGGCACTTGCCGCTTCTATCCATCCTGCTCTCATTACGGATATCAGGCAATTTATAAGCATGGCGCCTTGAAAGGTTCGTTGATGGCGAGCTGGCGCGTTCTTCGCTGCAACCCGTTCAATCCCGGTGGGTATGACCCGGTTCCCTAGGAGTTAGAAATCATCCAATGAAACGTTTGAAGTTGATCTCGTTCGTATTACTTGGCGCAATATTGCTGAGCGCCTGCGCCAGTAGCGCCAGCACTGTGAGCAGTTGGCCGGGCCTTACCGCTGACTCTACCAACGCCTACCTCGCCGATGGCAATAATGTGTATGCAGTGCGCTTGACCGATGGCGTCAAGGTTTGGCAATATCCAGCGAGTGCCGGTACTCCTAAATTCTTTGCCACACCCGTCCTGACACCAGATGGACAGTTGCTCATCGGGAGCGCTGGAACAGATGAAGCTCTATACAGTCTCGATCCGGCCACCGGTAAAGAGAAATGGGCGGCACCTTTTACGGGAGCAAAAGATAAATGGCTCGCTTCGCCGCTCGTCGTTGGAGACATGATTTATGCTCCCAATAATGATGGCACGCTTTACGTTCTCAAACTTGCGACAGGCGAATTCCAATGGTCCCTGCCAATCGGTCATTCGTTATGGGCCGCTCCCGTCTCCAACGGTAAATTGGTTTTCGTAACATCGTTGGATCATTTCCTATATGCTGTTGATCCTCAGTCGCATAAGATTGCATGGAAAGTGGACCTGGGCGGTTCGGTGCCTGGTTCGCCCGCCATCAGCGTAGACGGCTCGACGTTATACATTGGCGGATTTAAGAATAAGTTGAGCGCGATCAGCACTGCTGATGGCTCTATGCACTGGACGGCTGATACAAAAGATTGGGTATGGGATGCGCCTACGCTGGATGGCGATACTGTTTATGCCGCGGATATCAGTGGTAATATCTATTCGTTCGGCGCGCCCAACGGCAAGAATGCCTGGCCCGATATTCAGCCCGATGGGCCGATCACAGCAAGTCCGGTGGTTCTTTCAGACGGCACGGTGGTGGTCGTGACTGAATCCGGTTTGGCTTACGCGTTTGATCGTGTCAGCGGTAAAGCCTGGGGCGTCGGTACGAACATTGGCGGAAAAATTTACACCACACCGGTCATTTCCGGTAATCTCATCCTCGTTGCCCCATTGGGCGCTGATTCTTTACTGGCAGCGTTGAACAATAGCGGCAACGTGGTTTGGAAATTTACAGGCAAATAAAGGAGCTATTTATGAATTGGTGGGATCTCCTTATTATCAATCCGTTTACGAATGCATTATTGTGGATCTATAACGTCATGGGCCACAATTATGGCGTGGCGATCATCCTCTTTACGATTCTGATCCGCCTCATCACCTGGCCGCTTAATGGTCAACAGTTGAAGGGTGCCAAAGTAATGCAGGACCTTCAAAACGATAAAGAGTGGCTTGATATTCAAAAGAAGTATGCCAAGGACAAGGAAAAGCTGGCGCAGGAACAGATGCGCATTTATAAGGAACGCGGCATCAATCCCTTTGCATCCTGTCTGCCAACGCTTATCCAATTCCCGATCATCATTGGCTTATACCAGAGCATCACGCGCGCGCTGGCTGCCACACCGTTGGGACTGCTCGATTTGGCCCGCAGTATTTATCCATGGTTCTTAAATATCTCCACGCTGATTCCGCTCAACAGCCGTTTCCTGTGGATGGACCTTGGCCGTCCTGAAGGGATTCCTTTCCCTGCCGGGTTTACATTGTCTTTCCTGCCATATGGTTTTCCAACACTGGCGATAGTTGTGGCAATCACAACCTATATGCAAACCAAGCTGACCATGCCGCCGCCCTCGACAAGCAACCCGAACGATCAAACCGCGGCCATGACCGGTATGATGAGCATTTATATGCCGCTATTCCTCGGCTGGTTGGTTCTTAATTACGCTTCAGGCCTGGCGGTATATTTTGTCACCAGCAACGTGTTGGGCATCGTTCAATATGCGATGATGGGCCGCGTCAACTGGCGCAATCTTTTGCCAGGCGCCAAACCTGCTTTACCTGCGGGCAAGAAAAAATAACACATAGGGAGGTCGACATGGCTGAACGCACAACGCTGGAAATTATCGCTCCGACTGTGGAAGAAGCTCTGGCACAAGGGCTGGCTCAATTGGGCCTGCCCGCCGATGCTGTCTCGGTGGAAGTGCTGGACGCAGGCAACAAAGGTTTGTTTGGATTGGGCGGACGTCAGGTGCGCGTACGCTTGACTGTTAACCCACCGCCCGGATCGGAACCTGTTACGCCGCCGCCCGCACCGGAGAAACCCAAAGCGGCGCGCCCGCCTAAAACGGAGAAACCCGCTTCACGCGCCGCCCTGAGCCGTCGCGCTGAGCCTGTCGAAGCGGCGTCGAAGGACCCGGAAAAAGAAGCGGCTCCCGTTAAAAAAGTTGAATCTAAAAAGGCTGAATCCGCGCCCAGGGCAAAAGTCGAGTCAGCGATTGGTGCTGTTGAAGGTCATGACCATATCCTCGATGTGACAGAAGCCACCATTTCCAAATTGCTGTTTCACATGGGGATGCAAGCGCAGGTCTCGGCGCATTATGGCGAGTCGCGCGATGACCGTCATCCGATCATGGTGGACATTCGTGGAAACGATCTTGGCGTTTTAATTGGCCGCCACGGCGATACCTTGAATGCGTTTCAATATATTGCCTCGTTGATGGTGGGCAAGGAAACGCAGGAATTCATTCAATTAATCGTGGATGTGGAAGGCCACCGCGACCGACGCGAACGCCAATTGCGACAACTGGCGCGGCGCATGGCTGAACAGGTCATCAAGTCTGGCCGCAAGCTGACGCTCGAGCCGATGTCGGCGGCTGAGCGACGCATCATTCACATGGAATTGCGCGAGCATCCTGCGGTGATGACGCAAAGCACGGGCGAAGAACCGCACCGCAAGATCGTGATCCTGCTAAAGGATTCATAGAACAGGTTGCGTTTCAAGCGTGATCTGTTGGAATAAGAAGAAAGAGGAAAGATACGATAATGTCTTTCCTCTTTCTTCTTTCTATATCAGCAAGAAAGGGGCGATTCCACGCGGCTATTTTTTCTCACGGTATAATCTATCCATGCCCGAACTTGCTGTGCTTGAACCTGTGGATTATCTCGTCATCGGCCATGTGACCGAGGATGAGATTTCCGGCGGGCTGCGCCTCGGAGGCACTGCAACTTTTTCAGCGCTGACGGCGCGCGCGCTTGGTCTGCGTGTGGGGATTGTAACTGCTGCAAACGAAAAGACTTCACTTGGCGCGCTGGATGAAATCACGGTGGTATCCGCGCCATCTAATCTCACAACAACCTTTGAAAATGTTTATATCGGTGGCGAACGCAAACAGACTCTTCAGCATCAAGCTGACATGATTTCGTTTGAAAATGTGCCCAACGTCTGGCGGACAGCATCCATTATTCACCTTGGGCCGGTGGCTCAAGAAATACCCGCTGACTTGCCGAACATTTTTTCACCGGCGTTGCTTGGCATCACTCCGCAAGGTTGGATGCGAACGTGGAATCACGACGGCCATGTTTCGCCATGCATCTGGGAATCTGCTGAAACATTTTTGCCGCGCGCCGGGGCTGTCGTCTTCAGCCGCGAAGATGTTGGCGGTGACGAAGAATTGATTGAAGCGATGGCGCATCAAACGCACGTGCTGGCGGTCACTGAAGGCGACGCGGGTTCGGTCTTATATTGGAACGGTGATCGCCGCCGTTTCCGCGCGCCGGAACTTGAAGAAGTGGATGCCACTGGCGCGGGCGATATTTACGCTGCCGCTTTTTTTATCCGCCTGTTCACCACGCGCGATCCGTGGGAAGCCGCGCGCTTTGCCACGCAACTTGCGGCGCGCTCGGTCGTCCGTGTGGGGTTGGATGGAATTCCGACCCAAAAAGAAATCGAAGAATGCCTGATGGAGGTTTTTTAGTGGCGCTCATTTACACGTTCGTTAATCAAAAAGGTGGCGTTGGAAAAACTACAACCACCATCAATCTCGGTTCGTATCTCGCGGCGCTCGGTCAGCGTGTGCTGGTTGTGGACCTCGATCCACAGGCCAACGCCACCTCCTGCCTCGGCGTGGACAAGTCCACTGTTGCGGGCGGCACGTATGAATCATTGCTGGGCGGCGCAGCCACGCCTTTCATTTTGTTGAATGAAAAACTCAAGTTGGCGCTTTTGCCATCATCTCCATCATTGGCTGGCGCCGAGATTGAACTCGTGGATGAACTGGCGCGCGAGACGCGCCTCAAGCGCGCCCTCGAGCCGTTGATCGCTCATTACGATTACATCCTGATTGATTGTCCGCCCTCGCTCGGACTGCTTACGGTCAATGGTCTGGTCGCGGCGCGTGATGGTGTCATCGTTCCGGTGCAATGCGAATATCTTGCGCTGGAGGGACTCGGCCAACTCACACAGACCATTCAGCGCGTGCGCTCGGCTCTTTTCCCGGACCTGAAAGTGCGCGGCGTTGTCCTGACCATGTTCGACCCTCGCACGAATCTTTCGACCGATGTGGTTGCCGAAGTCAATCGCCATTTTCCAAACCAGGTTTTCAAAGCGGTCATCCCGCGCAGCATCCGCCTCGCCGAAGCGCCCTCGTATGGACTTCCCATCTCGGCCTATGCGCCTTCGTCCGTTGGAGCGCAGGCGTACGAAAGTCTCGCCAAAGAATTACTTAAAGGCGATGGCATCAAAACGACCGTGCATTAATCACCACTAAGTCACCAAGGCGCGAAGTCTCATTTTTCTTCTTTGTGTCTTCGAGCCTTCGTGGTCAACATCAGGAGAATCTATGCCCAAACATTCCGGTCTCGGCAAAGGACTCGACGCACTCATCCCCGGCGGTTCATCTGCATCATCGGGTGGTGAAGGCGGCGCGACGCAAATTTCAATCGATCAGATCCAGCGTAATCCGCGTCAGCCGCGCCAAACTTTCAGGGAAAATGAACTTGAAGATTTGGCCGCCTCGATCCGCGAACATGGGGTCATCCAGCCTTTGATCGTCTCGCCCGGACGCGGCGGAATGTACACGCTCATCGCAGGTGAACGCCGCTTACAAGCCTCGCGCAAAGCCGGATTGAAATCTGTCCCGGTTGTCGTTCGTAACGCCAGCGACCAGCAATTGCTTGAACTTGCCCTTATTGAAAATGTTCAGCGTGCAGACTTGAATGCCATCGAAGAAGCCGATGCTTATCAGAATCTTGCCAAAGAGTTTGGACTTTCGCACGAAGCCATCGCCACACGCGTTGGCAAAAGCCGTGTGGCCGTCACAAACACAATGCGTCTGCTCGATGCTTCGCCCGCAGTCAAACAAGCTTTGGTAGATGGCAAAATCACTGAAGGTCATGCGCGTGCCCTGCTTGCAATTAACGCCATCAAAGGTCAAGAAGCCGCGCTTCGCACCGTTGTCAATCTCGATCTCAGCGTCCGTCAAACTGAACAGTTGGCGCGCAAACTGGGCGGTGTCAAACCAACGGCTAAAAAGAAAATTCGTCCCAACGCTGATGTGAGCGACATCGAACGTCGTCTTCGTGCCAGCCTCGGCACAAAGGTTGCGCTCAAGCACGGGAAAAAAGGCGGCGCCGTCACCATCTATTATTATTCAGATGAAGAACTCGACGGATTGCTGGAAAAACTCTTATGAAGATTCTCCACAATGCCCGCATCCACACCCTCGACCAGAAGCGACCGCTCGCCTCAGTGCTGGTCATTGACGGAGAACGAATCCTTGCCACCGGCGGCGATGAACTTCTGCGTGAATTTGATCGCGCAGAAAAACAAGATATGCGCGGACGAGTGATCTTGCCCGGCCTGACCGACGCGCATCTTCATCTTCAATATTATTCGCTCGGCTTGCAAAAAATAGATTGCGAAACCGACACGCTCGAAGAATGTTTGCAGCGTGTTTCTGAGCGCGTGAAAAAATCCAAGCCCGGCGAATGGATTCTCGGCCACGGCTGGAATCAAAATCCTTGGGGGCGCTGGCCGAGCGCAGCCGATCTCGATTCCATTTCGCCGAATAATCCAGTTTATCTTACAGCCAAATCTTTACATGCCGCACTCGCAAATTCCTTTGCATTGAAAATGGCCAACATCACCGCTTCGACGCCGGACCCAACCAACGGGCAAATCCAACGCCAATTAAACGGCGACCCGACCGGCGTCCTTCTTGAATCGGCGATGGAATTAATTATCCGCGTCAATCCTGAATCCAATGTCGAGATGATCGCATCCACCATTGAAAAAGCCCAGCCGATTTTGTGGAAGATGGGCTTGACCGGCGTGCATGATTTTGACCGCCGTGAGTGTTTTATGGCGTTGCAGCAACTTCACGCACAGGGAAAATTAAAACTTCGCGTTACAAAAAATATTCCGGTTGACTTGCTCGATCACGCCTCCGCGCTCGGACTTCGCACCGGCTTCGGCGATGATTGGCTTCGCATTGGTTCGGTCAAGGCTTTCATGGACGGCGCGCTCGGTCCTCGCACGGCGGCCATGTTCCAGCCGTATGAAGGGGAGCCAGAAAATAAAGGCATTCTCAATATGGACGGCGAAGAACTTTTTGAGTTTGGCCGCCGCGCTGCCGATGTTGGGCTCGGTATGACGGTCCACGCCATCGGTGACCGCGCCAACCACGAAGTGCTTGATGCTTATCAGCAATTGCGCGCGTATGAAAAAGAAAAAGGCCTGCCGCATTTGCGTCATCGCATTGAGCATGTGCAGGTGCTTCATCCCGATGATGCGCAACGCCTCGCGCAATTGGATGTGATCGCTTCGATGCAACCCATCCATGCCACATCCGATATGCTGATGGCCGACCGTTATTGGGGCGAGCGTTCCGCGTTGTCTTATGCGTGGCGAACTCAACTGGATGCGGGCGCGCATGTCGCTTTCGGCTCGGATGCGCCGGTAGAATCGCCGAACCCGTTTTGGGGTCTGCACGCTGCGGTCACGCGTCGACGCGCGGATAGCTTGCCGTCAAAGGAAGGTTGGAGGCCCGAACAGCGTTTATCCGTTCAAGAGGCGCTGGAAGGTTTCACTGTTGGAGCGGCCTACGCAGCTTATGCGGAGAATCGTCTCGGAAAACTGTCGCCTGGCTATCTGGCTGATTTGATCGTGCTGGAAAACGATCCATTTACTTGCAATCCTGATGACATGAAAGATTTTCGGTCTTCTGCTACAATGATTAACGGTGATTGGGTCTTTATCGAATAGGCCCTGTTTTTTGATTATTCGGTGGTTTGTTGGAGAGTAACATATGCCAAAAACAAGACCTTTGCCTAAATTGACGCCCGAAATGCTTGTGCCAAAGCTGGGGGAAGCATTGGTTCGAAGCGGTCATGTCAGTGAATTGGATTTGCAAAAAGCTCTGGCATATCAGCAGGAACAAATTGCGCAGGGGAAAACCTATTTGCTTGGACAGGCGTTGCTCGATCTGGAATTACTTGACCGTGCCACGCTTGACGAAGCTGTGACTGAACAGATCATTCAGTTGCGTTCGGCGTTGCAGGCTGCCAATCGGAATCTCGAGCAACGCGTTCAGGAACGCACCGGGGAATTGCAAGAAGCTCTTGAAAGGCTTTCGGAACTCAGCCAGATGAAAGCCAATTTTGTTGCCAATATTTCTCATGAATTACGCACGCCCTTGACTCACGTCAAAGGCTATCTTGAATTAATGATCACAGATTCCCTCGGCCCGCTGACGGAGGAACAACGTCATGCGCTACAAGTCAGTCAAAAGGCATCCAATCGGCTGGAAAATATGATCGAAGATTTGATCATGTTCTCGCTGGCTTCGCGTGGTGAAATGAGCATGAAGCAGGAACCGTTTGATATTCGTCGTATTGCAAATCTGGCGGCGAAGACAGCCCTGCAGAAAGCCGAGGAGCGCGGAGTTCAGGTGAATGTTGTGGAAGATGAGAACATGCCGCGAGTCCAGGGTGACCCGGAAAAGATCAGTTGGGCGTTGAATCAACTTTTGGACAATGCGGTCAAATTTACACCCTCCGGCGGGCGCGTCGTTATTAGCCTGAAAGAAGAAGGCGCTAATTTAGTGATGACCTCTGTCACTGATACTGGCATCGGTATTCCGGCACATCGCCTGAAGGAAATTTTCGAACCGTTCCACCAATTGGACGGCTCATCCACACGCAAAGTAGGCGGCACCGGTCTGGGACTTTCGCTGGTAAGGCAGATCGTTGAGGCGCATGGTTCCATGTTGGATGTGACTTCTGTTGAAGGCAGAGGCACGACCTTTAAATTTCCTCTGCTGTCGGTTGCAGAAGAAAAAAAGAAAAAACGATAGGCCTGTCTTATGTCGGTGGACCCCGAGACCGTAGAATATCTCTATTCCATTTTAGCTCCCTTGAATCAAAAGGCCGATTGGAAGGCCTCGCTTGGTAATCTGCTCGCGTCGTTACGCGAGGATTTTTTATATGATAACGTAGCGGTCTATATGCTTGACCCGCAGACCAGGGGCTTGGATGTAATCTATGCCCGCGCAGTTGGGCGCGGTAAAACATCCGAAGCCGACGTTAGTTGGGGCGAGAGCATGGCGGGAGATGTGATCGCCCAGGGAAAAATAATTACTCACGACCCCGCCCCACATCCAAGTACTGACCGCCTGGACCTGCCTTATTTGCTTGGTCTACCTTTATTCATTGCCGGACGACTGAACGGCGCGCTGGTCTTCATCCGGTTCGGCGGTCCGCGCTACTCCGAGATACATCAACATTTTGCGGCGCTGATCGCTGCCTCAACTGCGTCTTTGCTTGAACGCAAGGCTTTGCAGGAAGCGCGCGCCGATCTTGAATCGATCCAGAAGCAAATGCGATTGCAGGATGATTTTGTTTCCACGATCTCACATGAACTCCGCACGCCGCTCGGCTTTATTAAAGGCTACAGCACCAGCCTGCTCCGTAAAGACACCAAATGGGACGAAAAAACCCAACGCGAGTTTTTGGCGATTATTGACGATGAGGCCGACCGCTTAACCCGTTTGATCGAGAACATGCTTGAATCGGCTCGTATGCAAAGCAAGACGCTCCAGTTTAAGTTTCAACCTTTGCGTCTCGATGCGATCGTGCGCGATGTCGCCACGCGCGTTCGCACGCACCACCCTGAGTTGGAAATCGACATTGAATTCGATGTGGCGCCTCCCATCCTTGGCGACAGCGTTCGTCTCTCACAGGTCTTCGAGAATCTCTTCAGCAATGCGACGAAATACGCGCCCGACTCCCCCCTGACCATTAAACTGAAGCGCACCGAAGAAAAATTGCGCGTCAGCTTTGCCGACCATGGCCCCGGAATCCCCGAAGATTTCATCCCATTCATTTTTGAGCGCTTTTATCGTGTCCCAGGCGAGGGCTCAGTTACCGGCACCGGGCTCGGACTTTATATTTGCAAGCAGATAATATTGGCGCATCATGGTAAGATTTGGGCAGAGTCAGCTCTTGACAAAGGCACTACTATCTTTATTGAACTACCTGTTGATCCTGGCAATTGATCCGTTTTGTTCATAAAGGAGGACACGATGTCCAAGCGCATTTTGATCGTTGATGATGAACCGCGCTACCTGCGCTTGCTGGAAGCCAACCTCAAAACTGAGGGATATGGTGTCATAACTGCATCCGACGGGTTGCAGGCCATCGAAGTTTTTTCATCCCAGCCAGTAGATCTTGTTTTGTTGGATGTAATGATGCCGCGTCTCGACGGATTTGGAGCCTGCCAGCGCATCCGGGAATTTTCCAATGTTCCGATCATCATCCTGACTGCCAAAGGCGAGGAGCAGGATCGCGTCAAAGGCCTGGACCTGGGGGCGGATGACTACCTCATCAAGCCATTTTCGGCGACTGAACTTTTGGCGCGTGTGCGAGCCGTGTTGCGCCGCGCACAGCCGCCGACTGACCAGGGGCAGGAACGCTTCTTTAGTCATGAGAATCTCAAGATTGACTTTGCGCGCGCCGAGGTATGGCGCGATGAACAACCGGTTTCCCTTTCAGCCACCGAGTATCGTTTGCTCTTGCAGTTCGCACATAACATCGGCAAGATACTTACGTCTGAAGATCTGCTTACCAGTGTCTGGGGGCCGGAATATAAAAATGATAAGGAAATCCTTTGGGTCAGCATTGCCCGTTTACGCCAAAAACTGGAGCAGGATGCCCATAACCCGCGCCATATTGTGACACGTTCGGGATTGGGTTACCTCATGCCTCCGATCGAATCCTAGGAGTTTCGTATGGCCGGGAATAAGATACTCATCGTTGATGCAGATGTTGCCAGCCGCAACTTTGTCGCGGCGGCTCTGCAAAAGGATGGTCATCATATTCTGCAGGCTGCATCTGGCAGGGAAGGCCTGATTCTTGCCTGGCGTGACCACCCGGAAATTATCATCATGGATCCGGTGATGGCAGATCTGAAGGGGGAGGAATTTGCCACGCGTCTGCGCGCTGATGTGCGTACAGCCCGCGTCACTTTAATTGCTCTTAGCAGTGACCCACAGCCTGCCCGCATCCGTTCCTGCATGGAGGCTGGATTTAACGAATATCTGGTCAAGACAGCGCAGGCCATTCCTGTGCTGATCGAAACCATGAACCACTTGCGCAGCGGGACTGTCGCTGCCGTCAAAGCTGGCGGATTATTGATGGTGTTTCTTAGCGCAAAAGGTGGAACTGGCACTTCGTCATTATGCGCCAACATTGCCATGAACATCGCTCGTGACCACCCCGAGGGGCGCGTGGCAGTGGCAGATATTGTCCTCCCGATTGGCTCGATTGCCGAGATTGTCGGCTATGAGGGCGATCAGAATCTCGTTACGATTTCCGAGATGCCTGCTTCAGAAGTAACGCCTGAATTTTTCCGTGAAAATCTAACGGCTATGAACAATTGGCATTTCCACCTGCTGGCCGGTTCGCCAGACCCCGAACATGGCAACCAGCTCAAAGTCGAACGGATTGGCGATATTGTCAATGCGATTAGAGCATCCTATGATTTCGTCCTGCTTGATCTGGGGCGCTCGTTGTCACGCTTTAGCCTGCCGCTCATCGAACATGCCGATCTTATCGTGATGGTGCTCGGCACTGACCAGAGCACAGTCATGCTGACGAAGACCGTTTGGGAATACATCCGCTCCAAAGGCGTGCAGGCATCCTCCATCTACACGATTTTGAATCGCGCAGTTGGCTTGGAAGGCTTGTCCAAGGTTGAAGCTGAAAAGATCATCGGCATTGAGATCAAGACGGCCATGCCATATCTCGGCAGTAATTTTTCTTTGGCAAATAATCAGCATCAACCGATTGCATCGAAATACCCACAAGATACGGCTACTATTGTCTTAAAAGATGCGTCGCAACAGATGGTTGGTATGGCGCGGCGCTTACGCACTGAATGATTTTGGAGATAAAGATGAACATTGAATTCGATGAAAAAGGCAAGTTCTTCACCAATGTGGTGACCAAGGTTTCCGTGCCTGCCACAATCCAAACCACCAATCAATTGCTGCGAGGCGAGGTGCATATCCGTAAAGGAGAACGTTTAAAGGATGAACTGGATCGCGATGAACCCTTTTTGGCGATGACTAACGTATCCGTTTTAGGCGCCGATGGTCAGGTCCAGTTCGAGGCCCCCTTTGTGGCTGTGCAGCGTTCCCAGATCGTTTGGGTCTTTCCGCATCAGGAAGAAGAACCGGGCGAGTGACCTTATGACTCAGCCAGCGACTTCTGGTGCTTCGCGTTTATCGGCTTCGGATCTGGGAAAGCTCAAACGCTTTTTGGTTGATAATCTTTCGCGCGGGATTGAAAGCGAAGGTGTTTCATTCGACCACCGCCGCGAATTTATCCAACTGCATTTTAAGGATGTTTACGAACAAGCACACATTAGCCTGCCCGCCGATATTCAGAAATCCATCTTTCAAGATGTGATGAACGATATGTTGGGCTTTGGTCCAATTCAGCCTTTGCTGGATGACGAAGCGATTACTGAGATCATGGTCAACGGCCCGAAAAAAGTCTACGTGGAAAAAAAGGGGCAGCTTGAGCGTTCCAATGTGACCTTTGACGATGATGCTCATGTAATGCGGATCATTGACCGGATCATTCTGCCCCTTGGCCGTCGCATCGACCCGGACAGTCCCACCGTTGACGCCCGCCTGCCAGACGGCTCGCGCGTCAATGCAGTTGTCTTGCCAGTTGCAATTGATGGGCCGTGTATTACCATTCGCAAGTTCCGCAAGGATAAACTCAAGATCGAGCAATTGGTCGAATATGATTCCATTACGCAACCCATGGCTGAGTTGTTAAGAGCCTGCGTGTTGGCGCGTTTGAACATCGTTATTTCGGGCGGGACAGGTTCGGGCAAGACAACGCTTCTTAACGTGCTGTCCGGCTTTATTCCAGAGAATGAACGGATCATCACCATCGAAGACGCGGCTGAGTTGCAGCTCCAGCAGGATCATGTCCTGCGCATGGAAACAAAACCTGCCAACGTGGATGGTGGCGGTGAGACCACTATCCGCGACCTTGTTCGTAACTCATTGCGGATGCGGCCCGACCGGATCGTCGTGGGCGAGTGTCGCGGCGGAGAAGCGCTGGACATGCTTCAGGCCATGAACACAGGTCACGATGGCTCGCTGACTACTTTGCATGCCAATACGCCGCGCGATGCGCTCTCACGACTTGAGACCTTGGTGCTAATGGCAGGCATGGATCTGCCGCTCAAGGTTGTTCGCCAGCAAATTTCATCGGCGGTGGATTTGATTGTCCAGCAAACACGGCTGAAGGATGGCGCGCGAAAAGTAACTGCGATTACCGAAGTCGCCGGCATGGAAGGCGATACGATCGTTCTGACGGATGTTTTTAAATTTGAACAAACTGGGGTCGGTGAAGGCGGCAAAGTGCTCGGCGAAATGAAACCCACCGGAATTCGTCCGGCCTTCTCGCCGCGTTTGGAAGCCGCCGGATTCAAGCTTGGCGCCGATTTGTTTGGTAATGCCCTGGCCGATAGGTTAGCCAGCCATCAACGCCGTTAATCCATCCTTATTTCCTGGCAATGGATGGGCAGGATGATGGTTTTCTTCTGCTATAATCAACCTACGAGGACTGCATGGATACTCGCTCTCAAATTATTCTCCGTACCAAAAAACTTGGCGTTTTAATCCGTGACGCACGCATGGCGGCCCGGCGCAATATAGATGAATGCGCCAAAGCCATTGGCGTTACCAAAGGCATCTTCCGCGCCTACGAGGAAGGCCGCCGCGCTCCTTCCTTGCCAGAGCTTGAGATACTTGTTTATTATCTCAACCTGCCCATTGATCATTTTTGGGGCAAATCGTCCATTTCGAGCGAGGCATCGCCTACGGACCCGATTGACCTGCCCCAACTTGCTGACCTGCGCCAGCGTATGATCGGGGCCCTGCTCAGGCAGGAACGGAATCATGCCAGTATTTCGATTAAGGCGCTGACACAGGAAACCGGCATCAGCGGCGCGCGTATCAAAGCCTATGAACTGGGCGAGCGTCCCATCCCTCTGCCTGAACTGGAAAGCTTGCTGGCCACGCTCGGCAGCCGCATCGAAACTTTCTTCGACCAGAATGGCCCGGTTGGCAAATGGATGACGGATCAAAAATCTGTTCGGCAGTTCCTCGAATTACCCAAAGAATTGCAGGCTTTCGTTTGCCAGCCAGTTAACCGTCCCTATCTTGAACTGGCGCTAAAGCTCAGTTCCATGCCCACTGACAAACTGCGCTCGGTGGCTGAAGGCTTGCTTGACATTACGCTGTGATATTACTGCGCAGCCGAAGAATTGATAACCATGACTACCCTGGAAGAACTTCAGAAATTATCTCAAACTGGGAAATCAGCTTTTGAAGCGGGCGAGTACCAATCTGCCGCAAGCACATTTGAAAGTGCGATAAAAGGCTACGCAGCGCTCGGCGACCAGGTCAACGCAGCCGAGATGAAGAACAACATGAGCGTTGCCCTCTTGCAGGCTGGAAAAGCTCAGGAAGCTTTGGAAGCCGCAATGGGCACCGATGAAGTATTCGCAAATATCAACGACCTCAAACGCCAGGGCATTGCTGTTGGCAACCAGGCTGCTGCGCTCGAAGCGCTCAAACGCACCGAAGAGGCCCTTGCTGCCTATGAACGCTCTGCTCAAATTTTCGCAGACGCTGGCGAAGGCGACATGCGTTCAATCGTACTCAAATCTGCGGCGGCCATTAAACTCAAAAGCGGCAAGGTTGCCGACTCGGCTTTCAAGATGATTGGCTCACTCGAAGCCAAAGACAAGCCATCCATCTTCGAGCGTATTCTAAAATTTTTCCTGCGTTTCCTGCAAAGATGACCACGGCTCATCCTTCGATATCGCTCAAGGCTGGCCTACCCGTGGTCCGCCCGGCGGTTTATGCGGATCATCAGCAGATCGCCGATCTTATCCTCTTTGAAACCCACGTTCACCGGCATCTTGACTGGCGCGGTCCAGTTGAATGGCTTGGATATTCCCCTTATTTTGTCACAGAAGAAAATGGACATATCACCGCCGCCCTGGCCTGTCCGCCCGATCCGGATTCCATTGCCTGGATTCGACTCTTCGTCCATGCAGCGCATCTAACCGGACCTTCAGCCTGGTCGCCGTTATGGGAAGCGGCGCGCGGTGAATTATCTGCTCACGGCGGCGGGACGGTTGCAGTTATTTCCATGCAACGCTGGTTAGAGACGATCCTGCTCGAAAGTGGTTTCACTCTTGGTCAGCATATCGTTCTGCTTGAATGGGCCGAACAGCCCGCGCAACAAGTCTCCCTTCCTGCTGGTATTCATATTCGGGAGATGACAGTTGATGACCTGCCGCGCGTTGTTGAAACAGACGCGGCCGCTTTCGAACCGCTCTGGCATAATTCGCTGGGTGCGCTGAATAAAGCGCTTTCTCAGGCGCTGTATGCAACCGTCGCGGAAAATGCATCAGGCGTGATCGGGTATCAACTGTCAACCGGGCATTCGCTTGGGGCGCACCTCGCCCGCCTCGCCGTCCGGCCTGAGGCGCAAGGGCGCGGACTTGGTCAGGCATTGGTGAGCGATCTCATCCTAAGGTTGGGCGAACGGAATTGCCTGTCGCGGATTACGGTCAACACTCAGGAAAATAATGCCGCATCCCTGGCGTTGTATCATCGGCTCGGCTTTCGACGCACGGGAGAGCAATTCCCGGTGTATACATACCATGTGTCACCGGCGTAGATTATGAGCGTGGCGGAAGTTTTTTTCTCAGCTCGATTGTTGCGCCAGTTTGTTGAAACTCTTTCAGTTGAGATCGGTCCGCAGAATTTATCCGCTGTGTTGGAAAAAGAGAACCTGCCAGTTGAATGGTCCAATTCGGCGCAGGTTTCCAAACTTGATGGGACGCGCGCGGCGGATGTTTACGCGGGCTTGCAAGCTGCCATGCGGACCTATTATGGGCGTGGCGCGCGCGGTGTGCTTTTGCGAATCGGAAGCAAATTGTGGGATCGAGTCTTGAATGACTCAGCGCTGGGGATAAAGACTCAAGCTGCTTTGGCGCGCGGATTGCCTGTCTCGATGCGGTATAAACCGGCGCTTGAACTGGCAGCGCGTTTGTTGAGCAATAAACCCGGCGATGTCACTGTTTATACACTTGACCTTGATCTGCTGTTCGTTGACCATGTCAGCCCAACCACGCTGGGGCAAAAAGATTCCGCGCCGATCTGTTATGTCACACAAGGATTTATTCGCGAGGCCTTGTATTGGGCGGCGGGCCGCGAGTTTGATATTGAAGAGATATCCTGTCGCGCCGCAGGGCAACGCGATTGCGAATTCAAGATCACTGTAGGAGGCTGAAATGAAATCTTTTGAATCAAGTTGGGAAAATAAGGATGGCACGAAGTTTTACATCCAGGGTTGGGAGCCGGATGCAAAACCCAAAGCCGTGGTGTGTCTCGTGCATGGACATGGCGAGCATGTCGGGCGCTACGCTCATGTCGGCGAGACTTTTAGCCAGGCCGGTTATGTTTTAGTTGGCTTCGATGAGCGCGGACACGGCAAAACCACCGGAGCGCGCGGGCACGTTCCATCTTATGATGCCATGATGAATGATGTCGCTGATTTCCTGGCGCTGATGCAGAAGCGCTATCCAGGTCTGCCGTGCTTTTTATACGGTCACAGCATGGGCGGGAATCAAGTCATCAATTTTGCCCTGCGCCGCAAACCCGTTTTGGCGGGCGTGATCGCCACAGGTCCGTGGTTGAAGCTGGCTTTCGATCCGCCTGCGATTCAGGTATTCCTCGGCAGGACGATGAATAATATCGCGCCGGGCTTTATCCAGAAATCCGGTTTGGAAACGGCGGCGCTTTCACGCGACCCTCAAATTGTGGAAGCCTATGAAAAAGATCCGCTGGTGCACGACAAAATATCTGCGCGGCTTTTTGTCGGCATGTACGAGTCCGGACTTTGGGCGTTGGATCACGCTGCTGAATTTTCCCTGCCGCTTCTCTTGATGCACGGCACCGCTGACCGTTTGACTTCCTGGCAAGCCAGCCGGGAATTTGCAACACACGCCGGAAAGAATGTGACCTTCCGCGCCTGGGATGGCTTTTATCACGAGATACACAATGAGCCTGAAAAAGCTGAAGTGTTGAAAACCATGCTTTCATGGTTGGATGAGCAATTGGCAAGAAAATAAAAATATTTTGGGAGATGATTCAATGAATAAAAAAGAGAGGGCGGGGACCAGCAAACGGAAGGAGTTTCTTGAGAGCCGTCGCCGCAAGGAACAGCGCACCCGGCTCATCACGATCGGGATGATTGTTGTCGGGGCGTTGCTGGTTGTATTTTTCTTCGTTTATCCGCAGCTAAAACCAATGGCCGCCATTCAGCCTATTGCGTCTGAAGCGCGCCCGCAGGTGAACCGGAACTCCACAGGCGACCCGAATGCGCCGGTAAAGCTGGTTGAGTTTTCTGATTATCAGTGTCCGTACTGCAAACAATTTTGGATGCAGACTGAGCCTCAGATTATTGCTGCCTATGTAAAGACCGGCAAGGTGTTGTTCACATATCGTTCGGCGGGCAATTATATAAGTGACAACGTCAACAAACAGACCCAGGGAAATGATACCGAGTCGCGCGATTCTGCCAAGGCTGCTTATTGCGCCGCTGACCAGAATAAGTTTTGGGAAATGCACGATGCCCTGTTCGTCAACGTCCTTGGGGAGGCCGATGGCATTTCGTTTACCAATAGCCGCCTGCAGGCCATCGCCCGCAGCATTAGCCTGGACATGAACGCTTTTGATTCATGTTATTCCAGTGACAAGTATTTGAGTCAAGTAAACCAGGACTTGAGCGATGCGAATGCTGTGAGCATGCAGGGTACGCCATTCTTCGTTATTAGCTACACGGCGAATGGTCAGGCTCAAACCATCACTGTGGATGGGGCGCAACCGTTCTCTGTTTTTCAGCAGGATATTGAAAAGGCTCTTGCGGCAGTTGGGAAGTAATGTGCGGTGTTGCGGGCAAAAATGCCCATACCATGTCTTTTCAAAAATATCTCAGTCTGATGCGCACCTGAATAGAAAATGAGACTTGTCCCGCCGTTCTGGACAAAAGACTTTTAACATGGGAAAATTTCGCAACTATATTCGTATGAGGTGAAGCAATGAGTAAAAAAGACCGTGAAGGCGGTATGAGCAAGCGTCAGGAATTTCGAGAGAAGCGCCGCCATGAGGAACAGCGCAACCGCTGGATCTGGATTGGCTTGATTATTGTTGGCGCATTGCTGGTCGCATTCTTTTTGATTTATCCGCAACTAAAACCGATCGCAGCAATTCAGCCTGTTACGCCCATGGCGCGTCCGAATGCGAACGGGAACTCGGCGGGCGATCCGAATGCGCCTGTCAAATTGGTTGAGTTCTCTGATTTCCAGTGCCCATATTGCAAACAGTACTGGCAGCAAACGGAAGCGCAAGTGGTGGATGCCTATGTAAAAACAGGCAAGGTGTTCTACACCGATCGGTCAGCCGGCAACTGGGTAAGCGGCAACATTGGTCAGGGTGGGACCGAATCGCAGAATGCCGCGATGGCTTCTTATTGTGCGTCTGACCAGAACAAGTATTGGCAGATGCATGATGCGCTCTTTAATAATGCAATTGGCGAGGATGCCGGTTCCTTCACGCAGCGTCGTTTACAGGCCATTGCCCAAAACGTTGGTCTGGATATGAACGCATTTAATTCATGCTATTCCAGCAACAAATATCTGAACCAGGTCAATCAGGATTATAAGGATGCCCTGGCCGCAAATATTCAGGGCACTCCCTTCTTCGTGATCAGTTATATCCCGAAGGG
>VFSW01005237.1_pt1 | contig 19213 bp, 17 predicted proteins | sample 5358111 | NCBI WGS metagenome assembly VFSW01 (sample SAMN11554181, study PRJNA540505) | mine drainage metagenome | isolation source: sediment from site ElyBrook_90M | place: USA: Ely Copper Mine, Vershire, VT | collected 2017 | reverse complement strand
CCGTCACTCCCCCCCGCGATGCATACGTCGAGCTCGCCGGCTTTCGATTGCCTCATACTCGGACCCGCCCCGGCCCGGCCACTTGCGGCAGCCGCTCTTGCAGGCGGTCGACCAGCTTCACGAAGTCGTAGCGTTCGGGGCGGCCGCCCTCGGGCAGGCAGGCGATGTCGAACGCGACGACCGAGGCCCGGGTGCGGAGCGCCTTGTCGAGGCCGAGCGCGTCGCCGAGGGTGGAGAGGGCGTGGTGCTCGTCGGTCGAGGTGACGCCGTCGAGCGCCGCGAGCCATGCCGCCAGAGCGTACGTCAGCACTTGCTCCCACTGCGACAGTCCACCCACGTCGAGGCTCTCGATCGGCGTGCGATCCTTGGTCGCGCGCTCGATCTCCTCGAGGTCTCCTCCTTGGATGCCCGCCTGGGCTGCGGCACGAACGAGGCCCGCGGCTTCCTTGCGCTGGAGCGAACCATCGGCCCAGCCGATGGCTGCGAGGGCGAGAAACGATCGCTTGGGGAGGGAGACGGTCGGCATGGCGCGAGCGTATCCGAGCGCCCCAGCCTCGGCGAGGGGTTGCCGTCCGCAGCTCCCCACCGCAGATCCCGAAGGTGCGAGGCACATCATGATTTCTTCCTCCACGGCTGGCGGCACGGGAGCTCAAACCGACGAACGTGGGTGGAAGGTGCTTGCCGCCCAGCTCCGCGCCGACAGCATCCGGAGCACGACGGCCGCCGCATCGGGCCATCCAACGTCGTCGCTCTCGGCGGCGGACCTCATGGCCGTGCTCGTCGCGTCGTACTTGCGGTTCGACATGGCGCAGCCGCACGCACCGGAGAACGACCGCCTCATCTTCTCCAAAGGGCACGCGGCCCCGCTCCTTTATGCGGTATGGAAGGCGGCCGGCGCCATCCCCGACGCGGAGCTCCTCACGCTGCGAAAGCGGGGCAGCCGTATCGAGGGCCATCCGACACCGGCGCTTCCCTTCGTGGACGTTGCCACGGGGTCACTCGGGCAAGGCCTGTCCGTCGCCGTCGGAATGGCCCTCGCCGAGAAGAGGTCCGCGCGCGGGGGGAGGAGCCGGTACTGGGTCCTCCTCGGCGACAGCGAGATGGCGGAGGGCAGCGTGTACGAGGCCCTGGAAGCGGGAGCCTTCTACGGCTTGTCAGGCATCGTGGGCATCCTCGACATGAATCGCCTCGGCCAGCGCGGGCCGACGATGCTGGAGTGGGAGGGCGAGGCATACGCCCGACGGGCGCGGTCGTTCGGGTGCGAGGCGCGAGTCATCGATGGACACGACCTCGCCGCAATCGACGCCGCGTACGCCGCAGCGATGCGGGCCTCGTCGCCGACGCTCATCGTCGCCAAGACGAAGAAGGGAGCCGGCGTCTCTTTCTTGGAGGACAAAGAGGGATGGCACGGCAAGGCGCTCGATGCCGCGCAGGCGAGCGCGGCGCTTCGCGAGCTCGGGTACTCCGAGGGCGCGCCCCCGCTCACGATCGGGCTTCGTCCGTCCCTGTCACTCCCTTCCGTGGCCTCGATGGAGGCGGCGCGCGCGACCGTGAGGCTCCCTGCCTACGACGTCGGCACGACTGTGGCGACGCGCGCCGCGTTCGGCGACGCGATCGTGGCCGTCGGGGACGCGTACCCGCGAGTCGTAGTCCTCGACGGGGAGGTCTCCAACTCGACCTACACCGAGCGTTTCGGACGCGCTCACCCGGACCGCTTCTTCGAGATGTACATCGCGGAGCAGCTGATGGTGAGCGCCGCCGTAGGCATGCAGGCGCTCGGGTGGACGCCCTTCGCGGCGACGTTCGCGGCGTTCTTCACGCGCGCCTTCGATCAAGTGCGCATGGCAGCCGTCTCCCAGGCGACCCTCCACCTCGTAGGGTCTCACGCGGGCGTGTCCATCGGCGAAGACGGCCCGTCGCAGATGGGCCTAGAGGACCTCGCCATGATGCGCGCGGTTCACGGGAGCACCGTGCTCTACCCTTCCTGCGCCAACGCCGCGGCGAAGCTCACCCTCGAGATGGCAAACCGGCGCGGGATCCATTACTTGCGAACGACGCGCGGAAAGACGCCCGTTCTCTACCCGCCGTCGGAGGCATTTCCGGTGGGGGGGTCGAAGGTGCTCCGCGGCTCCGATCGGGACGAAGTGGCCATCGTCGCCGCCGGGGTCACGGTGCACGAGGCGCTCGAGGCGTACGCCAGGCTGAACGACCTCGGGATCCGTGCGCGAGTCATCGATGCCTACTCGGTCAAGCCCATCGATCGCGCGACGCTGCTCGACGCCGCGCGGGAATGTCCGCGCGGGGTCGGGGGGGCGGAGGACCACCGCCCCGCAGGCGGCCTCGGCGACGCGGTCGCCGATGTCTTCGACGGCCAGCCGGCCCCCGCGACGGTTCGCCTCGCGGTCCGCCTGATGCCCGGGTCGGCCACACCGGCCGAGCAGCTCGACGACGCGGGAATCGACGCCCGGGCGATCGTCGAGGCCGTGGACGCAAGGCACCCGAGGTAGCGGGCGGCGGGGGCGACCTCCGCTGCGTCCTTATCCCTTACGCCGGCTCGGGGTACGCTCGATCGTATGATGGACATCGACGCGGCGTTCCAGCACGCAGCCTCCTTCGAGCCGGGGGAGATCTCCGGTAACGTCGGCCTCGGGAAGTTCGAGGCGACGTACTCGGACCTCTTCGCGCAGGTCATCGACGACGGGGTCATCACCGCCGAAGAGCGCGCGCAGCTCGATCGGACGGCCACCGCCCTCGGCCTCGACCGGGATCGGCTGCGTGCCCTCGAGTCCGCCTTGCAGGCCGTCTACGAGCTCCGGCATCACGTGAAGATCGTCGAGATCGGCGACGCCGACGCGCCCGAGGGCCCGCGCGCATCGCTGACGCCGATCGAACCGGCGACCGACGCGCGAACGCAGGCCCTCCAGCGCCGCGTCGCCTTCCTCGAGGGAAGGGTCGCGCAGCTCGAGAAGGAGCTCGACGAGGCGCGGGCGAACGTCGCGGTGGAGGTGGACTTGTCGGGCGTCCAGGCCGAGCCGTCTGCCGAGGCGGCGGACCCCGAGGCCCTCCAGCGTCGCCTCCGGCACGACCCGCGCGACGTCGACGCACTGCGGGCGCTCTACCGCGTGCACGAGCGCGCGGGCGACGTCGACCGCATGGCGTGCATAGCGCACGCGCTCGTCTTCCTCGACGCCGCGAGCGACGCGGAGAAGACGGTCTACCACGAGCACCGCGTCGAGGGCCTCGTCCGTCCGACGACGTCACTGTCGTCGGAGGCCTGGCGGCGCTTCCTCTTCCACCCGGAAGAAGAGGTGCTGACCGGGGAGATCTTCGCCGTCATCGCCTCCGCGGTGCTGCTCGGCCGCGTCGCGGCTCTCCGTCGCGACAAGCTCCTGCCGGCGCTCGACCCGGCGAGCAAGCAGGACCCCGTGCAGTCGACGCTGCAGGCCGTGCGCTGTTTCTCTTGGGCCGCCTCCATCCTCGGCATGCGTGCTCCCACCCTCTACGCGGATCCCGACTACGCCGGCACCGTGGAGATGGTGCCCGGCGTCCCCCCGGCGACGCGGCTCGGGCACGAGGCGCTCTCCGGTCGCTCGCCTCGCGAGCTCGCCTTCGTCGCGGGGCGCCACCTCGCCTGGTACCGCGAGGAGCGCTTCGTGCGGCTCCTCGTGCCGCAGATTCCGGACCTGGAAGACCTCTTCCTCGCCGCGCTCGTCATCGGCAACCCGGGCATTCCGCTCCGCGCAGACACCAAACGGCGCGTTACGGCGCTGGGCGCGGCCATCGAGCCGGTCCTCGAGCCGCGGCAGATCGATCGCCTTCGCGGCGCGTTCCTGCGCTTCGTGGAGGAGGGCGGAAGGACGAACCTGCAGCGATGGGCAGTCGCGGCGGATCACACCGCCGCGCGCGCCGGGCTGCTGCTGGCCGACGATCTGTGGGCGGCTGCGGCGATGCTCCGTGCCGAGGATGCGGGCTCTGCGGGGCCCCGGATCGACGACCTGCTCGTCTTCGTCACGAGCGACCGTTACGCTAACCTGCGGAAGGCGATCGGGATCGCAAAGACCTGAGGTCTCGCCCGACGGCCTTCTAACGGTACGTCGCGATCGCCGTGACCTTGAGGATGCGCCCGCACTGCGCCGTGCCGATGTCTCCGGTGCACACGTCCTCGACCTCGACTCGCTTCGACCCCGCGGTGAGCGCGCGAAGGAGCGCGTCGGTCACGTCGTGGCCGCCGTTTTTGCACGCCGGGTCGCCGCACGGGAGCACGAAGAGCGCTGGGGCCGCGTCGACGATGTGGCGCACGTGGCGCGAATCGACCACGGGCGAAGCGGGGCGCCGCTCCTCCACCTCGAGCCGCAGGGTCGCGAGCGTCGGGACCCGCGCATGCAGCCGCTGAGCCTCGTCCTCGCGCCGGCGCCGCTCCGCGAATCGCTCCGCTGCCTCTGAATGTCGCTTGTTCATATTCTTCGTTGCCGATGGGGAGACTACCAGCGGCCGCACGTCCCGCAACGAGTCTCGCCCGATCCGGGCGCGGCGCGTGTCCGGCCCTCGAGGCCGCACTCCGGTGGAAGGCGACAGAAAGGGCTTCCCAAGGAAGGTGCCTCTGATGGCAAACTAAAGCTGAGGTGTGCATGAGGACGCGCGGACGCCTTTTGTTGTTGCCAAGCTTCGCAGTAGCCATGACGGGCTGGATGCTTTCGCTCGGGTGCGGCAGCAGCAAGAGCTCCTCGGGGCTTTCCTGCGGGAGCGGGACCGAGCAGCGGGGGAACGAGTGCGTGGTCGTGGCCGATGCCATGGCCGCCGACGCATCGAACGGCGACGGTGGGACGACGAGCACGCTCCCGGAGTTCGCAGGCGTGACGGGAGTTGCCCCCGCGTCCACGACGTCGCTCTTCGTCGTGTGGAGCCCCGGGAAGGTCCCGGCGAACCCGGCCGCTCCGCTTCGCTACCCGGGGTCCGCGGGGCCCGCGTCGAAGCCGCGCGCCTACGGCTCGCCGGCAGCGACGACGGGGGCGGGCGCGACCAGCGCGGAGATCGGCGAGCTCACGACGGGGACGGAGTACTCCGTGGCGGTGCGGGCGGTGAACTCCGCCGGGCTCGAGGACACGAACACCGTCGTCCTCAAGGGCACCCCGGCGGCCGACATGACGGCCCCCACCTTCGCCGGCCTCGTCTCCGCCAGCCCCGGGGGGAGCGGCGCGGTCGCGCTCTCGTGGGCCCCTGCGACGGACGATACGACCCCCTCGCAGGCCATCACCTACCTCGTCTTCGAGAGCGACACGTCGAGCGCCAACGAGACAGGACCGGCCGAGGACTTCACGAGCCCGGTGCTCGTCACTCCGCCCGGCGCGACGACCGCGACGGTGAGGCGCCTCGTCGATGCGACCAAGACTCGTTACTTCATCGTGCGCGCGAGGGACGCATCCGGCAACGTCGACTCCAACGTGATCGAAAAGTCGTCCGTTCCCGGGCCGGACGTCGTGCCCCCCGCCTTCGAGGGGTGCGCCGCGGCGACGAACGTCCAGGCGCTGACGATCGCGGCTTCGTGGTCCGCCGCAACGGACGACGTGTCCGACCCGCCCGACATCACCTACGACATCTACAAGTCGACCGTCTCGGGCACGTACGACTTCACGACGCCCTTCGCGGTCGTCACGGGCCAGACCGAAGCGGTCATGCCGGAGCTTCAGCCGCTGACGCAGTACTTCTTCGTGTGCCGCGCGAAGGACCAGGCGGGCAACGAGGACCAGAACACGGTGGAGGTGACGGCGACGACCGGGAAGAACCCGGTGCCCCCGACGTTCGGCGGCATCACCGGCATCGTGCCCGACCCCGTGAACCGGACCGCGATGCTCACGTGGGCCGCGGCGACGGACAACAGCGGGTCGGGGGCGCCGCTCGTCTACGACGTTTACATCGCGACGACGGCGGGGGGCGAGAACTACAACCGGCCGCCGTTCGTGACCTCGCCCGGAGGCGCGACGGGGATGACGGTCACGAACCTGCCCTCGAACGCGACGATCTACCTCGTCGTTCGTGCTCGCGACGGCGACGGCAACCACGACGTCAGCAGCCCCCCGGTCGAGAAATCGATGATGACGGACGTGAGCTTTGCGCTCGACATCCAGACGCTCTTCGCGGACGACTGCGGCGTCGTCGGATGCCACGTCCCCGGGAGTCCTACGGGAGGGCTCATTCTCGCGCCTGGTTTCGCCTACAAGAACATCGTGGGGGTCGCCGCGCTCGAGGCGGGGTCTTTCACGCTGGACGGCGGAACCGTCAACTACGTCACCCCCTTCGACCCGAACGAGAGCTATCTCAACATGAAGGTCAACCCCACCCTCTACGCCTCCTACAAGGCCCAGACGCCGCCCAAGGTCATCGGGAGCCAGATGCCCGCCCAGTCTACCGGAAGCATCTTGACGCCCCCGGAGCTCAGCGCCATCGCGCTCTGGATTTCCCAGGGCGCTCTCAATAACTAGAGGATGGCTGCGATGAAGCGATACTCGGCCGCGTTGGCCACCTTGACCGGGCTCTTCGTCGCCGGCGGGCTCGGAGCGGGGTGCACGTTGCTCAATACTTTCGGGGACGTCGAGCCGCTCAAAGAGGCAGGGTCGGACGACGGAACGACGGCCGACGTGGCCTCCGACGTGACGACCGACGGCCCGGCCGCGGACGCCTCGAGCGACGGGGGAGACGCCGGGCCACAGGCCGCGCCACCGGGGCTCATCGTGATCGGTGGCGCCGCGGTGACCGAAGGAGGAGAAGAGCTCGTGCTGACCGCGCTCGACCCGGCCACCGGCAGCGAGTACCCGCGGGCGCGCGAGGCGATGGTCGTCTCCGCGGTGCAGTACGACGGGGCGCGCGGCATTTGGTACATCTTCGAGTCCGGCGGCCAGGGCATCTTCCCCCTCCCCACGGACAGCTTCTACCTTCACACCCGTACGTTCGACAAACTCAAGGGCGTGTGGACCGAGCTCGGGAAGGTCGAGATTCCTCCCGGGCTCTCCTTCGCGACGACGGCGGCGCTCAACGGTCGCGTCCTGTACGTCGCGTACGGCGAGGGCGATGCCGGCGTGCTCGACGGCGGCTATCCGTCTTCGTTCAGCCTCGTCACGCTCGACACGTCGAACCCCGCTGCGGTGACGCTGGAGAGCACGTACCCGCTCTGGAGCTCGCCCGCTTCGCTCGTCGGTCTCCGACTAGCCAACGGGTCGCAGGGAGGGAGGGCACTCTTGGGCGCGTCCGTGCGAGTCGGCGCTGCGTCGTATGCGCAGCTCACGCCCGTCGACGAGACGACGAGCTCGCCGAACGAGGGGGTCCCCATCGTGGGCACGGTCCCCGTGGGGGGGCTCACCGGTTTCGGGGTCGTGACCGACCCAATGACCCGGGACATCACCTACGCGATGACGGTGGGGCGCACTTCGGGGGCAGCGACGGTCTCGATCTTCGATCCGCTTCTTTCGGATCCGACGTACGGCTCGCTCAAGCTGATCGGCGCCTTCCCGTTCGGCGACTCGAACGTGAAGAACCCTGCCTTCTCCGACTGCGATCAGACGGCGTTCGTCGTGGGGACGAACTCGGATCTCAGCGTCTACGCCGTGTCGCTCGCGGGGCGCGTCGCTCCGGGCGACGTCGGCCCCGACGCGGGACCCCCGATGCTCTCGTCCACCCACGCTGCGACAGGCCACTCCGGGCAGGGCGTGTACTTCGAGCCGTACACCAAGACGGTCATCACGCCGTTCAGCCAGGGAATGAACTTCGCGCTTACGGCCTTCAAGCTCGGCGGAACACCGACCTCACCGACGCTCGTGCAGCGCGTGGCGCCCGAGTGGGTCCCGCCCGCCGACGTCCGCCCGAACTTCATCGGCACGGCGATCCCGTACCCCCCCGTGTGCTCCGTCGGCGGCGATCCGTAGAAGGCTGATCGGCCGCCTCGACCCAAATGCGCCAGGCTTTTCGCGTGGCCGCGCGGTTCAGAGGCCCGTGCGGATCTCGCGGCCTTCGACCGTGCCGACGGGGGCTGCAGGCGTGGGACGAGCAGACGGTGGCGCCGTGGCGGGCGCCGCCGAATCGGCGGCTTTCGGCTCCTCGTCCGCGACTCTGGCGCCCGTTGCGCCGGTTGCCCCCGTTGCGTGGCTCTTGCCCGCGGGAACCCACCGGCCGCCGTGCGGCGCACTCTCGGCGCGGGCGGCGGTCGCGGGCGCCCTGGCCGGCGCCCGGGGGATGGCCGGCGGGGGCTGGGTAGGAGCGGCCGGGGTGCTCGCCGTCGCGGGAGAGGTGGCCACCGCTGCCGCCGTGGAGGACGGCGAGGCGCTCATCGGCGGAGCGGAAGCGCTGCTCGCCGACGGCGAGCTGGCGTGATGCAGACTGAGCGCGACGCCCCCTCCCGCCAGGAGGGCCACGGCGGCTGCTGCGAGCGCGAGCAGAAGCGGCTTTCCCGACCTCCGCGAGGCCCCGATGTTCGCAGACGCCGCAAGCGGCGTTCCGCTGCCCGTGCTGTCGGCCGACATCGTCGCCGCCGACCAGTGCACCGATTGGTTCTCGGAGTTCGGCGTGAGCAGGGAGGAGCGGGGCGTCGCCTTTCCCCCGCGGCGAAGCTCCCCCGGGATGGTCGGCTCCACGCCCAGGGACCCGAGCCAGCGGATGATTCCGGCGCGGAACTCCTCGGCACTCTGGAAGCGGTCAGCCGGCTCGACCGCGATGGCTTTGAGGAGGATGGGGACGAGCCCCGGGTCGAGGTCAGGACGGAGCTCGAGGGGGTTGGGCCTGGGCGCGAGGACGATCTTGAACATCAGATCGTTGAAGTTGTCGCCCTCGAAGGGGACGCGCCCCGTCACGCATTCGTAGAAGAGCGTGCCCACCGCGTAGAGGTCGGCCCGGGCGTCGATCTGCTTCAAGCCGCGGGCTTGCTCGGGTGCCATGTACACGGGGCTGCCGAGGATGGCGCCGGTCATCGTGGCGCTGACCGCGCCGGGGATGTTGCTGTTGAACTTCGAAATCCCGAAGTCGAGGATCTTCACGAACTCCTCGCCGGTGCGCGTCGGGACGAGGAAGAGGTTCTCGGGCTTGAGATCGCGATGAAGGATGCCGGCCCGGTGCGCCGCGCCCAGGCCCTCGAGGATCTGGAGGATGATGTTGGCCGCGGCGACGCCGTCGAGGCGCCCCGCCTCCAAGCGGGTCGCGAGGTCCTGCCCGGCGAGGAGCTCCATCACCATGTAGCTGGTACCGTCGGGGAGCGTTCCGAGATCGAACACCTCGACGATGTGTTCGGAGCCGATGCGGCCCGCGGCCTGCGCCTCGCGCTCGAAGCGAGCTCGCACGTCGGGGGTCACGTTCGCCTGCGCCCGGAGGACCTTGATGGCGACCTTTCGCATCGTCCGGACGTTCTCGCCCTCGAAGACGATGCCCCATCCACCCTCGCCGATGACTCGAACGAGGCGGTACTTGCCGTCGACGAGCTCGCCGACGCCCAAGGTGCCGGACGCCGGAGCGGGTGCGCCCGGAGAGTTAGACTGCATGCGCCCCTCTTGTCGCCTCGTTCCAGCTCGATGCCAGCATCAGAATACCCACGTCGCGCTGGCTCCGCCGCCTCGTGTGCCCAAAGCAGGGGTCAGGCTCCGGGGGAGCAGTGCCGACGGACTCGATTGGGCGGCCGCCGGCCTCTCCGTTGGACGGGATACGAGTAATACGGTGGTGACGATCGCGCCGACGATCGCCGCGCCGAACACCGAGTCGGCCGCGATGTTGAGTGTCTGGCCACTCTCCTTCACGTTTTGCGCTTGGTCCGGGTTCGGGTTCTGCGGGTTGTTCAGGTTGTTGAAGTCGTTGTGCTTCTGCAGCGCAGCGAGCCCGAGGATGGCCCCCGTCCCGGCGAGGCCCAGCGTGATGGCGCCCGACACCCACGCGCTCATCGGGATGGGTCGCTCGCCGGTGACCGCCACGACGTTCGACGGAGGGTGCTCCATCCGGAAGACGTGCGGCGACATCGCCGACCCCGTCGCCTCGAACTCCCATTGCTGATCGAGGTACCCATGGAGTCGCGCGGTGATCGTGTGGTGCCCGTGCCGCAAGCCGATCTCCCGGGGCGTAAGAAACTCGCCGTACGTGTTCCGGATCTCGGAGCCCTCGACGGGCGTGCGCACGTCGACGATCGTGGCGCCGGCAGGGTCGGACGAGATCGTTACGAGGACGAGGCCGGTCTTCAGCGTGAGAAGGTCGCGCTGGATCTGGGCGCGCTCGTCGGCCGTCGTCTCGGGGCCTGCCTCCTTCAGATAGGTCTCGTAGGCGTTGATGGCCTCCTTGTCGCGCTCGATCTTCATCGCGCAGAGGCCCAGGTTGCTGAGGATCTTGTACGACGGCGAATCCGCGTAGGCGGTCTTGAACTCGCGGTAAGCCTCCTCGTACCGGGGCGCCTTCGGGTCCTCGAGCAGCGCGACGCCGGCCTGGAAGTGCATCCGCGCTGCGTCGGAGATCGCGACGTCGCCCGCGCGAGCCGCTTTCCCGGGGACCAGCACAGCACCCGCCGCAAGCGCGACGAGCGCAGCCGTCGAGAACCGTCGCCCCGCCGCTCCTCGGCCTCGCTTCACCGCTCGGATGGTACCCGACGTCTCCGTCTTTGGCACTTCGCCTCCCATTGCTCGACGGTAGCGGATGCCCAAGGTGCATGCCAAGGGGCAGAAGGTCAGGGTGGGGCTCGGCTTACCCCGCAGGCCACGCGCGCCTCGCGTGGGCGAGCACCTTCTCCGTCGTCTCTTCCACCGACGGGTCGACCGCGCGCCGGCTCGGGTCGTCGCCGTACCAGGCGATCTGCTCCTCGGCGCCGCGGGCGTACGGAATGCGCGCTGCGTAGTCGGGGACGAACCGCCGGATCTTCGCGTTGTCGAAGGCCATGCTGTGCGCCTTGTCTCCGAGCAGACTCGCCCCCCACTCCGGGTCGAGCGCCGCGATGAGGTCCGACGCCACGTGAACGAGCACGGGAGGGGGTGCGCCGGCGGCGCGCGCGAGGATCTCGTGGATCTGGTTCCACGTGAGCGTCTCGTCCGACGTGATGTGGAACGCGTCGCCGATCGCCGCCTCCTGCCCGAGCAGACCCACGACGGCGTGGGCGAAATCGACGTGGTGGGTTAGCGTCCAGAGGGACGTCCCGGCGCCGTGGACGACGACGGGCAGTCCCCGCCGCATGCGGTCGACGGTCGTCCAGCCGCCGTGCACCGGGAGGAGCGCTGCGTCGTACGTGTGCGAGTGGCGGACGATGGTCGCGGGGAAGCCGTCGCTCCGGTAAGCGCGGAGGAGGCGCTCTTCGCAGGCGATCTTGTTGCGCGAGTATTGCCAGAAGGGGTTCCCGAGCGGAGTCGATTCGGTGACGGGCAAGCGGGCGGGTGGCTTCTGATAGACGGAGGCGGAGCTGACGAAGACGTAATGGCGCATCCGCCGGGAGAAGAGCTCGATGTCGGCTTCCACGTGCGGCACGGTGAAGCCGATCCATTGGACGACGACGTCGAAGCGCTCATCGCCAAGAGCCGCGCGCGCCGAGGCCGCGTCGCGGATGTCTCCGGTCAGCACGCGCGCGCCGCTCGGGACGGGGTGCCTGCGCGTCTTGCCGCGGCAGAGGAGCGCGACGTCGATCCCCCGTTCGAGCGCGACGCGCGCGCACGCCGAGCTGAGGTTCCCGGTGCCTCCGACGAACAAGACCTTCATCGGCGCGATGGTATGGCGCTAGGCTCGCGCGATGAAGTCGCACGTTGCTCTTGCCGCTTCTGTGGGCCTTGCCGCCGCCTGCTCTTCCGGCTCGCCCGCGACGCCAGCGTTCGACGCGGCGTCTCCTCTGGGGGCAGGAGCTTCCGCGTGGGACGCGGCTTCTTGGAACGAAGACGCGGCCATCCCCGAGGCGGGCGACACGTGGTCGAGCTTCATGCAAGGCTTCTTCGAAAAATACTGCGTCGAGTGCCACGCCCCCGGTAACCCGAATGGCAACGATTTCACGCAGCTCTCGAACGTGCAGCGGCAAGAGCTCATCATCCGTTGCGGCATCGCGGTCACGCAGGACCCGAGCTGGAACTGCAGCGCGATTGCCCCCGGCATTTCGCCCGCACAGTTTCCCATCGACGACGCGACGCACTCCAACCCGAAGCCGAGCGACGCGGAACGGGCGCGCGTCGTCGCATGGATCGACGCGGGGGGGGCCTAAGCGAGCACGCTCCTCGCGATGACGATCCGCTGAATCTCGCTCGTCCCCTCGTAGATCGTCGTCGCGCGCGCGTCGCGGAGGTGGCGCTCGGCTGGGTACTCGCGCGTGTAGCCGTAGCCGCCGTGGATCTGCACGGCCTCGTTGCAAGCGCGCACGGCCGCTTCCGTGGCGAAGACCTTGGCCATCGCGGCCTCTCGGGAGAAGGGCAGGCCGCGGTCTTTCCTCCACGCGGCGCGCATCGTGAGCAGGCGGGCGGCGTCGAGGTGCACCCGCATGTCCGCGAGCTTCCACTTGACCGCCTGGTGCTCCGCGATGGGCCTGCCGAAAGTCTGCCGCTCTTTCGAGTACGCGACGCTCTCCTCGAGCGCGGCGCGCGCGATGCCGATCGCCTGCGCGCCGATCCCGATGCGCCCTCCGTCGAGCGCCATCATCGCGACCGTGAACCCCCCGTTTTCTTCGCCTACGAGCGCGTCGGCGGGAACGCGGCACGCCTCGAACCGGAGCGGCAGCGTCGCCGAGCCGCGAAGGCCCATCTTGTCCTCCGGCCGCCCGAGCTCGAGCCCCGGCGTTCCGGCCTCGACGAGAAAGCACGAGATTCCGCGCGTGCGGGTCTCGGGCGGCGCGGTCCGCGCCCAGACGAGCAAGACCCCGGCGTGCGTCGCGTTCGAGATCCACTGCTTCGCTCCGTCGAGGACCCACGAAGCTCCGTCGCGGCGCGCGGTCGTCCGCAGGCTCCCCGGGTCGCTCCCCGCGTCGGGCTCGCTCAACACGAAGCTCCCGAGGCCGCGCTCGCCGCTGGCCAGCCCCTCGCAATGGCGGCGCTGCGCCTCGGTGCCGAACCGCGCGATCGTTTCGCCGACCATGTTCGTCACGCTCACCATGACGGCGGCCGAAGCGCAGGCCCTCGCGATCTCCTCGATCGCGAGCGCGTATGCCACAGCCCCTGCGCCCGCCCCTCCGAGCTCCGGCTGCACGTTGATCGCCATCAGCCCGATCTGCGCGAGATCCCGCAGGACCTCCGGCGGGAATCGGTCGGCCTCGTCGACCTCCGCCGCGATGGGCGCGAGGACCCGCGACGAGAACTCGCGCGCCGTCCTCTGCACGAGCTCCTGCGTCTCGGTCAGCTCGAGCTCCACGGGCCCGCTACAGCCCGAAGCTGACCTTCGCCGGCCAGCTCCCCGGGCTCGGCAGGCCCTTCATCTTGCCCAGCACCTCCACGAGGCAGTCCTCCTTGTCGGCACCTTCCTTCGACGACGTCGCGACGCCCGCGGCGAGCACCTTGCCGCCCGGCCCGACGTAGACCGTCGCATGGAAGGACGCGCTCGTCCCCGCCTTGCACCTGTCGATCGCGTCGCGGCTTCTCGTGAGCGCGCCGGTGACCTTCTCCGGCCCCCAGTCGTTCGGCGGGCGCGTTGTCTGGAGGGGCAACTCCATGCCGTAGCGGGCCTCGGCATCGCCGCTGTCGGGCTTCGGCCAGCGCGCGCTCGTGACGACGTCGAGAAGGCACTTCTCGGTCTCGCGGTCCCCGAGCTCGCTCTCCTCGAGATACGCCCACTTCGCGCTTCCGTCGCTGCCGATGCGCAGGAAAAACTTCACGCTGCCCGCGAGGAGCTCGACGCGGTCGAGCGAGTGCTTCTGGCAGTCGAGGAACTTGTCGTCGAGCGCGCTGAACGCCCGCTTCACGGCCGCGGGGTCGACCTCCCCGAGCTCGCTCGACGTTCTCAGCGGGACCGAGACGGCGTGCGGCTCTTCCTGGGCGGGCTCGGGCGCCTTCGGGGGTGGCCCGCCTCCGCACGCGACGAGCGACGCGCCAAGGACAATGGAAACGCGGAGGCAGGGAAGGACGCGCGTTCTCATTTGAGGAGGCTCGCGGCGATCACGATACGCTGGATCTCGCTCGTCCCCTCGTAGATCTCGGTGATGCGTGCGTCGCGGTAGTGGCGCTCGACCGGGAACTCGGTCGAGTAGCCGTAGCCGCCATGGATCTGGATGGCTTTGTGGGTCACGCGGGTCGCCATCTCGCTCGCGTAGAGCTTGGCGATGGAGCTCTCGGCCGTGTGGCGCGCGCCGCTGTCCTTCATCTTCGCCGCCCGCCAGGCGAGGAGGCGCGCAGCGTCGATCTGCGTCGCCATGTCCGCCAGCATGAACTGGATGGCCTGGTGCTCGGCGATGGGGACGCCGAAGCTCTTTCGCTCCTTCGCGTAGGCGACGCTCGTCTCGAACGCCGCGCGCGCGATGCCGATCGCCTGGGTCGCGATGCCGATGCGGCCGCCGTCGAGCGTCGCCATCGCGATCTTGAAGCCGTCGCCCGGGGCGCCGAGGACGTTCGCGTCGGGGACGACGCACCGGTCGAAGAAGACGGTGCACGAGTGCGCAGCGTGGATGCCGAGCTTGTGGTCCGGCGCGTTCTGCGTGTAGCCGGGAGAGCCGCGCTCGACGAGGAAGGCCGTGTGCTTGAGGCGCGGGCCGGTGCGGTCCGTGACGGCGAAGACGAGGATCCAGTCGGCGTGCGGGCCGTTGGTGATCCAGTTCTTCGCGCCGCTGATCGCCCAGCCGTCGCTCGTCTTCTCGGCGCTCGTCACCATGGTCTGCGCATCCGAGCCGCTCATGGGCTCGGTGAGCCCGAAGCACCCGAGCTTCTCGCCGCGCGCGACGGGCTCGAGCACTCGCTTCTTCTGCTCTTCGGTGCCGAACTTGGCGATCGGGTCGCAGAAGAGGGAGTTGTTGACGCTCATGATGACGCCGCAGCTCGCGCACGCGGCGCTCACTTCCTCCATCGCCAGCGCGTAGGAGAGCGCGTCCATCCCGGCGCCGCCGTATTCTTCCGGGATGGCGACGCCGAGGAGGCCGAGCTCGGCCATCTTGGGGAGGATGTCGCTCGGCCAGCGCCCGGTCTTGTCGAGGTCGGCGGCCTTGGGAGCGATCTCGCGTGCGGCGAAGTCGCGCGTCGTGTCCCGTAGCAGGCGCTGCTCTTCGGTCAGCTCGAAGTCCATTCGAACAGGCTTCTAGTACGGCGAAGGTCTCGAGGGAACGCCCCCCTCCGCCGCGAGCTCCACGATCCCCTCCACTTCGTGCGCTCTCGCCCGCAGGCGCGCCTTGGGTCGCACGGCGACGCGAACGTACGCGCACGACAGCAGCGCGACGTCGAACGCGTTGTCGCCGAACGCGGCGACGACCTCGCGATCCCGGCCGATGCGCTCCAGCAAGCGCGCCACCTTGCCCTCGCCGTAAGGGATCGGTCGGTTCACCTCCGGCTGGACGATGCCCGCCGCCACGGGCGTCTCGGTGGCGACCACGTGGTCTTCGGCGATCCCCACACGCGACGCGGCCTCGACGACCACCGCGCGCGGCGACGCGCTCACCAGGATGATCGCGATGCCGGCGCTCCTCGCGCTGTCGAGCACGCGCGCGAGCTCCCCGTGCACCCGCGTGCTCAGGCCCCCTCGCTCGACGACGTCGTACGCGAAGCGCCGGAGCTCGTCGGCCATCCAGCCTCCGAAGCACCAGGCCATCAGCTCGCACACGCGCTCCTCGGGATAACGCCCGTCGAGATAGGCGGCGTAAATGCGCCGCGCGACCTCGACGCCCGTCCCTGCATCGGAGAGCTGATAGGCGCGTGCTTCCCGTCGAAAGCCGTCGAGCGCGGGCGGCGCGCCGCGCCCGCGGCCGAGGAAGGCATGAAAGAGGTCCTCGCCGACGTCCCCGCTCCAGAGCGTCCCGTCGCCGTCGGTTGCGATCACGCCCCCGGGCCGAGTGCGGGCGATGCTCTCGATATGTGTCAAGACCTCGTCACCGCTCTGGAGGTTCACGCGCCCCAGCATACCGCACGCGTCTTGCAGTAGGCTCGCGCGCCACCGGGGCTCGGCCTCGAAAGGACGGAGAGCAGATGCGGACACGTACGAGAATCACCTGGGGGGGCGTCGGAATCCTTCTCGGGATGTCGGGAATGCTGACAGCCGGCAGCGCAGGCGCCCAGCCCCCGCCCGGCCAGCCGATGTCGACCACGACCTCGCCGACCGCCGTCCCCAGCTCGCCGAGCGCCACGGACACGACGCCGCTGCCCGTGCCGGTGGAGCTCCTGAGCGCCCAGCCGGGGGGGATCACGGCCGATCAGGTGGCCGTCCGCGCCGAGAAGACGAGCTACAGCGCGAAGGCGTACGAGCAGGCGCTGCGCGGCGCGGGCGCGCGCGTCGACGAGGCGTTCGCGTCCTTTCTTCCGCGCCTGTCGGGCGTCGGCAAGTACACGCACCTCAGCGACTTCACGGAGCCGAGCGTCTTCGGCAGCAACGGCGTGAGGTTCGTCGGGACGACGCAACTCCCGGGTCCGATCACGGGCACTCCGCAAGGGGAGGTGGCGGTCCCGCTCAACTTCAGCTTCCCGTTCTTCGTCACCGACAACTGGCTGCTGCAGGCGACCATCACGGTTCCCATCAGCGATTACTTCCTCCGCATCGACCAGAACTACACCGCGGCGACACGCTCTCAGGACGCCGCGCGGTGGGACGTCGTCGGCGCGAGGACGACGGCCGCCGCGAACGGGCGCATCGCGTATTACACGTGGCTGAACGCGCGCGGCGCGGTGGTCGTCGCCGTCGAGGCGCTCAACGACCAGAAGACGCACGTGAAGGACGCGCGAAACCAGTTCGCTGTCGGCAACGCCTCCAAGGCCGACGTCCTGCTCGCCGAGACGAACATGGCGCAGGCGGAGCTCGCGCTCGAGCGCGCCAAAAACCTTGCGGCGCTCTCCGAGGAGCAGGTGCGGGTTGCGATCCATGCGAACCCCGACGAGGCGCTCGTGCCGGGCGAGGATCTGTCGTCGTCGATGCCGCCGGTGGGGGGGAGCACGGCGCAGCTCGTCCCGGAGGCGCTCGGCGCGCGCCCGGAGATGACGAGCGCGGAGGCGAACGCCGAGTCGGCGCGCAAACAGGCGGAGGCAGCGGTCGCGGGACGATGGCCGACGCTCAGCGCGTTCGCCGACGGGATCCTCGGCAACCCCAACCCCCGCGTCATCCCGCCGTCGAACGTCTGGTTCGGGACGTGGGACCTCGGCGCGCAGGTCACCTGGTCGCCCAACGACGTCCTCACGGCCAACGGCAGCGTCACCGACATCCAGTCGCGCGCCGCGCAGATCGAAGCTAACAAGGGCGTCGCGGCCGACGGCATCTCCATCGAGGTCACGCAAGACCTTCAGGCCGTGCACGAGGCGGACTTCTCGATCGAGTCGAGCAGCCGGGAGCTCGCGAGCGCCGAGGAGGGTTACCGCGTGCAGCGGGAGCTCTTCAACAACGGCCGGGGCACGTCGACGACGCTCGCCGACGCCGAGGCGAGCCTGACGAGGGCGAGGCTCGACTCGTTGAACGCGAAGGTCGCGGCGCGGACGGCGAGGGTAAGGCCCGAGCACGCGCTCGGCCGGGACGTGAAGGCGGAGTAGCTCGTTCTCACGAGCTCTTCGCGCGCGCCCTCCTCCGCGCGCGAAGGCGGGGCGAAGCGGCGCACGACCCACTCGGGCGAGTGGCGAAGCACGGGGCCCAAGAGGCGCACCTGCCAGGGGAAGACGAACGTGTCATCGCGGCGCTCGATCGCGCTCGCCATCTGCGCTACCGCCGCGTCTGCGTCGATGACGAACGGCATCTTCCGGAGCTTGGCCGTCATCGGCGTGTGGACGAACCCCGGGCAGATCGCCATCGCGTGGACGCCGGCCCCCTGGAGATCCATGCGCAGCGCTTCCATGAAGGTGATGACCGCCGCCTTCGAGGCGCTGTAAGCGGCCCGCCCCGGCATCCCCCGTAGGCCGGCGACCGAGCTTACCGCGGCGAGCACGCCGCTCCGGGCTGCGAGCATCGTCGGCACGAAGGGGACGACCGTGTTGGTCACGCCGATGACGTTGACGCGCATGAGGTGCGCGATGGGCTCGGCCTCGCCCTTGCGGATGCCGTCGGGGATGCCCATCCCGGCGTTGGCGACGACGAGGTCGGCGCCGCCCGCCCGCTCCACGAAGTCGGCCGCGTTCTTCGCCATCGCGCCCGTGTCCTCGACGTCCGCGACGTAGAGGAGCGCCCGCGCCCCCCGCGCTTCGATGTCGCGCGCGACCTCGGCGAGGAGGTCGGCGCGCCTTGCGCACAGGCCGACGGTGGATCCGGCGCTCGCATAGTGAAGCGCGAGGCCGCGACCCAGCCCGCTGCTCGCTCCCGTGATGAACGTCCGCATGCCAACCTCTTCGCCTGGGCCTGAGATGCGTTCAGGCGCGGTCGCACTCATACACCGTCGTCTCCCCGTCGTCAGTTGCCCGCGCCGACGACCAAGATCTGCGTCAGCCCGGACATCCCGTACACGTGGGTGAAGCTCGTGCCGTCGCCGCTGATGTTGCCGTCGGCCTCGACGAAGTACCAGGGCGCGCCGTCGGCGCCGAGCCCGGAGATGTCGACGCCGGTGCTGGCCGTCAGGCTCGGGACGCCGCGTGATACGGGGGCGTTCGTTGAATCGGCGATGACCGAGTAGCCATAGAAGACCGGTGCGGTCGGCATCACGGCGAGGCCCGTCCATCCGATCGCCGGATTCGTGCAAGTGGTGCACCGGGCACCCCATGCCGTGGCGAATGCGCCGGGGCTCCCCGACGGGTACGAGTAGCCCGTCCCCAGTCTGCCCGACACGTCGAGGTATGCGCCGTTCTCCGCCAGGAAGGATTCCTCGGCCGCCCGGATGTGAACGACCATGTCCTGGGCTTCCTCGAGGTGAGAGGCGCGGACGTAGCGACGGTAGGCAACGGTCGCGATCGTCGCCAGGATCCCGATGAGGACCACCACGACGAGCATCTCGATCAGAGTGAACCCGCGCGCCTGCCGACGACTGCCCATCGTACGAGAACAATAGCGCTTTGCGTATGCCGCTACTAGCGTGGCGCCTCGTGCGGGGCTCTCCGCTCTCCGTTGCTTGCGTCGCCAGTCGCGTACGCCGGCTTGTCTTTCCTTCGGCGCTCGCCTTTGCGGCGACGTGCCCCGGCTGCCGCTGCAATCCGGCGCACAAGAC
>VFSW01005236.1_pt1 | contig 19213 bp, 13 predicted proteins | sample 5358111 | NCBI WGS metagenome assembly VFSW01 (sample SAMN11554181, study PRJNA540505) | mine drainage metagenome | isolation source: sediment from site ElyBrook_90M | place: USA: Ely Copper Mine, Vershire, VT | collected 2017 | reverse complement strand
TCGATCCCATGTTCGCGTTTGAGCAAAACACGGATAATGGCGATGGTCCAGAGGCAGTAATCCAAAGCGTTCCACGCCCGTATCGGGATATGTGCGGCTGGCCAGGCGATTGAGATTGTCGTATGTGCTGATGACCACAACTCCGTTTTGGTCAACGCTATTGGTCAAGCGATCAAGGATATCAAATTGCCTGAGGAACACCTGGCCGGCCGCATTGCTCGACACCGTCTGCAAGCCCTGATTGCTGAAATAATTGGTGACGCTGTGCCCGGCCCCGTCGGCGGTGTTAGTTACTCGGCCCAGCAGGTCATAATACTGGAACAGGCTGGAAAAATCAGGGTACGAAACGTTCGTGGCGTGTCCCTGGTTATCATACTGGTAAGAAGTCACGTTCCCAAGCGGGTCCTTGGTCGATAAGAGCGAGCCGCACGTGCAATAGGTGTAAACGGTGGAATGGCCTAGGGCATCTGTGCGGTTGGTCAGTCGGCGCACCGCGTCATACGCAAAGCTATTGGTGAATCCAAGGCGGTCAATCGTCTCCACCAAATCGAGATTCAAATAATTCCTGAGCGGCCATTTTTCATCCTGCCTTCTGCATTTTGCGTTTTTCATTGCCAATTTTTCTTTCTGCCTTCTGCATTTTGCATTCTGCATTTTGCATTCTGCATTTTGCATTTTGCATTTCCCTACGTTCCCAGTTTTTTTGATTTCTCGGTCGCGGCGCGGACGGCGTTTATCAGGACGCCGCGAATTTTGCCCTTTTCCAACTCGTGCAGGCCTTCAATGGTCGTGCCGCCTGGGCTGGCGACCATGTCTTTGAGAGCGCCGGGATGCTGGCCGGTTTCCAAAACCATTTTTGCGCCGCCCAGCACGGTCTGCGCGGCCAGCCGGGTGGAGATGTCGCGCGGCAAACCCGAGGCCACGCCGCCGTCGCTGAGGGCTTCGATGATCAAATAAATGTAGGCGGGGCCGCTGCCACTGAGGCCGGTGACGGCATCCAGCAGCGATTCCTTGACTTCGAAGACGATGCCGACGGCCGAGAAGAGCTTGTTGGCCAGCGCGGCGTCGGCGGCGGTCGCGGCCTTGCCGCAGGCGAAGGCGGTGGCCGAAGCGCCGACAAGGGCCGGCGTGTTGGGCATCACGCGAATGACGCGCGCGGTTTGACCCAGGGCGCCTTCGATGCGGGCGATGGGCACGCCGGCGGCAATGGAGAGGATCAAGTGGCGGGGAGCGAGGCTGCCGCGAATTTCGTTAAGCAGTTCGTTTACGTTTCCAGGCTTGACGGCGACCACCAGAAGGCTCGCAAACTTGACCACATCGAGGTTGGAGCGGGCGGTCCCGGCGCCGGTTTGCGTGGCAAACGCCGACAGCGCCGCCTCCGCGGGGTCGCTGGCGCGGATTTGGGCGGCCTTTGCCAAACCGGAGGTGATGATGCCCTTGGCCAGGGCCGTCGCCATTTTTCCGGCGCCCAAAAAACCGATGGTGAGTTTTGCAGCCATTTCCCGTTTCTAACAGTTCAACGGCCCGCGCGAAAGCGATTTGTTCGGGACAGGCGCTCGCCCAACGCGGAGAAGAGCCGGCGCAACATGCCGCATCTGCAAACATTTGCGAATATTCGACTTTCTGCCACCTCCGGGCTGGATGAGTTATTGTCGCAGTTTAAACGGATCGGTTTTCCAGGAAGGCGCGCGCCTTTTGATAACTTTTGCGATGCAGGTAATGAAGCAACTGGCGATCTGTGGCGGGCGGAAGTTGGCCGGTCAAGTCGTCCAACTTGGCGAAAATCGGGAGCAGGTCGGGTTTGGGATTCGCCGCGGGCATTTGTTGCACGGCCCGCTCCAACGCAAGCAAAGTTTCCAACACGCGCTGTTCGATTTCATTCACAGCACACAGATATTCTCCTTGGGGTGAAACGCCAAGTTTGATTTAACAAAATCGGCAGAATTTACCCGGGGTTTTGAAAGCTGCGAGAGGACCGGCTTAGGAAAGTTGATCCACATTGTTGAGAGAGTTCGACGGTTCGGGAGACGAGCCATGCGTGGATGCGACGGCTGGACGGGGTTCGCCATCCCAGTTGGAAAAGCCGCCGGGTCGTTTTGGTCGCGGCCAAACATCCTTGATTCTCGCGCCGCGCCCTGGCATTCTATCCCCATGAACTCTTCGATGATCTCAATCAACCGCCGCCTCTCCGCCATGTCGCTCATGTTGGTTCTTGGCTGGCAAACGGCGCGGGCCGACTGGCCGGGATTTCGCGGGCCGTGGGGGAACGGCCATGCTTCGGCCCCTGGAGACCACGCCATGATGGGCCTGCCGCTGCATTGGAGTGAGACCAACAACGTCAAGTGGAAAACGCCCATTCCCAATCGCGGATGGTCCACTCCCGTGGTCATGGGCGGGCAAGTCTGGGTGACGGCGGCCACGATCGACGGCCATGATTTCTTCGCCATTTGTGTCAACGCCGAGACCGGCCAGATTCAATTCAACCGGCAAGTATTTCATTCGGACAATCCCGAGCCGCTGGGCAACGGCGCTTCGATGAATTGCTACGCCACACCGTCGCCCGTGATTGAGCCTGGCCGCGTCTATGTGCATTTCGGAAGTTTCGGAACGGCGTGCCTGGACACTCAAAGCGGCGCTGTTATTTGGAAGCGCAACGACCTGCCCTGCCGCCATTATCGCGGCCCCTCGTCTTCGTTGGCGATGTGGGACAACCTTTTGATTCTGACCTTTGACGGCGCTGATCGCCAATACCTCGCCGCCTTGGACAAGCATACTGGCAAAACCGTCTGGAAAACAGATCGCTCGGTCGCCTGGAATGACGAGAACGTGCCCGGCCAGATGGCTCGCGATGGAGACCAACGCAAGGCCCACAGCACCCCGCTCATCGTGGTCGCATCCGGAAAACCTCAGATATTGAGCACCGGCGCCAAAGCCGCCTACGGCTACGATCCAAGCACAGGAAAAGAATTCTGGAAAGTCCGGTACACGACTATTCCGTGGCTCCAGTGCCGCTTTACGATCAAGGCATGGTCTTTATCGTGACTGGCCTGAGCAAAAAAGAAATGTGGGCCGTGCGGACCGACGGCGAAGGGGACGTCACCGACACCCACGTCGTCTGGAAGGAAAAGACGCATATCGGCCAATACTCCTCCCCCATTCTGGTGGACGGCCTGATCTACACAGCCAGCGCTCAAAGCTTTGTGACGTGTCTGGATGAGGCGACCGGCCAATCCGTCTGGACTGAGCGCATTGGCGGCAGCTATGCGGCATCGCCCGTGTATGCCGACGGCCGCCTCTATTTTTTCAGCCAGGAAGGCGTGACCACCGTCCTCAAACCCGGCCGCGCGCTTGAGATTCTAGCCACCAGCACCCTCGACGATGGTTTCATGGCCTCACCCGCCGTTTCGGACAAGGCATTCTTCCTGCGAACCAAGAGCAGCCTCTACCGCATCGAAGCCGCGCCGCAAAAGTTGTGAATATGCTGCCAAAGCCGCCAAGTTATTTTCGGGAGATTTATTTGTTCTGCCGCGTCAATTGCTGGAATTCCGGGTTTTGACGGATGCCGTCAAAATTGTGGTCGGTGCGGATGTGCTCGGCAAGGTTGAGGACTTTGGGGTTGGTGGCCAGTTCGGCCTTGTTGGCCTGGAAGGCGCGTTTGAGAGCCTGGACGGATTCGGCGGCCTGTAACTGGTAGGCGCGCAAAGTGGCGAGGTTATACCAATTGAGCGAGACATTGGGCGCCAACTGGGTGGCCTTGAGCACGGCTTGTTCGGCTTTTGGGACGTCGTGGAGCAGTTGCAAATACATGTCGGCCACTTGCATCAGAATCGGAGAATCGACGCCGGACTGGTTCATCACCGATTGCAAGAGAGCCATCGCCTGGTTGGTGTCCTTGTTTTCGATGGCTTGCTGAATTTGCTGGAAAACCATTGCGGCGGTGATGGCCGGGCCTCCTTTTTGCTCCGTTTGCAGTTGATCGAGCAGGCCTTGCACCTGTGCGTTGTAAGGGTCCAATTCGTGGCACGTCCTGGCTACCAGGACGGCGTCGTCGATTCGGTGCTGGCTGATGAGCAATTGCACCAGGTGAAAGACCGCCTCCGGGCTGTAAGGGCAGTAGGCCACGGCTTGTTTCAAGGCGAATTCGGCTTCTTTCAACATGCGCTTTTGATCGTCCGGGCTTTTGGAGGCGCCCGAACGCCACATGTAAACGCTGCTTGCAATGGAACTGCGCAACTTTGAAAACGCCTTTTGGGCGTCGTCATCGCGGATGAATTTTAGATCGCCCGTGAAACCCTTGTAGTCGTGCCGCAGGTAAACTCTTTCCGCAAACTCGCATACTTCCTTGATTGTGGAATCGTAAGTGATCCAATTGCCGATCATGCGCGCCGAATCCAGGCTCCAGAACTTATGGTCCTTGTCGATCATTTCCCGGGTGATTTCCGGCACCGGATGCCGGTTGATTTTCATGATGATCCCGTAGGGCGTCAGGTAGGGATACATCCAATCCAGCGGGAAGCTCTCCTCCACGTAGAACGCGTGGCCGGGATTCTTGTCAAAAATAACTTTTGTCAGCAATCCATTGATGCCCATCACCGCCGTCTGGCCGGAGACCGACACGCGGCCGTTGTCCACATGCACATCCTCGCCCGCCTTGAGCTGGTGGATCTCCATTCTTCGCTGCGCGGCCATCAGGTAGGTGTTGAAGCATGCCTGCGAATCCTCGGGGCTTGGGGGGTGGATTTCGGTGTCGGGAAACACGCCGCCCGGACTCTTGGCGATCTCCGTGGGATAGGCCTCCTCGATCATCCGGCGGTTCAGGCGGATTGCCTCGTTGGGAATGGGAGATTCCTGCGCGGCCTGCTGAATGAGCACCGGCAGCTTGATGTTCTTGAATCGCTCGGCGTCATAGATCAAACCACCCTGCAAAATTGCGTTAAAATCCTCCGCCAGCGCGTGGCGCAGGGCGTCGTCACTGGCGTTGCCGCCCAAAAGCCCCTGGGTTTGCGGCGTGAGTTTTGCGTTCAAGAACTTGGACAAGCTGTCCTGGTGCTCGCCGAGGCGCAGCTTGGCAGCGAAGCTTTGCACATTGAGAAAATCGGCGGGCTTGAACCAGGAAGTGCCGGTGCGCCGGCTCCTTTCGATTCTGGCGCCCAGGCCCTCGAAGATGTCGTCAAGCAGGCCCAAGCCAGGGGTCGGTCCGTGAAAGAATTTCGGAAAGACATACGGCAGAAAGTTTTGGAAGAACGGCGGATCCAGCTGCGTGCTGCGGTTGTAATGGGCGCGGATGTATTCCAGGTAGGTGTTGTCCGCCAGCGCGTTTTGCGTGATGAGATAAACGTCGCGCCGATCAAAGTCATGGTCCCGCCGGTCCTGCGGCGGAATGAAGCTTTCGCAAAAAATCATGTAAGTGGGGCAAAAGCGTCCCGGATCCGTCCCGCCGAACAACACCGTGTCGCGATCCATCTCCGGATAGATGTTGAATGGCGGCGTGAACATATCGTGCCCGAACCAGAAACCAAACAGATGGCCGCGTTGTTCGTTGTCGGCCCAATGCGCGATGATCGAGGACAACGGCATCAAGGCGAACACACCCAGCACACAGGCCATGCGAAAGCGAGATGAGGGAATCAAAACGATGATAATAAACGCCAACACCAACCCCAGCACCAGAAGCGAGCCCCACACCGGCAGCGCCCCGGTTCCGCGCTCGAACAAGTGGCCCGCCCCGTAAGCCAGGACTTTCAAGCTGCCGCCGGGAAGTTCGCCGGGGGCCGGTTCCTGTCCGAAAAAAGCAGTCTTGACGCTCTCGGTCAATTCAAAGAGCGAGACGACCAGCAACGCGCCGGCGCCGCAGAGGACCCAAAGTTTAGCGCGCTGATGGTGCATCGCCATCCACGCGCCAATAAGCGTCAGGCCATACCCCACCCACATCGCCACCGGCACATAAGAAGAAGTAAAGAATACTTTGATGAGCGACTGCGTTTGGCGGTCCGGGGAAGGATTCATCAAGACCATCAACAAGAACGCCAGGCAAAAGAAAATGCCGGTCAACCCAATCATCCACGAACGCTCGCGCCGTTGCATTTTGAAGAAAAAGTAAAAGGGCACCAGGCCCAGCAGCAGATACGTCCAGGTAAATTCGTCGTGCGCGCCCTGGAAATACATGTAAGTCTGCCGCATGAACCGCATCGGGTCGGCGACGAAATTGGTCGGGTTTGTTTTTTCGTATTGACCGCGCGAGAGCGCATGGAAAAAGCCCTCGGGCGTGCGCGGGTAGCCCCAGTTCATCGGCGGATTGCTCATGGACGCCAGGGGCATGTAGAAAAACAGGCCCACGCCCACACCCCATAAGACAACCATGATCAGGAGCGTCTTCCATTCACTCAGAAGCCCGCGCGTTCTGACGACCAGCCAGCATAAGCCGGCCAGCGAAGTGATGCCCACGAGGTTAAAAATCATGTAAACCATGTTGAGGTTCTGCAGGCTTGAGCCGGGCGGAGAATCGAAAGTCGAAATCAAACCGTTGGCCTTGAGAAAGAGTCCCAAAAACCACGCCGCGCAATTGACCGCCAGCAGATCCCGCCCCAATTTCGGGTTGCCCGCGATGATTGCGACCTCAATTCCCATTGCCGCGACCAGCAACGTTTGATGGCTTGTGATGCACACTCCGAATAGAAACGCAGCCCAATAGATGTAACGCCGTTGATTGGGCGCGTACATCCAATGCAAAATGCACGACAACATGGCCAGTAACACCAGGACACTCAAGGGATAGACCTCGACAATCACCGCCTGGCTCCACATGAAGCCGTTGAATCCCAGCAGCAATGCCGCCACAAAGCCCGAGGTCATGCATAGCGCGTTCTCGAATCGCCGGTCAATCCCCTTGAATTCCGCGATGCTTTCGATAATCATGCTGCTGCCGCGCGAAACGATCATCCCCAACAGTCCGCACGCCAGCGCCGCCGCCACCGCCGACGCCACCTGCACGCGAAAGGCGATGTTCGAAAACGGAATCAGCTTGGTGAACACCCATGTGATTACCACCCACACTGGATAACCCGGCGGATGCGGGATGCCGGCATACTTCGAGCCGGTTGCCAGTTCGCCGGAATCCTCCAACGTCACGTCGGGCGACAGCGTCAGAAGATAGCCGATAAACATCAACAGGGCCGTTACGCCGAATGTCCACCAATCAATGGACCGATACAACGGCGCAATCGGCGTCGCCGGCGGCGGCGATGCCGCGGATTTAGGAGGTTTGCTCATGGTTTGCGGAACAACGAATTTTATCTATTCGTCAAGATGGCCGGCCACCCGTTCAAACCGGCGGCGGATTGGCTCAGATTGGTCGTTCGGGACGGGGAAATTTGGGTCCATATATTCCGTTGAACATTTTGGTCCAACTGGCCCAAAGGCAATGCCGGGTGCAAGTTGGAGCAGGCGCCGCTGAGCATCACGGCCGCCACCAGAGTCGCATCGTCCGCATCGTCAAAATGCGCCGTTCGATGGCTGGCGCCGCCAAGGGCGACGAGCATCGCCGTGCAGCAGGCGGCAACCGGCGTGAGCCAATTCCACAATTCGGCCCGGCGCAATAAATCCGGCGTCTTTTCCGCGCGTTCAAAAAGTCGCGCGGCGGCGTTAGCCGAGGGGCGCCGCGGGGTCCAGGATTGCAACTGTTTCTCCCACGCATTCATCTCGCTCATAAATTTGACCTTTCAATGCGGCCTTCAATTTGTTCAACCCGTAGCGATAACGTCCCGCCACTGTATTGGGCGACAAATCGAAGGCCCGGCCGATGGCCTCAAACGTCATGTCGTTCCATATCTTGAGCACAATCACCTCGCGCTGCTCGGATGGCAGTTGCGCCAGACGCCGCATGGCGTCGCGTTCGACCTGCGTTTCACCGCGGCCCCGCTCGAACCAGCGGACCGATTCCAACTCCCGCGTCAGGCGCCGCCAAAGGCCGCGCCGATAATTCAAGGCGCGATTCCGAAAAGCCCTCACACAATAATGCTCCGGATCATCGGGCTGGCGCTCCAATTGCAGCAGCGACACAAAGACTTCTTGCAGAATGTCCTCCGATTCCCAATGCCCGAGTCCGAGGGCGCGGCCGTACAAAATGAGACCAGCCGCCTTCCGTTCATAAAGCGACTGGCACCATCCGCCGTTCGAGTCTGCCACGTTCACGTTCGCCTGTGCAATTCCATCGCCGCGTCCTTTTTCAATCCATAGACACCGACGGCAAACAATTTGTATAATCTTTTCCATCCAGGGCCGGCTCGCCGAAAGGCGGCAAAGATTGCCTGCCACGGCCGAGGTTTGCAACCCAAACTTTGCCCGGATACAGATCGTCGAACTCAATCGCAGGTTCGCAGGTTAGGCGAGCCAACCGCCCACAGCCCCGACAAAAGCGGGATGATAGGGACGAATTTTGCCTCACGGAAAGAACACAGGGCCGCGAAGCCGCGCCGCGGCCTTTGCCCTTTGCGTGAGGCCCCGTTCATGGGCGTCATGGCTCTTTTTGTTGAGGCGGAGGTTGCGCCCGGTGGGCGCGTGTTGGAAACCCGCACCACCCATCACAGGAGGTTTCCGGCTAAACCCGGGGGCAGGGTGATTCTTTTTCCAAAGATTTGCCTTGTCGAACGAGGTTGAATTTGACAAGAGTTGCTGGCAACAGCAGTCACCTAAACGATGCAAAAATTGAAAAAGAATATACTTCGCCAAACGGGCTGGCTCTTAATTGCCGGATGCGGGCTTGGAATGCTGGCGGTTTGCCCTTCCATGCGCGGCCTGGGCATCCGTTTGCCGGACCAGGATGCCTTTGCCACCGCGCGTGGAAATGCCTTTGCCGCCACGGCCGATGATCCGGCGGCGGTCTATTATAACCCGGCGGGCATCACGCAACTCCAGGGCATGAACGTGTCGCTGGGATTTTACGGAATAGAATACGGCTCGCATTTCAATGGACCGACGACCAGCAGGAATAGTGATAGCGAGCTGGCGGCGCTGCCCCAAAGTTTTTCGACCATCAGTTTTTCCAACGCGCATCTGGCTTTCGGATTGGGCGTGTATTCCCCTTACGGGCTGGCAATGGCCTGGCATAACGACTCCCCCTGGGTGCAAGCGGGATTGCCCAATAGCGGCCAGATCACTTACGTGCGGTTAAATCCGGTCATTGCATACCAACCCTTTGAAACTTTGTCCATCGCCGCCGGCCCCATGCTCGATTACGCGCAGGCGACATTGAGCAGTTCCTACCTGCTCGGGCCGCCTTCCGCGGTGGGCCCTTCGCAGTTTCGGTTTCGCGGGCGCGACACCGCCGCGGGCTTTAACGCCGGCATCTTGTGGCATCCGCTGGAGCAACATTCCTTCGGCCTGACGTACCGGAGCGCGACGGACATGAACTTTAAAGGCCATGCGGATACGGTCCAGCTCGGCTCCTCATTTGGGGCGGTCAATTATCATCTTCCCCAAACCGTGACGGGCGGCTACTCATTCCGGCCCACGCCGAAATGGAATTTTGAGGTGGATGGCGACTGGAGTGATTGGACGACGCTGCGCTATCTTCACCTCGTCTCGGCCTCGCCGGTCTATAATTCGATCTCCCTGCCGTTCAACTGGAGCCCCACTTGGATGGCTGAATTTGGGGTGACCCGGTATTTCGGGGATGGCTGGCAGGCCAGCGCGGGTTATATGTATAGCGGAAACACCGTTCCGACGGCCGATTTCAACCCGCTGGTGCCCGATTCGGACCGGCACATCTTCAGCATTGGCATTGGAAAGCAATACAAGCGCGTGAGTTGGAACGTAGCGTACCAATTGGGCTGGGGACCGCCGCGAAACGTGAATTCGCCGATTGCCCCGGTAAGCGGCACGTACGAATTTTTGAGCAATGCTCTCTCCGTCAACCTTGGCTACCACTTCTGACATCGAGCGGGCGGCGGTTGCAAAGTCGCGCCCGACCCTTCTAATCGTCGATGACGAAGAAGGGCCGCGTCAATCATTGCGCGTGGTGTTCAAGGAGGATTATAATCTTCTTCTGGCCGGGGACGGGGCGCGCGCCATCGAACTGGCGCGCCAGAACAAGATAAACGTCGCGGTGGTGGACATCCGGATGAAAGGCATGAGCGGCACCGAAGTGCTCGAAAAGCTCAAAGCCATCCAACCCTCGGTGGAAGTCATCATGCTCACGGCCTATGAAACGGTGGACACCGTGCGGCAGGCGTTGCGGCTGGGGGCGTGCGATTATCTCAATAAACCCTTCGACATCTCCACCATCCGCAAAGCGGTGGCCACGGCCATGGAGCGCCACTCGCTGGCCGATGAAATACAGTCCAACAATGAAAAACTCCAGGCCCTTCAGGGCGAGTTGCACAATCAACGGTTGCAGGAGGAGATTGCCCGCACACGCGGCGAGATTTACGCCAGCATCATCCACGATATCAACGGGCCGCTGACCATTATCTCCGGTTTCATCCAGATCATCAACCAGCGCATTGGCGAGTCCAAGCGGCTGGAGGGCGAAGACCTGGACATGATTAAAGACCGCCTCAGACACATCACGCGCCAGGTCACCAATTGCATCGAGATTTCCCACCGTTACCTCAGTTTCATGCGGCAGCAAAACATCGGCGCCACGCGCGTATGGGTGAACCAGATTCTGGACGACTTGCGCGAATTATTGACAGTTCACCCGAGCAAGGGCAACCATCGCTTGAAAATCCAGCCCCTTGCCGAGGACGTCGAACTGCACATCAATGGCACGGACTTCATTCAAATCCTGCTCAACCTGGCCATCAACGGCTTGCAATCCAGCCCGGCCACCCATTCCGTGGACATATCCGGGAAAGTATTGACAGGCTCCGTGGACCTGAGCCATGTCCAGGACGGCCCGCACGACCGCATTGTCAATTACCAGGGATTTTCCCATGCTCCGCCAACCTTGCTGCTCTCCATTTGGGATGACGGCCTGGGGATTGGCCGGGAGGTGATGCCCAAAATTTTCGAGCCTTACTTCACGACCAAGGCCCCCGGCAAAGGGACCGGCCTTGGGTTGTCCATCGTCCATCGCTTGCTCAGAGAATCCAATAGTTGTCTCCACGTCTGTTCCCGGCCGGGCGAGGGCACGCGCTTCGATGTTTACCTGCCCGCCTTTGCAAAGCGTTAGAGAGCGTATGCCGCGAGACACGGCCTCTTCAATTGCGCGCGGATTTTCCCCTCCCTTACCGCGTCATTGCGGCGTCAATCTGGGTAATCAAAGCCAGCGGGCCGCCGGGCAGATAGCCCGTCTGCCTCCACACCACCGTTCCATCGGCTTTCAGGACGACCAACGTCGGGAAATCCGAAACGCCAAATTGCGCCTTCAAAGTCTGGTTGGCCGTGCGAAGATCGGCCGACTGCGGCCTTTTTTGCGGAAAGTCCGCGCGCAGCAGGACCAGATACTTGTTGGCGTAGTCGGTGAATTGCCGGGTCGAGAGTATCTCCGTGTCGAGCTGCTTGCACGGGGCGGACCAGTCCGAGCCTGTAAAATCCACGAGGATGAGTCTGTTTTTTTGGGCGGCTTGGGCCTGGGCTTGAGTGAAGCTGGTCAGCCACGGTCCGGCGGCGTCGCTTTCGGTCTGCAGTTGCAATTGCACCGCGTCCAGCTTCGCCAACAATTGAGGCGCGGCGTCCAGCCGGGCTTGGGCATGGGCTTTGGCCTCGCTGGCGTGCGTGGGCAATTCCACCTGCGCGGCGCCCTGTTTGATCATCACCTCCGGCACTTCGGACCGCGCACAAGCCCGGCCGGCGTCGTACACGAGGATCGCGTTGGTGCCGGAAGATGTCGGATAACTAAAGCTCCCCGCCCGCCGGGCAATGAAGGTCAGCCGTCCTGGAACATCGGAAGGCGGCAGATTGAACACCAAAACGAAATCCCGCGCCGCGCCGTCGGGCGCGCGGTCCACGAGCGCGCCTTTTTGAACGAACGCCCAGACCTTTGCGCGATCAAACTGCTCCCAATCGGCCGCCGTTTTCCGGGTGTCGCACACGATGCCATCGACCTCGCGGATCAAGCCTTCTTGCACGGCCTGATCAAACAATTGCGCGCTTTGGTTGGCAAGCCACGCTGTTGTGGACTCGCTGGATTTGTTGGCGGAGTGTTCGATGTCTTTTTGCGTGATGCCCCATGAAGCAAGAAACGAAGCGGGAAGCTGGTCCGGACGCACGGTGCGTCCGCCCAGGCCGTAGAGTATCGTGATGCGCCCGCCACTGCTGACATGCACCTCCGATATATGCGAGTAAGTCTGGCCGTCTATCGTCACCGTGGCCGGCCCTTCGCCGCCCGCCGCGCCAAGAGCGGCCAAAGCGGCCAAAGCCAGCAGGCTCGTTCGCGCCAGCAACTTCATGCGGCCAGCATGACGCCAATGCTTGCAATCTTCAAGGCGCAATTTCGCCAACCAGTAACTCTCCATCATCATGCGTGTTGTCAATAAAATTGTCTTCATGCGGCGGCTTGCGGCGCGATGGCGGATGAACAACATCCGGGTGGCGCTGGTCCCGACGATGGGATATTTGCACCGCGGCCATTTGAGCCTGGTGCGACGCGCGCGACGCGCGGTGGGGCCGCGCGGGCGGGTGGTGCTCAGCATTTTTGTCAATCCCACCCAATTTGGCCCGGACGAGGATTTGGCCAAATATCCCCGCGATTTGCCGCGCGACAAGAAGCTGTGCGCCCAGGCCGGAGTGGACACGCTGTTCGTTCCAGGCGAGCGCGAGATTTACCCGGCGGCCTTCAGCACTTATGTGGCCGAGGAAAAGTTGTCGGGCGTGATGGAGGGAGCGTCGCGCCCCGGTCATTTCCGCGGCGTGACGACAATTGTGGCGAAGCTGTTGCATATCGTCCTGCCGGAAACGGCGCTATTCGGCGCAAAGGATTTTCAGCAGGCGGCCATCGTCGAGCGCATGGCGCGGGATTTGAATTGGCCGGTAAAAATCATCATCGCGCCCACTTGCCGCGAGCCGGACGGACTGGCGCTAAGCTCGCGCAACGCCTATCTGACCACCGAACAGCGCGGGCAGGCGACGATTCTATGGCAGGCCCTCCAATACGCGAGCAAAGCGGCGAAAGCGGCGCCGATTCCTTCGGCGCGGTTGAAGGCGGATATTGGGCGATTGATCGCCACGCAGTCGCAAGCGCGGCTGGATTACGTTGAGCTGTTCAATCCCAAAACTCTCGAGCCAGTGAGCGTGGCGCGCGCCGGTACACACATGGCGCTGGCCGTTTTTTTGGGAAAGACCCGGTTGATCGATAATGCGAAGCTGGGTTAGAATGCGGAAGGTTTCCGCTATTCATCAACATCGCGCCGGCGCGCCTGGGGCGGCGCAGTCAATTGGGGCGTCCAATATCGCGCGCACTCTGCGGGCAAGCGCCGAAGGTGTGAAGGGCTTTTGCACGAGCGCGACGCCAGGATTGAGGACGCCCTGGTGAACGATCGCGTTCTCGGCGTATGCGGAGGTGAAAAGTATTTTTGTCTCCGGGTGCGCCGCCCGGACGCGGTCGGACAATTCCTTGCCGCTCATGTGCGGCATGACAACATCTGTAAATAACAAATCAATATGGCCGACGCCGGGTTGATGGGTCACATTCAAGGCTTCCACGCCGTTGGCGGCGGTCAAAACGGTGTAACCGAGCCGCACGAGCAATGTGCCGGCCATTTCGCGCAACGCCGGGTCGTCCTCCACAAGGAGAATCGTTTCCGTTCCGCGGGGCAAGTCCTGCGACTTGATGGGCGGACCGGCCGCTCTCTTTTCGCCCTGCACTTTGGGCAGAAAGATTTTGAAGGTCGCGCCCCGGCCCGGTTCGCTGTAAACGCTGATGTGCCCCTCGCTCTGCTTGATAATCCCGTGGCAAGTGGCCAGACCCAGGCCCGTTCCCTTTCCCACTTCCTTGGTCGTGAAAAACGGCTCGAACAGACGCGCCCTGACTGCGTCGGTCATGCCGGCGCCCGTGTCGGTGATTGCCAGCATCACGTATTCGCCGGGCTTCAAATCGGGAACGCGGCTGACATATTCCCGGTCCAGAACCACCGCGGCCGTTTCGAGAGTTAGCTTGCCGCCATTGGGCATGGCATCGATGGCGTTGATGACGATATTCATGATGACTTGCTCAATCTGGCCCGCATCGGCCCTGATTTCCCCGGAACCGGAAGATGAAACGATTTGCAAGTCCACGCTCCGGCCCGCAATGTGATGCAACGTGCCGTCCATGCCCTTGAGAATGAGGTTGAGGTCCAGGACGGCGGGCTGGAGGATTTGTTTGCGTCCGTACGCCAGAAGCTGCCGGGTCAATGTGGCGGCGCGATCGGCGGCTTGATGAATTTCGGTCGCGTTTTTGCACAACGGGCTGCTTGGTGAAAGATCGTGAAGGAGCAATTCGCTTTGGCCGATGATCGCCGTCATAATGCTGTTGAATTCATGGGCGATTCCGGCCGCCAGCTTGCCGACGGTCTCCATTTTTTGTGATTGGATCAGTTGTCCCTCCAGGCGCGAGCGCGCGATGAATTGGTTGATCTGGCTGGCGATGTTGTCAAATATCCGCAGCAATTCCGCGTCGGGCTTGCGGCTTTCCCGGCTGAAGAACTCGATCACATGAATGACTTCGCGCCCGGGGAAAATGGGAAACGCAAAAGCGCCGTGCAGGCCGGCCTTCTCCGCCAAAGGCGCTCTGGGAAAATTGGCGGCCTTGACGACGTCATCAATCCACGCGGGCTGGCCGCTCGCCCAAACCCGGCCCGCCAGGCCAACGCCCCGGGCGATGGTCAACTTGCGGGATTCCTTGATGAACTCCTCGGCGTCCGGGCGCGCGACGGCCCAGATTTCCGCGCAACGCAACACTTGTCCCCGGGCGTCCAGGCTCCAGAACTGGCCGATGTCCCATTCCACCGTTTCGCAAATCAGTTGCAAAATTTTGCGCGCGGCCTGTTCCAGGCTGGTGGATTCCGCCAGCGCCAGGCGCGCCGCAGTCTGCGCGGTGAAAAGTTTCTCCAACTTCTTGCGCTCGGTAATGTCGGAAACGACGCCAAGGATTCGATGCACCTGGCCGGCTTGATTTCGGACTTGAAACCCGCGATCGGCCACCCATCGTATGCCGCCGTCAGGCCGCACGATGCGGAACTCCAGACTCACGCCGCCCTCCTGCGAGGCCAACCCGGCAAAAGTTTGCGCCACCCTTTCGCGATCTTCCGGATGAATGCCTTCCATCCAATCGCCAGGATGCTCCCGCAGACTCTTGATCGGGCGTCCCCAGAGCGTTTCGTAGGCGGGACTAACGTAGAGAACCTCCTTCATGTCCGGCGTGGCCATCCAGAACACATCGGTGAGGGTGCCCGCCAATTGTGTGAACCGCTCCTCGCTCTCCGTCACGGCCGCTTCCGCCCGTTTGCGCTCAATACCCAGGGCAATTTGGTTTGACACCACGCTTAATTCTTTCATCACAGAATCCGACAACGGATGCCTGGCAAACATCGCGACCACGCCCAAAAGCCGCCCTTCGACAATCAATGGGTAACCCGCAAAAGCGGCCATCTTTTCCCGTTTGGCCCATTCCTGATCGCCGACTCGCGGGTCGCCCACGACCGCGTTGGTCAAATGAGGCGTTCGCTCGGAAGCGATCAACCCAATCTTGAGCGCGCCCACGGGCACACGGCTGTGCGGGCCATTGAGGTGGGTATAAAGTCCGGCGCTTGCTTGCAGCTCGAGCGCGTTTTCCCTGTGATTTAACGTCCAAATGCGCGCGAAGGCTCCGCCCAAGTGTTTGACAATTGCCTCGCAACACCACTGCAAAATCTGCGCGAGAGTCGCCCCGCGGGCCAGTGCCACGCCGACATCGGCCTCCAAGTTGGCCAGATGGACGCGCTCTTGCAGCGCCTCGTTGGCGGTTGCCAATTCGGCGGTGCGCTCCTGCACGCGCACCTCCAGGCCGTCGCGCGTGGCTTGCAACGCCCAGTCCCGCCGCTGAAATTGCGCAAGCATCTCGTTGAACCCATCGATGAGACGGCCCAACTCGTCATCGCTTTGCTTGACCGCTCTCACTGAATAGTTCTTTTCCGCCGTCACAGACTGCAGGACTCTGGCAAGACGCAGGATGGGATCGGAAACCATTCTCTGGAGCCTGCCGGACAGGACCAGGATGACCATCAAGGAGCCGAGGAACACCCCGCCGGCAATGGCAATGTACCGGTTGATCCGCCGCGAAAGGTCATTCAAATCGCAGGCCACAAAGATCGTGCCGACGCTCTTATTTTGTTCCTGGATGGAATGGAACAGATGCAACTCATCGCCGGCAAATTCATGGCCGCCGGCCCGCAAAGGCGGCGGAACAAACACCCGGCCTTTGTCCCGCTGGTAAACGGCGAACACCGTCCCATCCGGCGAATAGATGCACGCGGAGACGATGCCATTATTGACACGAAATGCGGTGAGCCTCTCCTCGGCGCGCTTGGGGTCGGAAATATCAATGGCCGCCGCGCAGTTGTCACCGATGGCCTCGGCCAGAATGGACACGTTATCGACCAGCGCCGCGCGGAAAGTCACCACGTCATAAGCGACAAACGCCGCGCAGGCCAGCAAAAGCGCCAGGCCGCTGGCCAGCATGATAATCAGCGTTTGCTTGCGCCGAAGAGACATGTTGTTTAGGCGGAACATAGGGGTCTGGCGGGTTTCGTTGGGTTTGCCCTTCACGGCATCCGCCACCGCCGGCAAGCGGGAGCTTCTTGATTCATTCGCCATCCAGCACTTCACGCACTTTGCGGGTAAGGCCCGCCGGCGAGTAGGGTTTGGGCAGGAACGCCACCGCGGGGTCGAGCACCCCGTGATCGGTTATGGCGTCATCGGTGTAGCCGGAAGTAAAAAGAATCTTCAGGTTCGGGTAGGTCGCCCTCAACCATTCGGCCATCACTTTGCCGCCCATTCGCGGCATCACGACATCTGTGATGGCCAGACGGATGGCCGGCCCCGCGTGGTCGCGCGCCGCGTGCAAACCCTCCTGGCCGTTGCACGCGGACAACACTGTGTAACCCTTGGATCGCAAAACATTCACCGCCAAATGCCGCACCGACGGATCGTCCTCCACCAGCAATAGCGTCTCGCTTGCCAAGCCCGGGGGCGCCGCCGGGACGGAGCTTGTGGCGCGATCGATGGCTACATCGATTCGCGGAAGATAAATCTTGAACATCGTGCCCTTTCCCAACTCGCTGTGAACATCGATGCGGCCGCCGCATTGCTTGACAATGCTCTGGCACGTCGCCAATCCCAATCCCGTGCCTTTGGTCTTGGGTTTGGTGGTGAAAAACGGCTCGAACAACCGCTTCTTCACCTCCTCGGTCATGCCCGTGCCAGTGTCGCTGACTGAGAGCACGACGAATTCCCGCAATATCCCGGCTTTTCCCCCGACAACGCCCGTTTCATCAATGGCAACCCGGCTGGTTTCCACGCTCAATTTGCCGCCGATGGGCATCGCGTCCCGGGCGTTGACGACCAGGTTCATCAGCACCTGGCCCAGATAGCCTGAGTCCGCTTTTACGGCGCCAATTTCCTTGCCGAGCGTGACGACCAATTCGATGTTCTCATTGATGAGGCGCTTTAAGATATTATCCAGGCTGGCGACCACTTCGTTGACGTCCAGAACCACTGGCTGGAAGGGTTGCTTGCGGCTGAAAGAAAGAAGCTGCCGCGTCAACCCCACCGCGCGGTCCACCGCGTGACCGACCTCCTCGGCGTACCCGCGCAACGGACTTTGAGCGTCCAGCGCCGCCAAAATCTCCTCATTGTACCCAAGAATGACCGAGAGGATATTGTTGAAATCGTGGGCCACGCTGCCAGCCAAATGGCCCACGACCTCCATCTTTTGGGCCTGGATGAACTGTTCCTCCAACTGCTTGCGTTCGTTGCGAAGGCGCTTCTGTTCCAGCGCGTGTTCAATGGCGCTGCCCAGGCGCGCCAGCCGGTCCTTGAGCAGATAATCAGTCACGCCCCGCCGCATGGCTTCCACGGCCAGCTCTTCGCCGAGAATGCCCGAAATGAGAATAAATGGAATGTCCAGCCGCCGCTCCCTCAACAAATCCGCCGCGCGCAATCCGTTAAAGTGCGGCATGGCGTAATCGGCGAGGATCAGCTCCGGCAGCTTCTCCAACTCGAGCAGAAAGTCCGCCTCCGTCTCCACGCGCGTCCATTTCGGATCGAATCCGCTGGAGCGCAGCTCATCCACCACCAGCGCGGCATCAGCCGCGGAATCCTCGATGATTAAGATATTGACAGGCATGGCCATACAAACCTCCAGGCGTCCAATTGCACCGCAACCAATACTGGAGAAGCGTCCGCTCCGCGCCGGCAAACCGGCGCAAATCCATCGCTCGGATACTCTCACGGGCGATCACCCGCCTCTCAAAATCGATATTCATCGGCTGCGTCACATTGCGCGGCTGCTAGAGCCGCGCTCTTTGTCCTGTCGCCGGCCTCACCAATGCCCAGTCAAATTGCAACTGCGGCGTAATCAGGCTGAAACTTTGAAAATCCACCGGCTTCACGATGTAGCTCTCGGCGCCCAGCCGGCGGCTTTCGCGGATGTCCTGGCTTCGTTGCGAGACCGTCAACACAATCACCGGTATCCACTGTGTGCGCGGGTCTTGCTTGATGCGTCTCAACACTTCCAGCCCGGAGACTTTGGGCAGGCTCAAATCCAGCAAGACGATCTGCGGCGGCTTTTCCGCCGCGCGATGGGCGTAAGCGCCGGTGTAAAAAAGGAAATCCAACGCCTCGGCGCCGTCCCGGACGACATACACGGGATTGGCGATTCTGGCTTTCCGGAATGCCAGGAGCGTCAACTCCACGTCTTGGGGACTGTCATCGACGAGCAGGATGTCCACCAGGCTTGCCAACGGTTGTTGCGCGGATGCGCTCTTCGGCTCGCGCGCGCCCTCCGCATGCCACGAAAGGAGGGCGGCGGTGGAAACCTTCAGCGCGCCGGCCAGCTTGTCAATACTGTTTATAGTGATGTTCCGCCCGCCTCCCTCGATTCCGGCGATATAGGTCCGGTGAAGGCCCGCCCGCTCTGCCAACTCCTCCTGCGACAAGCCCAGCCGGAACCTCAGCCCCCGGACCGCGGAACCCACCTGTGCCATGATTGACAGACGCGACATTTTTAATACTATGCTCCGGTTACAACAATCCTCAA
>VFSW01005235.1_pt1 | contig 19216 bp, 11 predicted proteins | sample 5358111 | NCBI WGS metagenome assembly VFSW01 (sample SAMN11554181, study PRJNA540505) | mine drainage metagenome | isolation source: sediment from site ElyBrook_90M | place: USA: Ely Copper Mine, Vershire, VT | collected 2017 | reverse complement strand
TCATCTCGTATGCCCGCCAGAGTTTTCCACCGGTACGCTTGATTTGGTAAAGGGTCTCGTTCTGACGTTCCGTTAGATCACTAGGATTCTTTAGTAGTGCCCACCGTGCATCTGCGAACTTGCGGGCATATTCTGGTGAAGCAAGCTTTCTCATCTGGCGCCATAGGTCGCATCTAACCTCTTCTAGGGCTTCTTTCCCTAAGTGGACTCGATCCAGAACGCCCGGCCAACGTTTCCGCTGATAGGTTTCTCTGGCCCGCGCTCCGAATCGGACTTGCGACTTCCACTTCACCTTCTCACGATACGCGACACGGTTCTCCCTGATTCCAAGGAGGATGTAGAGCCTTCAATTGCGTCCAACTGAGGCAAATCCTCGTAGAAGCTTTGACCTAGAATTCAAAAGTGTTGCAGTCAAACTCGTAGAAATAGGGAACCGTTCCATTAGGCAAATAACTGATGAGTTAGATATCTAAGAGGCCCCCCTCAATAAACTAAATTCCCAGCACTCGTACGCGAAAATTGGGCCTCTGGAGAGAATACTCCAGATCTCATTGAGGAGAATCTTCGCCTTCGCATCACAATAAAATACATACGCAAGGTTATTGAGGCCCTATAGTCCCACTGAACCCGATGAATTGGAGCTCCAACTTATCACTCCCGTTAACTGGCAGAAAGGTACGGGGGAACCGAACGAATTGATTAACGCAGCGATGGTGATTATTTAGGATCTACTAGCCGGATAGCTTTGGAGAAACTTGGTTTTGAAAAACCGCTGTGCTGGCGTACTATCATTAGTTCACAGTGACGCATCCGCTCGTGTCAACGTGCGCAATGACAATGATGTACCACTCTCGAGTTCGAGCAGGGCTAGCTTCATTGGAAGCCCGCCGGCGTAACCGCCGAGACCACCACTCGCAAGGACGCGGTGGCATGGCACGACGATCGGTAGTGGGTTTCTTCCATTGGCTTGTCCGACCGCTCGAAATCCCTTGGGGCGACCTATTCGTCGAGCCAGTTCACCGTAAGTGATCGTCTCGCCGTAAGGAATACGCGAAAGCTCGGCCCACACTTCGCGTTGAAACTGCGTGCCGTCGAGCCTCGTGGGCAAGTCGAAGGACACGCGTTCGTGGGCGAAGTACTGATTAAGTTGATCGGCCGTATTTTTGAGCACCGGTAATACACCATTGCGGTGCTCGGTGTTAGTTCGCGAAGAGTCAGGCAACCCGATTCCCACGAGGAAGTCTCCGTCGCTTTCAAGAAGAAGTTGGCCTATTGGTGTGTTCAATGTTGCGGTGAACTTGGCTGGCGTCATTTCGTTTGCATTTCCTCACTTTGGTTCTAATTACTAAGGCTGGACCAGAGGTGAACCATGGCGTAGCTACGCCATGGCCGCCAGTTGTCGGCGAGTGTAGCTAGCTGAGTCGCACCGCGAGGGAAGTTGAGCTTCTCGATCGCTCGTTTGACCCCAAGGTCCGTGGGCATGAAAGCGTCGGGGTCGCGCAGTGCTCGCATGGCCACGTACTCGGCCGTCCACGGGCCAATTCCCGGAAGACTAACTAGTGCACGGCGAAGCTCAGTGGGGTCTGTACCCGAGTCGATGACGAGATCGCCACTGTTGACTGCTTCGGCAAGCGCCACCAACGCTTGACGTCGACTCGCCGGCATAGAGAATATTCCTGGGTCATCGTGGGCGAGGGTTATCAGGGCGGAAGGCGTGGGGAAGAGGTGGCTGACCGCACCATATGCGTGCGGTAGAGGTTCTCCCGCGGCCATTACAAGACGGCCTGTAATAGTGCGAGCGCCGACGACCGAGACCTGTTGTCCGATGATGGCGCGTACGGCGAGTTCGAATCCGTCGACGGCCCCCGGAACACGCCGTCCCGGATCGTTGGTCACAAGGGAACCAATCAGCGGATCGTCGCCGAGGGCCATGAGGATGGCGACGGGATCGGCATCGAGATCGAGGAGTTGGCGACAGCGCGACACCGCAGTTGTCAGATCGCGCAAATCCGAGAGGTGCAACTCCGCGTCCACGAAGATTGGACCTTCACGACTCAGCGCGCTCGGTGTCAGGCTAACGACACCGTATCCGTAGGGGAGGCGCAGGCTGCGATGGTAACTCGATTCACTAACTGCCTCGATACCCACAACGGCACGCACTGAGAGAAACTGCAGAACTGACTCTGAGTTAAGTGGACGTCGACCAACGAGTCGAAGTCGGATTCCCTGTGTATTCCAATTCTGTTGGTATTTGAACGTACTCATTGCCATCCGTGACCGCAGGCCAGTGGGAGTAGTGGCAAATACCTGTTTGACAGTCTCGTTACATTGGCGAATACTGCTGAACCCCGAAGCAAAGGCAATGCTAGCAACTGGCAAGTCTGTTGTCTCGAGCAAGATACGAGCAGTCTGGCTACGTTGAGCTCGAGCAAGCGCCAGGGGTCCGGTACCAACTTCTGCAGTAATGACGCGATTGAGCTGGCGCACGCTGTAGTTCAGACGGCGAGCTAGACCCGTAACTCCTTCACGATCAACAATGCCGTCGCGGATGAGCCGCATGGCTCGAGCGGCAACGTCGGCGCGTACGTTCCACTCCGGTGATCCAGGTGAGGCGTCGGGTCGACACCGCATACAGGCGCGTAGTCCGGCTTGCTGGGCCGAGGCGGCTGAAGCGTAGAAGCGAATGTTTTCTCGTTTGGGAGTTCGCGCGGGACAACTCGGACGACAGTAGATACCCGTGGAGATGACCCCAAAGAAAAACCATCCGTCGAAACGGGCGTCTTTGCTCTGTATAGCCTGGTAGCAGAGGTCGGGATTGTTGAGCATTGATCAACTTTAGTAGTTGACGTCATCATATACTAGCGGAAATCGGACATGGCAATCCAGCATCAAATGTGGGGGGCAGAGTGGTGCACGTGCGGTGAACGTGCGACATAAACTCCTACAAGGGCGTAAAATCGCGGCTCTGTTTGATCTGTAGAAACGTAGTAGTCGTGTTTGATCGCTCGACTCTAGATCACGTGCGTGCTGCCGCAGGGGCCGCTTAGCGACTAGGGCTTGACCAACAGCCGGCCGTGCGGTACTTGGATAAATTGAAAGTAGCTTCGCTCACTCACCTGACATACGAGCTGATCGATGCTCAAGTTCAAAGCGATGAATCCTCCGATGATGCCGTAAATCGCACCCACCGCTTGCTCATGGGGATGGATGGGGATTTGTTACTGCAAGTAGAAGTATTTACTGGGCTGACCTCGGAGACGCAATTGGATCGAAACCAGCTAAACAACGACCAGTACTTAACGACAAGTAGTTGTTGTCTCGAATGATCTTTACAACCAAAGCGAACTCGCAACTGTGCAGTTTTAGCGATTACAACGAGTACAAGTCTTGCTTCAATGCCGGGAAACGTATTCCTACCTTTCGGCATCAGCGGACTTACGCATGACTCCGTCATCAACGTTACGGCAATAATGACACTCAATCAAACAGATCTGACGAGGCAATCTGGGATAGTGCCCCTTCCATTGATCGATGAAATCGACAAGGGGTAAAAAGAGTGCCCGGGCTTTAGAGTCATGCTGCGCGTCTAGGTCTTGCTAAACGCCTCAATCGACGTCGTTCAATTGATTTCAAAGGTCCGCAGGTTTGGCCTTAGAGCTTCCGCCCCCTTCCGTATGCAAATCAGCTTCACACATCTATCGGAGTATGGCCTACGGCGCTAACCTAGCGCTCCCCTACTTGCATAAGAAGGTCCGCAAACTCCGAATCTCTCGAAATCGAGACGAGAGCACACCAGTTCCAACTCCAAATATTGTGGGGAAACCTCTTATCTATCCCATCGATTTATTTCGTAGCCTTTCGGATAAATAAGGACCACTTCGATAACAGCTTTATATCGCTACATTTAGAGATCCAGTAAAAGCAAGTCTTGCTAGAAGAGTTACTGAATCAAGGAGACTTCGAAGGTAAAGTCGGCGCCCACGGTCTTTAGCGTTCAGCTACCTTCTTCAAACTCTTTCAGTCGCTTTGCAACCAAGGCGAGCCACACAGCCGTTGGTATTTATCTAGCGACACCAACAAGTACTATCGAGCGAGCGATGGGATCAGCCAACAATAAAAATTTGTTTGGCAGTTCATTCCGGTATCGATGTGTCAACTACGCTCAAATGAGCCAAAATGGATGCTAGAGATACCGCTGAACGTAAAACGAGATTGCATTAAAGATGAAGCTAATAATTCGAACATTCCTCCGTTACAAAAAGTCTTCGAACCAGCGGATCGGAGCAAGCTACAACGAGAAAAAACATCCGATCCTCACGTATCTCTCAAAGATGTCGCGTCAATTCTCGATGCGAGGCTGGGTCGCGGATGACCTGATCAATGCAACCGTCTTTAAGTTCCATCCTGTCACGAGTGCTACCCGCGCGGTCTTCTACATACACGGTGGTTCATTCACGGCACCGACTTCACCAGCTCACTTTCGGTTCTGCAGTGAACTGGCCCAGGCCCTAGAAGCAGAAATCTACATAATTGAATATGAAGTTGCTCCAAAGGCAAAGTATCCGGAGATTCACATGCAGTGCCGCGAGACAATCTCCGAGATCATATCCAAAGAGGAGCACTGGTCCGAGATCATCTTGGCAGGGGATAGCGCCGGTGCAGGAATCATTCCTGCCATCTTTTCCGGCCTTGATCCAAAAGTCTCTTCGACGGTTATCGCGTCAATCCTGATGAGTCCTTGGATTGACTACGAAGGAAGTTCAGTGAGCGCGAAGACACGGGAAAGAATCGATCCGTGGCTCAATTCGCATGGCATCAATCCCGTCGCACTCCAATATTTTCAGAGTGCTGAAGATGTAGCGTTGGCGCAAGCTTCAACGAGGGTCTCGCTCGACGACCAACCTCCCACATTGATCTCAGTCGGCGAGCAAGAGATACTCTTCTCTGATGCCGTCGATTTATTTTCAACACTTCTCGAAAATGGTATCTGGTCCTCCATTTACGTTGGGCGATCTTTATGGCACGTTTGGCCGCTGTTTCCAATTCCAGAACGAAATGACTTCATCGCGGAAGTCGTAAATTTCATTGACTTCGTCGCTTCGTCCGAATCGAATCCCAACATCGAAGACGAACCGAACTAGCGCTTGTCGTAATTTTCGGCCCGAGACTCCCCCTTCCAAACGAAAATCGTTACGACATAGAGCATTTCCAATTCGAACGTCCAGATCATCGGAAAGGGCTACCGACAAAATACCACTATTTGTGATAAGAGTCTATAATTTCAAGAGTGTGTCGAAATTGTAAACTTACAACTGAAACATGACCAGCCCTTTTAGACTGCAAAACACCTGATTTGAATCAGATCCGACATCAATTTGACTTATCTGGTTCGAGATTAAATTCGACATTTAGCTAAATGAAAACCACATACAGTTATGCCAACTGTCGCTAGAAGGCAATCGCACCTCATCCATCTGATTTAGATTATGGTGAACTCATGGCCGCGTGGGGTGATCACCTTTAATTATGATTGGAGTGTCGTTCAAGTCCGCGCAAATTTCGATCGCATTGCCAATTCACCCAAAAGTTAACGTCTTATGGAAAAATTAGCTTTGACCATTTTGGGAACTTTTGGCGTAAATATTGCTAGGTACTATCATTCATATTCGCCGCACAAAATCTCCCCAAATGCACCGTGTAGGCAAGCACGAAATGATAAAATGATCGAGTTATCACATATGGTCGCAAACTGAGTGATATTCAACCACTTTTAGTGATTGGGGTTTTTGGGTCGTGAAGAGTTTTGCAAAACGTCTCCGTGGGCGTCCTACAAGGCTGTCCCTGGCCTACTTGGTCATTCTCACATTGATTGCATCGATCGGAGTCTCCGTCGGAACACAGAGCCAAGCGTTTGCTCTGCCAAACCCATTGGCGCAGACCAACACAATAACTAACAGTTCGTACGTAATAACGTCGACTTGGTGTGCGCCTTCTTCGTTCAAGTGTTTTGCAGTTGGATATGACAACGCCACCGGATTGGCAGCCTATGGTTCCTTAACTGGGTCCACATGGAACTTTTCTGACTTTACCCCAACCACGGCGGATCAACCTAGCTACTCTAGGCTAAATTCAATCTCATGCGTCGATGAGACTCACTGCGTCGCAGTAGGTGTATTTCTAAATTCGTTGACGGATGTCTCGAGCTACTCTCCAGAAGAATCCGGCGCTCCGACTCGAGAACTTGTACTTGAGTTCAACAGCGGTACTTGGACTGACGCATCTGTGGGGTTTAATGTCCAATACGCTCCATATAGTTCACTTAACTCGGTCGCATGCTCCTCTTCATCGTGCTTCGTAGTTGGCGCTGGTGCCGGAGATTCAGTTTTTCCAATGATCGAACAGGTTTCGGTAGACAATAACGGCGCATTTACGAGCCCACAAATCCTCGGCACCCCTAGTAACTTCACCAATGGAATCGCGACCAACATTGCTTGCACTACTACGAGCGGTGCTTCAGAATGCTACGTACTCGGGCTACAGTCGCCGGATTACGACCTCGACGGTGCAAACGTATCATTTAGCTTCGATCCAACCAACACCTCTGCCTCCCAAGTATTCACTGATGCCACGTACCTACCAACCCCATCACAAAGTACGAGTACTTCGACAACAGACGAAGTCTTCTTGGCTCCCCAAGGAATTTCATGTCCAACATCGACTAGTTGCGTAGGAATCTTCAACTCCTATAACCTCAGTAGCCCTAGCAGCTCCATCTACGTAATGAACGGCCCCAATAGCTGGTCCATCGCCGCTCCCAACGTAACCGCTAGTGACTTTGGCGCGTCACACAAAAACGACAATGGATTTTCTCTATCTTCAATCGACTGCACAACGTCAACCCTCTGTCTAGTTGGGGGGTCCGCCTCTTCTATATCTACTTCTCCATCGACTCCCGAGAACCCCCTACTCATGCAAGTTGACCTGTCGACTACGAACCCCACATTTACTCCCGTTGACTTTTCACAGATCCCCTCGTCTACTCCTACGTCACTCCTAAGCACTTCTAACACTGGCAAAGTTCAAACGTCCTCCATAACATGCGGAGGAACTTTCAACTGCACGATCTTTTCTTCATTCCAGCCCACTTCTAGTTCGACAAGCCCAGTCCTGTACGAAAGCTATGTCGGCGCCGTACCTTTTGCCAACCCTCCAACGATCTCGTCGGCTTCCCTGTCGAGCCAATTCTCGAACGAAGGATTTACAGTTACCATAAGTGGCTCTAACCTCAATGAGGCTTCGGGAGTAACCTTTGGAGGTGTTCCAGGAACGAATCTTCAAGTAACCAACGGTGGCACTACCTTGTCGGCCAATTTCGCCGCGCAAACCGCGGGGTCGTACTCAGTTGCAGTCGATTATCCCGGAGGTTCAATCACCTACGGCAGCCAAGAGATAATCGCCAATCCGCCCACTATCAACTCCGCAAACATTTCAAACGACTTTTCAAATCAGGGCTTTACCCTGACCGTAAGCGGAAACAACCTTAGCGGCGTGACAAGCGTAAACTTCGGCAGCGCGACAGGAACCAACCTTGCAATATCGAATGACGGCACATCCCTGACGGCTGACTTTGGTGTCATGAGTTCTGGTAACTACCAGGTGACCTTAAATTATCCAGTTGGACAGAGCGTAACGTATCCAACCAATCTTTCGATTATCAATCCTCCGAATATCAGCTCCGCAAACATTTCAAACGACTTTTCAAATCAGGGCTTTACCCTGACCGTAAACGGAAGCAACCTCGGAGGAGTAACGAGCGTAAACTTCGGCAGCGCGACAGGAAACAACCTTGCAATATCGAATGACGGCACATCCCTGACGGCTGACTTTGGTGCCATGAGTTATGGTAACTACCAGGTGACTATAAATTATCCGGTTGGACAGAGCGTAACGTATGCAACCAATCTTTCGATTATCAATCCTCCGAATATCAGCTCCGTATCTCCAGACGTGGCATTTACTGGAAGTTCCGGCACCATAACAATTAACGGAAGCAACCTCGACACCGTTACGTCAATTCAGATAAATGGAAAGAGCGCAACCAACCTCGCACACGTATCGTCACAAGAGATACAGGCCAGCTACTCGTCGCTAGCACTTGGTAACGGCGAGCCCGTTGTAGTTACTTATGGAAACAACGGCCAGACGATAACCTACACAAATGGCATAAACGTCGTAAATCCTCCGGCACTCCAAACGATCTCTACTTCGACGCTCTTTACTGGCTCCACTCAAACGGTAACCATCTCGGGGACAAACCTGAATTATGCAACCGGGGTTTCAATCGGAGGATCAAAGGACCTGACGTTCACGGTCAACAATGGTGGGACATCCGCCACAGCAACCTTCCAAAACTTATCTAGCGGCCCTAGCTCTCTCACTATCTATTACCCGACGAGTTCTGTTGTCTATCCCAATGAGATCAATGTCGAAGATCCCCCGACGATCACAGCGGCTACCGTCTCAAATGACTTCTCAAATCAAGATTTCACACTAAAAGTCAATGGAACCAACCTCGGAAGTGTCACAAGCGTCGAATTCGGAAGTACCGTCGGAGCTGCCCTTTCGATATCAAACGACGGGACAACCCTTACCGCCAACTTCACACATCTGCCAGTTGGTAATTATTCTGTGGTGGCTAATTATCCCGATGGCTCCATAAGTGCCGGATCTACCTTTGTAATACTTGACCCGCCAACTATTGATACAGCTACCATTTCGAGTCAATTCTCGAACAAGGGATTCACGCTTACAGTAACCGGGAAAAACCTCGGCTCCGTAACAAGCGCTAGTTTCGGAGGCGCAACAGGAACAACTATTTCGATATCGCAGGATGGCACGACGCTAACTGAAGTATTTCCGCCGCAAAAGGCGGGGGCGTATCCAATAGTTCTAAATTACCCCATAAACCAATCGGCGACTTACCCATCGGACTTCACCATTCTTGATCCACCTGCGATAAACGGCATTTCTCCAACCACAGCGGTACAGGGTGCGACTACAAATGTCGTAATTACAGGTACGAACCTGAACGAAGTTAGCAATCTTATCGTTGCTCAGTCACCCTCATCGTCGGTGGTAAATTCACCTAATCACGCTTCAAATACCCCTGTTCTTCGAGCAACCACTGGCACGAATCCGGTAAGCAGCTACAACTTGATCTCTTCAAATCAGATCGATGCATCAGTGAATTTCCCAAGTGCTGGAAATTACATCTTTGAGCTCGTGTATCCGGGTGGAATTGTGATGTCTAACCCCGGCGCTCCATTTACCATTCTCAGCCCACCGCAAATAAGTGGCATCTCTCCCGCTTCGACCACTTCGAATATCCAAACGCTTATAACCGTCAACGGCGCAAACTTAAATGAGGTAACGTCCATTACGGTAGGCGGGGCTACGGTTACGTCATTCAACCTTGTTTCTGGAACAACGATCACATTCGATGCACCATCGTTACCTTCAGGAAGTTATCCGATTGTTTTAAATTTCAATGGAGGCCAGATTTCTAGCTCTGGCTATTCACTGCAGGTAACTCAGCCTGCCGCATCGCCATCGCAGATCGAGCCAACAACGATTACGACACTTGCTCCGCCCACTCCGGTGAGCGCACCATCATTGCCTCCAACCACAGTATCTACCACCCTTGCGCCTACAACGACAACACAGCCTTCGACTACCACTTCCGTTCTCTCAGCTTCTGCACCCTCCCAGCCACAACCGACATGTGCAATTTCTGGTCTCTGCGCAGCGCCTATAGTAAGTGGGACCTATCAATTCACCTCTTCGAATGGCCAAAGCTTCGATCTGTCGATTGCTCCTACGGCTACAAAGGGCGTCTACACGGTTACTGCTCCTTCAGGTGCTGGTACCACCATGACGGTTAGTGGAGCCAACTTTTCGTTCACTAATAGCTCGCTCATAACGTCCTTCCCTGGCGGCGTTGAATTAGTAGGTCTTTCAGAGCAAAACGGGATTTTGGTCGGCCACTTCATCCAAAATGGAGCCTCCACTTACTCCTTTACAGCAAAGTTTGTATCTTCGGCACTCTTTGGCAAAGCGCCACAAGTTCAGATCGCCTCCATCGCCTTGACGCTTCCTTCTCCTGGAAAGGTCTTCAAGTCAGTAAAGAGAGACTTATTCAACGTCTTACTTGCAATCATCCTTGTGTTGTACATCTCGTTTACCTCCGAATTCTTCAATGCAGCCCTTGGGGAGAAGTACGAGGAGTTCCGCCGGGCAATGAGAAGGAAGCTAACTGCTTCTCACAATAAGTTCTATCGCCAGTTGAACTCGCTCTTCTTCAACTCCGACGTCGTGCTACCGCAATCGGTTTGGACGGTCGCAATTGTGTTGGCAATCGGCGCGACATTTGGTATCTTCTTAGATCCAGCAGCTGGTCTCAATCTTGCCACGGTGTATTCGTGGCTTGCGATTGCTATTTCGGTATCGCTTGGACCAACTGTTTCTGCGCTGACCCAAAATACGTACCGCAAGCTGCACGGAATGTCCAGCGAATTTCGCCTTAGAGCGATTCCGCTTGGTCTCTTCATCGCCCTTATTGCCGTATCGATCTCGAGATTTATTCACTTCAAACCGGGGTACCTCTACGGCATTGTAATCGGTGTCGTCTACTACGACAAAGTGAAGGAACATCAAGAGGGCCATATCTCGACCCTAAATGGAACGATCACCCTCGCCGTTGGCCTTATTGCATGGCTCCTCTGGATTCCCGTTCACGCATTTACCATCAAACAGACAGGTGCCACCTTCATATCGTTTATTGACGACATTTTGGCCTCTACCTTCGTCTCTTCCATCGTAGGGTCCTTAGTAACGTCGTTACCAGTAGGTGCGCTGCCTGGAAAGAAGATCTACAAGTGGCATAGAGGTGCTTGGCTAGGATTTATGACGACAGTAATATTCCTACTGGTCTCTGTTGCAGCTACACCCCTATCTTCAAGCGCTGCATCAGATCATTCACCGTTGATTGCGATCGTAGTCGCAGTACTGTTCTTAGGTGGTTTAGCTCTGGTGTTGGCTCGAATATTTCTCCGAATTGAAGAGAGGGAAGAGATACTCGAAGAGTTGGAAGAGGAAGAACTGGTCCACCAATCCCACTCCGAGGAGTTAGAGTCATTTGACACAGAGACCGAAGGTAATTTCGGGCATGAATCCTAACCCCTTTACGTTGAATTCAATCGATAGTAAGATGTCAACTTAGGTAATTATGTACCAGAATTCATGGGCGCGGGGTTTTGGTGCGGATTTTCTGCACAAATTAGGAGTTTGGAATTGACGACCACAGAACCGAAGATCCTCATAGGACCAGGCGCAGATGCGGATTTTTTCAATAAAAAAGAGATTTGGCCTTGGGTCTTTGGAACAATCGATCTTTTGATTTTCGGAATAGGAGTTATAGCCACAATCCTCTGGTTGGGTGGCGTACATCCAAAGAAGGCCCAGATCGTAACTTCAGCGTGGGTACCGTCTTCGGCTGCGGCTAAATCCATCGCCGCAAACAACAACGCTTTGGTAAACACAATGCCCCAGACGTCAGTCGTAACGACAAATGTGTGTGCGATAGAGATAATTACAACTTCTGCTTCCGGGCAACATGTTCGCAAGGAGTACAGAGGAAACTGCTCAGTGGTAAGGGCCCGAGCCGCAAGTGCAAGCGGAACGGTCATCTGGCTATCGCAACAGTCGTTCACCCATACCAACAACAGTTGATCTCCGATAACGCCAATCATCAAAGGCCGCCGGTTTATACGAAAAACCGGCGGCCTTTTTTATACAGCTATGACGCTTACACCTCAACTATGGTGAGAATCTAACCAAAAACCCCCCGTTCTAAAATCTCCGTAAGCAAACCTGTTCCCGATACGTCCATAGATTCATCCTGCAACACAATACGTCACCCAATGAGGGCGAAAGGGAAACGGTCATGGATAGGTGCGCCGAATGGATCGAACGTATCATCTTTCCTAAAGTTTCACTAAGCATCATGGTGATTGCCTCCAATGTCTTGAAATTGAAACGGAAGTTTGCACCAGTTATCCAGAAAATATGTGGCAACGAGGGAACACCGACGTTGAATAGCGGGCCTAGTTACAATCACCTAACAGCCCCCCTGCCAGCACTCCCCCAAAACTGAGCCGTTGAGCAATTGAAAATTAGGCCACCCTACAAAATTAGATCATCACTGACAGCTTGAAATCTTGCCCGAGCAGCGATCTGAAAGCGGCACAGCAAATACTCCATTGGGACGTACAACAAAGAAAATACAATCACTTACTCGGGAGTTATGCGCCAAGTGCTCTAAGGCAGAGCCGTTGAGAAATTTCTTCCACATCCAACTTCGAGCTTGCAATTTCATAGACAAGATTGAAAGCTTCGTCGTCCCCAAGTTGCGGTTCATGACCGTTCAAGTCGCAAAAAACTACGGCACTAAGCCACGCGAGGCGCTTATTGCCATCCACTAGAGCATGGTTTTTTGTTACAGATTGTAAGAGCGCAGCAGCCTTGAGACTTAAAGTTGCATAGGCATCCTCACCGTAGAAGTTAGAGCGAGGTCTGCTTACTGCCGAGTCCAACAATCCCACATCACGAATAGGGCCAATCTCAAGCCTTCGAACCATCATGAGGAGATCTTCGAGTTCAAGGTACTCTAATGCACTCATGACGATCCAAGCCGCTCCAAGACATCGTTCCAACGTGTCACTAAACGCTCCGTCGAATCATCAACCCGCCCGCGATGACCGCTACGCTCAAGGCGATCGAGTACCGCCCGACGGATTACCTCTTGACGAGAGATTCCTTCGATTTCCGAAAGTACGGTAAGTGCATCGTCAAGAATGTCATCTGTTCTAAGAGTCAAGGCCATTCAATTATGATACCACTTAGGTATCAGTTTTGATCTTATAGACGCAGATTTCATAGCAAGAAGTCAATCACGATATCGCTGAACGATAGCGATATCGTGATTGAATTTACCAAGAGCCAAGAAAACACTCCGCTGTGCGATCCAGAACGCTACTACTCTAACGTGCTGAATCGTATCACAATATTGTTTACTGCTTTAGTTGGCCATACTTCTCGAAACTAACTCCGTTCCCACCTGTACCAGCTCGATACCTATGGCTGAATTCGAAGCGCATTCATCATTGAAGGCAGCGCATCCGCTATTCTTGCATTTCGCACCGTCAACACAGCCATGGTAGATTCTGAATTATCCACCACTTACATGAGATCTCCGACCAGAATACAAAAGGGTTGATTCTCGCGAAGGGTGGGAGTACGCCGCCAGATCGAAAAGCCCTTTGGCGTGGGGTAAGCTGGCCCCATTACTAATCAACCTCTCGTGGTTGTCCATCAGCAACCACCACAACCAACAGAACTCAATCGTTGAGTAATTGGACGCACCGGTTTTTGCCTACTCTGAGCCGATACCCTCTACTACCCCAAAGCAGCCTTTTGATGCATCTCCATCTGAGTTCTTCGCCGAGGATCGCCAGCTCCTCTAACATTGATCCATACGTCTCTACGACTACCTGAATACCAAAGTTCTGGCTTAGGTTGGCACTTCTTTCCAGCTACAGGTTCGCGTCACTTTGCAAGTTGTCGACGCCTTCGCCGCCATCAGATATTGAATGGAGAGTCCACCGCTTCGAGTATCAAGGTTGCTCACGACCTAACCATTTTCAACCCACCAGACCGGATCGGCTGCTTCCCAGCTGGCTTGGTCCGAAATCGGCCGTGATACTGAGTAACTCACAATCCTGAACTGCAGGTATAGAGAACTACGCCCGCGCTTTAATTTGGGGAGGCATACTTGCCGTAGGGTTGCGCAGACACGATAGCCGGGGAAAGCCCGTCACCTTTAGGAAGGAAGGGATTGAGGCGAAGGATTACACCGTCTGACATCATTACCACGACATCCTCAACTTTTTTTGAATCCTAGTGGCATCGGATAGACGCTAACCGGCGGTCGCAAAAGGGCAGACATTCTCGACTGCGCATAAGAAAATGCACCTCTTCGGCTCCATGGACGGTCGATGGATTTGGCACACACCAACAGATGCCTCCTCTACTCTCGCAGTAATGCGCCTAGCTAGTCACAATTCCCTATGAGGCCTCCGTCAATAGAAGAGAGATTTCTAAAAGTGCGTACCTTTCGCTACAGAAAGCTCTGCTCTAGTGCGTTAATCTCCGAAAAGGCACCCTTCTCATTCCAAAACTCTAGCTTCCTGCCGCCCGAGATAAAGTAAGCCAAGTAAAAGTCGACGAAACCCGCGATAATATCCAACCAGAAGTGATTTGCGGTAACTACTACAACAAATATGGTTATGAGTGGGTGCATCAAAAGAAGGACTTTTCCAAAGCGATTTCGAACGGCTGAAGCTATCGAAAAGGTACACCAAAGAGCCCATGCCATGTGCAAAGACGGCATGGCGGCGTAAAGGTTCCCTGCGTCCTTCATCAGCGTCGCATCGAGCGTTCCTGCACCACCGTATACAGCCTGAGTATCCACAAAGCCGTATACGTGAGGAAGAAGTCGAGGTGGCATGACCGGAAGAAGAATAAAAACCACTAGAGCCATCAAATTGAGAAGGATCATTGTATTTCGCCATACTATGTAGCGACGAGCGTACTTACCGAATAAGAGCGCGAAGACTACGACGGGCAATATGAAGTGAACCGTGGTGTAGTAGAGGTCGGATAACTTTATCAACCAAACGGCGTGATCGATTACGTACTTTTGGATCTTCTGCTCACTAAAGATGTGAAAGAACTTCTCGATCCGTACCTCCGTCAGCGCATTTGCTTGAGCAGTCGCCTTTGATCCCGATGCTAGCGAAGACGTATACTCGTACGCAGCGTAGATGACACCAACGAAGATAAGTTGATTCCACAGTCGGATCTTGCGCCCTCCAACCTCACGATAAGGCGCCAGTTTGCTAAGAAAGGACAAAATTGAACCACCGTTGAATTTCAAATTAAACCAAAGGTAAAGGTTAGCCTCGTATTTAGATCTTGGCTCACCACAAAGCTCTTCACGCCAACTACCTCGTTTCTCTCGAGTGGAGCTGGTAAAACATTCACGATCCCGAAGGAAGATTTACGATAAAAGATTAAGGATTTATCATTTTCGAAAGTTGTACGAGAGATCGTCCGATATGTATATGTAGTAGAAGTGAAATTTATGATGCTCAATACGTCGAAGAGAATAAATAGAAGCAAATGCATACTTCGCTGTGCAACTGTCGAGCGTCAGAGTGAATGTGGAAAAGGTAAAAGAAGCCTATAAAAGTAGCAAAGTGTGGCAGGAGGTACATCGAGACATTCTCGACATTCTTGCCCATGGCTACGATGACACTCCATTTAGCGATCACTTTCAGAAGATCGTCGACACAATCCATTCAACCAACATGTTCAAATTGGTGTGGTTCGGAATCCTTGATCCAAGGACTCGCTACATCGTCCCAGTATCAAAGAGGGGCACCCCTAGTGAATACGTCGACAACGTAAAAGCGTGCATAGATCTAGGCGCTAGAAATACTGGTCCTGCGGTTCGCACCATTAGGCATCAACTCACGACAGTTGTCGACGATATCAGCGAAGACCTCATGATGATTCCATGGCGAGAAAGCGCATTGCAAGCTGGCCTTCGATCACTTGTCACGCTACCGATCTACATTGATCGCGGACACCGCGGTATTTTGGTCTGCTACTCTCAAGAAAGAAGGTTCTTCGACCCGCATATGGTTGAAAATCTCAAAGAGGTTGCAGAAGACATTTCAAAGGTCTGGCGCCACCTCGAGGTGCTCAAGAATGAGACTACGTCGCTACTGCGAATATTGACTAACGGCACCCTACTTGGATCCGACCAACTCATCGTAAACTCCAATCCGTGGGATCACCTCCCAATAAGCGCGATATTGATCGATGAAAACTTCAACGTCAACTGGCATAGCCGCCACTTCGCAAATACTTTCAACCAAGGCGAACGACTAGCAGAGGCCACCCCTATGCTTCGCATCCTTCCACAAAAAGCTCAAGTGGAGCTAATGCTACTTATAAGCAGGATGAAGGCGAGCGGACAAGTCAAGGGGTCTATGGTCGTCGAGGATGACGATGATCCGAACTTTCTACTACGGGGTGAACACCTCGATATCTACCTACAAATAGATGGACAGCAGAGTCAAATCTTTGTAATCGTTCGTCCAGATCACCTATCAAAGTCGAATGTAATAGATCCCGCCCTCCTCGACGACGTCCTAAGTGAAGCACCTGTCGCTCTTCTTTCCCTAAGCAATGGCAGCGAAGTGAACTTCGCCTTCGGATCGATGATCGCCGAGGGTGGCGTAATCCATGAGAGCTTCGTTGAGATGGCAGAGCGCAGTAAAAGCGACCCGACTTCGAATCTTCAACGCATAGTTACCCAAGCAAGCCAATTCGATGGAGCCGCTATCGTTGACGGCCATCAAATTGAGCTTCACGTTCGGCGCGATGGTGACAATCCTCGTAACTCGATAGCCTTCGCAGTTGATATTTCAAACTCCATAACCGCACGGCGGCGGGTAGAACGCCAAAACAAATCACATAGATCAATGATCGAACTAGGTAGTCGACTCGCTGCGGTTGAAAGAATCGAAGACCTGAAACAAGAGATCATTCAAGCCGTATCAGCGTTGGATGGAGTCGCTGAGTGCAAGTATCTTCGCCTTCATGAAGGTGGACAACTCCTCATCCCCGTCGATGACGTTGAATCCTTAGCAAACGTAACGATCAAGGTCAAAAAGAGTCCCAAGCTCAATCAAGCCTTGGACCATTCCGAGGTAATGATCTTGGATGGCTCAGAGATCTCCCTACTCGAGACAACCCGTGCTGGAGTGACATTTGCGGCATTACCGCACATAGGAAGACACCAGATCCTTGGGGTCTTTTTGGCAGTTGTCGAAGAGGCTAAGGGAGTTGACAGCGGCTTTAAAGCAACGCTTGAAACTGTCGCTACGCTAGCCAATGCCAACGTGACCAGAATTGAAGTCGAAGAAAGCATCAGCAAAGCCGCCAAAATCGACCGACTAACGGGACTTTTGAATCGCGACGCCTATAGGGAGGCGCTCGGAAGTGCCCTCGAACAACTTCCCAATGCAAATGGCGGAACCGGTGATGCACTACTGGTAGCAACTCTCGATATCGACAGATTTAAGCAGATCAACGAAGCCTTAGGACATGACGCGGGCGACAAAGTAGTGGCGAAGTTGGGGGATGTAATACGCGCTGCTTGCGGATATGACGCTACGGTGGCTCGAGTCGGCGGTGACGAATTCGCCTTCTTCATGAGCTTTCACCCTACTGTAACTGAAGAGAGCGCTACGGTCATTCTTGAGACCATCCTTCGAGTAGTCACCAGACCACTCAAGGTAGGCAGAGTAAAGCTCCTCATAACGGCCTCCATGGGAGCCACGCTTATTCGAGCTAATGACGATCGAACAACTGCGATAATCCTAAGCAAAGTTGATATGGCGATGTATAACGCCAAGGGATCTCAAGATCGAATTCACTTTTACCGCAGCAAGAAGGGTGATCCAACTTCAGATTCACTCGAACTGATTTCAGAACTAACTGAAGCGATTGATGAGGCGGCGATCGACGTATACCTCCAACCAAAGATGCATATTCAAAGCCGACGCATCTGTGGCTTCGAGGCACTAGCCCGCTGGAGAAGCAAAGTAAAGGGATTCATACCACCCGACAAATTCATCCTCATGGCCGAGCAGACTGGCCAGATCCGTTCCCTAACCGACGCGGTTCTCTTCAAGAGTATTAATTACATCGCAAAACTTCAGGAACGGGGCTACTTCTTGCCGATAGCGGTGAATCTCTCCCCCGCTCTCTTTACAGACGACACGATAGTCGATACAATTACGTCACTTCTTCAGGACGCTCACGTGAACGACGAATACCTCGAGTTTGAGGTAACCGAGACTGCATCCATAGTCGACAAGGAGTCGGCATATAACGTCTTCGAAAGGCTCCAGGAGCATGGATTTCGTGTATCAATCGATGACTTTGGAACCGGATTCTCCTCCCTCGACCACCTCAGGAATACGCCTGCTTCAGCAATCAAAATAGACAAGAGCTTCACCGATAAGGTGACGAGTTCGACGAAGGAACTCTCAATAGTAAAGGGCGTAATAGAGCTTGGTCATGCCCTTAACTTCTCAGTGGTAGCCGAAGGAGTCGAAGACACTGCCACCTTGTTTGCACTTGAATCCCTTGGCTGCGATGAGATTCAAGGCTATCTTTTAGCTCGTCCAATGAAGTTTGACTCGGTCTTTCCTTGGATCGCTACTAATTGCCATCGAATTGGCGACGAGATCTTTATAAACAGCGCCCAATTAGTAGAAGAGTCATAACGGTTATTTGCGCCATCATCTCAACGGCGATGATGCAGTACGTAAAATGAAAATCTTCACCAATACTACAATTGCCCTAACCGTCAACGATTTCACGCCATTCTTCATAGCAAAGCCACGAAGTAGAACGGCATTAGCAGCGTGACTGCCTAGCAAAATCCATCATATGGTAAGACTATTCTCATCTTTTAAAAATATCAATATGGTAAAAGCAGATGAATCCCCTTTTCAATCGTAACTTATCGGTCGAAATGAGCCTCCAAGCGCAAACAGATACGCCTCAACCCTATTCAATAACAGCCATTTCTAACTAAAAATAAACCATTCAACCAAAGGCACATTGATTTGCTTGTCAAGAAAAATCAATACAAAACCGACTGCTAAAGACCAATTGGTGCTAGCTTTTAATCAAGTAAGTCACAAATTGGCAAACAATTAAGATCGATACACGGTTTGGGTTTGACTGTCAGCTACATAATTTCGAAATCAGCTGAAATTCTCTACGTCATCGTTTTTATAATCGGTGGCATCATGCTCTTTGTGCTCGGTGTCAAACGCTTCAAGCGGCGCCAATTGAACAAATTCGCACAGGCTCAAATTAAGGACCTCAAAGATACCAAGTAGCGCTTCAAGAAGTCGTTAAATTTGCAGGTATCCACTATGTCGAAGCAACCCAACATTTGAAGTTGCATAAGCTTCACAACTAAATCAGCGCAATAAAACGGAATACAATCCAC
>VFSW01005234.1_pt1 | contig 19217 bp, 19 predicted proteins | sample 5358111 | NCBI WGS metagenome assembly VFSW01 (sample SAMN11554181, study PRJNA540505) | mine drainage metagenome | isolation source: sediment from site ElyBrook_90M | place: USA: Ely Copper Mine, Vershire, VT | collected 2017 | reverse complement strand
CCCGGGGGGCGCGGGCGCCCGCGCCCCCGGGGGCCGCGGCCCGGGCCTACCCCGCCCACCCCGGGGGGCGCGGGGGGCCGGCCCCCGCCTGCCCCGCCGCGCGCCCGCCGCAGGCGGCGGCCAGCGCGGACGCGGCCATCAAGAGCGGGAGACGCCCGCGCATGTCAGTGGGCTCCGTCCGCGGGCGGCGTCTGACGCATGGTTTCGTCGCCGGCCGCGGCGGCGCGGGCGCGGACGCCGTTGTAGTCCGGGTCCTGGCGCCGTTCGTGGCAGGCGGCGGCCAGCGCGGTCAGGGCGAGCAGGGCGAGGATGGTCTTCTTCATTTTGATTCCTCCGTTAAGCGGCGGTCTCCACGGCGTTGCGGCGAAAAGCGGAAGCCAGCCCCGCGGACGCGGCGAACTCGCAGCCGTCGAGGCGCGCGACGAGGGCGCCGCGCTCGTCGAGAAACTCCACGTCGGCGCGGGCCAGGCCGCCGCCGGACTTCGACGCGCGCGCCACGAGGCGCACGCCGCGCTCCGGAAACTCCGCGAACTGACGGTAGCGCGCGGCGTAGCTGGGCAGGCACGGCGCGCCCATCTCCGAGTCGGTCCAAAGGATCATGGCCTGGAACGCGGCGTCGAGCGCCGCCGGATCGGCGAGCCAGCGGTCGCGCGCGGGCGAGCGCATCCACGACGACGGCGGAGGAGCCGCCTTCGTCTCGGCCACGATCCCCTCCGGGCCGCAGGCCGGGACGGCCAGCAGGAACTGCATGTCGGGCCCGTGGAACAGGACCTCGCGGTACGCGCGCTCCGGCGCGCGCCCGTACTTCGGAGCGGCGACGGCCAGCGACGGCGCCGGCGCCGACGGACGCTTGGCGGCGAGCAGCACGCGCGCGGACGCGCACAGCGCGCCGCCCTCGCTCCGGATCTCCGCGGGAACCACGAAATTCCCGCCGCGGCGCTCGGAAGCGCCCGCGCGGACCGAGATCGCCGTCGCGCGCCCGGGGAAAACGGCGATGGCCTTGGTCACGCGCAGGTCGTCGAAGCCGGCAAAGACGAGGCCGGGATGCGCGTGCAGGGCGCCGTGCGCCAGCCACTCGGCCGACGCCGCGAGCGGCACGACGGCGCGGCCGTTGATCACGTGCGAGGCCAGGAACGGATGCGTGTCGAGCGAGAGGTCGCGCTCGAACGCGACCGGGAGGGGCGCCTGGGCGCCGGGCAGGGCCGCGATCACCACGGTCTCGGCGGGCGCGCCCGCGGCGCGGGCCTCGGCCGCGAGATGGCGGGCGCCGGCCTCCAGGCCGATCACGCCCACGCCCTCGGCCGCGAACAGCTTCTTGAGCCCCGCGTCCACCATGCCGCCGTCCCACGGGCCCCAGCCGAGCGCCGCGACGCGGCAGTCCGGCAGGCGGCGCGCGAGGACCTGGGCGGCCTTGTTGAGCACCTCGTTGGCGACGGCGTAGTCGGACTGGCCGACGCGGCCGTAGCGCGCGGTCGACGACGAGAAAAGCGCGAGCAGGCGCAGGTCGGAGGGCGGGACCGCGTCGAGCAGGTTCCGCAGGCCCGCGAGCTTCGTGTCCAGCACGGCGTCCACGCCGGCCGCGGACTTTTCCAGGATCAGCTTGTCGGCGAGCACGCCCGCGCCGTGCACGACGGCGCGCACCGGCCCGAAGTCGCGGACCGTCTCGGCGACGAGCGCCTTGACGGCCGCCGCGTCGCGCACGTCGACGGCGCGGTAGCGGGCCTCCGCCCCGGCGTCCGAGAGGCGCTTGAGCGTCGCGCGGATCTCGCGTCCGGCCAGAATCGCGCGCGCCTTCTCTCCGATCGCCTTCGGCGTCAGTCCCTTTCCGCGCGCCGCGATCTCGCGGCGCAGCTCGGCCTCGGTGATCGCCGAGGCCAGCTCCGCGGGCTCCTCCGCGGGAAGGGCGCTGCGGCCGACGAGCACGAGGCGCGGCTTGAACTCGCGCGCGAGCGCCAGCGCGGCCTCGGCGGTCACGCCGCGCGCTCCTCCGGTCACGATCGCGGCGTCGCCGGGACGCAGCGGCTCGCGGCCGGCCGCGGGCGCGGCGCGCTCGACGAGCGCGACGGTGCGCGCGCCGCCCTCGCCCAGCGCGGTCTCGACGGGGCCTTCGAAGCCCAGCTCCTTGGCCAGCAGGCGCGCCGCGGCGTCGAGGGGCAGAGCCGGGTCCAGGTCGATGGCGCGGCAGGCCGTTCCCGTCCACTCGCGCGCCGCCGTCTTCATGAGGCCCGCGACGCCGCCGAAGGCGGGGTCCTGCTCGCGGCCGTCGAAGCCGAGCGCGCCGTCGAGGCGCGTGACCGTGGCGACCAAGCCGCGGCCGCCGCGCGCGGCGATGATCCGGCCCGCGGCCTGGATCAGGGCGTAGGCTTTCTTGAGCCACGCCTCGGAGTCCGCGGTCCAGGGACAGCCCGGCGCCGCGGGACGGGTCGGGGCGACGACGATCAGGCCGCCGAGCTCGGCGGGCAGGGAGCGGGGATCGTCGAGCGCGACGATCTCGACGGCGAAGCCCTTCGCGCGCAGCTCGCGCGCGAGCGCCTGGTCGAGGCCCGAGTCGCGGGCGATCGCGAGCGTCAGGGTCTTGTCGAAGGCGAAGGCGTCGCGCGGCCCGACGGGGACGAGCTCCGGCACGAAGCGCTGGATCAGGCCCGGCTCGGACGGCTCGGCCTTCGCGGCCGGAGCCTCGGGCGCGGCGGACGGGGCGGGAGCCGGCGAGGCCATGCCCGACGACAGGTAGTCGGCGATGGACTTGAGCGTGCGCAGCGTGCCGAGATGCTCCGGCTTGACCTTGGGCGCGTTCGGCAGCTTCTCGGCGACGGCGGAAAGAATCTCCACGCGCTTGATCGAGTCGATGCCGAGGTCGGCCTCCAAGTCCATGTCGGGGTTGATCGTCTCGGCCGGGTAGCCGGTCTTGTCGGCGACGATGGCCAGCAAGGTCGGAAGCACGGGCGCTGCGGCCGCCGCGGCGGGAGCCCGCTCGGGGGCGAGCTCCGGCGATACGGGAGCGGCCGCCATGCCCGACGACAGGTAATCGGCGATGGACTTGAGCGTGCGCAGAGTCCCGAGGTGCTCGGGCTTCACCTTCGGCGCGCCGGGCAGCTTCTCGGCGACGGCGGAGAGAATCTCCACGCGCTTGATCGAGTCGATGCCGAGGTCGGCCTCCAGGTCCATCTCGGGATTGATCGTCTCGGCCGGGTAGCCGGTCTTCTCCGACACGATCGCGACCAAAGTCGGCAGGACCGGCGCCGAAGACGGCGCGGGCGGAGAAACCCGCGCCGGCGCGGGTTCCCCCGCCGCGGGCGCGGCCGCCATGCCCGCGGAAAGATAGTCGGCGATGGACTTCAGCGTGCGCAGGGTCCCCAGATGCTCGGGCTTCACCTTCGGCGCGCCCGGCAGCTTCTCGGCGATCGCGGAGAGAATCTCCACGCGCTTGATCGAGTCGATGCCCAGGTCGGCTTCCAAGTCCATCTCGGCGTTGATCGTCTCGGCGGGGTAGCCGGTCTTCTCGGACACGACCGCGAGCAGGGTCGCCATGACGTTCGCCGTCGGGGCGGCCGGGACGGGCTTCGGCTCGGGCGCGCGGACCGGAGCGGGAGCCGGGAGCGGCGCGGCCGTGACGGCGGCCGGCGCGTAAACGGGCGCGGCGCCGCCGGTCAGGCGCGCGGTCAGCGCGTGCTGGGACTCGACGAGCGCCTGGACCGAGCGCTGCGCCGCCTCCTGGCCGTGCAGGAACTGAAGATGAAGCTGCGCCGTCTGCTCCTGAAGGCGCGTGAGCGCGTCGATGCTGGCCTGGGCGGCCGACAGCGCCTGGTTCAAAAGCCCCCCGTCGCTCGCGGCGGGAGAAAACGCGGGCGCGGCCGGCGCCGCGAAAGCGGCGGCGGGAGCCTTGATCGGGCGCGGCTTCGGCGTCGTCGAGCGGTACGGCGCGCCGGTGAGCGTCGTCGCCATCTTGGGCTTGGGGCGCGCGTCCTTCAGGCCCGCCTGGCCGTCCTGCCACGGCTTGAGGTCGACGGCGTGGCCGAGCGCGGCGAGCTGGGCCAGGACGCGCGCGAGGTCGGCGGCGCCGGACTTGCGGCCGTTCGACGCGTCCACGGCGGCGGCGGAGAAGTCCCGCCCCTTCAGCGTCAGGCCGACGAGGCCGGTCATGCGGGCGCCCGCGCCGACTTCCAGGAAGGTGCGCACGCCGTCGCGGTGCATGGCCTCGACGATCTTCACGAACTCCACGGGCTTGCCGAGCTGCTGGGCCAGCAGCTCGCGGGACTTCGCGGCCTCGGCGGGGTAGGGCTCGCCGGTGGTGTTGGCGTAGACGGGCGCCGCGGGCTTCGAAAACGGGACGTCCTTGAGGGCTTTCGCGAACGGAGCGAGGGCCTGGGTCACGAGCGGGCTGTGGAACGCGGCGGCCACGGGGAGGCGAACGCATTTGAGCCCGCGGGCGGTCAGGACCTTCTCGGCCTTCTCGATCTCGGCAGTCGCGCCGGACAGGACGTTCTGCGCGGGGGCGTTGCGGTTGGCGATCACGAGGTCGAGCTTCTCCTCGGCGACGGCCTTCTCGAGGTCGGACAAAGACGCCTGAACGGCGAGCATCGAGCCGAGATCTCCTTTTCCCGAGGCCATGAGACGGCCGCGGAGGCCCGACAAGGAATGGAGAGTCTTTTCATCGAAGCGGCCGGCCGCATGGAGCGCGACCAACTCCCCATAAGAGTGGCCGGCAAAAGAATCGGCCTTCACGCCGAACGACTCGAGGACCTTCAGCGCGCCGAGCGCGACGGCGCCGAGCGCGGGCTGGGCGACGTCGGTCGAGCGCAGGGACTTCTCCTGGGCTTCCTTCTGCTCCGGCTTCCAGCCGGGAAGAGGAAACACGAAATCGGAGAGCCTCTTGTCCCCCTGGAACTCGGCGTCCGCGCCTTCGAGCGCGGAGAACGCCTCGGGGAACGAGCAGATGAGATCGCGGCCCATGCCGACGTACTGCGCGCCCTGGCCGGGGAATAAGATCCCCAATTTCCCGGGGACGCCGGAGCCGTAATAGATTCCTTCCGGCGAGGACCAGGAGGTCTTGCCGGCGTTGGCCGACAGCAAGGACGCGGCTTTCGTCACGATCGCCCCGACATCGGACGATTTCTCAACGATCAAAATCAAACGGCACGGCGACTGGGAATCAAAATCAGCACGGCTCTTCACCGCAGCGGAACGCAACTCGCTCCAACCGGTGATCGCCGAAAACGATGCAAGCTTGGATGACAAATCAACCGCTTCGCGGCCGGACAAGGCGATGATTTCGGCGTCGCCGTCCCAATCGATCACCGTTTTATTTTTATCGCTCTCCTCGAGCACGGCATGGAAATTAGTGCCCCCGAAGCCCAGAGCCGAGCACGCGGCGCGGCGAGGATGCCCCTCGGGGGACAGCCACGGGCGCTTCTCGAGGCTCAGGTAGAACGGAGACTCCCCCGACGCGAGGACGGGAAGAGGCTCGGAGACCTTGATGGTCGGCGGGAAGACTTTATGGTGGAGAGCCATGGCCGCCTTGACGAGCGCGGCCGAGCCGGCCGCGGCCTTCGTGTGGCCGATCATGGACTTGACCGAGCCGAGGGCGCACCACGTCCCGTCCGGGCGGGCTTCGCGATAGACGGCGGAGAGCGCGGAGACCTCGATGCCGTCGCCGACGGCGGTGCCGGTGCCGTGCGCCTCGACGAGCTCGACGGTGCCGGGATTGACGCCGGAGACGGCGTAGGCGTCCTTCAGCGCGCGCGTCTGGCCGTCGGCGCTGGGCGCGTAGATGGACTTGCCGCGCCCGTCCGAGGAGGTGCCCAGGCCGCGGATGACGGCGTAGATCCGGTCGCCGTCCTTCTTCGCGTCGGCGAGGCGCTTGATCACGACCATGCCCACGCCCTCGCCCAGAGCGGTGCCGTCGGCCGTCGCGTCGAACGAGCGCGCGTGACCCGACGCCGAGAGGGCGGGCGTCTTGGTGAAGCAGGTGTACATGAAGATGTCGTTGAAGGTGTCGACCCCGCCCGTGATCACCATGCTGGAGCGCCCGGCCTGGAGCTCGAGGCAGGCCATGTGGGCGGCGCCCAGCGACGAGCCGCAGGCGGCGTCCACGACGCAGTTCGTGCCGCCGAGGTTGAAGCGGTTGGCGATGCGGCCGGCGACGACGTTGCCGAGGAGTCCCGGGAAGGAGTTCTCCTGCCAGGGCACGTAGGAGTCGGAGATGCGCGCGACGACGTCCTCGGCGACGTCCGCAGGCACGCCGGCCTCGGCCAGGGCCTTGCGCCAGCGCGGGTGGCCCAGGCGGGCGCCGAGCGGCACGACGAGCTCGAGGGCGCCGGTGACGCCGAGGATCACGGACACGCGCGAGCGGTCCCACTCCTTGTCCACGGGATAGCCGGCGTCGGCGAGCGCCATCTTGGCGGTGACCAGGCCGAACAGCTGGGCGGGGTCGGTGGCTTCCAGCGTGTTGGGGGCCAGGCCGAACTCGGAGCAGTCGAAATCGTAGGGCTCGAGGAAGCCGCCCTTGTAGGCGTACACGTGGTCGGGCTTCTTGGGGTCCTTGTCGTAATAGTCCTCGCGCGTCCAATGGCTCGCGGGCACGTCCTGGACGGCGTCGACCTTGTTCTTGACGTTGGCCCAGTACTCGCGCAGGGTCTTGGCTTTCGGGAACACGCAGCCGATCCCGACGATCGCGAGCGGCACCGGCTTCTCATTCTGGCTCATGGGCTCTCTTTTCATTCAGTTGGCGGTCGAGCTCGTCGGGCGTCAGCGGCTCGATCCGGACGGTCTCGGGGTCGAGCGCGACCCCTTGGCAGCGGAGGAAATGGGCGCGCGTCAGCACGGCCGCGCCGTACAGGAGGTTGCGCGCGACGGTCGCCACATGGCGGTTCTCGGGAGCCTGCAGGAAGCTTCCCTGCGCCCACTCGTTGAACGCGCCCATGGCCGGGCCGCACCAGACCTGATAGTCGAGGACGCGGTCGGGCACGCCGGCGTTGGCCCAGCGCGAGGCCTGGCCGAGATATGAGCGGAAGACGAGCGCGAGCTTGTGCTTGGGATCCTTCTCGGCGCGCTCGACTTGCGACGGGTCGCGCTGCAGGAAGAAGGCGCGGGTTTTTTCCCACACGGCCGCGAGCGGCTCGCGGAACAGGTCCTTCTCGAGCGGCGCGCGAAGCGCGTCGGGGATCGCCTCGATGGAGTCGTAGGCGCGGTAGACCTCGTAGAGCTTGGCGCCGCGCATGGCGAACATGGTGCCGCGCTTGAGGATCTGGACCTTCACGCCCAGCTCGAACATGTCGGCGGCGGGGGCCATGGCGACGTCGGCCTGGCCGGCGGCCGCCAACATCGCCCGGACTTGAGCCGAACGGCCCGATCCGACGCACGCCGGGTCGCCGCACCCGGTCAGCACGTAGGCCGCCCCCCCCCGGTAGGCCGCGGCGGCCGACGCGGGCGTCGCGATGCCGCCGGCGGCGCCGACGCGGGGCGGGCGGGCGAAGCGGTGCTTGGCCTGGACGCGGTCGCGCAGGGCCAGCATCGCGGGCAGCATCGAGATCAGCGGGCGGTTGTCGGTGTGGCCGCCGCTGTCGGCCTCGACGGTGACGTCCTGGGCCATCGGGATCTCGGCGGCGAGCGCGGCCTGGTCGGCGGTGAGCAGGCCCGCGGCCGTCATTTCGCGCAGCATCGCCTCGGGCGCGGGCGACAGGAACTTCTCGGCGACCTCGGAGCGGGAGACCTTCGCGACGACCTTGTTGGGCGCGTCCACGCGGCCGCCGGCGCCGCGGCGGATTCCGTGCAGGCGGTAGCGCACGATCGCGGGCGTGAGGCCCATGAAGGCGGACGCCTCGACGAGCGCCGCGCCGCGGCGCAGAAGAAGATCGCAGACGGCGTCCTCGAGGGCGGGCTCGCTCGGGCTGTGGATCAGGTTGACGCCGTAGGGCGCGTCTCCAAGGGAGGACTGGAGGCGGTCGACGGCGGCCTCGACGCGCTCGGGGGAAAGGCCGGCGGAGCCGAAGAAGGACAGGAGGCCGGCCTTGGCTCCGGCCTCGACGAGCTCGACGCTGGCGATGCCGTTGGCCATGGCGCCGGTCGCGTAGGCGTAGCGCACGCGGTGTTCACGAAGGAATTCGGGATCGCCGAGCTGTTCGGGCAGAAGCGGCGGAGCGACGGCGTTTCCGGCTCGGACGGCGTGCCTTAAGTCGCGCAGGGCGGCGCGCAGGGAGACGAGGTCGGCGGCGTCCAAAGTCGCGTCCGGTGAAGCGGGGCTCGGGGTCAAATCGGGGCTCGTGCGCGCGTTCGTAGGATCGACGAGGATTATACCGCTTTTCCGGGCGAAAACGGCCGTCTCCGTTTGCTAGGATGTCCCCCCATGCAAGCCCAATTTCACGCCCTGCTCCGCGTCTGGTTCCACTTCGTCGAGGCGCAGGGCTATCTGGGGATTTTCCTGCTCATGGCGCTGGAGAGCTCGGTCGTCCCGATCCCCAGCGAGGTGATCATTCCCCCGGCCGCGTACTGGGCCGCGCAGGGCCGGATGGAATTCTGGCTCGTCGTCGCCGTCGGCGCGGCGGGCGGGCTGTTCGGCTCGCTCGTCTGCTACGCGGTGTCCCTCGCGGCGGGCGAACCGCTCGTGAGGCGCTACGGGAAATACTTCTTCGTGCCGCCGGAGACGCTCGCCGCCGGGGAGAACTGGGTGCGGGAGTACGGCACGGGAGGAATCTTCTTCTCGCGCCTGATGCCGGTCGTGCGCCACCTCGTGTCGATCCCGGCCGGAATCCTGCGCATGCCGGTCGCCGCGTTCTCGGCGGCGACCACCGCGGGGGCGTTCCTCTGGTGCCTGATCCTGGCCTGGTTCGGCCAAAAGATCATCGGCGACGAGCCGCGCCTGCTCGATTCCCCCGAGGAGATGATGAACGTGCTCAAGCACAAGATGCACTTCATCGTGCTGGCCGTCGTGCTCCTCGCGGCCGCCTATGCGCTCATGGTCCACTTCCGGCGGCGCAGCGCCAAGGCTTAACCGACCTCGAATCCGAGGTGCTCGAGCACGGCCGCTTCCAGCGCCGGCATCAGCTTGGCCGGAAGGACGCCGAACTTCCGGCCGACGCGGCTCTTATCCACGGAATGCAGTTGATGCGCCGCGATTCGGCTCGGACGGCCGTCGCCGAGCGCTCCAGCGGGCACGGCGACTTCCTGAGGCCGGACCTCTCGGCTCGCCGAGGACAACGGCGCGACCGTCACGGTCTGCATGTATTCGTTGTGGTCGTTGCTCGAGACCACGACGGCGGGGCGGATCTTTCGAATCTCGGCTCCGACGGCGCCTCGAAAGTTCACCCAATAAATCTCTCCCCTCCGAATCACCAATCGGGCCTCGCATCTTCAAGATACTCCGGATGCTTGGCGATGTAGCGATAGCCTTCGAGCAGCTCGCGGCGGCGGGCCGCCTTCCGGAGCGTGCCGAGGCGCTCGGCGACGGCGCGAGCGATGAAGGCGCTCCGGTTGGAGATTTTCGCAAGATCCTTCGCGACGGGTTCCGGCAGGGTGATGTTCATTCTCCGATATTTCATCCCGACATTATAATGCGCATTCCAATGCGCATCAAGGCCTTTCCCTCCCCGCCGCGTCCGGCGGGAAGGGAGTCCGCTCAGGCGTGAGCCGTGGCCGGAGCTTCGCGGGCCTGGCGGTAGCGCTCGAGCACGAGGGCGATCGAGACGGCGCGGGCCTCGGCGGTCACGGGGTGGGCGACGTCGAACCAGCGGTCCTGCGCGGCGCCCTTGCCCTTCTCCGCGGGGAAGACGACGAACGGCTCGTCGTTGCCCGCCTCCTCGCGCTTGAGCACGCGGATGCCCTTGATCACGAAGGCGTCGGCGATGGTGAGCTCCGCGAAGGCCAGCAGCTTGGTGGGGCGGCCCGAGACGTCGTCGAACGGGCGCACGCGCGCGTCCATCTTCGGCAGTGTGTTGTCCATGTTCTCTCCTGGGGTCTGGAATAACCGTCAGAAGGAATACGGATTGGGGGTCGGAATCGTTCTCGGAATTCGCGCGCAATCATGACACAGGGCCCGGGAGCTCCGCCGGCCGTCTCGGGCTCGTCGAACCGCCAACGATTACACCCCGCCAGGATAACGGCGATACCCTGACCGGGATTGCAGTGTTTGCCGGTTCAATACCTATCCACAGGCTGGCAAAACCTCGATTTTCCGTTCATAATCCTGGGGGTAACAATTATCAGTAGCCGTGAAACCTAGACCAAGATACTTCCAAGTTAGGGCGAAGTGGGGGTGTGAAATGAGGAGTTACATAAACTGATGCGAACACTTGGAGGGACACTTTCCCTCTTAGCCGTCGCCGCAGTACTGCCGAGCGCTGCTAACGCTGACGTCATCATTGCGCCTATTGGCTTTTTCGCGGGGCTTACTGCAATAGCTGCTAATTGGCCTTTGGAGCGGCACAGTCAATCTTGATTCTTCGAGGCATGAGGATATTGCGGCGTGCAAAAAGATGCTCTCGCTAACATCGGGCAGAGCGGACGGCGGCCGGTGAGGAAGTCTTGATAGCCGCGGCCGTTCACCTTCTCGTTATGCGGCGTTGAAAGAATGGAGGCCGCACGAATGGGAGCGAAGGTCGCGCAGCGCTTTTGCGCCGTGGCAATCCCGGGGAGGAATCATAACAGTCTCCCGCCGGTCACCCTATTGTTGAGCGCCTCAGCGGCGATAGACTTCGCGGCGATGGCCGACGGTGAGGACGAGAACCAGCAGTCGGCCGCGATCGATCTTGTAGAGGATCCGCCAGTCGCCGACGCGGTAGGACCACCGGCCTGTCAGCAAGCCTTTCAGGCGCTTGCCGATTTCAGGCTGAGAGCGCAGGCGATCGATGGCGTCCCGGACTCTTCCGCGCATCGACGCGTCGAGCCGGCCGATCTGCCCGACCGCCTCATCCATGATCACCACGCGATACGTCATTTAAAAACGTCCGCGTGCTCGACGAACCGCCCCGCCTTAAGATCTTTCTCCGCCCGGAGCAGAGACAGCATCAGCTTCCGGTCAGCGAGGATTTCCAGCGTCTCGAGATCTTCCGGCGAGATCAGCACGGCGGCCGCGGAGCCGTTTCGCGTGATGATCACTCGGTCGCGATTGCGTTTGCCCAGCGAGGCCACGAGCTTCGGTAGATTGGCGCGAACATGGGAGAGAGAAGCGATTTTGTCCATGTCATGAGTGTACAGGATTCTGTACAAACTCGCCAGACCCGCATCCGCTGAGGTTAAGAGACTCACATCATACATACGTCTCGCGGCCTCAAAACGTTCCGGCGGCCGGTCCGTCCATTCATGATATGATGGGCCGCACCGGGCCATGAAGAACATCTTCTCCGCGTCGGCCGCCCTCCTCCTCGCCCTCTCCGCCCCCGCGCGCGCCGGCCAGGCGATCACCGCGATCCCCGAGGTCGGCCCGCACTACAAGGTCGTCACGGTCGAGAAAAGCGTCCACCCGCAGAACAAGCTGGTGGCCTACACCCGCCTCGACCAGCAGTGCCGCGTCGTGACCGACCCCAGGCAGGGCGGCCGCCCGGTCTTCGACTTCTACTGGCTCATGGACGGCCTGCGCTACAAGCGCGTGCACCCCCTGATCAAGCGCGGCATCCGCAAGCGCCTCACGGTCGGCGCCGCGCCGCCGAAAAGCGACGGACGCGTTTTTTCGATCCGCCTCAACGACCTGAGCGCCGTCGAGAACGACCTCGGCAGGACGCCCCTCCTGTGGGTCGCCGCGAAGAAGACGGCCGACGGGTGCGCCGTCGAGGCGCGCATCACCCTCGGCCCCTCGAACAAGGGCGCGGTGCTCCTCCTCGACTCGATCTACTCGGAGGCCGTGCTCAAGGGCCCCGCCGGCGCCAAGATCAAGCTGATCGCGCTGAAGGGAACGGACGCGGTCAGCGGCAAGCGCGTCGTCCGCGTCTACCGGGCCAAGTGACGGGCGCCGCCGCCGGCGGCGGAACTAGGAGCGGATTCTGCGCCCGATCTCCTCCACTTCCCAATTCAGCGACCGCATCCCGTCGTCGGGGAGGTCGCGGCCCTTCTTGGCCATCGCGAGGGTCTTGTCCCGGACCGCGGCCAGGTCCCGGAAGAACTTCCGGGCCTTCTCCGCCGTCAGCTTCTTGCGCATCACCTGGTTGTCGACCAAGCTGATGTTCCGCTCGATCTTCGACAGCAGGCGCGAGAGCTTCGGCCGGCGCGAAGACTTGATCTTCGCCCCCCGGTACTCGCGAAGCGGCGGGGCCGCGAGCGCCGGCCCGGCCGGAAGCGCGAGGAGCAGGGCCGCCGCGACGAAGAGACGGCGCAGAATGAGGGTCATGGTATTCTCCGGTGCTCACCGAAGAATATCTCCCGAAGAGAAAATGCCGGTCAAAGTCCGTACAAATCTCGTTCAAATCTTCGACGGCTCGGACGGGGCGTTCATGGCATGATGAGCCGGCGCCGGTCCCGCTGCACGGCGCCCTGCCATCGCGGCTCGCTCAGCCCTCGCCATCCGAGCCCGCGAGCGCGCGCAGGACGCCCGCGTCGAGGACCACGCCCGCGTGCTCGTGCGAATCCGCGACGGCCGCGCGCAGCACGCCCCGGCGCTGCAGGACCGCCGCGGCGGCGCGGACCTGCTCGGCGGGGAGAGCCGCCGGCGGGAAGTAGGAATCCCCCGCCCCGCCCCAGAGAACCGCGAACGCCGGAATGCGCAGGCGGCCGTCCAGGTCGAAGCCGGCGTGGGCGAGGATGTGGCGCAGCACGACGATCTCGGCCGGCGTCAAGGTCGGGGCTTTTTCGATCAGCGCCGAAAGCTCCCCGACCAACGCCCCGCGCTTCTCCGGATCCGGCAGCGCGGGGCGGTCAGCCATGGTGCCACTCGTACGACGAGCGGTGGGCGTCGAGCGCGTCGGCGTGGGCGACGAACTGCGCGTAGACCGGGTGGCGGCCGATCGTCACGCCGTCGCCGATGACGATCAGGCATCGTCGCGCGCGCGTGATCGCGACGTTGAGGCGCCGCATGTCGCCGAGGAAGCCGATCTGCCCGCCCTCGTTGGAGCGCACGAGCGAGACGATGACGGCCTCCTTCTCGCGCCCCTGGAAGCCGTCGACCGAGCCGATCTCGAGGCCCGGCTCGCGCACCAGAGTCTTGAGCAGCTTGGCCTGGGCCACGTATGGCGTCAGGATGGCGACGTCCCGGGGCTTGAGGCCCGCGGCGAGCAGCTCGTAGAGGATCTTCACGGCGAGCTCGGCCTCGCCCTTGTTCTCGCGGCTCTCGAGCAGGTCGTTCCAGGCCTCGTCGAAGCCCGCGCCCGCGGTGTCCACGTAGGTCACGGGCTTGCTGGTCAGCGGCGTGGCGGCCACGCCCGGAAGCTCGTCGGCCGTGTGATGCGCCACGGACTCGTGCGCGATCAGCTTGCCCGCGTAGAACTGCTCCGACGGGAACTCCATGATGCTCTCGTGCATCCGGTACTGCACCCGCAGGAGCGTCTGCGCGTTGGCCGGCAGGAGGTCCTTCAAGCGGTCGAAGAGCGTGACCGCGAGGCCGCCCTCGGCGGCTTCCTTGGAATAGATGGTCGGCGGCAGCTGATTGGCGTCGCCCGCGAACACCGCCTTCTTGGCCAGCGTCAGCGGCACCCACGACAGCGGCTCGGTCGCCTGCGAGGCCTCGTCGAGCACGACCAGGTCGAAGTCCCCCTTCACGTGGCGCTTCGACATGCCCGCGTGCGTCGCGAGCACGACGTGCGCGGAGGCGATGATGCGCCGCTGGATCTCGAACTCCAGGTCGCGCGCTTCCCGCCAGAGACGCCCCACCTCGCGCTCGCGCGAGTGCTTCTCGTCGTAGCCCATCTGCGCGCGGATTCCCCGGTCGCGGCCGCCGGTCCGCGACACGCGGTGGATCAGGCGCTCGCGCGCCGCGTCGATCTCGCGGACCTGCTCGTAGACCGGGTCCGCCTCGGTCTGCAGGGCCAGGTTGCCGTGGCGCAGGCTCTCGAGCGTGCGCGCCGGATGGCCGAGGCGCACGACCCGCAGGCCCGTGTCCAGCAGCTTCTCGAGGATGTTGTCGACGGCGATGTTCGACGGCGCGGTCGCCAGCACGCGCTCCCCGCGCGAGACGGACTGCCGCACGATCTCGACGAGCACCGTCGTCTTGCCCGTGCCGGGCGGCCCGTGCACGAGCGCCACGTCGTCGGCCGCCAGCGCGCTCTTGACCGCGTCGCGCTGGTACTCGTTGAGCCGGTCGTTGAAGAAGACCGGCTTCGGCGCGCGCGCGCGCGTCGGGGACGTCTCGCCGAGGAAGATCTCGCGCAGCGTCGACAGCCGCGAGCGCCGCGATTCCGAGGCGGTCACCAGCGCCTTGCGCATGCGCTGGTAGGTCGCGTCGGAGCCGAGCAGGTCGATTTGGCACGAGCCTCTCGGCTCCGCGTCGGGCCCGGGCCCGTTGAGCGCCACGGTGACCCCGTATTCCTCGACCTTGTAGAGCGTCCCCTCGGCGGAGCGGGGCTCGCAGCCCGGAGGCAGGGAGAGCAGGACGTTGTCGCCCGCGTTCATCGCGTGGAACGGCGAGAGCTCCTCGCCCTTCGGCTTGCGCGACAGGACGACCATCGTCATCCCGCCCATGCCGCCCTCGATGGCGTTCATGGTGAGGCCGGTCACGGTCTTGCCCAGCGCCTCGCGCTGCGAGACCGGGAACTTGCGCAGCTCGCGCAGATTCTCGGCCTTCTCGGCCTCGCGCTCGAGGTCGATCAGCGCCTGCAGTCTTTCGAAATGTTCCTTGCCGGCCATGGGAGACGAGAGTCTACCACTTCGGAGAGGCCCCGCGGGGAGCCCGCGCGTCAAGACGCGCCGAAGCTGACGGACAGCATCGAGATCGAGCCGTTCTGGATGCCCTCGTACTCATAACGCAACTCGTCGCGCGCGTCGGAGGCGCCGAGAACGTAGAGCAGCGGATCGTAATGGTCGGGCGTCGGCACGGCCAGTCGGCCCGACGGCGCCGCGGCGGGATCGCCGAGCAGGCTCTCGAAGTCGCGCGTCCCGAGCTTCGCCTTGACCCAGGCGTCGAACTCGACGGCCCAGGCCTCGGGCTCGGCGTCCTCGTCGAAGGAAATGCGGCGCAGGTTGTGGACGACGTTGCCGCTGCCGAGGATCAGGACGCCCTTCTCGCGCAGGGGGCGGAGCTTCGCGCCCAGCTCGTAATGGCGCCGCGCGGAGGCGCCGAAGTCGACGCCGAGCTGGACGACGGGGACGTCGGCCTTCGGGTAAAGATGCCGCAGGACCGACCACGCCCCGTGGTCGAGCCCCCACTCGGACGCGTCGATCGCGACCGTGCCGCCGCCGACGGTCTCGCGCACCAGCGCGGCGAGCTCCGGGCTGCCCGGCGCGGGATAGCTCACCTGGTCCAGCGCCTCGGGGAAGCCCCCGAAATCGTGGATCGTGCGGGGCTGGGCCATCCCCGTGACGGCGGTCCCCCGCGTCAGCCAGTGCGCGGACACGCACAGCACGGCCTCGGGCCGGGGCAGGCGCGCGCCCAGCGCGGAAAGCGCGCGCGTGTAGGCGTTGTCCTCGATCGCGTTCATCGGCGAGCCGTGGCCGACGAACAGGACCGGCTGGCGCGTCCCGGAGCTCTTCATATGTGACTATTATAGTTACATTTAGCCTCGCCGTCAACCCCCCTCCGGCGATTTGATATCCTCTCCGCGTGCCGCTGCCGCGCGTTCCGAAGCTCCTCAAGCGCCGCCCGCGCCCCGGTTCCGGGGATTTCTCCTGGGACCGCGACGACTACGTCGCGGGCAACGCCCTCTCGCTGTACGTCCGCGGCAAGGCCCTGTACCCGGCGATGGCCGCCGCGATCGGCGCCACGCGCGAGACCGTCCATCTCGAGACCTACATCTTCGGAGACGACCAGACCGGGCGCGCGTTCGCCGAGCTCCTGGCCGCCCGCGCGCGCGCCGGCGTGCGCGTGCGCGTGATCTACGACTCGATCGGCTCGCTCGACCTCGACCCGACGCTCGTCACGCTGATGCGCAACTCCGGCGTCCAGCTCCTCGAGTACCACCCGGTCGCGCCGTGGCGCCCGCGCTGGGCGTGGAACAAGCGCGACCACCGCAAGCTGCTGGTCTGCGACGGCCGCGCCGCCTTCGTGGGCGGCATGAACCTCTCCGACGAGCACGCGCCCGCCGATCACGGCGGCGGCGACTGGCGCGACGCGCACGTGCGCATCGAGGGCCCCGCCGCGCTCGCGTTCGATCTCCTGTTCCGAGAGGTCTGGTCCGGGGAGACCGGCCGCTGGTTCGAGCCGTCTCCCGCCGCCGCGGACGCGCGCGGTCCGGCCCTCGTCAAGGTCGCGGCCAACCAGGAGTTCCTGAAGCGCTTCGTGATCCGCGAGGCCTACGTCAACGCCCTGCGCGCCGCGCGCTCCGAGGTCTCCATCGCCAACGCGTACTTCATCCCCGGCATGCGCATACGCCGCACGCTCGCGCAGGCCGCGCGCCGCGGCGTCAGCGTGCGCGTGATGGTGCCGGGCCGTTCCGACAGCGCCGCGGTCTGGCACGCCATGCGCGCGCAGTACGACGGCCTGCTCTCGCGGGGCGTGAGGATCTTCGAGTGGCAGGGCCCCATGATGCACGCCAAGGCGGTGGTCGTGGACCGGACCTGGTGCTCGATCGGGACGTTCAACCTCGACCACCGCAGCCTCCAGCACAACCTTGAGGTGAACGCGAACGTCCTCGACGGCCGGCTCGCCGCGGAGCTCGCCGATCAGTTCGAGCTCGGCCTCAAGGGGTCGCGCGAGATCACTCTCGCCGACTGGCGCCGCCGTCCGTGGATGGACCGGGCGCGCGAGCGCCTCTGCGCGTCGTTCGACTACATGTTCTGACCCGGCCGCGCGCCGGATCGGCGCGCCGAATTTGGTAAGCTGGCCGCCCGTGAAACGCCTCTACCTGATGCGCCATGGACACTCGCCGACGCCCGCGGAAGCGGGCGTCAAGTCCGACGCCCTGCGTCCCCTCTCCGAGAAAGGCCGCCGCGACGCGGCACTCATGGCCGCGGAGCTTCTGCGCCGCGGCGGACGCCCGTCGCTGATCCTTCACTCGCCCCTGGTCCGCGCCGTCCAGACCGCCCAAGCCGCGGCGTCGACGCTGAAGATCGCGGCCGAGGCGTTCGTCCCGCTCGACAACACGCTCCCGCCCGACGAGGCTCTCGCGGCGCTCCGAAAGCGCGCCGACGGCGTCGAGGAGGTTCTCGCCGTCGGCCATCAACCCCAGATCGGAGAACTGGCCGCCGTCCTCGCCGCGCAGATCTTCGAGATCCGTCCCGCCGGGCTCGTGGCCGTGGAATGGGCCCCGGAGCCGCGCCTGCTCTGGTCGCTCAACGCCGACGAGCTCGGCTGAGCTCCCGGCCGCGGACGCGGCGAAATTGCTAAAATGACCAGATGAGGGTTCCGCGCCGCCGCCGCTCGGACGACGAGCCGCGCCCGTTCTGGCGCGCCGCCCCCCACTACTACTCCTACCCCCTGCTCGGCGCGCTGATGGGCCTCGGCTCGCCGATCGGCGCGTTCCTGCTCCGCTACTGGCTGGCCGACCCGCTCCTCAAGGGGCTCTGGATGCGCAACGAGCTGGACTACAACCTCCTTTTCTACGCCTACATGGCCGTCGGCACCGTGGCCTCCTTCGTCGTCTTCGGCTACGCGCTGGGCCTGCGCTCCGAGCGCCAGAGGTTCAGCAACCGCATGCTGTCCGCGCGCGTCGACGAGCTGCGCATCAAGTCCGTGACCGACGCGCTGAGCGGAGCCTACACGTACGGCTACCTCTACGAGGTGCTGGAAATCGAGATCCAGCGCACGCTCACCGAGAAGACGCCGCTGTCGACGATGATCGTGGACATCGACGAGTTCAAGCGCGTCAACGACAGCCACGGCCACCTCTTCGGCGACCGCGTCATCAAGGAGACCGCCGAGACGATCACCGCCCACGTCCGCTCGCACGACATCCTCGGCCGCTACGGCGGCGACGAGTTCGTGGTCGTCATGCCCGGCGCGGACCTGGCCACCGCGCAGCACGTGGCCGAGCGCGTGCGCGCCGGCATCGCCAAGAACGGCTACCTGACGACGGCCAGCATCGGGGTCGCCACATTCGACGGAGCCTCGCACGAGACGCCCGGCGACCTGCTCCACCGGGCCGACATGAACCTCTACCAGGCCAAGCACGACGGCCGCAACTGCGTCCGGACGCACTGCGAAGACCCGAAGGCCGCGCGCCGCCGCCACGACGATTTCGAGCCTTCATGAAGGCGATTCTCGCGCTGTTCCTGGCCGTCGGGGCGTCCGCGCGCGCGGCCGCCCCGGGGCGGCCCGCCGCGGGGGGGAGCGTGGCGGGGGGCGCCGCGTTCGCCGGCCCCGCCGGCGCGCGCCCCGCGCCGGGCAAGGGGCGCGACGACGTCGGCGGCGGCGGCTGGGGAAACCGGGAGCTCGAGTTCTACTGCGCGCCCGGAGCGCCCGCGCCGTGCGATCCCGACCGGCCGAACGCGGCCCAGGACGGCCGCGGCCGGCTGGTGATCTCGGCGCGCAAGAACGCGTCGGGGAAATGGACCTCGGCGCGGCTCACCACGAGGGGACTCGCGGAGTTCACGCACGGCCGGATCGAGGCGCGCATCCGCCTGCCCGCCGCGGCCGGCCTGTGGCCGGCGTTCTGGCTGCTGGGAGTCTCGACCGAGGGCTGGCCGTCCTGCGGCGAGATCGACGTGATGGAGAACGTCCCCGGGAACGTGCCCGGAGGGCTCGGGCCCAACGCCGTCAAATCCACCATCCACGGCCCGGGCTACTCGGGCGTGGACGGGCTCGGCAAGACGCGGGAATTCCCCGGCGGCGGGCGCGTCGACGACGAGTTCCACGTCTACGGAACGATCTGGTCGCCGGGGAAGGTGCAGTTCTACGTGGACGACTGGACCAAGCCTTTTCTGACGCTGACGCCGCGCGACGTGCCGAAGGGAAGGCTCTGGGTGTACGAGCACCCGTTCTTCGTCATCCTGAACCTCGCGGTCGGAGGCTCCTGGCCCCGCGACCCCGACGCGACCACGCCGAACCCCGCAAAGATGTACGTGGATTACGTCCGCGCCTACCGGCCCGCGCCATAACGGCTCAGTCGTCGTCCCCGCCTTTCTCGCGCTCCCGTCCTTCCCGGTCTCCGGCGTCCTCGCGCGCGGAGCCCTCGCGCCGCTCCGGCTTCTCGCTCTCGCCTTCCCCCGAT
>VFSW01005233.1_pt1 | contig 19218 bp, 20 predicted proteins | sample 5358111 | NCBI WGS metagenome assembly VFSW01 (sample SAMN11554181, study PRJNA540505) | mine drainage metagenome | isolation source: sediment from site ElyBrook_90M | place: USA: Ely Copper Mine, Vershire, VT | collected 2017 | reverse complement strand
GGCCGCAAAGGTCTGACGCTGCAACAGGCGCGCTAGCGTGCCGCCGCAGCCGGCACCTTCGCCCACGAACTCGTCGAGGCGCATCTGCGCGGCGAGCCCGAGCCCACGCTCAGCGGCGATCCCGATGTGATCGCGAAAGCCCGTGCCGCCTACGCCTCATATCTGAAGTGGGAAGAAATGACCAAGCTGGAAATTCACCACGCCGAAGTCCCGCTTGTGAGCGAGCGCTACCGCTTCGGCGGCCGGCTCGACGCCATCGGCGTCGTCGGCAACGAGATGGTGCTGGTCGATTGGAAGACCTCGAATTCGGTCTACCTCGACTACACGCTACAGCTCGCCGCCTATTCCCTGCTCTGGGAGGAAACCTATCCCGATCATCCCTTGGTCGGAGGCTTCCATTTGTGCCGCTTTGCGAAGGAGGAAGGTGATTTTGGCCACCACCACTATCCGAAGCTTGAGCGCGAGGCGATAGCGTTCCTGAAGATGCGGGAACTCTACGACCTCGTCAAAGACTGTGAACGTAGAGTGAAGTGATGGAGGACAACATGATCCCGACCAAGGCATCTGATCTTCAGACTGCAACGACAATCGAGCATCCGCGCCCCGCCATCGTGGCGGGCTCGCGCCCGCGTCCCATCGTGCCGACCGACATGGATCAGGTATGGCGGTTTTCGCAGATGGTGGCGAAGTCCGGCCTGGCGCCGAAGGACATGCAAAAACCCGAGACCATCATGGTTGCGATCATGCATGGCCTCGAAGTTGGCTTGACGCCGCTGATGGCGCTGCAGCGCATCGCCGTCATCAACGGAAGGCCCGCGATCTGGGGCGATGCGGCGATTGGACTGGTGCGCGCATCCGGTCTTTGCGAATTCGTGGACGAGACCATCGTCGGCAACGGCGACAACATGATCGCGTCGTGCCGTGTCAAGCGCAAGGGCGAGAAGGAGACGGTTGACCGCACGTTCTCGGTGGCCGACGCCAAGAAGGCCGGTCTTTGGGACAAGACCGGGCCGTGGAAGCAGTATCCGAAGCGGATGCTGCAGATGCGCGCCCGCGCCTTTGCACTGCGCGATGGCTTTGCCGACGTGCTCGGCGGGCTCTACATCGCCGAAGAACTCGACGAAGAAGCGCCCAAGCCCATGAAGGATGTGTCGCGCTCAGCGACCCGCCCGCAGCCTCAAGGCGCTCCCCTGCCGCCGACGGTGCCGGTCCAAGAGGCCGTTACGGAAGTCATCGATGCCGACGGCGTCGTCACCGATGCGGAGCCGGCCAAAGGCACCCGCCCGTTGCCGCCTCTCGCGCGAACCAAAGCCGCCCCGCAAGCGACCGAGGTTATCGACGAGGACGCGCTGGTGGCCGAGATCGGTCAGCTCTTGACCATGCGCGATTGCACCAACTTCGCGCTCCGGGTCTCGGCGATGGAAGATCGGCTTTCGGCCGAGGGTATGAACCGGCTCAACAGCGCATTGCTCGATCGGCAAACGGAGATTTCGGATTCGGGAGGCTGAAGCTCAACCTCAGCCTACCCGAAACTTGGCTCGCTTTAAGGCCCTTCCAGAGCCAAACGGCCCCAGGAAACACCCCCGTCGGGAAGCGAGCGGCGGGGGCACTATCCAGAAGGATTAACCATGCGGAAACCCAAATCAGAATCTATCTTCAGGTTATGGACCTCTGCATGGTCCGGGACGAGCGTCGACTCGCGCTCATCCCGGCGACAGATCTCGACGCCGACCGCGTGCGCTCCCTGCCCCAGCATTTCCCGATGCAGGCGCAGGTCATTTTCACGCGTACCTCTAAGCTCAACCGCTGGTACCGCGGCATCGTCGGCAAGGTCGCGGAAGGGCTCGACGCCCATCCAGGCGCGCTCCACAACGACCTCAAGCTCAAGGCCGGCCTGGTCGAACAGGTCATGTTCTCCCAGGTCGCCAAATCCGTCGTGGTGGTCAAGCTGCGCTCGACCGCGTTCCCGGAGATGGGCGACGACGAGTTCTCGCATTATTGCGATTTTGCGATTCCCGTTATCTTCCGGGACTATTGCCCCGGCATCAAGGCCGCAGAGCAGCGCGCGCTGGTCCATGAATGGGCGGGGCGAAGGCCAAATCTCGAACCTCCGCCAAAGCTCATTCTGCCGCGGTAATTCGTCTAGCGGCGGAGGCGCCGCATGATGAAAGCCCTCACCATCTGGCAGCCGTGGGCCTCGCTGATCATGATGGGCGCGAAGCCATACGAGTTTCGGCGCTGGGACTATCGCGACCGGTACCGCAGCCTTGAGGGACAACGCATCGTCATCCACGCCGGCGCGCGCAAGGTAGACCCGCGCGAGGTGCAAGAGTTGCTGTTCAACCTGTGGGCCGGCGAACCGACGGGGCTGGAGCGCGAGCTGGCGCGCGAGCTGCTCGTCAAGATCGGTTTCAAGCCCGGCGACGGCGGGCCGATGCTGCCGACAGCTCACGGCCTCGGTACGGCTGTGCTCGGCACACCGCGAAGGGCCAGCGAGATTTACGCCGGCAGCGGCGATTCCGACCGCATCGACGAGCACGTCTGGGGCTGGCCGCTCACCGACATCAAACCTTTCATGCTTATCCGGTTAACGCACACAAACGCTGAGGGATACTAGATGTTGACAAAAGACGAGCGGCAGCAAGCGATCAAATTCCAAGCCGACATTAGCGATACTTACGAGCCTGAGGATTGGTCCTGCGGCATCTCCGCTGGATGGTATTGCGATCCTTGCGATTTAGCGGTCAGTGACAACGGGCACCGGGAGCCAATAGAAGGCGATGTAGGGATCATGTCGGCCCGCGAGTTTCGCCGCGACCGGCCGCTCGGCACGCCGCTCTCGGAATTGTCGAGCCAGCCTGGTGACCCAAACAATCCGAGTGATCCGCGTCACGCTGGCTATGCGGAGTTCTGCCGGATCGCGCGCTCTTACGGGTATGACTGATGACCACAACATCTAGGGCCGTGTGTCCAAACCGGATAGGCATGAAACCTTTCGAGCCGCCGATCCCGATGCGCGGCGCGCAAGGCTTCTGGAACTGGCCGGAAAGGATTGCCGCATGACCCCCGCGATGCGAATCCTCGCGCTGAAGGCGCACCGCCTGACGCTGAAGAAAATCACCGGCAAGGAACTGGCGAAACGGCTCAAGCTTGTCGACGGCGTTTATTTTGCGATCGACCAAGCCTCGATGCACGCGATCCGTGGTTGCATGATTGTGCACGCCGAATCGCTGCAACTTACCGAACGCGAGTGGCTGGTGATGAAGACCTTGGCGCGGCTAGAGGCTCGACGCGTGGCGCTCGTCTCGAATTTTCTTATCACGACAGCCAACGTCGATCGCGCCGCCCGCAGAAGTACCGGCTGGTGCAATGACGTCATCGAGAAAAGGCTTCGTAAGTGTGGCCTGGGCGAAGAGCACGATCCCAACCGGCTCGGCTTTGTCGAGATTGATGGCCACACGCCCCGGCACATCTGGCTCACGCGCGCCGGCTGGACGCTGGTGTGGGAAGCCAAGCTCATCAAGCCAAACTGGAAGGTACCGTCATGACCGAAACCGTCACCACCAAACGCAACGGCTATTCGCTCGAACACGACCTGCAGCCGATCATCGATGGCAAGGTCTACCGCCACATGGAACCGGATTGAGCGAAAAGCCTGATATCGCAGTGCGTCGGAGCCGGTGTAGCGGTGTTCATGAAGCAGATGGCCGGCAAGAAGCCAATCCCCGATGATCTTCTCATCCGGCAATTCCCGCGCGCGGCATGTAGCAAGTGGGAGAAGGCGAAGTGAAGCCAGGCGCCATCAGCATCACCGGTCGCTACCGGCTCAAGGAATTGACGCTGGAGCGCAGCCAGGCGGTGACGCCCGGCCGCGTCATGTGGTGCCAGGGCCGCAAGGTGATGGGCTATGGCGACGTCGCCGACCTCGCCAACGTCCTCAAGATACCGAAGGGCGCGAACACGGTTTGCGTTTCGGCGGCCGACTTCGAAGACATCAAGGGGTGGTTGGGATGATCCCCCGCCGCAAACGCGCCCGCAAGCATATCGCGCTGCGCGAGCAGTTGGCGGCGGCGCTGGCGTTCCTGTTGCCGGAAGCACAGGAGCGCGAGCTGCGCGCCGCGAAGGTATCGGCGAAAACCGTGATCGCGCTGTTCAGTCCGGATCATAGTGTCCTTCACGCGCTCGGCGGTTCGGACAAATGGTGGAACATCTATCCGATGCTGCGCGCGCCACACAAAGAGAAGTCGCGGCGCGATACCTCGATCGTGGCGAAGGTCGATCGCATCGCGCCCGAGCACGAGGACTTCCGCCGCCGGATGCTCAAGCCGGACAAGGGCCGCGCTTCACTTGACAAACCCTCGCGCTTTCCGCGCGGGCGCAAGCTCCAGTCACGGAACGACTTAAGGAGGCGCCCATGACGCTCACACCCGCCGATCTCAAGGGTCGTAAAACGGTCGATGCCGTCCACATGGATATGGTTGGTGGGAAGTCCGCATGGATGTACGGAGTAGAAGGCATCCCGCGCCTGCACGTCTGCGATTACAACTCCCGAAAGACCGGGCGGTATCGCCATTGGTACGTCGACAAACGAAAGGTGCGCGATCTCGATGCCGCGCTCGCCGTGCTGAACGGAACTATGTCGCTCGATGACGCAACGAGGGAGGAAACGATCATGAAAAAAGTCTCGCTCAGCCAGCAGATCGACGAGGTCGCGCGTGAAATCCTGATCCGCGCCGAGGTCTACCCGCGCCAGGTCGCGCAAGGCAAACTCCGGCAATCGATCGCTGACTATCAGGTGGAGCGGCTGAAGGCGGCGCTCGTGACGCTGCAATGGCTTCGGGACAACGAAACCGACATCCGCGCCTATGTGGCGGCGAAGGCAACGGCGCGCGCGGTTGATGAGCAAAACTGCCCCGGCCATGTTGCTTCCGAGCGCGATCCGAAAATCTGCGGCCATTGCGGCACGCACATCGATAGCCTGCGACCGCCCGAAACGCAGGGAGACGCAGCATGATACGGCGCGGCCACTTAAGCCCTCACTTGCTCGACATCTTCCCGGTGGCGCTGTTGGCGATCGGCATGAGTGCCATCGCCATTCATGCCTATGCGACGCGCTCGACGACGCCGCTGTTCGGCCAAGCCTTCGTGATCGACGGCGACACCATCGTGGTCCAGGGCACGCATATCCGCTTGTCGGCAATCGATGCGCCGGAAAGCGACCAGACCTGCAACGATGCCCAGGGGATTTCCTATCCCTGCGGCGCCGTCGCCACCGCCTATCTCAAATTCCTAATCGATGCCAAGCCGGTCCATTGCATCCAGAAGGACACCGACAGATACGGCCGCATTGTTGCGCGATGTTTCGTCGATGGAGCCGATCTCGGCGAGGCCATGGTGCGCAGCGGCCACGCTATCGATTATCGCCGGTACGACCGCGAGGGGCTTTACGCGCAAGCGCAGGCCGAAGCGAAGCATTTGCAGCTCGGCGTGTGGCGAGGCGTCTTCGTGCCTCCCGAGGTTTGGAGACGGCAAAAATGACGATGCGCTACAAAATCGCGGCTGCCGGCGACTGTCCGCCGATTGCCGCAGCGCGCGTCATGTGGCTCAGCTTGCAGGAATTTCAGGCGAAGTTGCCGGAGCTTATGTCGCGCGGTTTTCCCCCGCCCGATCCCACCACCGGCAATTTCGACATGGACGCAATAAACGCTTGGCGCCGCAGGCGTTGTCCACAGCTCTTCGGCGAAAGCTTGACCATCGCCAGCCCTTCTCGCAACACTTCCGAAGTTGTACGCGAGCGGCTGGCGAGGATTCGGGGTGGGTAAGGTGAAAATCCCCTACTACACCACGCGACAGCGGCCCGGCCGCCCCAAATGGGGCTATTGGGCGCCATGCCTTGCGCGGCGCAACGCCAAAACCGGCAAGATCGAGCCGACGCTGATGGCCGATCTCGGTTTCAAGCACGTCGATTGTGGGGAGGACGGCCCGGCCGCCTGGGCGATCGCGCTGGGCTGGACCGATCGCTGGAAGTCCGCGCGTGCAGCGCACCTTCGGGGCGAATCGGTCGAGGACGCAACCGATATGGAGCCGATCTATCCGCCAAACAGTCTAGGCGAGGCGTTCGCTAAGTTCCGCAAGACCAACACTTGGGCCAAGAAAAAACCGCGTACGCGCGAGGGATGGCTACGCGGCTGGAAGTATATCGAGCCGGTGTTCGCGATCGTTGAGCCTCAAACCGTCTCCCTTGAGGACGTCGACGCCTGGTATGCCCAGCAGCTCGAGCTAACGACGGTCGGCGAAGCCTACCAGGCGATGAAGATCTGGCGCGCGCTATGGCGAGTGGTCGGATCGCTGCGCCGCGACGACGGCGCGCACTATTGCGATAGCGAGCGTGACCCCTCGCTCGGGATCCGGCGTGAGACCCCGAAGAAGCGCAGCGCCATTTGGGTCTACGACGAGGCGCGCATTCTCGTGAAGGGCGCATGGCGGATGGGCTTCAAAGGGCTCGCAGCGGCGCTGGCGACGTGCTGGGACACGCAATTCTCCCCGGTCGACGTTCGCGCCGTCACCAAGGCAAAGCTCGCCCCTGACGCGTTTGGCGCTGTTTTCTCGCTATCCAGGGCCAAGACCGGCAAGGCGGCGATCGGCACGCTGTCCTATAAGACCGAGCGGGTGCTCTTGGCCTATATGGCGACCCTTCCCTTCGAGCTTCACCCGGACATGCCGATCTTCCATACCAGGGGCGCGGGATCTGGTCCGAAGGGCGGCCGGCCGCGCGCGCCGGCACCCTACACCAAGGACACGCTATCCAAGGACTTCCGCATCGTGCGTAAAGCTGTGTTTCCGGGCGACAAGCGCAAGGTCATGGATTTCCGCCGCTCGGGCGCGGTAGAGGCGATCGCCGGCAAGGTCGACCCCGCGGCATTGGCCGGCAAGATGGCCAACTCGATCGACACCAATCAGGAGCTTCAGCGCACCTATTTGCCGAACCAGACGGCGGTGGTGCGGCTAGCGGACGAGGCGCGCGCGCGGGGACGGGAAGTGCTCCGCGGCGGGAACGCAACGGGACCAAAGAAGTGAGCGAGAGTCGAATCGCGGGGGTGCCGGGAGTCGAATCGCCAAGCGAACAGGAGGCTTAAGTGATTGAAAATATGGCGCGAGAGACGGGACTCGAACCCGCGGCCTCCGCCGTGACTAGGCGGCGTCTTTCAAACAAAAACAACGACCGATTCGACTCCTCGACGGGCAAAACAGGCCCTAAGACCGGCGATTCGACTCCCGGAGTCGAAACGGCTTTTACCCGCGGGTTGGTCGCGCAAAAGCGCACCCGCAAGCCCCGCGGGACCAACGAGGAGTACCGCGCCAAGGTCGAAGCCGAGTTCAATGGCGGTAGCGATGATGACCTAAAACCGCCGGCAGGATTGACCGTCGGGCACGATCCCCTGCTTGCAGCCTTGCAGGAAGGATGGCGGTGACAAAAAACCGGCTTACCAACCTCAACGATCATCTGTTCGCGCAGATCGAGCGGCTGTCCGACGAAGCGCTGACATCCGAGCAACTCGAAAAAGAGGTCAAGCGTGGCGGAGCCGTCGTCGCAGTCGCGGATCAGATCATCCGCAACGCCAGCGTACAGCTTGCCGCGGCAAAGTTGGTTTCGGATCACGGTTTCGATCCGACACCGCATCTGCCGGAAGTTGTCAACGGGACCCGCCAAAAGCTCATCGAGGGCAAGCGCCAATGAAGGGCCAACGTATCGCTTGGACGCGCGCCCAGCTCACGTTCATCAAACGCCGAAAAAAGCGCGAGAGGCGGCAACTATACGCCGAGTTCGTCAAAAAGTTTCCCCGAAGCGGCGTCTCGCTCGTGGCCCTGTGCTCGCTTTGTAAGCGTTCCGGCTGGCTGACAGGTCCTCGAACTGGCAGGGGCAAGGGCATCAAGCCCACCATCATGGCGGTGGCAAAACTTGAGCACAAGCTTCGCGAGAAAAAGACGAGGGCTGCATGAAAACCCCTCGCCGTCCGCCCTTGCGCTACCACGGCGGCAAATGGCGGATCGCCACCCGCATCATCCCTCACTTCCCGGCCCACCGCATCTATGTCGAGCCGTATTGCGGCGCATGCGGGGTGCTGATGAAGAAGGAGCGAAGTTTCGCCGAGGTGATCAACGACCTGGACGGCGAAGTCGTCAACGTGTTCCGCGTCATGCGCGATCCGGAAACGGCGCAGAGTCTGCGCCGTTTGATCGAACTGACGCCATGGTCGCGGGAGGAGTTCGAACTCGCCTATGAGTATTCGCCGGACGCGATCGAACGCGCGCGGCGAATGATCGTCCGGGGCTTCATGGCGTTCGGGTCGACCTCACGGCGCCTCAACCGCACCGGCTTCCGCGCCAAGGCCTACCGGCAGAACCAGACCGGCCCGGCCGACTGGCGCACCTATCCTGAGGAAATCGCGCTGTTCTGCGATCGGCTGCGCGGGGTCACGATCGAAAACCGCGACGCGATCGGGGTGATCGGCCAGCAGGACACCGAGGACACCCTCTTCTATATCGACCCGCCCTATGTCCACTCGACCAGGACCTCGCTGGAACGCAAGGGCGGATCGAACGACGCCGGCTACGCCCACGAGTTAAGCGATGAGGACCACCGCAAGCTCGCGGAACTGCTCCGCTCCGTCCAGGGCATGGTGGTGATCTCGGGCTATCCGTCCAAGCTTTACGAACAGCTTTACCGGGACTGGCATCGCGTCACCTTCGAGGCCCGCGCCGACGGCGCGCAATTACGAACCGAGTGCCTGTGGATCAGCCCGAACGCGCAATCGCGCGGCCGGCCGTTGTTCTCGTTCATGGGGGGCGCGTAGTGATCGTCGATCCTCTCGGGGTGTGGTGGGGCTTGCGGCTACTGGCCGACGGCAAGACGCAATCGAAATTCAATGTCGCGATCTTCGGCGGGACGCATGGCGATCTGCCGCTCACCGAGCACGCCGGCGCGCTGATCGGCGAGACGGCAGTCACCATGGCCGAAAGCTGCATCATCGATTTTAGCGAGCTGCGCGGCAAAGCGTCAGAACGTCGCTTCATGACGCAATTCCTCGACACCATCTACCAGAAGGCTACGCGCGAGCCCTTCCACCTGATCGTGGACGAGGCCGACCTGTTCGCGCCGCAGAAACCCGCTTCCGGCGCCGAAACCCTGCTCGGCCACATGGAGGACATCGTCCGCCGCGGCCGCGTGAAGGGCTTTATCCCGTGGCTGATCAGCCAGTTGGCGTTCAAGCTGACATCGACGCAGGACCGCGATGCGCTCGATGCCTGGATCGAGGGCCAGGCCGACAAGGCCGAAGGCAAGCGGATCAAGGATTCGCTCCCGACCCTTCAGATCGGGCAGGGCATTGTCTGGATCCCGGGCCGCGGCGTGCTGACGACGGCAAAATTCCCGCCGAAGGGTCACCTTCGACAGCTCCCGCACGCCCAAGCGCGGCGAGAAGCTCAAGAGCCGCAAGCTCAAACCGCTCAATCTCGACGCGCTCAAGGAGCGGCTGGTGATCGTGGCCGAGGAAGCCAAGGCCAACAATCCGACCGCGCTGCGCTCCGAGATCGCCTCACTGAAAGCGGAAAAGGCCAAGCTGCTCCGCGAAAAAGAGATGGCGAAGCCGGTAAAGTCTGCACCGGACAAGGACGCGATCGCCGCAGCAGAGCAACGCGGATTTAGCAAGGGCTTCGCCGAAGCCGCGAAGCAGGCAAGGAGCGTTAATGACGCCCATCGGAAACTGATCAATGAACGCGTGAAGGCGCTTGGCGTCTCTCTCGCAAATGATCTCACCCATCTTCAAATTGTTCCTCCATCCCAATCGGGCCAGCCATCGGTCAAGGCAATCGCCGTGGACACCCCGAAGCGCGGGCCGGCTACCGCACCGGTAACGCGTAAAGTCCCGTCACCTGTGCTGGCTGGTGGTGACGGTTCTTCTCTCACTGGACCGCAGCGTCAATTGCTCCAGTCCTTGGCCTGGTGGAAGGCCATGGGCTTCGAGCGGCCGACACGGACGCAAGTGGCGGCGATCGCCAGATGGAAGCCGAAGGGCTCGAACTTACGTAACCGCTTGGCCGAACTTTCGGTCAAGCGCCTTGTCGCCTATCCGGGCGATGGTCATGTGGCGCTTACGCCGGAAGGCGAACTGGCGGCACCGCAGCCCGACATGGCCGTCACCTTGATCGACAGCATCCGTGGGATCTGCACAAAGCCGATGCTCGCGCTATTCGATGCGATGCTGATGTTTCGATCGGACGGCAATTTGCCTGTCACGCGTGACGAACTGGCGACGCATGTGAGTTGGGAACCAGGCGGCAGCAACTTGCGCAATCGCCTGGCCGAATTGTCCGTGATCGAAGTGGTGGAATACCCGAGCAAGGGGACGGTTACGCTTCAGGAGTGGGTGCAATGAGCCCCACACCCTGGACACCGGAGAAGCGCGGCTCCGGCGGTGAGGACGTGGCGGTGCCATGAGCATCGTGACCGACTTCGCGGCGATCAATGCGCGCCTTCGCGAGCTTTCCCAAAGGCGTTTTAACTGCGAGCCTTGTCGTGATCGCGGATGGCAATTGGCCGGCATCGACTTGCGTGGCGGAGTGTTCCGAGAATGCATCTACTGCGGCAACTTTAATCAACTTCCGCCGCCGGTGCCTGAGATCGTCCATCCACTCCGAATTTGAACGCAAAAAATCCGCCCCGGCCAATAAGGCCGAGGCGGTGTACAGTTAATCTGTATGACACTTAAACGATGTGTTGCGTGGCTGGCTTCTTGTGCTTATGCTTTTTCCCGGTGTTGCCGACGTTTGAGCGAAAGGATGACCAACCCATGGCAGAGCTTCTCGACCACGCGATCACCGTTCGCGATGTGCTCTATCTCGGCATCGGATTCGTTGTGCTGATCTTGCTACTGGGGTGTGCGGGCGCGCTGTATTTAACGTACACCGACCGCAAGCGCGATGCGCTTTTGCGCGAGATGAGAGAATTGCACGCGATGCACAACCTTCGCAATCCTGCCTATGGTATGCCGTCCAAGCCTGGGATCAAATGGAAGGACGGGAAGCCATATGTCTCCGGCGATGAGGCTTACACCCCTCCCCCCATCGCGTAGCACAAGACATAGCCGTCTTTGCTCAAGAACACGACGCCGTGGCCGGTCGGATTGCCTTGGTCCTTCTTGATCCTGGCATCAGGAATCTCGATCTCGGTGCCGATCGGAATATGCGGGCGCTTGCGCGGTACGTCGTCACGATCGTCGTTGATGGTGCAGAAGTTATGGGCGGTGCCGAGATAATCGTGCTTGGTGTGGGGATCGTCGCAGAAATAGGCGTCAGCCTCGCCGCAGCACGACACGGCGGGATTGTCCGGCTGCATCAGGCTTTGATACCAGTCCCGCGTTTCGGGATCGACCATCTGCCATTGGCCTGTGTCTCTGGCGTGCGCGGCGCGCATCGCGACGATGAACAGAATAACGAACACGAGCCACACGATGATGTAGCCGAGCTTCTTGGTCATGGCTGATGCCCGTCAGTGCTTCCAGGGATGCTTGAGCCGGTCTTTCAGCTCATAGGCCCGCGCCCGATCAGCGGCGTCGTAATCGGTGCCGAAGATCACCCGTGACAGCGGGACCTTGTTCGGCGCCGGCCATTCGCCCTTGGCAACCGATTCGCCGGTATCCCAGATGTTCTTGCCGAGCCTGATCTGCGTGCCGGCGAACTGGTCGATCATCTCGCGGTAGTCTTCGGGGTAGAGGTCGAGCAGGCCCGACTTGCCGACGCTGCCGCCGGTTGCGGTATTGATGCCTTGCGCAATTGCCTTCCATCCCTCGCCGGTGGTCCTGCGCGCGCTCAAGGCGTTGGGATGCCTCTGGAACGTCGAATCCATGTGCACGGCCCGTCCCGCCCAATCCTCGTTGGTGTAGATGTGAACCAGCGGCCGGAACGCTTCCGGCGTGGCTATCGCGGCGAGGTTTTGCTCGGAGCCGAGCGGGGTGAAGGTTTCCAGTGCCGATTTTGCCACCATCGCCATCAGCTTGCGCGGACCTTCCTTGCCGAACATGAAGCCGCCGAAGGCATATCCAAGCGCGAGCGGAAATGCCCAATTGTAGGGGAATGGGATTTTGTGCGGCTGCGGCCGACCCTTCTCGTCCTTCAGGAACGGGTCGAGGACGATGAAGTTGAGCCTACGGTCCCACTCCGGGATCTTGTCGAAGAATGGGGTGCCGTCCTTGTCGTCGCCGGCGACGAGATAATTGAAGGCGGAGGTTAGGAAGCCCGCCAGCAGCGTCGACATGAACACCCGCCGCATGATCTTCGAGCGATAGACCGCCTTGCTCATTCTTGCCGCGGTCTGGATCGCGACGTTGGCGAACGGGAAGAAGATGCCCATCAAATTGTTCCAGCGGCCCTTGAACTGGAAATCCACCGTTGCCTCTCGCGCGATCAGCGCCGCCTGCTGCACGGTCTTGCCCGATCGGCGCGCGCTGGCGTAAGCCGCGAGCCGTAGCGAGTTGTCGAGCGCGTTGGTGACGGTATCGAGCGCCTCGACGCCGTGCCGCCATTTGGCCCGCGCGTTCTGCAACGGCTTGTCGGAAAGGTCTTTGAGCACGGTCTGAAGGTGCTCGCGGGTAAGATCGATGTCCCGCATGTTGCGGAACATCATCGCCCCGCCGGCGCGCCGCATCTCCTCCCAATATTGCTGCATCCGCCCGACGTCGATGTCGCTGTGAATCTCGCCCTTGTTCGACGCGAAGATCGCTTTCGAGGCGTTGCCGAGCAGCGGGAAGGCGTCCTTGACATATTGCGAGACGCTGTGCGGGTGGTTGCTGCCGTCACCCTCCTTCTGCTCGAACGAGTTGAGCGCGCCCTCGATCGGATAGCGAAACGCGAAATGCCGAAACAGGAAGTCGGGCGAGTAGTGGGTCCACAGCGCCTTCATCTTGTTTTGCAGTGTGAGATAGGACTGCCAGATGCCGACGCTGTCCGGCGACATGCGCTTGACGGCTTCGGCGAGCGCCTGGTCCTTGAACAGAATGAAGTGCGGATTGCCGTCGAATTTCAGGTAAACCGCCTTCGGATCGTTGAACAGCGGTGAGCTTTCATAAGTCCGCACCAGCCCGGTTTTGGGATCAATCCGGCGCTGCGGCTTACCTTTGTCTAGTGTGGCGATGTCGGACGCGTTCTCCCCGAGATCGTCGATCGCGCGGTAGAGGGATTGCAAGTAGCGATTGCGCTCGGCGCGGTCGAAGGCGCGATAGGCCTGGTCGAACAGGTTGACCAGCGGGTTGTCGGCCTTGGAGCGCCGTCCCAGCGCCTGCTTGACTTCCTTGCCGCGCACGTTGAACCCGGCACTTGGTCCGCGTAAGTCCGCTGGCGCATCCTCGGGCTCGACCTCCCAGCCCCGCAGCGGTGCATAGTTCTTGTATTTCTTGCGCCACTCGGCGATCACTTCCGGCTTCTCAAGTCCGCCCTTCTCCATGACGTTGAGCATCAGGTCATTGATGCCACGGACCTTGTGCGCCAGATCCTCGAATGCGGCGGCGTTCTCGCCGCGCTTGGCCTCGGCCAGAATTTTCTCGGCTTCCTCGTTCGACATGCCAGAGCCTTCGTTGCCAAGGCCCGGATTGATCTCGTCGATCGCGGCGTTGCGCTCGGCCGCGTGCTGGGCATAGAGAAAGTCACCTGCTTCACTTAACGGGATTTGGTTGGCTTTTAAGAGCGCGGCGGTCGGATTGAGGTTCTTGCGGTTGAAGGTGTCGGTCCAGGCGCCGACGCGGCCGGGATAGAGGCGCTTCCTGACGTAGAAGTCCTCCGGGTCGTCAAAAGCGCCTTCGCGGCGTTTCTCAAGCTCTTGCTGCAAGAGCTTGATGGGGTGGGATAAATCCTGCGTACCCTCGATGAACTTGTTGACCGCGCTAGAAGACAGCGCCCGCTCGATCGAATCCCGGATGCGGCGGTTGAGGTTGGGGGTCTCTGCCGCGGCCGGGCCATAGCGCGGGCCGCTCTCGGCTAGGCCGAGGCCGCTTCCTTGTCCTTCACCGCGAGCACTTCCTCGGCGGTTTTGATCAATTGTGGCTTTAGCGCCGTGTCTGGCGGCAAGCTCTTTAGTTTCGCCAAATGACGCTCCCACGTCTCCCGCGTGTCGAAGCGGCTCGGCTCGTCGATCATCGCGAAACGTTTTTGGTTCATCTTCATTGAACAAGCTCCGTGCGGCGTGAGAGACCGCGTCTTCAATAATGGGTCTGAAATCCTTCGCGATCTTGCTTGCGTCGACGTTGGACCGATATGAGATGATGCCGGCTCTATCGAGAATTTGCGCTCTCAGTTCGGGGTCAAATCGATTGGCCTCTTCGACCGAGAGCATCTTGATCTGCACGTGGTTATTGATCGCGGGATATATTTTACGGTCAACGTCCTGGATGATGTCGTAGAGCCTTCTGACCGCGGCCATCGGCTCCATCGCGTGCAGCACTTTTTTTGCTTCTGGCGTCAATTCTGCCCGCGCTACCAATCCCCCGTGGCCGTGCGCCCATATCGCGCTATGCCCCGGAAGGCCGAGCATCGCGACGTCCATCGGGCTAAGTGATTTGTCGGTTGGATGGTTGTGGTGGACGACGATCGATTGCGTCGGCTCTTTGAGCGCGTTTTCCAGCGCCGGCGGAAGCCCGACGAATGTTTCCGAGCCCAAGACATTGCCGATCACATTGCCCTTGGCGTCGATCGCGAGCAGATGTTCGCGCCCCGTGTCCCTCCCGCGCTCCAGCACATAGTCCTGCGCCTCTTTGGCGATCGGTCCCTCGCTGATCCGCTCGAACTTTCCGAGATCGTGCCAGCGCGGATTGGCGACACCGGGCTCCCGCGTCGAATATTTGTACGGGTTTTTCCGCTCCTCAAACCCCGCCGCCAGATCCTCGGGCGCAGATCCAGCCTCGGTCAATTCGGTGACGGGGCGGTACTGCATCAGGTTCTTGAGCGTCGCCTCGCCCGCGGCCGCCTCCATCGGCACGAAGTAGCGGGTCCTATAATCGATCCGCTCGGTAAAGACGCCGTCCTTCTTGACCTCGGCTGCCTCCGAGAACGAATTCGGTCCAACTAGTTCAATGCGCTGTTCGCCTGCGACGAGCCGCCGCGACAAGCGCCAGCCATTGGCGAGCGTGGCGCGGCCGCCCGCGGAAAGCTTCTGGAATAGCGCGGCCGGCGTGACCGCTTCGCCCTTGCTTTCGGCACCGAGCGCTTTCAGCGTGGCGGCGATTGCATCCGACGGCACCACGCGGCCGATGAAGCGCTCGCCACCATCGGTCTGCGTCCGCACCACGCGCGGGTTGCCCTTGAGCCGGTCCCAGATCGGGAGGATCGCCCCCGTGATCAGGTGCATGTCACGCGTGACGAATTCAGGCGCCGCCTCGATCTCCTTGCGCCAGAGTGCGGAAGCCTCGCTGCGGCTGATCTTCTTCCATTTGGTGTCTTGTTTGTTGATGTTGGCTTGCGAGATGGTGCGCGAATCCGACACCGGGCTCACCAGGCGGTAGTTGTCTACGATCCGCCCGCTGTCATCCGTCAGGCTCGGTGCTTCGGCGGCGGCATAGACCTTGCCGTTCGGGCTTTCCAGCCAATGCACGACCTTGCGCCATTCGTTTGACGCCACCGCATCGAAGTCGGTGGGCTTGAACTTGTTGGAAATCTTCAGCTTGACGTATTTGGTCTCGGCCCCCGAGCCTTCCACCGTATGCACGGTCTGCTCGGAAGCTTTTTCGATCCTGTCGCCCTTGATGGTCTCAAGTCCAATGTCGAGCAGCCCGGCCTCGCGCCTTGTCTCGATCACATGGTCGAGCCGCTCGGAGAATGCCTCGAACGTCTTGTTCTGCAGGTCGATCTTGAGCGACAATAGGCGGTTGAGGAATTGCGTGATCGGCGGGAGCTGCTGGTGCATCCCCATCGAACGGCCTTCCTCGTCCTTTTGTCTGAGCGAAAGCCCGGTCTGTCGCTCGAATTCGTCGATGCTGATGCCGGGCACCACGTCATGGTAGATGTCGCGGAAGAACTGTTGCAGCGCGACGTTGGCCTCGTGGCTTTCCAGATTGTCGCGGGCGGAGAAGATGCCCTGGTCGCCGGCCTGGCGCTGGCCTTTGGTCAAGGCACCTAACTGGCCGAGCCTTCGCGCGATCGAACTGATAAACCGTTTTTGCCCCTGCAAATCGGTGGTGACGAGGTTGAAGATTGGGGCTGAGGCCTGGTTGGAACGATGGGTGCGGCCAAAACCCTGCACCGCCTTGTCGGCGCGCCAGCCGCCCTGCACCAGATAATGACTTCGCCGCGCGTCCTTGGACGCTGCGGTATTATCGGCATGGTACGAGCGTCCGGTGCCGCCGGCTTCGGAAAAAATCAGGATTTTCTTTTTGCCGCCCTGAAACGCGTCGGTCTCGGCAATGTTGGATGAGCCTGGCCTAGATTCCTCGACGCGGCGCATCTGGCCGGTTTTCTCGTCGGGCTTCATGACGAAACGCCGGCCTCTGCCCGTGACCTCGGCGACGTGGTCGACGCCAAAGTGATCGAGGATCATGTCGAGCGGGCCTTGCGGCACGCGCACCGAGGCGAGTTTATCGATCAGCGCCTCGCGCTTCGCCACGGCTTCCCGGTTCTGGACCGGGTTGCCGGCTGCATCGACTACCGGCCTCGCCCGCTCCTTGCCGTTCTCGTCGACATATTGCTCGTATTGCTGGGTCGGGAACGAGTGTTGCACCAACTGGATGATCTGGTCGCGCGGGGTGATGTCGAGGTCTTCGATCTCTTCGGCGCTTTGCGCCTTCGCCGCGGCACGTTCTTGAGAGGACTCGTTGGTGTTGGTGAGCTGCAGCACCGCCTGGCGCCCGGCCTCCAGGTCCTTTTCCACCGCCTTGATCACCGACGGCATCTGCAAGGAGGTAACGATCTGGCTGAAAAACCGCTGGTGCCCGCCCCAGAACGCGCTCATGGCGGCACTTCGCGCCCGCGCATCCTTCTTGGCCCCGGTTGCCTCCAGCGCCTCGTTGATGTTGCGCAACACCACCTGCCAGGCCTCGGCCAGCGTGTCGTAAATCTCGCGCTGGTTGGAATCGAGCTTGTGCTCGATGCGGTCGTACTGCACGCCGTCGTAGGACAGGTTGCGCGCGGTATAGAGCCCGAGCTGCTTCATGTCACGCGCGATTAACTCCATCGCCGCAATCCCGCCGGCACTGACCTCGTTGATGAAGGCGGCTTGGGAAGCGAACGGCGTGCCCCTGCCCCACAAGCCCAGCCGCTCGGCATAGGCGAGGTTTGAGACTTCGGTGGCGCCGGTGGCCGAGACATAGACCACCCGCGCATTGGGCAAGCGTTTTTGCAATTCCATGCCGGCGATGGCCTTCATCGCCGCGTCCTTGTCACCGCGCTCGCCTTTTGTCGTAGACGCATTGCCCATATTGTGGGCCTCGTCGAACGCGATCACGCCGTCATAGTCGGCGCCGAACCAATCGACGAGCTGATCGACGCGGGATTTGATGCTGAATTGCTTATCCAGCACCTTCAATTCCGCCGACGGCACCGTGACCGTGGTGCCATTGTCGAGATTGACGGTGACCTGGACCACGCCGCGCACCGCTGCCGCGACCTTCGCCACCTTGCCGGGCTGGCCGTTGACCGAGACCGGCTGCTTCTTCGCGAAGCCGCGCGAAAGCGCCTTCTGGTCGGGTAGCCCGCCCTTCAGCGTATCGTAAGTGACAAAGCCGATGCCTTTTTTGGCTTTGACCTGCTCGCCGGTCTTGATCTTCGAGATGTTAAAGACGAGATCGGGCGATTGCTCTAACCCGCCCCAATCGCGCTTGGCGTCCTGCAACAGCGTCTGTTTCTCCGAGACCCAGATTGCCTTGGTGCGGCCCTGGTTGAAATTGTCGAGGATGATGCCGGCGACCTCTCGCCCCTTGCCGACGCCGGTGCCGTCGCCGATGAAAAACCCCTTGCGGCGGGGCTTTTCGTCCTTGGCCGCCGGCAGCATCTGGCTATGCGCCTCGCCGGCATAGATCACGGCCTCCAACTGCGCGTCCGACAACAGGCCCTTGTCGATCACGGCCCTTGGCAGTTTTGGGGTGTATTTCGGGGTCGGCGGCGGCACCGAGGCCATCGCTGCCGATTCGACCAGTTTGGAGGGATGCTGCTTGGCAGATGCGACCTTGACCCGCTGCGGGCGGTACTGGTCGTAGAGGCTTTCGGAGATCTCTGCCGTGCCCTGCGTGCCCGGCGCGGCGTGCTCTAGTTCAATTCGCTCGCCGCTGGCTGTAAGGCCGTGTTCTGGCTGACCTGCCGGCTCCAGATCGTTTGCAGCACGTGCTCGGCCGCGCTTTTCGGGTCGTCCGCCGTCTCCAGTAGCGTTTGCAGGCTCCGCCGCTGCTCGTCCTTGTCCGGGCCGTTCTGGTTCGCCAGCAGCCAATCCAGCACGTTCTCCGCCTTCCAGCCGAACAGATTGTCCACCTGCTCCTTCAGCGCCGCCCGATCGCCCCAGCCGGTCGCCAGCCCCATCTTCAGGCCCCAATACGCGAGGTTCAGAAGATGTAGATAATGATCGGGCGCCGGTGCCTTGGCTTCCTTCAGCCACTTCAGCGCGGCCTTGTTCAGGGCGGCGTTGTTCTGCTTCACGGCCATTGCGGATCGGCTCCAGGGTTTGCATCAGCTCGTCGACGGAGGCGACGTCGGCCAGCACGGGCTTTTCGCCATCGGTTGGCTTCACCTTATCTATGACAAGTAAACGGGTGCCGAAAGTGGTGCCGTATTTTTCGTAGACCTTGCCCTCGACGCCGATATTGGCGCGGACAGCATACTCTTTGCTGATTTTGGTCCACCAGGCGCGGTAGGAAGGGCTTCCTATGGTCATGCCGCGGCCGACGATCGCCACCAGCCGGCCGCCCGGTTCGAGGCGTTTGAGCGCCTGCTCGATGTGGTCCGCCGCCACCATCGGCAGTTTCTTGTCGCCCATCCTCCCTGCGGTTTGCGAGAACGGCGGGGTCATCACCACCACGCTCGGCTTAGCGCTTTCGGGCAGCGTGTTGTCGAGCTGCTCGGCATTCTCGCGATAAACCTTGCCGTCCTCGCCGACCAGCGCCCTTAGCAGCGCCGCGCGGCGTTCGGACAGTTCGTTGGCAATGAAGGTCCGCCCCTCGCCCCAAGATGCCGCAATCAGGCTGCCGGTGC
>VFSW01005232.1_pt1 | contig 19219 bp, 17 predicted proteins | sample 5358111 | NCBI WGS metagenome assembly VFSW01 (sample SAMN11554181, study PRJNA540505) | mine drainage metagenome | isolation source: sediment from site ElyBrook_90M | place: USA: Ely Copper Mine, Vershire, VT | collected 2017 | reverse complement strand
ACCACATTGGGTTCGTCCACCTTGCCCGCCACCATGAGCACGGCGTTGTCCGGCTGATAATACTTGTGGTAGAAGGCCTGGAGTTGGTCGATCGGCACGCGCTCCACGTCCGATTTGTTGCCGATCACGGGCCGGCCGTAGCTGTGCGCGATATAGGCGGCGGTCATGGTGCGCTGATACAGAACGGCAAACGGGTTGTTCTCGCCCATCTCGAATTCGTTGCGCACCACCGAGAATTCCTTGTCGAAATCCTCCTTCTTAATGAAGGAGTTCACCATGCGATCGGATTCCATGTCGAGCGCCCACTTCAGGTTCTCGTCGCTGGCCTGGAAGGTTTCGAAGTAATTGGTGCGGTCGAAGTCCGTGGTGCCGTTGGGACGGCAGCCGTGCGCGGTCAACTCCTGCATGATGTTGGTATGGTGCGTGCTGCCCTTGAACACCATGTGCTCGAGCAGGTGGGCCATGCCGCCCTCGCCGGCCCCCTCGAACCGGGAGCCCACCAGGTAAGTGATGTTGACCGTAATGGTGGGCTTGGAGGGATCGGGGAACACCAGGAAGCGCAGCCCGTTTTCCAGGCTGTACTCGGTGATGCCCTCAACCGAGGTCACTTTTTTCACGCCGTTGGGCAGGGCTTGGGCGGCGCACAGCGCCGGCGCCAGGCAGACCGCGGCGAGCAGGAAGTAGCGGGATCGTCGTGAGCGGATGGTCATGTTCCTCTCATCGTACCGCAATGATATGATCTACCACCATGCGCACCCTCATCGCCTATATGGTTCTCGCGGCGCTGCCCGCCGCCGCGGCCACCTGTGAGAGCCTGGCCGGGACGGCCCTGCCGGATACCTCGATCACGGCGGCCGAATCCGTTTCCGCCGGCACGTTCCAGCCGCCTTACGGCAGCGCCGCCGGCAAGTTGCCCGCGTTCTGCCGCGTGGCGGGCGCCATCCAGCCTACCAGCGACTCGTATATCCGCTTCGAGGTCTGGCTGCCGGCGGCGGGGTGGAACGGCAAGTTCCTGGGGGTGGGCAACGGCGGCTTCGCCGGCGCCATCGGATTCAGCTCCATGGCCGCCAATCTCAAGCGCGGCTACGCCACCGCCGGCACCGACACCGGCCACGAAGCCGAGGCCGAGGATGCCAGTTGGGCTTACCACCATCCGGAGAAAGTCGCCGACTTCGGCTATCGCGCCTTGCACCTCACCGCCCGCAACGCCAAGAGCCTGATTCAGGCGTTCTACAGCCGGCCCGCGGGGCATTCTTATTTCGATAGCTGCTCCGATGGAGGGCGCGAAGCGCTTATGGAAGCACAGCGCTTCCCGGAGGATTTCGACGGCATCCTGGCCGGCGCGCCCGCCAACTTCTGGACGCACATGCTGACGGCGGGCCTGGATATCGGCAAGACCATTTACAGCGACCCCGCCGGCTACATCTCCAGCATCAAGTTTCCGGCCATCGCCGCCGCGGTGCTGGCCGCTTGCGACGCCCAGGACGGCGTGAAGGACGGCATTATCGGCGACCCTTCGCGCTGCCGCTTCGATCCGGCCACGCTGCTGTGCAAAGGGAGGGATTCACGGAATTGCCTGACCGCGCCTCAGGTGGCTTCCCTGAAGAAGCTCTACGCCGGCGGAACGAATTCGCGCGGCGAGGCCATTTTTCCGGGCTATACGCCGGGCGCCGAAGAAGGGCGCGGCGGCTGGATCCCCTGGCTGATCGGCAACGGGCCCGGCGGAAGCAGCAGTTCGGTCTACATGGAGAATTACTTCCGCTATATGGTATTCGACGATCCTACCTGGAATCCACTCACAGCCGGCGTGGATGCCGCGTTGCGCAGCGCCGATGAGAAGACCGCGCGCGCGCTGAATGCCACCCGGACGGACCTGCACGTTTTTCAGGCCCGCGGCGGCAAGCTGATCTTGTACCACGGCTGGAACGATCCCGCCATCGCGCCCGCCAACACCATCAATTATTACAACGGCGTGCTGCGCGCCATGGGCCGGCGGACCGCGGAAGGCTTCGTGCGCCTCTACATGGTTCCGGGCATGCAGCATTGCTTCGGGGGCCCCGGAGCAACCTCCTTTGGACAGCTTGGCGCCACCACCGCGAAAGGCCCGGAGCACGGCATCTATGACGCGCTCGAACAGTGGGTGGAAAAGGGCGCGGCGCCGGCCGCCATCGTAGCCACCAAGTATGTCGACGACAATCCGGACAAGGGGCCGAAGATGACCCGTCCACTGTGTCCGTTTCCACAGATCGCCGTGTATGCGGGCGCGGGCGACCCGAACGACGCGGGAAGCTTCCAATGTAAAACGGCGGCCAATTAAAGTTAGTTTATCCGGCTTCACCCGTGCAACTGGGTTTGCTATGCTCACGTCAGTGGAGCAGAGGCTACTACCATGGCTACCAGGAAACGCCGGAAAGCGCTCAAGCAGTTCCTGTTCACCGCAATTCTTTCCACCCTGTCCCTAGGGGCATGCCGCGCCCAGGACCCGCCCATGCGCGTGGCGGACTTGAACTATATAGCGGGCAATGTCTCAATCCAGCCGGCGGGCGCCGACGAGTGGTCGCCCGCCGGTGTCAACCGCCCTCTCACCACCGGGGATTACCTGTGGTCCGACGCGGAATCGCGCGCGGAGCTGCATTGGAACAACGCGGTGCTGCGCCTGGGAGGGCAGACCAGCGCCGGATTTTTGAATCTGGATGACCGCATGGTGCAGCTTCGCTTCGCGCAGGGCGAACTGCTGCTGCGCGTGTGGCGGATGGGCGAGGACGACAGCCTGGAAGTAGATACGCCCAGCGCCGCGATCACCATTCTGCGCGAGGGTGAATACCGTTTCAACGCGGACGCCGATTCGGCGATGGTCTGGGTCACGGTGCGTCACGGCGAAGCTGAGGTCACCGGCGGCGGCCAGGCCTTTACCTTGCGAGCGGGCGACAGCGCGCAGCTTTCCGGTACGGACCAACTGGCTTACGACGTGCAAGGCGCGCCGGAGCCGGACTGGCTGGAAGGCTGGGCCGCGGACCGCGATGCCCGCGAGGCGCGCGGGCAGTCGGCGCGCTATCTGCCGCCGGACGTGATCGGCTACCAGGATCTGGACGACCACGGCGTCTGGCAGGAGACGCCGGGGTACGGCGCGGTCTGGTATCCGGCGGTGAATGCCGGATGGGCGCCTTACCATTACGGGCATTGGGCCTGGATCGAGCCTTGGGGCTGGACGTGGGTCGACGACTCGCCCTGGGGTTTTGCGACCTGCCATTATGGCCGCTGGGCTTACTTTGGCGGAGGCTGGGGCTGGATTCCCGGACCGGTGGCCATGGCCGGCGGCGGACCGCCGCTGATGCGCCCGGTCTATGCGCCGGCGCTGGTCGCATTCATCGGCGGCGGAGGCTGGGGCGCGTCTCTTTCGTTCGGCGGGCCGGCCGTGGGCTGGGTGTCCCTGGGGCCCGGCGAGGTTTATGCGCCGGCCTACCAGGTAAGCCGGAATTATTTCCGCACGGTCAATGTCAGTAACACCACGGTCGTCAACAACGTGAACATTACTAACGTCTATAACAACGTCTACGTCAACCGGACCGTGAATCAAGTCACCGTGAACCAGCGCTACGCAAACATGACCGCGCCCCGCGCGGTTACGGCCATGCCGCGCGGCGCATTCGCCGCGGGCCGCCCGGTGACCCAGGCGGGGATTACCGTACCGCGCAACCAGACCGGTCAACTGCGGCCCACCAACATGGCGGTGGCGCCGCCGGTGGCGCCGGTAAGGCAGTCGCTCGCGCCGGTGGGCCCCGGCCGTCCCGTGGCGCGCCCGCCGATGCGCGCCGTGAACATGCCGGTGGTGGCCAAGGCCCCGCCGCCCGCGCCGCCGCTATCCTTCGCGGTGAAGCAGCCGGTCCTGCAGCGCAATGCCGGCCGTCCCTTGGATGTGCAGGGCCTTCGGCAGGCTGTTCCGCCGAGCGCCGTGACGGCGCCGGCGCGCGTCACCATGGCGCCGCCGGCGCGCCAGGCGGCCCCTCCGGTCCGGACCTACACGCCGGCCACACCGGCTTACCGGCCGCCATCCGCCCAACCGCCGCAGCCGCAGTCCTATCCGCGGCCCGCGGAAACGTATCCGCGGCCCCCGCAGCCGCAACCGTCCTATCCGCGCCCTGCCGAGGCGTATCCGCGGCCGGCTCAACCGCCGCCCCCGCCCCGCCGGCAGCCCGAGCAAAGGCCGAAACCTCAACCCAAGAAGCCGGAGAAAGAGGAGAAACCCAAGTAACCGGCTGGCGGCCTGCTCGCGTCCCTTCGCTCAATGCGCGGAAGCGGGCGCCGCGCGCGCGACCCGCATTTCCGTTTCGCGGATCAGGCGCGGCCACAGAGCATCCGGCTGGGCATCGAACACCGCCGCCGCGTTGCCCTGGAAGATGAACCACGCGCCCAGGTCCAGTTCGTGCTCCAACTGCGGCGCGGTCCATCCCGAGTAGCCAATGTAGATGTGCACCCGGTCGGCGGCGACCGCGGTGGCAAAGGCATGCTCCAGGGTCCCTTTGCTGGACACCAGGAAGACGTCTCCCACGACGTGTTTGGCGTCGTCGGGCGGCTTGGGCGAGCGCAGCAGCGCCAGCACTTCGGTGGGCGACACCGGGCCGCCCGCGTAGACCGCCTCGGTCCGGTGTTGAGCGCCCGCGACCTTCTCCAGCACCCGTGAAACCGGCACCTCGGAGCGCCGGTTGACGATGAGGCCGACGACGCCGTCGTCATCGTATTGAACCAGCAAGACCACGGTCCTGGCGAAATTGGGATCGGACAAATCGCGGCTGGCCACCAGCAACTTTCCCACCCCCAAATCGGAAGGCAGCGTGGACTGCGCCGGCGCCGGCGCTGTGAGGGTTTGCCAGCATAGCACCCCCGCCGCAATGGGCAGCAACCGCATTTCTTCAATTCTACGCCCAACCGCCGCGTATCGCACGCGGGGCGGAATGTTACAACCTCGGGTTGACTCCGGGGGGGTGCGTTACGCATACTAAACAGGATCGGTGGCGGGATGCCGCCTGTATGGGAGGGAAGTCCGCTGCCGAAACAAAGGAGAGTCTTTCAAATGCGAATTAGCCGTTTGTACGCGTTTTCATTGATGGCCGCCGGATTCATCGCGGTCGCCGCCGTATCCCCGGCGGTGGCGGACGACAAACCGATTGACGCTTCCGCTACCGCGCGCGGAATCTCAATGCCAAATCCTAACCATGCCGCTGTCGTGCCGGATGTGAGCTACGGCGGGTTGGCCGAGACCACCGTCACCGTCGGCCTGGAGACGACCAACCTGCCTTGCGGGAACTGCGTAGGCGGCGCGGGCACTCCCAACATCGGCTTGCCATGGCCTGTTTTTGCCGTTCAACAGGGCCAGACCATGACGATCTCCACGTGGTTCGAGTCGACGATGTATACGGGCCCCTGCACGGCCGGCATCATCATGAAGCAGGGAGCGAGTGTGATTTATTCGGCTACCTATCCGTTTCCTGGCGGCTGCAACACCGGATACCTGTACGGCGTATTCTTCAACGTTCCCGTTCCGGCAACCACGGGCTTCACGACCGTGATCGGCACCATTTCGGGCGGCGGCACCAACAAGTCCGGCACGGCCACGTTCATCAACGTGCAGTAAGCCGGATGGCGCGGGGGGCCGCTGCGCCACCGGGCGCCACGGCCGCGGCCTCCCGGCACGTAGTTAACGCCTCCCGCGATCTTTCAGCTTCAGGAGCAAATACAGCAGCCCAAACAACGCGGCCGCGCCGGCCAGCATCTGCCAGGTGTGAGCACGCAGCCATTGCCAGGAATGCTCGCCCAGTTCCACCCCAAGCCAGGCTTCGCCGAAATAGCGGATCGAGCGGCCCAGTATGATCACCAGGAGCAAGGTCCGCAAGCGAGTCCCGAACAGCGCGGCGGAAATCACGAACACTTTCAGCGGAAGCGGAAGGGGCAGCATGGCCGGGATGAAAACGGTCAGCAATCCGTAACGCTGGAACCAATCGCGGAAACGTTGCTGCCTGCCCGCCTTCTGCTGCGCCGGAACGAAGCGCCGCCCTCCGGCCCGGACGCTCACGAACAGGACCAGGTTTCCGATTACGGAGCCCAGCACACCCATGGAAGCGGCCAGGATGGCGCGCGACGGCGCCTTGGCGGCCACCACGATCACCAGCGCGTCCATGCCGGTGGCCACCGGAATGCCGGCCGAATCGATGAAAGCGAGCACCAGTATCCCCAGGGGCCCATACGAGATGAGGGCGGCGGTCAGTTTGGCCAGCATGGGGCCTCAGATGATGTCGGCGAACGACCGGCGCAGTTTGTAGAACCAGGCGTGCCCCAGGATGAAGGCCGCCGCCGAAGCGATCCACAGCTTCCACAGCGATGCCCAGGCGGGCGCGTGGCCCTCCAGGAAGATGGCGCGATAGGCGCGCACCAGCACGAACATGGGGTTCTTCCCTAGCAGCGGCAGCGCGGCGGCGGGCAGCGAGGCTTCCGGATAACAGATGGGCGTCAGGAAGAACCAGAGCGTCAGCAGGAAGCCGATCACCTGGCCCAGGTCGCGGACGAAGACGCCGAGCGCGCCCAGAAACCAGCACACGCCCGCGGTGAAGAGCACCTGCGGCACGATCAGCGCCGGGAGCCAGGCCACGGAAACGGGCACGGCGCCGCGCGCCAGCAGGAGCCCGGCGGTGAACAGGAGCAACCCGAAGACCTCGCTCACCAGTCCCGAAACCACCAGGTTGACGGGCAGGGTTTCCACCGGGAAGACCAGTTTCTTGACGAAACTGCGATGTTCCAGCATCACGCTGGGGGCCCGCCCGGCGGCCTCGCTCAACGCCAGCCAGGGCAGCATTCCGGCGAGAAAATAGAGCGCGAAGCCGGCGCGGCTGGGGTCGGAGCCGAAGCGCGTGCGCAGCACCACGCCGAAGACGAAGAAGTAGGTCAGCATCAGCAGCAGCGGATTCAGGATGGTCCAGAACGTGCCGCCAAACGAGCCGCGGTAGCGGCCCAGGATGTCGCGCCGCACCATGGTGCGGATCAAACTGCGGTTGCGCGCCACGGTGACCAGGGGCAGGGTGAAAGCCCGGCCCATGGCGCGCAGCAGGTTCTCGCGGCGAACCGTGCGCAGGGTCACCACGCCCACGCGGCCGAGCCTGGCTTGGCCGTCCGCCACGGTGGCTTCCACGCGCAGAAACGGCCAGCCGCGGGTGTAGAACCAGCAGACGTTTTCGCGCATGGGCGAGATGAAGACATCGTAGCGGCCAGGCTCGGGTGGCAGCGCGAAGCGCAGCTCGACGGGCACACTGTCGCCGGGTGCGATGTCGCCGGGCGGAGACTGGCGCTCCCCATCCACAATCAGGACGCCGGTTTCGGAATCATAGATATGGTAGCCGGCCGCGAAGCCTTCGCCGGGACGCCAGTCGTCGCCGGACGTGTTGCGCAGTTGGAAGCGCGCCTCCACGTCCAGCCCGCCGCGAAGCTGGACGTCGGGAGCTTCGTAGGCGGCGCTCATGAATACAACCAGTCGGGATACCGCGCGCGGACGGCGCCGGTCTTGCGGCCCACCGCGTAGATGTCTTCGCCGCGCAGGTCCCGCGGCAGTTCGAAGCGTTCCAGCAGGTTCAGCACCCAGCCCTCCTCGGGGCGGGGGACCTCACGGAACGGTCCGGTTTCGAGCAGCGTCACGGTGAAGCCAGAGTTCTCCAGCAGCCGCTGGATCTCCTTGGGAGTGTACTCGCGGTTGTGCCGCGCTTCCAACTCGCCCCCGCTGCGCGGCCGGATGTAGGCGGTGAAGATCCCGGGATGGTAGCCTTCCAGAATGGCCGCGATACCGCGCAGGCTGGCGATGTTGGGCGTGGTCAGCACCAGGTATCCGCCGGGCCTCACGATGCGATGGACCTCGCTCATGAGGTGCATGGGGTCTTCCGTCAGGTGCTCGATCAACTCGCCGCACAGCACCGTCGAAAAGTGCCCGTCCGGGTAAGGGTAGGTGTCTTTCTCGGCGTCGAACAGGTCGATGGCGCAGTCGAACGTCTCGCCATCCGCCGAAACCACGGTGCGGTAGTCGACCTTGCCCGCGGGTCCATAGTAACAGCCGCGCACGCAGCCATAGCCCAGCTTGGAGTGCAGCGCCGGAGTGATTTGCAGGTAGGCGCCCATCTCCAGGATGCGATCGTCCGGACCGCCGGGCGGGATGATGGAAAGAGTCTTGACCAGCCGCGTGAGGTGCGTGTCCAGGTAGCCGAGGGATTCGCGGTCGGCGGCCCAGCCGGCCACGTAGGGCTCGGTGATGGCCGGCTCCGCGGCGCCCGCCGGCCGGGGTTCGCCGGATGCGGGCTCCAGTTCGGTTTCCCGCCACTCCCGGCCTTCGGCCACGGCTTGCAGAAACGATGCGTACAGCCCTGCTACGCGGTCCCAGTTGCATTCTTCCCGCACGTATCCGGCGGCGCGCTGTCCCACCGCGCGAGCCACCTCCGGGCGCGACACCAGCAGGTTCAGGTATTCGAAAATCAAGTCCTCTTCGCCCTCGCCCACGGGCGCCTTCAGGCAGGCGTCCCCGGGCAACTCGCGGAACGCGCCGATATCGGAAACCAGCACGGGCTTGCCCAGTCCCATGGCGCGCAACAGGCTGCCGGAGCTCTCGCCCACGGTCGGATACCGCAGGTTCAGGATCATGTCGCAGGCCGCCATATAGCCGGTGAAATCCTCGATGGGCGTGAACCCCAGCACCCGCACGGCCGCCGACAGGCCCAGCGAGTGAACCATCGATTGCACGGGAAACTCCGGGTGCGGCTCGCCCACCAGGATCATCCTGGCGCCCGGCGCCACGCGCAGCAGACGGCGGAAAGCGCGCAGAGATTCGGCGATGCGCTTATAGGGCTTGAGAAAGCCGAAGATGCCGACCAGCGGCGTGGCCTCGTCGATTCCCAGACGATAGCGCCAGGCGTTGCGGGAAACCTCCGGAGTCCACGCGCCGTGCGGGATGCATGCCACGGGTCCGCGAAATCCGGCGGCCCGCAGTTCGCCTTCCATGTGCCGGCTGTGCACGATCGCGGCGCGGGCGGATTCCAGCACCCGCCGGATCATGCGCAGGCCTTCGTAATCCGGCCCGGTTTCCAGCGCGCGCACGCGGCGGGCGAAGGCCAGCGCCTCCGGGCCGCCCTCATATTCGCACTCGCGCAGGTACCCATCCCAATCGCCGCGCCGGATGGTGAGGTCCGCGATCAGGTGATGCAGGTTGGATTCGTGCATCACCACCACGCCCGCGTGCCGGAGGGCCGCTTCGTATACGAAGCCGTGATGCGGGTTGTTGCCAAGCTGGTATACCGCGATGTCGAAGCGCGAGGCGTCAAACGGCCGGTCGGGGTCCGCGAAGGCCTCCAACTCGCCCGGCGGCGGCCAATGTTCGATCAGGGCTTCGGAATAGTCGGCAATCCCGCTGCGGCAGGGCGGCAACGGAGAGAAGAACGCCACCCGCATTCAGCGTTCAAGCTCCATCGACAAGGCGCCGACGGGCAGCGGCGCCTTAATGATCAAAGGCGTGCGGGCGGAATTACGCTCGAAGAAGATATCCAGGGTCGAATCGGAGGCCGGTCCCTTCAGGTACAGAACCACGTGATCGGCCTGGCGGCGTTTGCCCGCCACCGTAACCGACTCGACGCCGGCAAATGCCATGCGCACCGAGTACGACGCCCCGAACAGGACATCCTGCTGCTGGGGCACGCCATGGCCTTGCGCCAATTCCCGGCGAGCGTAAAAGATGAAGTCCAGGCCATCGTGCGCGCAGTTGCCGATGCCGATGTCGGTGTGGCCGCCGCCCTCCACCAGGGTGGTGCGGGTGGCCGAGCCTTCGTGGTAGTCGAACACGGTCCGCTCGTGGGTCTTGCGCCGGCCGTGGGTGGTCTGCTTCTCCAGTTCCAGCGAACAGAAGTCCGCGTTGGCTTTGGAATGATAATGGTCCGAGAGCGCGAATCCGGGAACGGCGGCCTCCAGCGAGAAGTCGAAACCCCATCCGCCGGGGCTCTTGGCCGCCCGCAGATGGGCTTCGCCAAGGCTCGCGCCGCCCGGCCACTTCAAGGCATAGTCGAGCGATTCGCCTGTGTTGGGAAAACCCGTAGGCTCCGGCGCGGCCTTCGGTGGGGACGCCGGTTCCGTAGCGCCGGCCACCTGCGCCGTCTGGGCCGGCCTCTGCCCCGGACTGCCGTTTGCGGCCAGCCACAGCGGCAAGCCCAGCCCCAGGGAAAGGACCGCCGCGCGACGGCTCATCGGTGTACGAATTCCCTGGCCGCGGCGCGATGGCGCTCCGCGACTTCCCGGTACACGTCCAACGTCTTCTGCGCGGTGGTCCGCCAACTGAAGCGCGCCGCCCGCTGCAGTCCCAGGCGCTCCATGCGCGCGCGCAGTTCCCCATCCAGCAGCAGGTCCGCCATGGCGCGGACCATTTCCCGCGACGAGTATGGGTCGAACATCACCCCCGCGCCGTCCGCCACTTCGGGCATCGACGATGTGCCTGAGCAGGCCACCGCGCGCCCGCAGGCCATGGCCTCCAGCACCGGCAGGCCGAACCCTTCGTAGAACGAAGGAAACACAAACAGGTCGCAGGCATTATAAAGGTGCAGCAGATCTTCGTCGGAAACAAAACCGGCGAACTGTATGCGGTCCGCCACCCCGGATTGCCGGGCCGCCTCGCGAACCTTGGGGCTGAACCAGGTGTCCTTGCCGGCCAGCACCAGTTGATGTTGGAACTGCGGATAAGAGCCCACCAGTTCAGCGAAGGCGTGGATCAGCCCGATCTGGTTCTTACGCGGCTGGAGATCGCCCACCGAGAACAGGAACGGCTTGTTGATGCGCAGATTGGAGCGTACCGCGGCGGCGGCGCTCTCCCGCGAGATGGGGCGGAATCCGCTGCCCGCGCCATTGGGGACCACCACGATCTTTGCCGCGCAGCTTTCGCCGTAGGCTCCCACGATGGAATCGCGGGAGAATTCGCTCACCGTAAGAATCCGCGTGGCCGAGCGGATGGTGCGCGCCACGGTCCAGCGCAATTGCAGCGCGCGCGGCCTGGGAAAGTATTCCGGATGCACCAGGAAGCTGACGTCATGCACGCTCACCACCACCGGCACCGGACAGCCTAGGGGAGCCGTATATTGCACGTGCAGCAGATCGGGGCGATCCTGGCGGAGCTTCATCGCCATCTCTACCCCCAACCGTACGAACGGGTTCGGCGAAACCTGCCGCGCCTGAAACCGCTCGGCAGTCCACTGCCGGGCGTCGTCCGCGGAAAAGTATGTTACAAACTCCGATTCTTGGTCCAGCGCCGCGAAGCTCCTCAGCAGGCTGCGAACATACACTTCGTTTCCGGTGAGATGGCGGCCGATGGCGTGAGCGTCAATCGCGAAGCGCATCAGATCTTACCATGGTAGCAGGATATAGGAAATGCAACCTGTTCCAGGCTGCCTCCCAAGTAAATTCACGTTCCAACAAGTACCGTCCAGCACGTCCGATCCGCTCGCGCAGGGAAGCGTCGGCCAGCAGGCTTGAAACCGCGCCGGCGAAGCCCCGGGGGCCGTCCGCGAGCAACAAATGTTCATTCGCCCGCGCCGGCAGTCCCTCCGCGCCGAGCGGCGTGGAGACCACCGGCACCCCCGCGGCCCAGGCTTCCAGGATTTTGACGCGGGTACCACTGCCCGCCAACACCGGTACTATCGCTACCTTGGCGCGCGCCAGTTCCACGACGGCATCGTCCACCGGGCCGGAGACTTCGATGCGGGCATCCCCGCTGATGATTTTTGCAACAGCCCCCGCGTTCCTCCCGATCAGCCGCCACACCAATCCCGGCCACTGCGCGCGTAACTCCGGCCAAATCTCGTTGCGGAAATAACGCACGGCGGAAACGTTGGGATGGTACTCCAGATTGCCGGAGAACGCGATGACATCCTCCTCCCGCCTGGGAGGCATGGGCGCCGCGGGAATCGCATTGGGATAAACGCAAACATTCGAGCCGGGCGAAATCTCGCGCAATTGTTGCGCGTCGGCATGGGAGGCCGCCAGCAAATAAGTGAATCGAGGCAGCCATTCCTCTTCCAGATTACGGCACCTGTTTTGAAATACGCGGTGGGCCAGGGCCTGGGCCCCGTGCCCGGTGGCGGCGCAGCGCTGGTGCAGTACGGATTCGACATTGTGCAGGTCCAGCACGGTGGCGGCGCCGACGGCGGAGGCCTGCTCCCAATAGGGCGCGCACCAGAAATGCTCGATGACCGCGATATCGTAGCGCCGTCCGCTGGTCGCCGCCGCGACCTGGGCGCCGAAGCCCGCGAAACGATCCATCAGCGGCGGCACGCCGCGCGCCAGGCGGGATGCATTGCGCGCGGCGCGGGCCAGCGTATGGCGCGCATGGAGCGGCAACTCGATGACCTGCACGCTACGCGCCAGGCCGGGAGGTAAATGCCGGCGGGGATCCGCCGCGAGCGGCTCGCGGAACGTGATCAGGTCGACCGCGTAATGGCGCGCCAGGAAGTGGAGCAGCGACGCGCTGCGCAAGGCGCCGCCGCTCGCCAGCGGATAGGGCGCCTCAGCGGAGATCAACAGCGCGGAGTGACTCGCATCAGAACCGTCGCCGGCACTCTTCATATAGCTCGTGTGTAAGTTCCGCCGCGCGGCGCCACGAAAACTCCGCCGCCCGTCTCAAACCCAGCTCACGCCAGGGATCGGCCCGTTCGGGATGCGCCGCGATTTCCAGCATAGCCCGCGCCAGTTCAGCGGGCGAGCCGGCCTGTATGGCCGCGCCGGCCGCCACTTCCGTGATGGCAGGATCCCGCGACGTGATGACACAGGTCCCGCATTGCATGGCCTCCAGCACCGGCAGTCCGAACCCTTCGTACAGCGACGGATAGACGAAGGCCAGCGCGCCGGCCAGCAGTTCGGCCAGGCGCTCGTCGGACACCTCGCCCATAAGTTGCAACCCAGGCTCGGGTGAAAGTTGCGCGAAATCGGATCTGCGCCGCCCGGCCAGTACCAGATCCACGGCGTAGCGCCGCCGCACCTCCCGCCACGCGGCCATTAGGCCGGAGAGGTTCTTGCGCGGTTCCAGGGTTCCGGCGTACAGGAAATACGGCGTCGCGGACGCCTTCCGGGCCGGGCGAAAACAGGCCGGGGCCGCGTGCGGCACCGCGTGGATGCGCCGCGGATGAATATGGAACCTCTCGATAGCCTGCTGCCGCACCGCGCGGCTGGGGGTCACCATCATGGTAGCCAGGCCCAGACCGATCAGCAGGGGCGTGCGCCGCCTGACCCTGTCCGCGCCAAAGTGCCATGCCGTATCCATCCACGGCGAAAGGTCGTGCAGCGTCAGAAGGCTGGGACGGCACGGCACATAAGGCACCGCGAAGTCCGTGCCGTGAAACACTCCGGCGCCCAGACGTTGGAGTTCGCGATGCAGCCCCCACAGCCACCAGCGCCGCTCCGCCTTGTGGCGCGGCCCGCCGCCGGGCAGCAGGTTGGGAGGCGCGGGTCGCGGCATCTCGAACGGCTGGTCCGAAACCAGAAAGTACTCATCCTCGGGAAAGCGCGCCGCCAGCGCCACGCTCAATTCCAGGGTGTACCGCCGCAGCCCCCCGCTCGACAGCGTCAGCGGAGTGGCGTCAATCGCCACGCGCATTCAGCACCGTGCGCAGTTCATCCCGCCGGTTTTCGTAGTTGCGCGCGTAGTAAGTCAGATACTCCCCGCTCCGCACGCGCGCCATCCAGACCGCGTTCCCGCGGTACCAGTCCACCGTGCGCGCCAGGCCCCCTTCAAAGTCCACCCGCGGCGACCAGCCGGTTTCCCGCATGATCTTGCTGCTCGAAAGCGCATACCGCCGGTCGTGCCCGGGCCGGTCCGGGACGTATTGGATCAGGCTGTCGGGCTTGCCGGCGGCCCGCAGGATCCGATGGACCACTTCCAGGTTGGTCAGCGAACAGTTCCCGCCAATGTTGTAAATCTCCCCGTCGCGGCCCCGCTCCAGAACGGCCTGGATGGCGCGGCAGTGGTCCTCCACGAAGAGCCAGTCGCGCACCTGCAACCCGTCGCCGTACACCGGCAGGGGCCGGCCCTCCAGCGCATTGGAGATCATCAGGGGGATAAGTTTCTCGGGGAAGTGATATGGCCCGTAGTTATTGGAAGCGCGGGTCAGCACCACCGGCAGCTTGTAAGTGAGGAAGTAGGAACGCGCCAGCAGGTCCGCCCCGGCCTTCGAAGCCGAATACGGGCTACTGGGATTCAGCGGCGAATCTTCGACGGCCTCGAGCGGCGGCGCCAGGCTGCCGTAAACTTCGTCGGTGGAGACCTGCAGGTAGCGCGGCAGGCGGTGGCGCCGGGCGGCCTCCAACAGCGTAAACGTGCCGCGCAGGTTGGTTTCGAATGCCGGGCTGGGGCTGAAGATACTGCGGTCCACGTGCGACTCGGCGGCGAAATGCACCATGGCGTCCGGACGCTCTTCCGCCAGCACGGAGTCCACCAGCGCCGCGTCGCATACGTCGCCGTGGACGAAGCGGTAACGCGCGTCCCTGGCGGCGGACTCCAGGTTTTCCAGGTTGCCGGCATAGGTCAGCTTATCGAGATTGACAATGCGCACGCCGGGATCGCCCGCCAGGGTCAGGCGGATGAACGCCGAGCCGATGAAACCCGCGCCGCCGGTAACCAGGAGTTTGCTCATGCGCGCGGCCTACTTATGCTGGGTCTCCCAGTCGTAGTTAATGGCCGGGTGGTTGTACGCCAGACGGCCTTCGTCGGCCGGGTTATAGAAACGGTCGGTCACATAGATCAACATGGCGGGTCCCTCGCCGGCCACTTTGTAACCGTGCCCCACTCCCGGCGGAATCAGTATCTGCCAGGGCCGCAGGGAACCCGCGTAGATCGTGTTGCGCGCGCCGAACGTGCGGGACCCCACCCGCAGATCCACCAGGGCCACCTGCAACATGCCCAGCGCGGGGGTCCAACAATCGGTCTGGTGCAAGTGATAGTGGAATGCCTTGATGGTTCCGGGATAGCTATAGGCGGTCGAAGTCTGCGTGCTCGATACCGGGAAGTTGGCCGCCAGGCCCTGGCCGGCGCGCTGCACCTCCAGAAAGTAGCCGCGGTCGTCGGGCCACAGCGCCAGCGGCTCGACGCGCACGCCTTCGATCAGGTCCGCCGACGAGGGCGAAGCGATCAGAGCGCCGATCCCCTTGGAGCACTCGGGGAAGGCCAGTTCCAGAGCTCCGAACGAGGCGATGGGACGCGGCTCGCGCACCGGCGAGCCCGTCATGACAAGGCTCCCTGCTCGGCCAGTTTCCCGGCTTCCGCCTCGCGGCGCGCGGTCACCGATTGCGCCACCAGGTTGGCGGCCCGCAGCAGGGAATCGAAGGTGCCCGCGTCGGTCCACCAGCCGCTCAGGAAATCGAACGTCATGGTCCCTTCCCGGATGTAGGCATTGTTCACGTCGGTGATCTCCAGTTCTCCGCGCTTGGAGGGCACCAGCGTGCGCACTTTGTCGAACACCGTGGCGTCGTACATGTAAATGCCGGTCACCGCGAAATTGGATTTCGGCCGCTTCGGCTTTTCCTCGATACCGGCGATGCGCCCGCCCGAAATCTCGGCCACCCCGAACCTCTCCGCGTCGGGCACCTCCTTCAGCAGGATCTTCGCGCCCCGTTCCTGCCGCCGGAAGTCTTCGACCGCCTTCCGGATGCCGGTCTCGATAATGTTGTCTCCCAGGATGACGCACAGTTTCTGACCGTCGGCGAAGTGCTCGGCCAGGGCCAGCGCGTCGGCGATGCCGCCCTCGCCCTCCTGGTACGTGTAGTCGATGTGCGCCAGGCCGAATTGTTTCCCATTGGCCAGCAGCCGCAGGAAGTCACCGGCGTTCTTGCCTCCCGTGACAATCAGGATGTCCCGGATGCCCGCATCGACCAGTGTCTCGATGGGGTAGTAGATCATCGGCTTTTCGTAAATAGGCAACAGGTGCTTATTCGTGATTTTGGTCAACGGGAACAGCCGGCTGCCCGTGCCGCCCGCCAGAACGACGCCCTTCATACGGTCTCATGATACAATACCGCGCAATGCGGCATTACAATTGGAACCTGCTGGAGGAAGAAGCGCTCAGTCCATTGCTGGGCCGCAGGATGATCCATGGCGGGAAAATGACGGTGGCGCGCATCCGCTTGGGGAAGGGTGCGGTGGTTCCCATGCACAGCCATGCCAACGAGCAGGTGAGCATGGTGGAGAGCGGCGCGCTGCGCTTCGTGATCGCGGGCGAGGAGCGCATCTTGCACGCCGGGGAAGTGATGGTGATCCCGCCGGATGCGCCGCACCTGGTGGAAGCACTGGAAGACTCGCTGGCCGTGGATCTCTTCTCGCCGCCGCGCGAGGACTGGATACGCGGCGAGGACGCGTATTTACGGCGTGCCGGCGACCGCTGATCCCGCGGCCGTCCGGCGGATCCTCCGCACGGATCCTGCCTGGGCCGTCTACGCCCTGGCCGACCTCGCGCCCGAATATAGTGCGGCTGCCCGCTGGCACGTGGCCGCCGTCGGCCCGCCTGCGTTGATGCTGGTGTACCGGGGCTTCAGCCCCCCCGTACTCTTCGCCCACGGCGCGGCGGCGGACCTGGCTCCGCTGCTTTCCGAAATTGAGGATGAACGGGAGTTCTACCTCTCCGTACGCCCCGAATTTGCAGCCCTGCTGCGTGCCCGCGGCTACTGCATCCGAGCGGAGAAGACGATGTGGAGGATGGTCCTGGACGCGGGCCTGTTCCCGTCCGGCGGCGTCGTCGCGGTGCGCCTGGGAGCGCAGGACCACCAGGATCTCGCCGGCCTGTACCGGGACGGCGAGGCGGCCGGCGAGGCTCCGACATTTTTCGATGTTTCCATGCTGCGCCACGGCGTTTACTATGGTATCCGCGAAGGGGATGCCCTGGCCGCCGCGGCGGGCACGCATGTGCTGGCCGGCGCGGAAGGCGTAGCGGCCATCGGGAACGTGTACACGCGGCGGAGTTGCCGTGGCCGCGGATTCGGCTCGCGGGTTACTGCCGCGGTTGCCGCGGAGTTGCTGCGCCTCACCGTCCGGCTGGTGGTGTTGAATGTCGCGGACAGCAACGCCGCCGCGGTCCGCGTTTACCGGCGCCTCGGTTTCAGACGTCACTGCGACTATCTGGAAGGGATCGCACACGCGCCGGCCGTACCTTAGTTTAGTTTAGTGTCCCAGGCGCGCGCGCCCGGTGAGGTGTGCCTTGCCCTGCAGAGCCGCACTCCACCCCTTCGCGATCCTCCCGTAAATGAGCCCCTCCGCCGACACTTGGCCGCCCTTCGATTGGTACACCGTGGCGTCATAGGTGTCGGCGCCGTTGGCACATCGGTTGTTGGTCGGATCGTTGGTCAGGTAGATCAGCCCTTCCATATTCCACAAGGAGAACTCGCCCAACTGCATCGACCGCGCCCAAGTGCCCGCCACCGCCTCGGCCCACATGGCGAAGCTGCCGTCCCTCAACCATTCCGTGGACCCGCATCCCAAGTACGTGGCGGCATCGCCCTGGCCATTGCCCCAGCGGAACTGGGATGACTCGTCCACGTTACGAATCTTGCCGGCCGGAATCTGCGAAAGCATGGCCCCGTAGCTCTCCAGTAGGCCGGTTGGCGTGCCATTCCAGTAGTTCGATGTTTCGCTGGCGGCGCCGTTCTCGTTCGCGTAAACGTGCACGGCCATATAGTCGATGGCCGCCTGCAGCCCCAAGCTCGCCACCCACGCGCACCATGGCGTCGTGCCGCTTGGGTTGCCACTCGCGCAGACGTGCGGCGTATTATCGCCGGCGTCGTCCCCCAGGATGGCTCCCACTCCGATCTTGATTCCCGCGTAGCTGCTGGACGCGCGCACCGCCGTGGCCAGACTCGTGGCGAACGTCACAGCATCGGCGGATGACAAGGAGCAGCCGCCGGTCCCGAGATACAGGCTCATCGCGCCACATATCTCATGAACCACGCTCATAAAATCGACGTGATAGCGCGCCGCCACCGCCGCTTCGAGGGGGGCCACGCAATTCTGTAACTGGGCCTCCGTGAAGTTGCCGGCCCCGGTCGTGATGCCGCAGACCGCGAGCACGTCCGAGGTGGCGATCGGCGCCATCCGCACCACGACGCCCGGATAGGTCGCCTGAATGTAGGCGATCACCGCATCGTAGGTGGCCAGGCTGGCCGCGTACCAGGTCTGCCGGCCGCCATACGCCGGAGTGCAGCTTCCGCCGCCGTAGGCCGCGCACGCCGCGGCGTACTGCGACGCGGTAAAGAACGGCCCGAGCCACGTATTCATGTCGATGCTTTTTAGCCCGACGCCGGTGGGGTAAGGTTTCAGCAGCGAGTCCAGGACCGCCTCCTCGTTGGCTGCGTTGTTGTACACACATGTCGGATTGCCCGCGCCAGGGCAAGTCATCGACTCACTGCTCGGATAGCTGGCCGACATGCCGGTAAGTTGCACGGATAGGGTTACCGCCGGTTGTGCCTTGCCCGCGGTGAAAGCATGGATTCCGGTGAGCGAAGACAACGCTCCGTTCAGGAACACCGGCAGGCTCGGCGGCCCGGCGTAAGTGTATGCAGTAGTGCCGATGGTCCCGGTGGACGGGCAGCCGGCGGTGTTATAGATGGTGCACGTCTGCGCCCACGCCAGGGACGCGCACGCGATGGTTAGCAGTAGTCTCATTGGATTGTAATCGCCGCGCTCCAGCCCGTGCCGCCCGCGCCGCCCGCGCCGCATCCCGTGTAGGCTCCACAGTTTCCGCCCGTCCCTCCGGCCGCATTGACGGTTCCGGTATTGGTCAACGACAGCGCGGCCAGCACTGCGAACCCGCCACCGCCGCCGCCCGAGGCGCCCATGTTATTGCCGGTGGACGCCTGTCCATTGCGCCCGCTGACAGTGATCGTCCCGGCGAAGTTGATTGCCGAGCAGGCAAAGATCACCGCTCCACCACCGGCGCCGCCGGAGGGGCCGCTGCTTCCGCCCGCGCCGCCGGGACCTCCGCCGATCGGCCAGACCATTCCCGTAGCCAGGAAATTCTGATAGGCGGCTTGCGCGATCGAACCACCGCCGCTGCCCGTGCCGCCGCTGGCCGCCCCGCCCGCGCCACCTGCTACCACCGCCGTGGGGGCCCCATTAACGCGTCCGCCAACGCCGGTGGACCCCGCCGCCGTGCCCCCGCCGCCTCCGCCACCGCCGCTGCCG